>ERZ824598.177-NODE-177-length-111084-cov-6.378235_pt1 | contig 111084 bp, 95 predicted proteins | sample MGYA00519934_ERZ824598 | MGnify/ENA primary metagenome ERZ824598 (study PRJEB31778, sample SAMEA3449177) | human gut metagenome | biome: human gut; feature: human-associated habitat; material: faeces | place: United Kingdom | collected 2010/2012 ... | reverse complement strand
CCTACGACGCCCTGATTAACAGTCAGGTGTTCTACCGGCTGAACTATCGGGGAATTAAGGTTGGTAAGTCAACCAACGAAGATTATTATACTCGCATGGCAATTATTTGTCAACAGTTTTTTTAGAAAAATTTATAAGTATTTTGGGAAGGCGATAAATAAGCCAGTTTTAGCAGATGAAATGCCTATATAGAATTAAGGCAAGTGATATGAAAGGCGAGGGAAAGATGGTCTTGATGTGTTGCCTTAAATACACCACCCTTCACCTTTACTTAATGCAGAAAGTGAAGAAAGCAGGAAGAGCTAAAATCTTTAGATAAATAGTAGGCTTGTTTAAGGTTTTATGCTATAATATCCTTAATGATATAAACTACATGTGTAAAGGAGTGTTCCCCATGGAAGAAGCTGTATTATACGCTGTGGAAAACAATATTGCGACGATTACTATGAACCGTCCGAAGAGCCTGAATTCAATGAATGACGCGCTGATTGACGGTTTGCATGCTGCCATTACCAAGGCTGCGGCCGACGCTGAGGTGCGTGCTATCGTACTTACCGGTAACGGCAAGGCATTTTGTGCCGGCGGTGATCTGAGCTATCTGAACGGCTTGGAGGGCGTTGCTGCCAAGAAGGACTTCATCGCTAAGGTGGGCGACGTTGCCAAACGCCTGACTACTATTCCTAAACCTGTTATTGCTTATATCAATGGCGTTACTGCCGGTGCCGGCGTTAACCTGATGCTGGCCTGCGACCTGGTGTATGCTTCTGCTAAAGCACGCTTTGGCGAGAGCTTTGCCAAGGTTGGCCTGATTCCCGACTGCGGCGGTCTGTACTTCCTGCCGAAGGCTATCGGTGTGCTGAAGGCTAAGGAGCTGATGTTTACCGGTGATCTGATTGACGCTGCAACTGCCAAGGAGCTTGGCATGCTGAATGATGTATATGAGGACGAAGAGCTGAAGGACAAGGTTTATGCTATGGCTGCACGTCTGGCAGCAAGCGCTCCGCTGTCTATCAGCCTGACGAAGAAATATCTTAATGACCACGACCTGACCTTGGACGAGGTGCTGGCAATCGAAGAAACTACCCAGGCACTGCTGATGGGTACCGATGACTGCAAGGAAGGCATTGCTGCCTTCTATGAAAAGCGTGCGCCGCAATTCACAGGCAAATAAGAAAATAATTAGCAGAAAAAAGTAAATGTTTACGGAACTGTCACATAATTTATACTGATGGTTCCGTTTTCTTTTTGACGTAGGAATACAAGATGTTGTATAATAAATCTATTGATAAATTTTTCTCGGAGGAAAGTATGCTCGATTTCAGTACAATGATCTATCGCATTCCTGCGCTGCTGTTTGCGATTACGATACACGAATATGCCCATGCGCAATGTGCGGACAGCATGGGTGACCCGACTGCGCGTTATATGGGACGCATGACCTTCAACCCGATGGCACATCTGGACCCGTTGGGTGCGATTCTGCTGGTGGTAGCCGGCTTCGGTTGGGCTAAGCCAGTAGAAATTAACCCCAGCAATTTCCGCAACCGCCGCGAGGGTATTCTGAAGGTTTCCTTTGCCGGTCCCGCAGCTAATCTGTTTTTGTGCTTTCTCGCAGCATTCTTCATGACGTTTTTAAATCGCTTCGGTCTTTTGAGTGATGGCGTTTACCGCTTTTTGCTATGGATGCAGTTATATAATGTATGGTTTGCTTTCTTCAACCTGATTCCGGTTCCGCCGCTGGACGGCTCCAAGATTCTTTCGGAGCTTCTGCCGCCGTCTATGGCCTGGAAGTTTGACAATCTGGTGGGACGCTACGGCTTTTATATTCTGATTGCTTTGGTGTTCACCGGTATTACAGGTGCGATTATCAGACCGCTTGCCGCAGGCTACATGATGCTGGTAAACGGTATCTTGGGTTTAGTGTTCTAAGCCATGGCTGATTTATCGTTGAAGCTGACTGCGTTCGAAGGTCCGCTGGATTTGCTCCTGCACCTTATCGAGCGTGATAAAGTAGATATTTATGATATTCCCATCGCTGCGGTTACGGAGCAGTATATAAGCTATCTGCGCAGCATGAGTGAATTTGATATGGAGGTTGCCAGTGATTTTCTGGTGATGGCCGCAACGCTGCTGCAGATTAAATCGCGCATGCTGCTGCCCAAGCAGTCCGCTGAGGGCGAGGAGGAGGAAGCAGACCCGCGCCAGCAGCTGGTGGAGATGCTGGTGGAATACCGCCGCATCAAGCGTGCTGCCGCTGCTTTGGCGGATATGAAGCAGAGCGCTGACCTGTATTGGCAGCGTGAGCCGATGTTCGGCAACTTGGTGGAGCGCACTATTGCTCCCTGCACGGTGCAGCAGTTATTGAAGGCTTTGGCAGGTATGACGACTGCGCCTGATGGCAGACCGGCAGCCTTTATCGAGCCGCAGGCCTATAGTGTGCAGGATAAAATGGCAGATATTCTGCAAAAACTGCAGCGTCAGCCACAGGGCTTTATGCTGAATGAGATTTTTACCGCAGGCAGCCCTGCCGAGAAGGTGGCCTGCTTTTTGGGTGTACTGGAGCTGCTGAAGCTGGGGTTGATTACTATCAGCCAGGCACAGCGCTTTGCACCGATTTATATCTTCGGCAAGCAGGGACAGGAGGAAGCAAACGATGTATCTTGATAAAATGACAGGAGCACTGGAAGCGGTGCTGTTTGCTGCTGGAGAGCCTGTTTCTGTGGCGGAGCTTGCGGACCTTCTGCAGCTGGAAAAGCCGCAGGTATGGGAGCTTGTTTCAGAGCTGAAGCAGTCCTATGAAGCAGAAAGCAGGGGATTGATGCTGCGTGAGACAGCAGGCTGCTTTCAGCTGGTGACCAAGCCGGTTTACTACAGCATATTGCTGGGCTTGGGACGCAAAAAGGAAGTAAAGCTGACGAATGCATCTTTGGAAACCCTGGCGATTGTCGCTTTTAAGCAGCCGGTAACGCGTGCCGAGATGGAAGCCATCCGTGGCGTGAAGGTTGACGGCGTACTCAATACACTGCTGGACTTAGGCCTGGTGGTGGAGGCAGGACGCAAAAAGGCTTTGGGCAACCCGATTTTGTATGCTACGACAGAAAAATTTCTGATGGTGTTCGGACTGAACTCATTGGAGGAGCTGCCGCCGCTGGAAACGAAGCCTGAGGATGAGGCGGAGGCCGCACAGCAGGTGCTGCAGCTTGATAATACATTAGAAGCAAAGGAAAACTGAGATAGATGGAAGAACGTTTACAAAAAATTCTGGCGGCAGCAGGCGTTGCCTCCCGCCGCGAAGCAGAAAAAATTATTACGGCAGGTCGCGTCCGCGTGAACGGTAAAATAGTTACCGAGCTGGGCTGCAAGTTTGATGCCGCTAAGGTACGCATCAGTGTTGACGGCAAGCCTATTGCCCAAGAGGCCAAGGCATATTACATGTTCTATAAGCCGAGGGGAGTAGTCACCACGATGTCCGACCCGCAAAACCGCCGCAGTATTGCCGATTTCGTGCAGAACCTGCCGGAGAGAGTTTTCCCGGTAGGCCGCTTGGACTTCAATACCGAAGGACTGCTGCTGCTGACGAATGACGGTGCGCTGGCACAGGCGCTGATGCATCCGAGCCATGAGGTTAATAAAACCTACCTCGTTAAGGTTCCGGGCATTGTGCCGCAGGAAAAGCTGGACCAGCTGCGTTTGGGCGTAAAGCTGGAGGACGGCCCGACCGCTCCGGCGATTGTTAACCTGCGTGATTATGACCATGAGCGTGGCTTTACGCTTTTTGATATCACCATCCACGAGGGACGTAACCGCCAGATTCGCCGCATGTGCGACGCTATCGGCTTCCCGGTGCGCGATTTGAAGCGCATCAAGTTGGGACCGCTGCAGCTGAGCAATCTGGGACGCGGCAAGTTCCGCAGCCTGAGCGAGCAGGAATTATCTCAGCTCAGAAAGGCGGCTAAGCTATGACGCGAGTTGCGATTGTAGGCGGCGGCGCGGCAGGCCTCTTGGCAGGTATTGCTGCAGCCTGGGGCGGAGCGCAGGTAACGATTTATGAAAAAATGCGTGTGCCGGGAAAGAAAATGCTCATTACCGGCAAGGGACGCTGCAACATTACCAACGCTTGCGAAATCCCCGATTTCATAAAAAATCTGCCCGGAAACGGAAGATTTTTAAATAGTGCTTTACATAGGTTCACAAATGATGATATAGTATTGCTGTTGGAGAGTAACGGACTGCCGACGAAGGTTGAACGCGGCGGACGTATTTTTCCGGTAAGCGACAAGGCGAAGGATGTAGTTGATACGCTGGTAAGGATTTATACCGAGGCCGGCGGCAAGCTGCAGACCGACACCAAGGTTATTGATATCATGGTCAAGGAAGGCCATGTGTACGGCGTGCGTACGGTCAACGGCGTGTACGAGGCAGACAGAGTTATTCTGGCTGCGGGCGGCGCCTCCTATCCGGGCACAGGCAGCGATGGCGGCGGTGCCAAGCTGGCGAAAAAGCTGGGGCACACGATTGTGCCGCTGAAGCCTTCTCTGATTCCGCTGGAAAGCGATTATCCTTATGTTGATGACCTGCAGGGTTTATCTTTGCGCAACGTGCAGGCAACGCTTTTGGCCGACGGCGTAAAGCTGGGCAGTGAATTTGGTGAGATGCTGTTTACACATTTCGGTGTTTCCGGTCCGATTGTGCTTTCGCTGAGCAATCTTGCCGCAGACGCTTTGGCTGCAGGCAAGGATGTAGAGCTGGTGGTTGACCTGAAGCCTGCGCTGAGCGAAGAAAAGCTGGATGCGCGCATTCAGCGCGATTTTGTGCAGTACAGCCGTAAGCAGGTGCTCAACGGCATGAAGGACCTGCTGCCGCAGCGACTGATTCCCGTTGTGCTGGATATGTCCTACGTTGATGAGAACAAATTCATCAACCAGGTTTCGCGCGAGGAGCGTCACAGACTGCTGCAGACGCTGAAGCATTTTGTGATCACCATTTCCGCAACACGTCCGATTGCAGAGGCTATTGTTACCGCAGGCGGCGTGAGCGTGAAGGAGATTGACCCCAAGACCATGGAATCCAAGCGCATCAAGGGCTTGTACTTTGCAGGCGAGGTTATGGATGTTGACGGCTATACCGGCGGCTATAATCTGCAGGCGGCGTTCAGCAGCGGCCATGCTGCGGGCGAAGCGGCGGCTACGGAAGAATAATTCATAAATTTGACTTAAATTAGGCTATCCATATACATGTAAAACATGGTATTATATAGATAGCTAATACATTATAAAGTGTGGTTATGTAGAATGAAGAAAATTGTTGTGGCAATTGATGGTCCCGCAGGTGCAGGCAAAAGCACTATTGCGAAGCTGGCTGCCGAAAAATTAGGCTATGCCTATATTGATACCGGTGCCATGTACAGAAGCGTAGCCTGGAAGTTTTTGCAGACAGGCAAACCTTTTGACGAGGACTTTATCAGCGGCTTATCCAAAACTATGCTGATTGACTTCAAACCGGAGGCAAAAATCAACCGTGTTTTTGTGGACGGTACCGAGGTTACCGATGCTATCCGTACTCCCGAGGTAACGGCGATTGTGTCGCGTGTTGCTGCTATCGGAGCAGTGCGTGAGGCAATGGTGGACCAGCAGCGCCGTATGGGCGAGGCAGGCGGTGTCCTGATGGACGGCCGTGATATCGGTACGGTGGTATTCCCGAACGCACAGCTGAAAATTTTTCTTACTGCTTCGGTTGAGGAAAGAGCGCGCCGCCGCTATGCGGAAATGGTGGCCAAAGGTCAGCAGGTTGATCTGCAGCAGCTGCAGGCGGATATTGCCGAGCGCGACAAGCAGGACAGCGAGCGTGCTATCAGTCCGCTGCGTCAGGCAGAGGATGCACTGCTTCTGGATACATCCGATATGGGCATCAGCGAGGTTACCGAGAGAATTTTACAGCTGGTGCAGGAGCGCGCACAATGATTTATACCTTAGTGAAGAATTTCTTTAAAATTCTTTTTACCATCTTTTTGCGATTGAAGGTAGAAGGAAGAGAAAATATTCCCAAGGATGGTCCGCTGGTTATAGCGAGCAACCATTTGAGTCTGCTTGATCCGCCTGTACTTGGTACGGCAGCAACCCGTAAGGTCCACTTTATGGCCAAGGAAGAGCTGTTTGTGCCGGTTCTGGGCACTATCTATAAAATTCTGGGTGCTTTCCCGGTGCGCCGTGGCGGTGCGGACCGTGCTGCAATCAAGCATGGTATTGATATCCTGGAAAGCGGTCAGGTGCTGGCGATTTTCCCTGAGGGAACACGCAGCAAGACCGGTGAGCTTGGCAAGGCTCAGCCCGGAGCGCTGATGATGGCGAGCAAGGCGAAGGCAACTATTGTGCCAGCCTGCATCATCGGTACCGATTACAAGCGTCATGGCCGTATCTGGCCGAAGGTTACGGTGCGCTTTGGCAAGCCGATGCCTTTCCCTGAAGACGCTGTGGTCAACAAAGAATTTTTGCATGCAATGACTGAAGAGCTGATGCAGCACATTGCAAAGCTGCAGGCAGGTGAAGATGTATAATGGAAATTAAGGTAGCAGAGCACTGTGGTTTTTGCTATGGTGTGAAGCGCGCGGTGGCGTTGGCCCAGAAGGCTGCGACTGACCGTGTGCAGGGTGCAACGCTGGGACCGTTGATACACAATCCCCAGCTGATTGCCGAGCTTGCATCTGAGGGCATTGCCTGTAAGGACAGCCTGGAGCAGTTTGCTCCCGGTGAAACGGTTATCTTCCGTTCACACGGCGAGGGGCCTGAAACCTACGCGCAGGCAGAAAAACAAAGGCTGACAATTTTGGACGCAACCTGTCCGAATGTACGCCTGGCACAGCAAAAGGCTGCTCAGGCAGCAGCTGATGGCTATTTTCCTGTAATAGTCGGAGAAAAAAATCATCCGGAAGTAAAAAGTATTTTAAAATGGGCAGGAAAAAACGCTATCTGTGTAGAATGTATAAAAGATATCTCTTATGTACCGCGCCAGGAGCGTTATGGAGTAATCATCCAGACGACTTTTGAGCTGCAGAAATTTAATGATATATTGCAGGCACTGCAGGAGCAGCGCCCGGGAGAATACCGTGTGGAGCGCACCATCTGTCTGGCGACAGCGCAAAGACAGCAAGCCGCTGTAAAGCTGGCTGCAGAGTCTGATGCCGTTATCGTCATCGGCGGACGCAACAGCGCCAACACAAGGCATCTTTTCGAGCTGGTGCAACAGCATTGCAGGCAAGCATATCATATAGAGACTGCAAGCGAACTGAGCAGCGATATGCTAAGGGGTTGCAATAAAATAGGAATCACGGCAGGAGCATCGACTCCGGACCGTTTAATTAAGGAGGCTATTTTAGTAATGGAAAACATGGATTTTGAAAGCATGCTCAACGAAAGTATGGAGGTAGAGGTATATCCTGGCAAAGTTGTCAACGGTACCGTTATTCAATTGGATAAAGACGGCGTTTATGTATCTTTTGGATATAGACATGATGGTCTGATTCCTTATTCCGAATGGTCCCAGACCGAATCTGCTGAAGAACTGCAAAACTCCATCAAAGTTGGCGACGAAGTAGAAGCTAAGGTTGTTCCTGGCAGCACCAAGAGCGATTTCGTTCGTCTGTCCAAAATCAAAGCTGAGCGCGACGCTGCATGGAAAAATGTTGCTGAGCTGCCCGAAGGCGAAAAACGCCCGGCAACCGTTAAAGTTCTGCGCATCATCAAAAACAAAGCTAAAAACATTGTTGGTCTGGGTGTTGCAGTTGAAGGTGTTGAAGGCTTCATGCCCGCATCTCATGTTGAACTGCGCCGCGTAGAAGACTTCACCGGTTATATCGGCAAAGAGCTGGAAGCTGAAATCATCGAAGTTGACCTGGAGAAAAAACGCATCGTTGTTTCCCGCCGCGACCTGCTGAGAGCTGAAGCTGACGCTAAACGCAAAGCTTACAAGGAAGCTAAAGAAGCTCGCATTGCTGCTAAAGAAGCACGCGCTGCTGCTGAAGAAGCTGCTTACAACTCTGTTGAAGAAGGCAAAGTATACACCGGTAAGGTTGTAAAAGTTGCTGAATTCGGTCTGTTCGTTGAAATCGGCGAAGGCCTGGTTGGCTTGGTTCACAACACCGAGCTGTCTTGGGACCGTAGCGTAAAAGCTGCTGACGTTGCTAAAGAAGGCGACGAAGTAACCGTTCTGGTTAAGAGCATCGACCGCGAAAACAAACGCGTTGCTCTGAGCATCAAAGCTACTCTGGAAGATCCCTGGAAAGTTGAAGCTTCTCAATTCCACATCGGCGACATTCTGGACGTAGAAGTTGTTCGTCTGCTGGCTTTCGGCGCTATCGTTAAACTGAGCGACAAGGTTGAAGGTCTGGTTCACATTTCTGAAATTGCTCCTGAGCGCATCGAAGCTCCGAGCGACGTTCTGGAAGTTGGCCAAGTTGTTAAAGCTGAAATCATTAAAATGGATCTGGACAGCAAAAAAATCGGCCTGAGCATTTCCAAAGTTAAACGCGACGCTGAAAAGAACGAATTCCGTTCCTACATGGGCAGCAAAAAATCTCACCTGAGCCAAAACCTGTCCGAGCAGCTGGAAAGCCTCGAAAAATAATTGGAGAAGGATATGCAACGTGCAAAGCGTAAGCTAGAACATATTCAATATGCACTGGAGCTGGGCGACGGCCCAGCAGCAACGCACCTTGCTGATCTCCGCTTCTTACACAACTGTCTGCCGGAGATTAATCCGGCAGACTTTGTTTTATCTGTAGAAATTTTAGGCAAACGTCTGCGTTTGCCTTTTTTCATTGATGCTATTACCGGCAGTACAGATGCGGTGACGGAGATTAACAGAAAGCTGGCGCAGGTGGCGGCAAGAACCGGTATCGGTATGGCTGTCGGCTCGCAATTCGGCGCTGTGCGTGACGGTAGCGGTATCGCGAGCTATACTGTGGTACGCGAGGAGCTTGCCGAAGGTCTTGTTATCGGTAACATCAGTGCTCTTGCTACTCCTGCGCAGGCGCAGGCTGCCGTTGACATGCTGCAGGCTGACGCGCTGGAGGTGCACCTCAACGCCGCGCAGGAGCTGTGGATGGCTGAAGGCGACAAGGATACCTGCGGACTTTTGGCAAACCTGGTGCAGATTCGTGATACAGTGAGCGTGCCTGTTATCGTTAAGGAAACAGGCTGCGGTATTGCGGCAGAGCAGTACGAGCTTTTGCTGGAGCAGGGCTTTACCGCTTTTGACTGTGCTGGCGCAGGGGGGACGAACTTCCCGGCGATTGAGGCGAAGCGTCAGGGCGTGGAGCTGACGGAGGAGTTTGCTGCCTGGGGCGTGCCTACGTGCTGGAGCTTGCTTGACGCGCAGCAGACACTGCCGCAGAATGCTTTGCTTTTGGCGAGCGGCGGCATCCGTACCGCAGGTGACACAGCGCGTGCTTTTGCTTTGGGTGCGGACGCAGTGGGAATTACCACCCCAATTCTGCGTCTGGTCATGGAGCAAGGTGTTGACGCTACCGCAGACTATGTGGAGTCACTGGCGGAAGGACTGCAAAAGTACATGCTGCTTTTGGGCTGCCTGACGCCGAAGGAGCTGCGTGACGTTCCGCTGATTGTGACGGGAGAAACGCGTGACTTTATCGCCAGCCGCGGCTATGAGCTGGCGAAGCTGTGCAGATGGCGCAGAGGGTAGAAAAGAAGAGGATAGAAAAACTGCGGAGCAGGCGAGAGCTTGCTCCGCAGTTTTTGGTGAGAAAACCGTTCTAAGTTACTTATGACTTTTACTTCTTTACCTCTAAACGTAATACAATATTTGTAAATGGTATGTACATTACGAGCGAGAAATTCTGTATCGTATTTTTTATCTAAATGAAAGTTGTGTAATGAGGATTAGTCGTTGGAGAGGTTGAGCAGAGTAGAGGTTATTTATTAACAAATTCCATAGCATACTATCTGCGAGGGCATGAAAGCTTGCGCAGATTTTTTCTCGCCGACTACGAAATAGACTTCGTGATAGTTGGTGAAGCTTATGGATATTGGTAATTAAAGCTTCTAAAATAAGAAGGAAAAACAACATACTTGAAAATAAATTCCGAGATGGGAATATAATTTGATTTTTAAAACATAATGTGCTATACTCGGAGAAAGGAGGGATAGAGCTATGGTTGAAAGAAAAGAATACCTCGAACAGCTTTGGGAGTGGAAAGACGAGCACATCATTAAAGTTGTGACGGGAATTAGACGTTGTGGTAAATCGGTGCTTCTGGAACAGTTTAAGGACAGACTTCATTTAGCTGGCGTGGAAGCAGAACAGATTATATCAATCAACTTTGAAGACCTAGAGTTTGAAGAGCTTTTGGATTATAAGGTACTTTATCGTTATATAAAAGAACGTCTGTGCAGCGATAAAATGACATATATATTTTTGGACGAAATTCAGAACGTGCCTGATTTCCCCAAAGTAGTAGATAGTCTATATGTAAAGAACAACACGGATGTATATATCACGGGTTCAAATTCGTATTTGCTTTCAAGTGAACTGGCAACCCTTTTGTCTGGAAGGTATGTGGAAATATCAATGCTTCCCCTTTCTTTCCGTGAATATGTCACTGTGACGGGGAGACCGCAAGAAGATGCTTTTTCAGAATATATGCAAACGGGAGGACTTCCGTATGTTGCGGTGATGAACCGTACGGATGAAAAAGTAAATCAATATCTGGAGGGAATCTACAACACCGTTATTGTTAAAGATATTGAGGAACGCCAGGCAAGAAAAGAAAAAGATGCAGGTAAACGTAAAATCACAGATATTGCACTACTGAAGACCATTGCACGCTATTTGGCAAGTGTAATCGGCAGTCCAATCTCTATGAAAAGCGTAACCGATTACTTAATCTCTTCTGGCAGAAAGATTTCCCCGAATACGGTTAGTGATTATGTAGAGGCTTTGACTGAATCATTTGTCTTTTACCCAGCTGAAAGATTTGATATTGTGGGGAAACAGCTTTTGAAAGCCAATAAAAAGCTGTATATGGTTGATCTGGGACTTCGCAATCATATTCTTCCAAGAAAACGGTATGATTTGGGCTTTTCCATTGAGAATATTGTATATTTCGAACTTTTACGGCGAGGCTATAAGGTCAATATTGGAAAGTTTGGCTCAACTGAAGTGGACTTTGTCGCTCAGAAGCAAGGAATATTAACTTATTATCAGGTTACAGCTAATATGACTGCTGAGGAAACATTTGAACGAGAGATGCGTCCGCTACGGGGAATACAAGACAATTATGAAAAAATCGTCTTGACGCTTGATCGCTTCTCCCTCGGAAATTATGAAGGCATAAAAGTCGTGAATGTCATTGACTGGCTTCTAGGGATATAGAAGAGTATTGAATGACATTTATAATAATTTGTCATCTAAGTACTAATTTACACAATAAAAGCTTCCAGACCTGCTTTCATGGCTCGTCCGGAAGCTTTTAGCGTGTATAGCGTCCCCTTTTTGCATTCTTCAAGCTAATATATGCATTCACTGGCGGACGGACTGCAGAAGTACATGCTGCTTTTGGGCTGCCTGACGCCGAAGGAGCTGCGTGACGTTCCTCTGATTGTGACGGGAGAAACGCGTGATTTTGTAGCCAGTCGTGGCTATGAGCTTGCGAAGCTGTGCAGATGGCGCAGAGGGTAAAACGCAAAAAAATTTATATGAGAACGACTTAAAGTAAGAGTGCAACTTTGTGTTGTGCTCTTCTTTTTTTATGCAGAACAATAAAAAAAGACTTGTTTTTAGGCGGGGGTAGACATATAATGTAAATATGTTAAAAAAAGGAAGCAATATTGTTGTAACGTATGCTAATACTATTCTTAAGATTTTATTAGTTAGGAGAAACTTTAAGTAGTATTGTGAGGACAACGATTGGCTGACAGAGTATAAAGGAGACTTTTTATAAATGTCAAAAATATTTTTTCGGTGGCATAATTTCTCTGTAAAATTTTTGAATGCAGTGCTGCAGAGCAGTAAAACTCCTGCAAAGTATCATCCGCCAGTAGAGTACGACGAAGCAGCTTTTGTTGCGCCTTATTTGGGCAATTTGTGCAAATTTCCCGATGAACATTTTGTAAGCAACTATCGCGAAGAAATCGAAGAGTATTTTTTGAGCGAACCAGAGCATTTGGAAAATGTGGCAAAAACGTTAGAACACCAAAATTATGCAGGCATACGCAGCAAGGACGAAGACGCTTTGTGCAAGCTGAAACAGTGCAAACTTTCTCAGGCAGTGATTATGGCGTATCTTGATGAGATGATACGCACAGGCTCGGAAGGAGAATTTCAGTTAAAAACTTCTTTTTATAAGCCGCGTACCATTCTGCTTGGCGATTCGCATATTCAGGATGTAAAGCTGTATTATTACCAGCAGGAAGCAAACATTGCAATGCAGGAATATTTTCTTGAGCAAAACGGTCGTAGCGGCATTCTTGTGATGCCGACAGGCAGCGGCAAGACGATGACGAGTATTTATTTTCTTCTGCATGAGCTTTCTTCGCGTGGTTATGAAGTTGTCTGGCTGGCGCACCGCCATATGCTCGTCGAACAGGCAGCGAATGTTTTTTATAGACTTACACCGCTAGTGAAAGATGTGGCAGGTGATGAAATTAAAAGTCTGACAGTGACTTGCGTTTCGGGCGCACATGCCAGCGCACACGCTTTATCCAAAAAAGATGATATCGTCGTGGGCAGTGTGCAGAGTCTAGTGCGCAATCTTGGCTATCTCACAGCTCCGCTTAAGAAGAAGGTTATTATCGTTGTGGATGAAGCGCACCATGCGCTTGCACCTTCATATAGAAAAATTATCAACGCTGTGCGCCAAAAATGTCCCGAGGCAAAATTGCTGGGCCTTACGGCAACGCCAATCCGATACACTGACATGGACACCGTTTCGCTGCTGAAATTGTTTGAGCAGAAAATTATCTATTCCATTTCTTTGAGCAAGCTGATTGCTGATGGCACGCTGGCTACGCCGATAAACTTAAAACGTGAAACGAATGTTGAAATTGAAACTTATATTGATAAAGATGAGCTGAAAAAAGTTCTGGCGAAAGGTGATTTGACGAAACAAGCAGTCAACAAGATTGCAAAGATTAACGAACGTAACGAAGTTATTATTAAGGAATATCTTGATAATAAAGAGAAATACGGCAAAACAATAATTTTCGCTTTGAACATTATCCACTGTAAAGTTTTGGCAGATATGTTTGTCAAAAAGGGTGTAAAATGTGACCGCATTTATTTTGGCATGGACGACAGTGTGAAAGACGCAATTATTGAACGTTTCCGCCATAACAACCATAAGGATAAGGAAGGCAATGACGACCATATCGACGTATTGATTAACGTCAACATTCTTAGTGAGGGCAGCGATATTCCTGATATTCATACAGTTTTTCTGACACGTCCGACGAACAGTGACGTGTTATTAATGCAGATGATTGGGCGCGGCATGCGTGGCGAGCAATGCGGTGGCACAAAAGAAGTGTACATCGTTGACTTCTGTGATAAGTGGGCAAGCTTTACACGTTGGCTCAATCCTTCGTTCCTGCTGGAAGGCGAAGAAGGCGGAACGCCGGGAGGCACGAAGAAAGAGCCGAAGAAAAAGAACAAAGTGGAAGAAATTCCTGTGTCCAGCATTATCGACGCGATGCGTGCTATTTCTTACGGTGATTTGGGCTTCAAGGTGCACGCCGCTGTGCTGCCTGTGGGTTGGTACAATGTTTATGATAAAAATGACATGCCCGAGAAAGTGCTTGTATTCGCCAACCAGCAGGAAGGCTATGCAGCAATGAAGGCAGATACGCAGGCGCTTGTTGCAGCGGAAGAGCAGAACGGCAAACTGCTTTTGCAAAAATATTTCGATGGCTTCGGTGTGATGCCCACGCCTCAGGAATTGGAAGACATTGCAGAACTGACGGCGACGGAGAAAGCTTTTCCAGAGTTTCAATCGTTCGATGAGCGTGACGACATCGACCCGTCAAAATTGGCGATGAAGTATCGCGAAGAAACGTCTTTGGCCAACATCTTCAAAATTCAGCAGGATATTCATGCAATTTATAATGCGCATAAGACGATCATTGACAGTTTGTATGGCAATGTGGAATCCTATCAACGACGTATTTTTGACTTCCTTCTGTATCCCACCGGCGTTACGCCGATGGGCTCTAGTATTGAAGAAGCAGAAACAGAGTTTGGCTTGCTTAGCGCAGAGCCTTTCGCTGAACCGCTGGAAATTTTGCTTGATGAAGTTTTGGCAGAGCAAAAAGACAACTTGGGCGACGACTTCAAGCGCCCGACGATTGGCTGGACTAAGAAGGCTTATAAGACGTATTTTGCACAATATGTTTATCTTGGCGATAATATAAAAATGAATTGCGGCCTTAATTCTGCCAGCGTGCCGCGTGAAGTACTAAAGTACCTTATTTATCACGAGTGCCTGCATCAGCTGATTCATTCTCACGGACCGAAATTCCGTGAATTGGAACGTAGGTTCCCTAATTTCAACGAACTGGATAATTACTTGGATTATCAGTTCCCAACATTCGTTAAAGAAGAAAGCAGATAATTTGGGAGAGATATCAAAGATGGCAAAAGTAGTTTTTTGTAATATAGCATGGATGAAACTTTATAGTGGCATTACTGACAACGACCAGCCGAAGAATGGCGGTGCGTTTGTCAAAGAAAATAATGATGCTTGTGAAAGTTTCAATTTCTATCCGTATAACCATTACTGCCTTGGGTATGTGCGTGCACCAGGGCAAAGGCTTAATCTGGCACGCGTAGAGGATGTGCCAGATTATGTAAATAAAATTGATGATGTCACAGTTATTTGGGTAGCGACTAATGATACGGGACGGCATATCGTCGGCTGGTACGAACACGCCGAAATGTATCGTTACTATCAGGAATTTTATGATAGCGTCAATGGGGTGGATAGATGTTGGTGCTATAATTTTGCAGCTTCTGAAAAAGATGTTTATCTCATTCCCGAAGAGCTGCGTAATTTCAGGATTCTTTCTGCCTCAAAAGCAGGAGCAGAGCTTGGAATGGGCCAATCGAACCTTTGGTATGCGGATTCTGTGATTACTAAAGAAAAATTTGTGCCGAAAGTTTTAGAGTACCTAGAGAAAATACGTCCGCAGACGATACAGCAACATTGGCGCACAGAAGAAATTGAACGAATTGCAGATATTCAAGGGAAAAGTTTTGCTGAACTGGACGAATTAGCAGTTAAAGCAGATTCTTTTGATAAGAGAATTGCTATTGATAACTTGATTATTGCTATGAATCCGCAAAATATCTTCAAAGCAAGGTATCAACGTGCTGTTGATTTAGATGGCGCACTTTTATATGACGAAGCAATAGAAGAATATCAACGTGCGCTTGCCTGTGCCACAGATGCAGATGAAAAAAGCGATATGTTTATTGACTGCATGTTTAATCTCTTGCGTTTGTTGGATATTGTGAGAAAGTTTTTCTTAGCATGGGAAGTGGCAAAAAGATGCCTTGCTATTGCTAAAACGATAGAGGATAAATTTATTGCGATTGATACTATGCTACGTATGTCGTATTAAGAAATAAAACTTTTAGTAAATATTTTGGCCAATAAAAAACACACAGCGCAAACTTTACAGTTTGTTCGTTGTGTGTTTTTGTTTTATATGATAAAATATTGTGCAAGACAACCGAGCTAGAGGGTGGGGCATTGCCGAAATTCTTCGGAATGGAGGTGATGTCTATGGTATATTTCAGTTTTCAGGATTTAATGTCCTTTGGAATTTTTATCGTAGCATTGCTGACGTTCATTTTTCAGAACCGAAAGTAAAAGCATACGGACATAGAAAAACCGCCCCTATACTTTGACGAGAACAGGGCGGCTTTTCCGTAACCTAAATCGGCAACCCACCTGGTTGGGCGGTTGTCTTATCATCTATAATATAACATAAAGCCATGCTTTGTGCAAGTTGCGCTTTGTGAATTTTTGCAGGCTGTCGCTAATGGGCGCAGTATTTATGTAAACAGAAAGAGCGTCGCCTCTTTTTTTATATATCAATATTATTTTGGGGGCCACGTCAGTGCGTCCCCTTTTTGCATTCTTTAAGCTAATATGATATAATAATTTGACGACTAATCTTTTCACGGTTGATTATCTGCATTTTTTTAAGGAGTTGTAATGGTAGGACTTATTAGTGGTGTACGCAAGAACAGCTTGGCAGCGGACGCAGGCATCAAGGCCGGCGAAAAGCTGTGCAGCGTGGACGGCGTACAGGTTAAGGATATAATTGAATTGAGCTTCTATACCTCCGATTACGAGGTTGATCTGGAGATAGAGGCCACCGATGGCACACGCCGTCAGGTACATATAGAAAAATATCCGGATGAGGATCTTGGCCTGGAGTTTGATTCCGCAGTTTTTGACAGAGTTGCGACCTGCTACAATAACTGCGTCTTCTGCTTTGTTGACCAGATGATTCCCGGTATGCGTCCGGGTCTGTATGTGCGTGATGACGATTACCGTCTGTCCTTCTTATATGGTAACTTCATTACACTCACCAACATGAAGGATGAGGATTTTGAACGGATTATCCGTACGCATCTGACACCGCTGTATGTTTCGGTACATGCTACCGACCCGCAGGTGCGCTGCCAGATGATGCACAACCGTTTCGCCGGTCAGCTGATGGAGCGCTTGCAGCTTTTGTTCGATGCGGGCATTCAGGTGCATACGCAGATTGTGTGCTGCCCCGGTTATAATGACGGCGAGATTCTTGCCAAGAGCTTCTACGATTTGTACGCGCAGTATCCCAATGTACTGACGATGGCGGTTGTTCCCGTAGGCACCACTAAGCACCGCGAGCACCTGACGCAGCTTGCCACCTTTACGAAGGAGCAGGCCGCAGAGGTTGTGGAGCAGGTGACCGCATGGCAGGAGCGCTGCCGTAAGGAAACAGGCAAGACGTTTATCTACTTGGGCGATGAATTTTATCTGCTGGCGGAAAAGCCTTTTCCTCCTACCGAATGGTACGACGGCTTCCCGCAGCTGGAAAACGGCATCGGCCTTACTGCCAACTTTATGCTGGAGTGGGACGAGGCGTTGGCGCAGATGCAGGACTTTCACCCTACAGAGCCTGCGGTGATTCCCGTGGGTGAGGGCGCTTACCGTGTGCTGGAGCCTTTGATGGCGAAGCTGAACAGCCAGTTCGGTTCGGAGCACCGTTTTGTGCCTGTGCCTAACAGCTTTTTCGGCGGCAAGGTGAATGTTACCGGTCTTTTGACGGGCAGCGATATCTTAGCGAACGTGCAGGACAAGAAGATTATTCTGCCGGATGTGGTTTTGAATAACGATAAGCTGTTTTTGGATGATATGTCGCTGGCGCAGTTTAAGGAGCGTTACCCCGGCAAGGTGGAGATTGCCAAGGGTGCGAAGGAATTGCTGCATTTATTATTGGAAAGATAGGTGAAGCGTATGCTGCAGGTTTATACAGGTACAGGCAAGGGCAAGACTACTGCCGCTTTGGGCGTAGCGTTGCGTGCCTCCGGTTATGGTATGAAGACGCTGATGCTTTCTTTTTTGAAGGATGATCCTGAGTACGGCGAGGCGCGGGCTGCAAAGAATCTGCCCTGGTTTACGCTGCGGCAGGTGGGACGCGACGCCTTTGTTAATTTCCATAATCCCGATCCTGTTGATTTGAAGATGTGCCGTGACGGCTGGGAAGAGGCGAAAGAAGCTATCAGCTCGCATGCTGCGGACATTATTATCCTCGATGAGCTGAATATTGTGCTTGCTACTCAGATGCTGCCGACGCAGGAGATTGTTGATTTTTTGCGTGAGCATAAAAATAACGTTGAGGTTATTACTACTGGTAGAGGTGCACCGGAAGAGCTTATTAAAATTGCCGACCTTGTTACTGATATGAGCGAGGTTAAGCATTACTTCCATAAGGGAGTTTCTTCCAGGAATGGAATTGATCACTAGAGGCGTGCTTGCGTAGAAAGATGAGAAAAGAGTTGCTTGTACGACGCAATCAAATATCGTTCCAGTCAGTAGCAATTTTCCCGTGCCTTGGGGCACAACGCAAATTTCGTGTGGAACCAGGACGAAGCTTCGGTAAAATTTGCCAGACGGTAAAAGAAAGTTACGTACCCTTGCTTCTATGGTTCCAAACACTCATTTGCTAAAATTGCTATTCCTTACACGATATGTTAATTGCTAATGCTGGTGTTCTGCTATCCTTCTTGCCTTCCCCTCGGGGAAGGTGTCAGTGAGCGTAGCGAACTGACGGAAGGGGGTAATCCCCATAAATATACAAAAAATTTTACATTTCTATGATAGACACATACTAAAAAATTTATTACTATGAAGGAGATTTGATTATGGCTAAACCGATAGTTGCTATAGTTGGACGTCCGAACGTAGGCAAATCTACTCTTTTTAATATTTTTGCCAACAGCAGGATTTCCATTGTTGAGGATACACCGGGCGTTACCCGCGACCGTCTGTATGCCACCGCCGAATGGCTGGACCACGAGTTTATGATGGTTGATACCGGCGGTATCGAAATCATGAATGCCGATGCTATTGCTGTTTCTATCCGTCAGCAGGCACAGATTGCGATTAAGGAGGCGGACGTTATTCTGTTCGTCTGCGATGCACGCGCAGGCATTACTACCGAGGATGCTGACGTTGCCCGTCTGTTGCGTCAGTCCAAGAAGCCGATTGTTCTGGCTGTCAATAAGGCGGATTCTCCGAAGCAGGAGATGAATACCTTTGAATTCTATAATCTGGGTATCGGTGATCCGATTGCTGTTTCTGCGTCCAACCATTTGGGACTGGGCGATTTGCTGGATGCCGTTGTTGCCAAGTTCCCGTCCGATAAGATGGCAGGCGACCTGGAGGAAGAGGACGAAATCAAGGTTGCTCTGATCGGCCGTCCTAACGTGGGCAAGTCCTCTATTTTCAACGCACTGGTAGGTGAGGAGCGTTCTATTGTAAGTGATGTTGCAGGCACTACACGTGATGCGATTGATACTCCGGTAGTACGCAATGGTCAGAAGTACCTGTTCATTGATACCGCAGGCATGCGCCGCAAGGCTAAGGTTGACGAACCGATTGAAAAATACAGCGTTATGCGTTCTCTGCGTGCGGTTGACCGCAGTGACGTTGTGCTAATGGTTTTTGATGCTGTCGAGGGTGTTACCGAACAGGATAAACGTATCGTCGGCTATGCTCATGAGGCAGGCAAGGCTGTTATTCTGGTTGTCAACAAATGGGATTTGTACGAAAAGGACAATTCCTCCACTCTGCGTTACACCGAAACTCTGCGCAAGGAGCTTGTTTTCCTGCAGTATGCGCCGGTAGTTTTCGTTTCTGCCGTTACCAAGCAGCGTATTCACCGTCTGCCGGAGGTTATCTCCTATGTTGCCGAGCAGAACGCTATGCGTATCGCTACCAGTATTCTCAACCAGGTTATCGAGGACGCTGTGGCTATCAATCCGCCGCCGACCGAAAAAGGTAAGCGTCTTAAGATTCTTTATGTTACACAGGTCAAAATCAAACCGCCAACCTTTGTTATCTTCGTCAACGAACCGGAAATTATGCATTTCTCCTATCAGCGTTATCTGGAGAACAAGCTGCGTGAGGCCTTTGGCTTTGAAGGCACACCTATTCAGATGATTATCCGTGGTAAGAACGAGGATGAATAAATAAAAGTCAGGTGATTTGTTATGTTCAATGAGGTGGGTATATTACATTTTCTGCTGGGCTTTGTGCTCGGTCATGTCTGCGGCTCTGTTCCCAGCGGCTTATGGCTGGTGCAGGCCTTTCACGGTATTGATATTCGTAATTACGGCAGCAAAAATATCGGCACGACGAACGTTTTCCGTACCGTCGGTCCCAAGACTGCGGTGCTGGTGCTGATTGCCGATGCCTTCAAGGGTATTCTCGCGGTTGGTATTATGAGTTATTTTTTCCACAATCCGCTGCTGGATGTGGTTACGGCTTTGGGTGCGCTTTTGGGACACAATTATTCGCTTTTTCTGGGCTTTAAGGGTGGCAAGGGCGTTGCGACCGCACTGGGCCTGTTGATTTTTATGATGCCAAAGGTTGCTGTGGCGAGCTTCGGTATCTGGCTGGTGTGCGTGCTGCTGACGCGCTATGTATCACTTGGCTCCATTATGGCTGCCATCTTTACGCCGCTGCTGGCATGGTATCTGGGTTATCCCTCTGCCTATGTGATTTTCTCGGTGGTTGCTGCTTTCTTTGTAGTTTTGCGCCACAAGGAAAATATCCATCGCCTGCTCACAGGCACCGAAAGCAGAATCAAACCGGGTAATGCCAAGGATCTGCAGAAATAATATCGCTTCTACGCTGATGTAGGCCAACGCTTACATCAGCTTTTTTCATACCTTAAAGAAGGATTTTTGTTCTGCCTAAAGAATATAATAATATTACAAGTAATTTAGATAGCTTGCAGTAAGCTGAATGCTGCAAGAAGGGAGGAACGAAATTGCGATTAGCAAAGCTTTTATATACAGCTGCCGTTGTCTGCGGACTGCTGCTGCCTTTGGGCGCTTCGGCCGCAGGCATTACCAATTATCCGCCGCTGGTGAACCCGTCGCACTGGACGGAGCAGAACAAGAGCGGTGATACGGTTGTTTTGGATGCGAAGGGTGTGGCAGCCTTCAATGCCAAGGTACGCGCTGCTTCCCGCAGTATGCCTGACCTGGCAAATTATCCTGCGACGATGAGCGGTGATGCGCTTAAAACGAGGATTATGGATTATTCCATCCTTGACGATGACCTGTATCTGCATGGCAATAAGGTGAGCGAAAACTATAAGAATATCCTGCGCAAACAGAGCAATATCAGCGCTATTCCCAAAAGCGTAGGCGTGCAATACGCAGTGACGGTGCGCCGTACCGCGGTGCGCGCGCTGCCTACGGGCGAGGGCCTGTATTATTACGCGGGCGACAGGGATTTTGACGCGCTGCAGGAAACTATGCTGGACCCCGGCGAGCCTGTGGCTGTGCTGCACACCAGTGCCAACGGTTATTTTTACTACGTGCAAGCAGTAAATTACAGCGGTTGGGTGAGCAAGTATAATGTAGCCATGACCGATAAGAACACCTGGAGCAGCTTTGTAAAGCCGCAGAAGTTTTTGGTTGTTACCGATGCGGAATATAACCTGAAAACGGATGGCGAGCAGGTGCTTTATCAGCAGGGAGCGCGCCTGCCGGTTGACAGTATGCAGAGCGACACCTATACGGTAATTGCACCGGTGCGCACTAAAGCAGGCCTGCTGCAGAAGCAGAAGCTGCTGGTGCCGAAGGCTGCCTCTGCCGTGCATTATGGTTATTTGCCTTATACCAGCAATAATCTGCTGAGCTCCGCCTTCAAATTTTACGGCAAGCCTTATGGCTGGGGCGGTTTGAAGAACAGCGTGGACTGCTCAAGCCTGGTGTTCAATGCTTACCGCACTGTAGGCATTGTGCTGCCGCGCAATGCCGACCAGCAGGAGTTGACCACAGGCACGAAGAAAAAGCTCAGCGGCAGCTCACAGGAACGCGCCGCCGTTATCAGCAAGCTGATGCCCGGTGCAGCGCTTTATATGGATGGCCATTGCCTGATGTATATCGGCAATATCAACCAGACACCTTATACGATTCACGCGCTGGGCTCGTATTTTTCCAAGGGCCGCCTGATGCGTGAGATGAAGGTGCTGGTGAGCGATTTGTCGTTGCAGCGTTCCAGCGGCAATACGATGCTTAACGAATTGCAGACTGCCATAGAATATAAATAATGATAGGAGAGTTTAAGATATGTTAAACCAATTTCAATGTACCGCAGCGGAGTTCAACGCTGCAGCTTATAATGACGCGGACAGTATTGTCCTCTTTCTGTGCAAGGAATGCGCGGCGGCTATCGACAAGCTGGAGCTGCCGGAGGCAGCAGCCAAGGCAGCAATGGCGTATGCCGCGCAGCACGATGATATTTATGATGCAGGCAGCGTTACCACCCTGGTGCTGCCGCAGGGTGAAGGGTTGCTGACACTGCTTTTGGCAGGCTGTGGCGAGGGCAAGGACTGTAAGCCGAACAATTTCCGTAAGGCAGCCGGCGCTGCTGCGCGCGCTTTGCACAAGGCTAAGGCGCAAAAGGCTGTACTGGCTGCGCCTATCCTGCTGAACGCCGAACGCAGCAAAAACCTGCAGGCGCTCGTCGAAGGCCTGTACCTCGGCGCGTACACCTTCAACCGCTTCAAGAGTGAAGCAAAGCAGGCACCGCTGTGCGAGGCTACCGTGCTGAGCGCTGTGCCGGAGGCGGCGGAAATCATTAACGCTGCAGAAATCTCTGCGGAAGCAGTGTGCTATGCACGTGATCTGGTGAATAACCCCGGTAACGTGGTAACACCGCAAACCATGGCCGACGATGCCTTGAAGCTGGGGCAGGAGCTGCCGCTGGAAATTACTATTATGGACGAAACCCTGATGGAAGCAAGAGGCATGCATGCACTGCTGGCAGTAGGTCAGGGCAGTCATAACCCTCCGTGCCTCGTTGCCTTGCGCTACAACGGCAACGGTGACGCTCCCTATACAGCCTTTGTAGGCAAGGGCATCACCTTCGACAGCGGAGGTATTTCCATTAAGCCTGACGATAACATGGGCGAGATGAAGGACGACATGACGGGTGCAGGCGCTGTGCTCGGTGCTATGCGTGCCATCGCACGTTTAGGCCTGAAATGCAACGTTATCGGTGTGCTGGCCTGCGCGGAAAATATGCCCGACGGCAAGGCGCAACGCCCCGGCGACATCGTGCGTGCAGCCAACGGCAAGACCATCGAGGTTGTTTCCACCGATGCGGAAGGACGCATGGTGCTGGCGGACGCAGTCTGGTATGCCTGCCAAATGGGTGCCAAGAAGGTTATTGATATAGCAACGCTCACCGGTGCGGTAATCATCGCCCTGGGCAACGAAACCAGCGGTATTGTGGCGAATAATGACGAGCTGGTGGAGCAGATTAAGCTGGCAGGTCGCAAGGCCGGTGAAAACTACTGGCAGCTGCCTTCCCTGCCTGAATGCAAGGAGGCCATCAAGAGCGACGTTGCGGACCTGCTCAACAGTGCAGGACGTGCCGGCGGCTGCATCACCGGCGGCCTGTTCATCGGCGAATTCGTCGACAAGGATATCCCGTGGGCGCATCTTGATATCGGCGGCACCTCCACCGCAACCAAGACGGAGGGCTTCAAGGTTAAAGGCGGTACTGCCTTTGGCACTATGACGCTTATCAAGCTGGCAGGTATGCTGTAATGGCTGCGCAGCTTGTAGATTTACATTTGCACAGCACCTTCAGCGACGGACGCTATACGCCGACCATGCTGGTGGACGAGGCTGTGTCTAAAGGCATCAGCGTTATCGCTGTCACCGACCATGATTCGTGGAACGGTATGGCGGAGGCGCGCGAGGCGGCGAAGCGCTACGGCGGACGCATCCGCGTCCTCACCGGCGTAGAGCTGGGAACGCAGTACGAGGATGATGCCGTGCATATTTTAGGCTATCACGTTTCTATGGACTGTGAAGCGCTGCATAAGAAAATGGATGAAATGCGCCATGCGCGCGAGCACCGTTTATATGCTATGCTGGAGAAGCTGGAAAAATTAGGCTACCATGTGGAGGTAGAAGCCTGCGACCCTAAGAACAGGGCAGTGGGCCGTCCGCATGTGGCTAAGGCACTGGTGGCCAAGGGCTATTTTGCTACCGTGCAGGAGGTTTTCGACGCACTGCTGCACCGCGGCGGACCGGCGTATGTGCCGCAGCCCAAGCTTTCTCCGCAGGAGGCAGTGGCGCTGATTCACGAGGCAGGCGGTATCGCTGTGTTGGCGCATCCCTCGGAGCTGGTGGATAAAACTCTGCCCGAACGACTTTTAGCTGCAGAGCCTTTTGACGGCATCGAGGTGTGGCACCCCAGCGCGGATGCACAGGCGCAAGCCCATTGGCTGGCGCTGGCCAAGCAGCGTGGACTGCTGGTGAGCGGCGGCAGTGACTTTCACGGAATCCCTGACCGTTTCCCCACCAAGCTGGGAATCTGGCAGGTGCAATATGATGATGTTAAGGGTGTAATAGAATGGAAGTAGTTGCTTTTGTAGGACCCAGCGGCACAGGCAAGAGCCACCATGCCATCGGCGTGGCCTTTGACAACCGCTGTGACGCTATTATTGACGACGGCCTGCTGATTAAGGGCACCAAAATTCTGGCAGGCACCTCCGCCAAGAACGAAGACAACAGAATACAGGCCGTAAAGCGTGCCATCTTCACCGACGAAGGACACGCGCAGGCGGTGCGTGAGGCGCTGGCGACCAGCAACATTCATCGTCTGCTGATTATCGCTACCTCGGACAATATGATCAACAAGATTATCGGCAGGCTGAAGCTGGATAAGCCGGTTAAGACAGTGTATATCAACCAAATTGCCAGCAAGGCCGAAATCAAGAAGGCCCGCCATGCGCGTCTGCAGGAGGGCAAACATATCGTGCCGGTGCCGACGATTGAGCTGAAGCCTCATTTCACAGGCTATTTTGCCGATTTGCCCTATAATATTTTTTCCAGCCAGCGCAAGCAGGAGAAGGATGCGGACCGTTCTATCGTACGTCCTTCGTTCAGCTTTTACGGCAAGCTGCTGATTTCCGACAGCGCGCTGGAGGATATTATCAAAATTATCGGGCGCAAGCTGGAGGGCGTGGAGCGCATCACATCGATTAAGGTGCGCCGCCGCAGTGACAACAGCAAGGGTATTGTTATCAGTGTAGAGGTTGTGCTGTATTACGGTGTCAAGCTCTTTGCCGTTACCAAGCAGTTCCAGGCGAAGATTAAGGAAAAAATTGAGTATATGACGGCCATGAAGGTGAATAACGTGAATGTTTCTATTCGCAGCCTGGCTGTGAAGAAGTGAATAGAGCTGTCGCATGCTTTACCCTCGCAAGGTTTCCTGCGGGGGATTTTGTTTGTTGATACTTTGGGTTAATTCAACTTCTTTCATAACTGAAAGAAGTTGGAAGAAAGGTTCGCGCTTTTTGTAAAGCGCGGCAAAACAAAAACTTTTTCAGGAGAAAAAGTTTTACCAAAAAGCTCTCTTAATCGGGTCGCTTTGCTGTTACTAGCGCTTGTTCTTAATTCTTTTAAATGTTCTTTTTTCACGGTATTGACTACATGAAGAAAAACAATATTATCGTTTCCGAAGAAGAAAAGAAAAAAATAATGGATTTGGTGAACGCTAACAAAGATACTATTTACGCAGATTGCAGAGAGCAGGCTGCTTACGAAGAAGACGAAGACTATGAGGAGTAAAACACTAAAACCGAGCACTCACTAACGTGGGTGCTTTTTATTTTCCGGCATGCGAAGGTATACCGTTTTTTCTATGTTCAAAATCAGGAATAAAATCCTAATTTTATATAAAAAATGCTAAAGTTTGGATTTCATTCCAAACTTTTAGGGGAAATAGAGAAAATTTGGAATGCGTTCCAAGTTTTCTTGCGTTTATAACAGGTTTGCTTTACAATATAAGTAAGAGGTGATAACTATGCAGCTTATTCCAAGAAAAGAATATCTTGACTGGTTATGTCGCTGGCAGGATAAACAAATCATAAAAGTAGTATCCGGTGTACGCCGTTGCGGAAAATCAACCCTGTTTACGCTGTTTAAACAGAACTTGCTTAAGCAGGGGGTAGATGAAAAACAAATTATCAGCATCAACTTTGAAGCAATGGAATTTGAAGCCTTACGGGACTATCATACTTTGTATCAATATATAAATGACCACCTGCAGCAGGACTGCAAAAACTATATTTTTTTAGATGAGGTACAGCATTGCACGGAATATCAAAAAGCTGTCGACAGCCTGTTCATTAAAGATAATTGCGATATATATCTTACAGGTTCCAACGCTTATTTTATGTCCGGAGAGCTGGCAACCGTTCTTTCCGGCAGATACGTTGAACTAAAGATGCTGCCGCTGTCATTTAAAGAATTTGTATCTTCTTTTGCTCCGGAAAATGTTGACATAAGCATACAGGAAAAGTTTAATTTATACCTGAATTATGGTTCCTTTCCTTTTCTGGCACGTTACAATAGCTTTGACAGTGATGCTTATAATTATCTGCGCGATGTATATAATACAATTATTCTCAATGATATAGTAAAACGTCTGAAGATTACTGATGTGAACGCATTAGATAAGGTAACAAAATTTATCGCTGATAATATCGGTAATATTGTTTCTATAAACAAAATTGCGAATACCTTAAAATCCGGTGGCAAGAGTATAGACAACAAGACTGTTGAGAAGTATTTGCAGGGGTTGGTAGATGCTTTGTTTTTATATAAAGCTCCGCGCTTTAACATCAAAGGAAAGCAACTACTTACCAATATGCCTAAATATTATATTGTCGATATTGGTATGCGCAATATCCTGATACGTAATAAAGAAAGCGATATAGGTCATATCATAGAAAATCTTGCCTATCTGGAGCTGATGCGACGCAGTTATGATGTATACGTGGGGGATATTGATAAAGGTGAGGTTGACTTTGTAGCCATTAAAAACAACCAGACAGAATATTACCAGATATCTGCCACTACGTTAAACCCTGATACATTAGCAAGAGAGTTGGCACCGCTACAAAGCGTACAGGATAATTATCCAAAATATCTTTTGACACTTGACGAGCTTTTTGGCGAAGCTAATTATAATGGAATACAAAAGAAAAACCTGATAAAATGGTTGCTTGAATGAGAGATATAAAAAGCTTGCCTCCAAGCTGACCACATAATAACTGCTTCCATAATATTATAAATTTCACCCGTTCTTCACAGCAGCTCGTGCCTTGCACTTCGCTGCTGTTTTTTTATGCGCCCCGATATGCTATAATATATAATGTATAATTAGCTTTACTGCAATGAGCGTTACAGCCTCAGCGGAATAAATTCCGCCCCGGCCTGCAGCGCTTATTTGCCAGCAATAAGGAGTGATAAGCATGGAGATAAAATCTGTCGCACTTTTGGGAGCAGGAGCCGTTGGCTCTTATATAATCTGGGGACTGAGCAAGCTCCCCGATATCAAATTCGGCATTATCGCCGAAGGCAGCCGTGCTGCGCGTTTGCGTGACGAGGGCTGCACCATCAACAACGTAACCTACCATCCGCAGGTGTGGAGCCCGCAGGAGGCCAAGGGCGTAGACCTGTTGATTGTCGCCTTAAAATATGGCGCTCTGCCCGGCGCACTGGCAAGCATCCGCGAGGCAGTAGGCCCCAATACTACTGTCATGAGCCTGATGAACGGCGTGGACAGCGAGGAGATTATTGCCGGTGCTATCGACAGCAAGCAGATTCTGCCTGCTCTGATTAAGATTGCGTCGCGTCACGAGGGCAACGGTGTGCGTTTCAACCCGGAAAAGACTATCGGTATTGTTTTCGGCGAAGCGCAGGCACCGTTTGAGAGTGAGCGTGTGCTGGCGATTGAAGCGCTTATGCGCAGTGCCGATATCCATATCCGTCATACGGATTGCATTAATGAAGAAATCTGGTGCAAGTTCCGTCTGAACGTCTGCAACAATCTGCCGCAGGCTGTTATTGGCGCAGGTCTTGGCTGCTATCAGGACAGTGAGCATATGCGTGCTATTAAGGAAGGTCTGCGCCGTGAGCTGGAGGCCATCGCCGCCGCCAAAGGCATTGATATGAGCAAATGTCCCGCAAGCTCCGGCCGTGGCAGTGCCGTTCCGCCATCTGTGCGCTATTCCACGCTGCAGGATTTGGACGCAGGCAGACACACCGAGATTGATATGTTCTCCGGTGCTCTGATGGCAATGGGCAAGGAGCTGGGGATTCCCACTCCCTACAACGAATATACCTATCATATTATCAAAGCGTTGGAGGAAAAGAACGATGGCCTGTTCGATTACTCCGGACAGAACAAAGAAAATACCTGCGCGCGTTGAGTGCGCATTAAAGGAGGCAGAAAGCAGATGAAGAATTTGCTTACTATTGCCGGCAGTGATTCCAGCGGCGGCGCAGGAATTCAGGCCGATTTAAAGACCTTTGCCGCTCATGGCACCTTCGGCATGAGCGTCATTACCGCCGTTACGGCACAAAACACCTGTGGTGTTGCCGCAGTACAGAATATTGACTGTGATATCGTTGAAGCGCAGATTTCTGCCGTTTTTGACGATATCCGTGTGGACGCAGTGAAAATAGGCATGGTATCGCAGCCGGAGATTATCCGTACGATTGCCGCCTGCCTGCGCCGTTATCAGCCGCGCATTATCGTGGTGGACCCGATGATGATCTCCAAAAGCGGTTATCCGCTGCTGGCACCGGAGGCCTGCGAAACGCTGATTAAGGAGCTGCTGCCGTTGGCTACACTGGTTACGCCCAACCTGCCGGAAGCAGAGGCGATTACCGGTATGCAGGTTACGGAAAAGGCGCAGATGCGCGCCGTTGCGGAAAAAATTGTTACTCTGGGTGCGAAGGCTGTGCTCGTAAAGGGCGGTCATTTGAGTGACACGGCGGATGATTTACTCTTTGACGGCAGCACGGAAACATGGTTCCCCGGCAAGCGCATCCCTACGAAGAATACGCATGGCACAGGCTGCACGCTCTCGAGCAGTCTGGCGGCGAACCTGGCCAAGGGGCTGGAGTTGTCGGAGGCAGTACGTGCCTCCAAGGCCTACGTTACCGAAGCCATCGAGCATGGCATCGAACTGGGCAGCGGCTGCGGACCGACGCATCATTTTGTTGATTTATACAGAAAGGCTGGTATCTTAGACTAATGGATTTAAAAAATACTTTTGGCGAGCTGGTTGACAAGCTGCGTAAGGCAAGACCTGTCATCCACGAAATTACTAATTACGTTACAGCGGAAAGCTGTGCAGATGCTGCGCTGGCAGCAGGCGCTTCTCCTGTGATGGCCGATGAGCCGGAGGAGGTTATCGAAATTACCGCCGGTGCCGATGCACTGGTGCTGAATCTCGGTACGCTGAGCTTCAATAAGCAGATTGCTATGGAGCGTGCGGCGCAGGCTGCCAAAGCCAAGTGCATCCCCGTAGTGCTGGACCCCGTTGGCGTAATGGCTTCTACCGTACGCTTGAACTTCGCGCTGAAGCTGCTGAACGCAGGCTATATTGACATCGTGCGTGGCAACCACAGCGAATGCCAGGCGCTGCTGCTGGGTGCAACTGGCGGCCGTGGTGTGGACAACATGGAGCAGGGCACCGAAGAAGGTGAAGCACTGCGCACCGCTAAGGACGCTGCTGCGAAATTTGGCTGCGTATTTGCTGTCACCGGCCCGATTGACAACATCAGCAACGGCAAGCAGGCTGTTGTGCTGAACAACGGTCAGCCGCTGCTGCAGGATATCACCGGCAGCGGCTGCATGACTACTACCTTAGTTGCCTGCTGCGCCGCTATTACCAAGGATATGCTTGTTGCGGCAGCACTGGGCGTAGTAATCATGGGTCAGAGCGCCGAGCTGGCAGCCAACTTTCTCGAGAAGAAGGACGGCCCCGGCATGTTCAAGGTACGCCTGATTGACGCAATTTATCATGTAACTACGAAGTGGAATCTGGTGAACCTGAAGCCGGAGGAAAAGGTGTCCTGATGAAAGCACAGCCTGATTACAGTATTTATCTGGTTACGGATGATGGCTGCCTGCAGGGAAGGGCGCTTATAGACTGCCTGCAGGGAAGGGCGCTTATAGACTGCGTGCACGAGGCGCTTGAGGGCGGCGTGACGCTGGTGCAGTACCGCGCCAAGACAGCATCCAGCGCGGAGATGTACGCCGAAGCGCTGCAGCTGAAAGCACTGTGCGACAGCTTTAAGGTGCCGCTGATTATCAATGACCGTCTGGATATCGCTATGGCGGTGGGCGCAGCAGGCGTACACTTGGGGCAGGACGACCTTCCCTGCGCTGCGGCACGCAAGATTCTGGGCGAGGATTACATCATCGGCGTTTCGGCGCACAATCCGGCGGAGGCTAAAGCGGCACTGCAAAGCGGTGCGGATTACCTTGGCTGCGGCGCTGTCTTCGGCACTGCTACGAAGGCAAACGTCAAAAAGCTGGGTACGGACGGACTGGCGGCGATTTGCAAGGCTAAAGGACTGCCTGTTGTCGGCATCGGCGGCGTAACTGCGGACAATTACCGCGAGGTGCGCGCGGCAGGCGCTGACGGCGCAGCCATAGTCAGCGGCATTCTGGCTCAGCCCGATATCAACGCTACGGTAAGAGCGATTGCCAAGGTAAGCCAAGAATTTGCCAAATAATAAGCGTTATCACAAACATTCCTGTTCAATAAAATTATGGTCATCTTTTAGGGTGGCCATTTTTGCATTAAAGCTGATTTTCCGAATTATTTTTAGCTAAAACTGAAAAATGTTCACCAATTTACCTAGATTTATCGCTATCCATATTGGATAAAACGCCGAAGTGTGTTAAAATAGATACATAAATAGCAAGTATTCACCTCGAAAAAATTACATTGGAGGCCGTGTATATGAGTAACATTAGAAGACTTTTTGTAGAAAAAAAGGATGCCTTTGCTGTCGAAGCACATGGCTTGCTGGCAGACCTGCGCAACAACCTTGGTATGAGCAATCTTACCGGTATGCGTATTGTCAACCGCTATGACGTGATGGGCCTGAGCGATGAGGAATTCGCTATGGCTAAGCAGCTGGTGCTGTCCGAGCCACCTGTCGACAATGTCGTAGAGGAGGAGCTGCCGCTGACTGCAGGCGAGGCTGCCTTCGCTGTAGAGCTGCTGCCTGGTCAATATGACCAGCGCGAGGATTTTGCCGAACAATGTATCCAGCTGATTACCCAAAAGGAGCGCCCGATGGTTGCTGCCGCTAAGGTATATGTTCTGGAAGGCGAGCTGACTGCGGAAGAAGTTGAAAAGATTAAGGCTTACTGCATCAACCCGATTGAAGCACGTGAGGCTGAGCAGGCTAAGCCTGAAACCCTCATCAGCACCTGCGAGGAGCCAGAAAAGGTAAAATCCGTTACCGGTTTCCTGACCATGTCCAAGGAAGAGGCAGAAGCACTGCGCCAATCCATGGGCCTGGCTATGAGCCTGGACGACCTGCTGTGGTGCCAGAAATACTTCAACGAAGAGCACCGCGAGCCGACTATTACCGAAATCCGTGTGCTGGATACCTACTGGTCCGACCACTGCCGTCATACCACCTTCATGACTCAGATTGAAGATGTAGATATCATTCCCGGCACCTTTACCCAGCCTGTACAAGAGGCTTATGACAAATACATGGCTGCCCGTAACGAGGTTTACGGTGAAGACACCGAGCGTCCGGTAACCCTGATGGACATTGCCGTAATCGGCATGAAGAAGCTGCGCAAGGAAGGCAAGCTGGCTGACCTTGACCAGTCCGAAGAAATCAATGCATGCTCTATCGTTGTGCCTATCGAAATCGACGGCAAAACCGAAGAGTGGCTGGTAATGTTCAAAAACGAAACCCATAACCATCCGACCGAAATCGAACCGTTCGGCGGCGCTGCAACTTGCCTCGGCGGTGCAATCCGTGATCCGCTGTCCGGCCGTTCCTATGTATATCAGGCTATGCGTGTAACCGGCAGTGCCGACCCGCGCACCCCGATCAGCGAAACCCTGCCCGGCAAGCTGCCTCAGCGCAAGATTACCATCGGCGCAGCTGCAGGCTACAGCTCCTACGGCAACCAGATTGGTCTGGCAACCGGCCATGTACAGGAATACTATCATGATAAATTTGTTGCGAAGCGTATGGAAATCGGCGGCGTAATCGGCGCTGCTCCCCGCAGCGCAGTTCGCCGTGAGCGTCCCGCTGCCGGCGATATCGTAGTGCTGCTGGGCGGCAAAACCGGCCGTGACGGCTGCGGCGGTGCAACCGGTTCCTCTAAGGAGCACACCGTTGACTCCCTCATGAGCTGCGGCGCAGAGGTACAGAAGGGCAATCCTCCGACCGAACGCAAAATCCAACGTTTGTTCCGCAACCCTGCCGTAACCGCAATGATCAAACGCTGCAACGACTTCGGTGCAGGCGGTGTATCCGTTGCTATCGGCGAGCTGACCGATGGTCTTGTTATTGATCTCGACAAGGTTCCCAAGAAATACGAAGGCCTGGACGGCACCGAGCTGGCTATCTCCGAATCTCAGGAGCGTATGGCTGTTGTTATCGCTGCCGCTGACCGCGATGCCTTCATCAAATATGCTGACGAAGAAAACCTGGAAGCAACTGTTGTTGCTGACGTTACCGAAGAACCGCGCCTGGTTATGTTCTGGCGTGGCGATAAAATTGTTGACCTGTCCCGCGCTTTCCTCGACACCAACGGCGTTGCACAGCACACCAATATCGTAGTAAGCGAAGAAAAAGAGGACAACGTATTCGAGCAGGTTCCTGCTGAAGTAACCTCTGCTGCTGACCTGGAGGCTGCATGGCTGGCTAACCTCGGCCGTCTGAATGTCTGCAGCGAAAAAGGCCTGTCCGAGCGCTTTGACAGCACCATCGGCCGTGGCACCGTAATGATGCCGTTTGGCGGCAAAACCCAGCTCACTCCGAGCGAGGGCATGGTAGGCCGCATCCCCGTGCTGCACGGCAACACCACCGCAGCCAGCGTAATGGCCTGCGGCTACAACCCGAACGTTGCCTGCTGGAGCCCGTTCCACGGCGCAATGTACGCTGTAACTGAATCCGTAGTTCGTGCCGTAGCTCTGGGTGCTGATCCCGCTAAGCTGCGCCTGACTCTGCAGGAATACTTCCCCAAGCTGCATGATGCCAACAGCTGGGGCCAGCCGTTCAGCGCACTGCTGGGCGCCTTCACCGCACTTGATGCTCTGGACCTGCCGGCAATCGGCGGCAAAGACAGCATGAGCGGTACCTTCATGGATAAAACCGTTCCGCCGACACTCGTTTCCTTCGCAGTAGGGGTAATCGACGGCAACAAGGCTGTATCTGCTGACTTCAAGGCAGCAGGCGACAAGGTAATCTTCCTGTCCTGCCCGCGCAACAGTGCCGAAGTACTGGACTTTGCAGCCCTGAAGGAAAACCTGACCGCTGTACACAAGGCTATGGAAGCAGGCAAGATTGCTGCTGCTGCCGCTGTTAAAGAGGGTGGCGTAGCTGCACTGGTAACCACCATGAGCCTGGGCAACGAGCTTGGCTTTGAATTCATCAAACCGTTCCACGATACCGACAGCCTCTTCACTCTGCAGCCCGGCGGCATGGTCCTCGAGCTGGCAGCCGGCGTTGAACCGGAAGAGCTGTTCGAAGGCCTTGATTACATGCTGCTCGGTCACACTACTGCCGAAGCAGGCATCACCATCAATGACACCAAGATTGACGCTGCGAAAGCCTTTGCCGCATACCGCGAGCCGCTGCTGGGCATCTTCCCGGACGGCACTCCGAAGGCAGAAGAGCCTGCTGACATCGCTATGCCGCTGTACAAGAGCGAGCTGACTTTAACCGCTCCGGTGAATATCGCTAAACCGCGCGTATTCATCCCCGTATTCCCCGGCAACAACTGTGAATACGACAGCGCCCGTGCTTTTGAAGCTGCAGGTGCCGAAGCTAACACCTTCATCGTGCGCAACCTTACCGCTGCTGCTATCGATGAATCCGTAGAAGCAATGGTTAAATATATCAACAACTCCCAGATTGTTATGATCCCCGGTGGCTTCAGCGCCGGTGACGAGCCTGACGGCAGCGGCAAGTTCATCGCTACCATGTTCCGCAACCCGCGCATCAAGGAAGCAATCAGCGACCTGCTCGAAAACCGCGATGGCCTGATGCTGGGTATCTGCAACGGCTTCCAGGCATTGATTAAGCTCGGCCTCGTTCCGTACGGCGATATCCGCGACATGACCAGCGATGCACCGACTCTGACCTTCAACAACATCGGCCGCCATATTTCCCAGATTGTTACCACCAGAGTTGTTTCCAACAAATCTCCGTGGTTCAGCCTGTGCGAGCCCGGCGAAGAGCATGCAGTTGCCGTATCCCACGGCGAAGGCCGCTTCTACGCTCCGGAAAGCACTATTAAAGAGCTGTTCACTAACGGCCAGGTTGCTACCCAGTATGTAAATGCTCAGGGCGTACCGACCATGAACACTCCGTTCAACCCGAACGGCAGCCTGTACGCTATCGAAGGCATCACCAGCCCCGACGGACGTATCCTCGGCAAGATGGGCCACAGCGAGCGCTTTGCTCCGGGCCTGTTCCGTAACATTGCTGGCGACAAGGATCAGAAGATTTTCCTGTCCGGCGTAAGCTACTTCAAATAAGCTGAGGCTTAAAACCGACACAATAAAACGCTCTGCTGACCGTAAGGTTGGCAGAGCGTTTCTTTATCTTTATATGCGTATATTTTGGCTATCCTCAAAAACCGTACATAACTGTACAAACCGTACAAACGCAAGCTGGGCAAGGCTTTGCGCGCGTACGGTTTTTGATATGTGTCGAAAAGTGTTAAGTTCCCTAACATATTCGTGTAAAAATACGTGAAAAAATGCTCTTTTTTTACACTAAACTACACGAATAGCAAAAACGCCTCAAATACGCTGAAAATGAGAGGCGATTTTAGACTACACAAGATTGTTATCATATACTCAGAGCATTTGCCAAAACCACTCCCACAGGAGTATAATATACATAAAAGAAGAAAGAGGTGAGCCTTATGCTGCGCAAGCTATATCACGGTTCCAGGGACATTATCAAAAAGCCTGTCTATGGCTACGGTAAAAAATATAACGACTACGGCCTCGGCTTTTACTGCACCGAGGATATCAATATGGCGAAGGAATGGGCAGCAACGTCCAACCAGAATGGCTACGCCAACTGCTATGAGCTGGACTGCAGCGATTTAAAGATTCTAAACCTGAATGCAGAGCAGTTCTGCATCCTGCACTGGCTGACGATTTTGCTGCAGAACAGGGAATTCGACACGCCATCAGGCCTTGCGTATGAAGCGAAGACTTATCTTCTGGAAAACTTCAAGGTCGATTACTCTGCCTATGATGCTATAATCGGTTATCGTGCGGATGACAGCTATTTTTCCTTTGCACAGGATTTCATCAACGGTACGATATCTTATCGCCAGCTGAACAATGCCATGCATCTGGGGAAGCTGGGGCAGCAATTCGTACTGAAGAGCCGTAAAGCCTTCTCCCTGATTAAGTTTACAGGCTATGAGCTGGCAGAGCACACTGAATGGTTTGACAAGAAGAATAAGCGTGACAAGAGCGCCCGCCGTGAGTATTTCAGCACGGAACGTAACAAGCGCCAACGCGGTGATATCTATATTACACAGATTATGGACGAGGAGATGAAAAGCGATGATGCACGCCTACGATAAGCTATATCTTGATAAAGCGCGCACATCTCTTGCCCGTATGCTGGATTTCGCTGTCTACGATTTGCATTATGACATCAGCGAATTCTTTGAGCTTTTTCTCGCTTCCGGTATCGCCAGACGCTTCGAGCAGGGGGATTTCACTATTCTCGCAGGTATGTCTGGCGTGGAGCTTGCCTATACGGTTTTAGAGAACGTGGGACTGGCGCAGGAGCGCATTAAGCCTGATTATCCGGTCAACCGCAGTGAGGAATATTGGACAGGCTGGGCGCTGGCCTACTACCAGTGGCAGACGGCGCTGAGCTTTGCGGAGATTAACCGCTACGTACCTATTAAAACTGTGCAGAGCCTGTACAATCCTTATCATGAGATGGATATCCGCCATTTTACGGAGAAGATGACGGAGCTTTATAAAGAAGCGAAAAAGGATACGAACCTGAAGCTGTTGCGCCAGAGGGCAGAGCTGACGCAAAGGGAGCTGGCAGAGCTGGCAGAGGTTCCGCTGCGCACTGTGCAGCAGTATGAGCAGCGACAGAAGAATATTAACCGCGCGCAGGCAGAAACGCTTGCCAGAATAGCCAAACAGCTTTATTGTAATATTGAGGATTTACTGGAGAAGGTCTAAAGAACTAAATACCGTACACAACAAATAAAACCGTACAGCCCCAAAGCCTTATGCAGCAAGGGTTTGTACGGTTTTTAGAGAGCGCTCAGCCCTTATAGAAAAAATAGCTGATGAGTGCCACCTGCAGGAAGAAGATGAGCGGTACGCCGAAGATGAACTTCAAATGCTGTGTCTTATGGTGGAAAAGCTGCATGGCGATAAATGCGCCTGCGCTGCCGCCGAGCGCTGCCAAAACCAGCAGCACTATTTCCGGTACACGCCAGCTATGCAGCTTGGCGAAGGCTTTATCCGCACCGTAGACGACAAAGGCGGTGCAGTTGATGAAGATCAGGTAATAATATAAAAAGCTGTGCATGGTTCATACCCTCACTTTTTCCTGTTCAGCTGCTTTACTCCAGCAGCTTGGCGATATCCGGCAGGGGAGCGACGCTGCGCTTTAAAATGCCGTGCATATAGGCAATGGCAATGCCATAGTTGGTCATGGGCACGTTCTGCGCTGCAGCACGCTCGCTGCGGCTTTGCATTTCGCGTTCGTTGAGCATGCAGCCGCCGCAATGCACTACAAGTTTATATTGTGACAGGTCAGTGGGGAATTCCGTGCCGCTGCTGAAGCAAAATTCAGGCTCCGCTTTGGTGAAGCTGCGAATCCAGCCGGGAAGCTTTACTGTGCCTATGTCCTGACATTGGCGGTGGTGCGTGCAGCTCTCGCTGATGAGTATCTTATCGCCATCCTTTAATGTATCGAGCACACGCACAGCCTCTACGGCTGTGCTGAGTGTGCCCTTGTAGCGCGCCATGAGGATGGAGAAGGATGTGAGCGGAACGGTGGGCGGCACAATTTTGCTGACTGCGCCGAAGGCCTGACTGTCGGTTACGACGAGCTTTGGCGGGAAGGCAAGGCGTGCCAGTGCTTCCGCCAGCTCGCTTTCCTGTACGGTTACGGCTATGCCCTTGTTATCGAGCACGTTGCGCAGTACCTGCTGCTGCGGTAAAATCAATCTGCCCTTGGGGGCGGCGCTGTCAATCGGCGTTATGAGCACTACGATGTCGCAGGGCTTGATTAAATCACCAAGCAGCTGGCGTTCTACCTCACGCGGGCGCAGGGCGGCGATAGCCTCCTTCAGCTCGTTGATGTTGCGGTTGGCAAGGGCGCTGACGAGGAAGCATTGCTTCGTGAGCTTCATGGCCTCCATGGTGAGCAGTGCCTGGCGCATTTCGTCCAAAAGCTCTACCTTGTTCAGCACAAGGATGGAAGGCAGCTTTTTCGCCTGCAGCTGCTGCCACAGCGCTTTATCCGCCTCGCCAATGCCTACGCTGGCGTCTACTACGAGCAATGCGATGTCGCACTTACCGAGCACCTGCTGGGCCTTGGCGATGCGCTGCGCGCCCAGCTCGCCCTCATCGTCGAGGCCGGGGGTGTCGATAATCATTACGGGGCCGAGGGGCAAAAGCTCCATAGCCTTATATACAGGGTCGGTAGTGGTGCCCTTTTGTTCGCTGACAATGGCAAGCTCCTGACTGGTGATGGCGTTAATCAGGCTGGACTTGCCGGCGTTACGCTTACCGAAGATACCGATGTGGATACGTTCGGCAGCGGGAGTTGTATTCAATGACATGGTGAGTTCTCCTTTTTATGTAGATGAAAAATATTACAAAGATATTGTATTCTGGAGAGTAAGTATCTCTACGGTCAGCAAAAATTGGGGTTCGCTGTAACGTTTATTCTCTATACAACGCTTAATCTCCTTTACTTTGATACGAAAAATATTATAAAGTGGGTTATATTTGGAGAATTAGTGTCCTTTCGGTCAGAAAAAATTACGGTCGCTCATTTCGTGTGGAACCAAGACTAAGCGGCGCAAAACTCGCGCTATGCTGACAAATACTACTATAACAGGCGTAGCGCTCAGACATTGCGCCCCTTAGCGGTTCGTGTCAAACCAATCAGCTACGCTCTGTGAGCTTGCTTCTTGGGACACTATCGCATGGCGCGCATAAACCAATCAGCATCGTCCTACGGACTTGCTTCTTGGATGCGCCCGCATGTGGTTCCGGACACTTATTCGCTGTAATTTTTATTCCCTGCATGACACTATATTCTCCTGTTTTTACGTTGTACTTCAAGCTAAACTTCTAACTGACTTTTACGTTGCAGTTCTATTTATACTTTTAGCTAATTTTTTAGGTTATTATGATGTTCGGGTAGCAAAAAAGGCTGCAGTACTTTCGCACTGCAACCTCATTGTTGCAAATTATTTTACAAGCTCCATTTTGGGGTTAGGATTGTATTTACGGCCGGCCTTAGCGCAGTCCTTGCCGTCAACCTTAACGATATCCGCAGTATAGTTAATGTTGCCGTCAAAGAAGGAAGAACCTACTGCATAGGTATCAACAGGCACGCCCATTTCCTCAAACGCTGCTACGCGCTCAGCGTCAAAGCCGCCGGAAGCGATAATCTTAACGTGGTTGAAGCCTTCGGCATCCAGCGCACGGCGAACATTGCAAACAAGCTCCTTGCAAACGCCGGTAGGCTTAAAGGTACCGATTTGAGTCCACAGGCTCTTATCAACCATGCTGCCGGAGGTATCCAGACGCACACCTGCGAGCTTTTTGCCCAGCTTGCGGGCAACAGCCAGAGAAGTATTTACGCAGTCGTTGTCAAAGTCAACCAGAGCGATACGAGCGATAGACGGGTCAACATATTTATCGAATGCTTCGGTAGCAGCAACAGTGTCACCCTTATAGGAAGCAATCAATGCATGGGGGATAGTGCCCAGGCCCTTGCCGCCTGCTGCCAGCGCATTAGCATCGGTAGAGAAGCCGTGGATGCCGCCAACTAAAGCTGCATAGCCGTCGGATTCCTGAGTCTGGTAAATATCATAGCGTGCAGGGAAGAAAAGCACCGGCTTGCCGTTGGCAGCCTTAACTACGCGGCGAACATTGGTAGCAATGCGGCTCTGGCGTGCCAGAATACCCAGATAGATGGTTTCCAGATGCGCAAAGTCAGCATAATCGCCTTCGATAGTCATAACGGTTTCCCATTCGTCAACCTCTTCGCCGTCACGCAGGGAGTGAATTTCAATAGTTTCCGGATGGAAAGCGCATTGACGGATTAAGGCAATAACCTCATCGGTACCGCAAACAACAACATGATCACGGGCGAACACCTGCATCAGCACGCGCGGATGATAATTATCACCGTTTAAGATTTCTTCGGAACGCATAAAATATGCATCAGTATAGTAACCTTCTTTAATTTTTTCTACAGGAAAGCTAAAGCTTTCAACAGGTCTTCTAGTAGTCATTTGATGAGCCTCCCAAAAATTTCTCACGAATTTTACTCTTTGCGAGAACATTAACTATTGATTGTAGTTAAAAATATGATACAATATAAAGGCTATGATAGCAAGCCTTTTTCGCAAAAAAATTCCGATTAGCTATATTTCCGATACAATATAGATGGTGATACATATGCACGAAACACGAAAAAAATATACTGTGCTCCTGCTTTCGGCACCCATAGGCTCGGGACACAGACTGGCGGCCGAAGCGTTGGAGCAGGCTTTTGCCGACCGTTCGGAGGTTAAGGTCATCCACGGCAACATCTTCGACTTCTTCCCGCAGTTTCTGGGCAAGTCCTTTTTAGGCACCTACCTGTGGATTTTAAAATGCTGCCCCTGGCTCTACAAGCTGGCCTACAGCTGGGGCAACAAGCAGGGCGGCTCCTTATGGCTGCGTGAGCTTTTAAACCGCCTGCTGGCACGCTTAGGCGGCAGCTACCTGCGCAGCGTACAGCCTGACGCGGTAATCGCCACGCATGCTACACCCGCAGGTATTATCGGGTATTACAAAAAGCAGCATCCCAAGCTCTGGCTCGGCGCCGTAGTGACCGACTTTACGATTCACCGCTGGTGGGTTTGCGACGGCGTGGATACCTACTTTATCGCCGACGAGCTGCTGCGTGACAAGCTCACTACTACTGCCGACATTCAGGCTACGGGCATTCCCGTGCGCCAGCAGTTTATGATTAAGCACGATAAACAGAAATGCCGCGAGTTCTTCGGCTGGGACGAAAACGAACGCGTCTGCCTTTTGATGGGTGGGGGCGAAGGCCTTTTGCCGATGGCAGAGATTATTGCGGCACTGCAGCGCGCCGCTCTGAAGAACCTGCGCGTTGTTGCCGTCACTGGCCACAACGAGGCGTTGGCGGCACAGCTGCAAGCCAAATACGGCGCAACGGCCGAAATCTATGGCTTCCGCGAGGACGTGCCGCAGCTTATGGCCGGCGCTGATATGATTATCACCAAGGCCGGCGGTTTAACCTCTGCCGAGGTGCTGGCGAGCGGACTGGACCTGTTAATCTACAAGCCGCTGCCGGGGCAGGAGGAGGGCAACGCCGCCTTCCTGCAGCAGTATTGCGGCGCCCTGGTGGCACGTTCTACCGACGAGCTGGTGCAGCACATCAAAAGCACAACTGCAAGCCCGCGTGAGACTGCTGCGTGCAGCGAGCATGCCCATCCTTTGGCAGCACAGCAGATTGTCGACTACGTTATGCAAAGACTGCAAAAATAAATTTCGGACTCCTTCGTATGAGGGAGTCCTTTTGCTGTATATAGGTCGATTTTTGTGCGTTTTCGTGAAGAATTTGCCTCGCATTTTGCTGATAATTTCTTCTATTGTATAATTAATTTACTTGACCAATACGAATTTCATCATTATAATGTAAGAAAATCGCATATTATGAAGGCTGTGGCATGAAGTTCCGCTCTGACTGCATAATCATGTATTTATTACAGGAGGAGTGTGACCTTATGGATACCTTATACCTTGCCGCTGTCTGCGCTGTTGTCCCCGGTCTGGGACGCAGCAGAATACCTGATCTGATTAACGCTTTGGGCAGTGCCCGCGCTGTTTTTGAAGCGAGCGCTGCCACGCTCACGGCAACAGGGCTTTGTACGCCGCGAGCAGTGCAAAACTTTATCAGCAACCGTGATGCGCGTCTGCCGCAAAGGCTGGATTGCTTCTGCCGTCATAACGGCGTGCAGATACTGGCCTATACCGACATTGACTATCCGCAGAGCCTGCAAAACCTGAGCGACAAGCCTTTGGTGCTCTACGTCAAGGGCGAGCTGCCGCAGGCAAATTATGCTTTGGCCATCGTCGGCTCACGTCGCTGCACGGAATACGGTGTGCGTGCCGCAGACTATTTTGCCAAGGCGATGACGCGCGAGGGCATACCCATTATCAGCGGCGGTGCCAAGGGCATTGATACGGCGGCGCACGAGGCCTGCCTGCAGGCCGGAGGTGTGACGGTGGCAGTTCTGGGCTGCGGTCTTGATATTGTCTATCCGACCGAAAATGCCAGACTGTTCGCCCGCATTGCCGAGCAGGGCGCCTTAGTGACGGAATATCCGCCGGGAGTTCCGCCTGCAGCGGCCAACTTTCCTGCGCGCAACCGTATTATCGTAGGTCTGTCGCAGGCCGTACTGGTAGCAGAGGCAAGCAAGCGCAGCGGCGCTGTAATTACGGCGAATATCGCTGCCGATGAGGGACGTGAGGTGTATTGCGTACCGGGGAATATTTTCGATGGCAGCAGCATGGGCTGTCACGAGCTTATCCGCACCGGTGCCAAGCTGGTGGATATGCCACAGGATATTTTAGAAGATAAAAGAAGCTGGCAGCAGGCGATGAACCGCCGCATAACCCAGCCGAGTATATTTGACTGCGCGCCGCAGGAGTCAAAGCCTGCGCCCGCACCTGTCACAACAGAATTAGGAGCGAAGCTGCTTGCTCTTTTGCAGGCAGGAGCGCTTTCTTTAGAAAAGCTGACGGAGCAGAGCGGAGCCGCTTTTGCTGCCGTGAGCATGGAGCTGCTTGACCTGCAGGCCGCCGGACTGGTGGCTACAGACCAAGCGCAGCGTTACTACCGAAAGTAGGAGGAACATAAATGGCAAAGACTCTGGTTATCGTGGAATCACCTACGAAATCCAAGACTATCGAAAAATTTTTAGGAAAAAACTATACTGTAAAGGCTTCTATGGGCCATCTGCGCGACCTGCCGAAAAGCACCCTAGGTGTAACCTTTCTGCCGGACGAGGAGCATGCAAACGAATTTGAGCCGAAATATATCAACATCCGCGGCAAGGGCGATTTGATCAAATCCCTAAAGGCTGAAGCCAAAAAAGCTGACAAAGTTTTACTGGCAACTGACCCTGACCGCGAGGGTGAAGCAATCAGCTGGCATCTGGCATTTATCTTGGGCATCGACCCGACATCTGCCTGCCGCATTGAATTTCATGAGATTACCGCTGCTGCTGTCAAGGACGCTATCAAGCATCCGCGCTGCATTGACATGGATATGGTTGATGCACAGCAGGCACGCCGCATTTTAGACCGCATCGTAGGCTATCAGCTGAGCCCGCTGCTGTGGCGCAAAATCCGCAAGGGTCTGAGCGCAGGACGCGTGCAATCCGTTGCTACCAAAATTGTTGCCGACCGCGACCGTGAAATCGAAGATTTCGTGCCGGTAGAATACTGGACACTCAGCGCCAAGCTGCGTGAAGGCAGCAAGGGACAGCTCTTTGAAGCGGAAGCAGTAAAATACAAAGGCAAAAAGCTGGAGCTGCACAACGAGCAGGAGGCCAGAGCAGCGGAGGAAGCACTCTCCAAGGCTGATTATATCGTGAGCGACGCAGTAAAAAAAGAACGCAAGCGACACCCCGTACCGCCGTTTACTACCTCTGCCATGCAACAGGAGGCAAACAAAAAGCTCAACTTCAGCGCCAAAAAGACCATGATGCTTGCACAGCAGCTTTATGAAGGCGTATCTCTGGGCAAAACCTCCGTCGGCCTCATTACCTATATGAGAACCGACTCAGTACGTCTGGCGGACGTAGCTGTGGACGAAATCCGTGACTACATCAAGCAAAACTTCGGCAGCGAATTCTGCCCGGCCAAGGCCAACCATTACAGCACCAAAAAGAACGCTCAGGATGCGCATGAGGCGATTCGTCCGACCAGCGTCATGCGTACCCCGGCCGAGATGCAGGAGTACCTCATCGGCGACCAGCTGAAGCTGTATACGCTCATCTGGAACCGCGTTGTTGCCAGCCAGATGACGGACGCTGTTTATGACGTTACCACCCTGACAATTGATGCTGCCGACTACCAGCTGCGCGCAACAGGCTCCGTGCTGAAATTCCCGGGCTTCTTGCAGCTGCACAGCAAATATGACGATAAAGAAAAGGACTCCAAGGTTCCTTACGTCGAACCGGGCACCAAGCTGCTGCTTTACAAGCTCATGCCGGCAGAGCAGCACTTCACCGAGCCGCCGGCGCACTTCACCGAAGCAACGCTCATCAAGGAGCTGGAGGAGAAGGGCATCGGCCGCCCCAGCACCTTTGCACCTACCATCGTTACACTGCTTACCCGCGGTTACGTTGTCAAAGAGGCAAAAAAGCTGCTCGTTACCGAGCTTGGCATTATGACCGTGGATATGCTTACCGAATATTTTAAGGGACTCATCAACATCGGCTTCACTGCCCAGATGGAGGAAAAGCTGGATGAGGTTGCTGAGAAGAAGCACACCAAGGACGAAGTTCTCAGCGAATTCTATGGTCCCTTCAAAAAGGATCTGGACCACGCAGGCGTGGCAATTCCTATCGTCGAAATCCCGCTCGAGGTATCCGACGTTCCCTGCGACAAGTGCAACGACGGCACCATGATGGTTATCCGCGAAGGACGCTTCGGCAAGTTCCTGGCTTGCCCCAACTTCCCCAAATGCCGCAATACCAAGCCCATTCTGCACCCGATTGGTGTTAAATGTCCTAAGTGCGGCGCCGATATCCTTGAACGCAAAAGCAAGACCGGCAAGGTATTCTATGGCTGCGAAAGATATCCTGACTGCGATTACACCACCTGGGATAAGCCGCTCAACGAGGAATGCCCGGAATGCAAGCATATGATGGTAGAGCACGTAGAACGTAACGGCAGCAAGCGCAAGTTCTGCAGCAACCCGGAATGCTCCAAGGCAAGACCGGTATATGCTTCCAAAACCGCTGCAGCAAAGACTACGGAAGCTAAAACAACCGCAACCAAGAAAACTACGGCGGCTAAAAAGACTACCGCTAAGAAAACTACTGCTACCAAAACTGCTGCGAAGAAAACCATTGCAGCAAAAAAGACTACTGCAAAGAAAACAACCGCAACGAAAAAAACTACTACAACTAAGAAAGGCAGCAACGAATAAATGACTATCTCTCCTGTACACGTAATCGGTGCGGGCCTGGCAGGCTGCGAAGCCATTACTCAGCTCACGCGCCACGGTATCCCTGTAATCCTGCACGAAATGCGTCCTGTAAAAAGTGACGAAGCACATAAAACCGCATATTTTGCCGAGCTTGTCTGCAGCAACTCCCTGCGCGCAGGCAACATTGAAAACGCTGTCGGCCTGCTGAAGGAAGAAATGCGCCGTTTAGGCTCTCTCATCATGCAAAAGGCTGACGAGCATCAGGTGCCTGCCGGCGGCGCTCTGGCTGTTGACCGCGACGGCTTTGCCGCTGCCGTAACCGAAGCAGTAAAGGCTAATCCGCTAGTTACCGTCATCCACGAAGAGGTGACCGACCTGGAAAGCCTTGAAGGCACTGTCATCGTAGCCAGCGGCCCGCTGACCAGCGACGCGCTTTTCGCCGATATCAAAAAGCTGCTGCAGGCTGATTATCTGCACTTCTTTGATGCCGCAGCGCCTATTGTTACCGCCGATTCCCTTGACTATGACAAGGTTTATCGTGCGTCCCGCTACGACAAGGGCGGCGCCGACTACCTCAACTGCCCCTTCTACACGAAGGAGGAATACGTTGCCTTCTGGGAAGCTCTCTGCAATGCGGAAAGCGCTCCCGTAAAAGATTTTGAGCATGATGTATTTGAAGCCTGCATGCCTATCGAGGAAATGGCTGCAAGAGGCGAGGACACCATGCGCTTCGGTCCGCTGAAGCCTGTAGGCCTCATTGACCCGCGTAATGGCAAGGAAGCATATGCAGTAGTACAACTACGTCAGGATAACGCCGCTGCCTCCCTTTATAATCTGGTAGGCTTCCAGACACATCTCAAATGGCCGGAGCAAAGACGTGTTTTCGGCATGATTCCCGGTCTGGAGAACGCAGAGTTCGTCCGTTTCGGCGTAATGCACAAAAACACCTATCTGAATTCGCCGCAGCTGCTGGATAAGCACTTCAACCTGCGCAGCAACAAGCGCTTCTACTTTGCCGGACAAATGACAGGCGTAGAAGGCTACGTAGAATCGGCAGCCTCTGGACTGATGGCCGGTTTAGCTGCTGCAAGAGCGGTACTGGAGCTGCCGGAGGTAGAATTCCCCGACGTAACCGCACACGGAGCACTGGCCAACTACATCAGCAACCCGGCGATTGAAAACTTCCAGCCGATGAACATCAACTTCGGCCTCATTCCGCCGCTCACTGTACGCATCCGCAAGAAAAGAGAAAAGAACGCTCAGATTGCAGCACGCGCTTTGGAAGCACTGGACGGCTTTCTGCCTGTGCTTAAAACTGAACAGGCGTAAATTTCAGCCTGTTATCTCTGAAATATGCTGAGAAAACCAAAAATATTTTTAGAGAAAGACAATATGTGTCCTCCCGCTATGGTAAAATTTGCTTATAGCCGGTGGCAAAACGTTTGCTTAAGAGAATGATTGTGCTATAATTAGCTTAAAGAGATTTTCTTGCATCAACCGCTTTGCAAATTTCATGGCAGGGAGGAACTAATAATGACAGATTTACGCATTGCAAAGGATCGTTTGCTCTATATGTATTCGCGTCTGGTAGACGGCAAAATGCTCTACAAGAAGGAAGAGGCCCAACGCTTCGGCTGCTCCTTACGCTCTATTCAGCGCGACATAGAAGACTTGCGGTCCTTTTTACATGAGCAGAATGAAGCATCAGGCCTGGTACAGGATTTGGTCTACAACCAGAAGCTCGGCGCTTACCAGCTTGTACCGCCATCACGCAATCTGCTGTCCAACGAGGAGGTTTTCGCCACGCTCAAAATACTGCTGGAGAGCAGGGCATTCACCAAAAATGAGCTGTATCCGATTCTTGATAAGCTGATTGACTGCTGTATCCCTAAAACGGAGCAGCAGCGTGTGAGCGAGCTTATAGGCAACGAAAAGCTGCTTTATGTAGAACCGCAGCACAAGGATAAGTTCCTGAAGAAAATGTGGGAGCTTAGCGGCGCTGTGCATGAGCATCTGGAAATAATCATCAACTACCGCCGTACCGACGGTGTGCTGGTGCAGCGCAGACTGCAGCCCGTAGGCATCATGTTCTCCGAATTCTACTTTTATCTGGCAGGCTTCATTGTGCCCAAGGAAAAGGAGGAGCTCAAATTCGAGATAGAAAACGATCCCTTCCCGACTATCTACCGCATCGACAGAATCAACAGCTTTAGCGTCACCGAAACGCATTTTGCCGTTCCGTATTCCAAACGCTTTGAGGAGGGCGAGTTCCGCAAGCGTATCCAGTTTATGTACGGCGGCCATCTGCAGCGCCTGCGCTTCCTGTTTAAGGGTGGCAGCTACGAGTACATCCTTGACCGCCTGCCTACGGCAAAGGTAGTAGAGGAGGGCGAAAACGGCACACTTATCGAAGCGGAGGTTTTTGGCAAGGGCATTGATATCTGGCTTAAAAGCCAAGGCGAGCTGATTGAGGTTATTTCCAGACAGGAAATACCGGTAAATTAAGTGCAAAATTCATTTTCGCAAAAAATATCTAAAAATTTCTCAAAAATTTTTTTAGGATAGCCAATCTCTGGCTATCCTATTTTTTATAATAAGATTATGCTAAGGCATAACGCAAAAGTAACACTGATTGCTGGCACGTTTTTCAGGAATGCGCCTGTATTTACTTTGGCAAGCAGTATCAAGGCTGTCTTCGCACCTTTTTTTACATGAAGAAATTCCGGAAATACTGTAAGCTATAATCAGTAAGAAGTAGAGGAGTGGATGATATATGTATTGCGAAAAGTATGTAGAAATGGGCAGAAAAATACGTTATTACAGAATCATGCAGGAGCTGGGGCAGGGGATGCTCGCAGAGCAGATAGGCATTACTCCGCAGTATTTGAGCAAAATCGAGCACGGAAGCGCGCGCCCGAGTATGGACCTGGTATTCCGCATTGCCGATAAGCTGCAGGTGAAGGTGTCGCACCTGCTGGAGGCCTGCTGATACTTTAAGCCGGGCATGGATTTTTCCTCCTTTTTGTGGTACAATACCCATGTAATTGCTTCTGCTCGAGGCAATTAACAGCGTGACTGCCCCAGGGCAGCATACATGTAAGGAGGCAATTTAATATGAACGAGCAAAACAGCGTTTTAAACATCATTGGCAAGGTAAGCGGATTGTTATCCAAGTACATCGCCGTCGTGATTTTAATCACCTCTGCGATTGCCTTTACCCATCCGCAGGAATTCATGTGGATTCCGCAGTATACAGCTCTCTTCCTGGGCACGGCAATGTTCGGAATGGGCCTGACCATCAAGCGCGAGGACTTCCAAATCGTCTTTTCCCGACCTAAGGAGGTTATTTCCGGCTGTATCCTGCAATACACCATCATGCCCCTGGCAGCCTACCTGTTGGCTGTAGTGATGAATCTTGATACTGATATCGCTCTGGGCGTTATCCTTGTAGGCTGCTGCCCCGGCGGTACTGCCAGCAACGTTATTGCCTACATCGCTAAGGGTGACGTTCCCTTATCCGTTGGCATGACCATCACTTCGACTCTGATTGCACCGCTAGTAACACCTGTGCTGGTGTACCTGCTGGCAGGTTCCTGGGTTGAGGTAAGCTTTATGGCTATGGTACTTTCCGTAGTGAAGATTGTGCTGCTGCCTGTGCTTGCAGGTATCATCTTAAACAGCCTTTTCCACGAAACCATCGTCAAGCTGGGCGGTATTCTGCCGCTGGTTTCCGTTGTAGCGATTGTAACCATTATCGATGGTATCGTTGCTGTCAACGCTGCTAAGCTGATGAGCTGCGGCCTGATCGTAATGTTGGCAGTTGTCCTGCACAACGGCATCGGTATGGCACTGGGCCTGGGCATGGCGCGTCTGATGAAGGTATCCTACGCTAAGGAAACCTCCATTGCTATCGAGGTTGCTATGCAAAACAGCGGTCTGGCGCTTGCTCTGGCGACCGCAAACTTCGCCGCAAATCCGCTGGCCACGCTTCCGGGCGCTATCTTCAGCGTATGGCACAATGTTTCCGGTTCTATTTTCGCCAGCTGCCGCATCAAAGAGGTAGAGGAAAAGCAAAAGCTGGAGCTGAAGGAGCACGCAATAGCAAAATAAGCGTAAACACTAAAGGCACTACTGTGAGCGCAGTAGTGCCTTAATTATTGGTATAGCGTAATGCAGGGGAGCCTACATATTATTTTTTGCTTTTATTATCCAAACCGAAAAGCATTTCCATAGGCTGCTCCGGCGCTTCCTTAACCGTCGCGCCTGTGCTGAAGCCAGGCATTTCCGCCTTGGTCAGCTCAATTTTGCCGTATTGGCGCTCATAATCATCAATAACCCATTTCAAAATCTGTTCGATTTCCTTATTGACCGAACGGCCATTTATCTTTGCCAAATGCTTCATCTTATTCATAATAATAGGGTGAATGCGCAGTGTAAAGCGTGCTTCTTCCATGAATACTCCCTCCAGATTCTGACTATTCTACTAATTATTATAGGCAAGAACAGCGCTTTTGGCAAGGAGATAATCTTTTTTAGCAACAGCTAACTCTTTTTACAAGAATTTCAGACAATAGATATGCAAATATGTTATAATAAATACCATAGTGTAAATTTTTAGGAGGCAACAATGACTTTAGCAATAAATGCCGTATACCACGGCTTTAAGGTTTTACAAGCACAATTTGTAGATGAAATCAGCTCCCAGGCATATATCATGGAGCATATCAAGAGCGGCGCACGCCTGTTGTACCTTGCTAACGATGACGATAACAAGGTTTTTTCTATTTCCTTCAGAACTCCGCCTGCAGATGATACAGGTGTGGCACATATTCTGGAGCATTCCTCTCTCTGCGGCTCCCGCAAATATCCCTTAAAGGAGCCCTTCGTAGACCTCGTCAAGGGTTCTCTGAACACCTTTTTGAACGCTATGACCTTCTCGGATAAGACCATGTATCCCGTTGCCAGCCGCAACGATAAGGACTTCCATAACCTGATGGACGTATATCTGGACGCTGTGTTCTATCCTTCCTTCTACCAAAACAAATACACCCTGCGTCAGGAGGGCTGGCACTATAATCTGGACAGCCTTGACGGCGAGCTGAGCTACAACGGGGTTGTTTATAACGAAATGAAGGGTGTATATTCTTCGCCGGACGCTTATCTGGAAAACGAAGCAATGAAGGCTCTGTTCCCCGACAACTGTTACCGCTTTGAATCCGGCGGCTATCCGGACGCTATTCCGCAGCTGACTCAGGAAAAATTCGAGCAGTTCCACAAAACCTATTACAGCCCGGAAAACAGCTATATCTATTTATACGGTGATATGGATATCGACGCTACTTTGGAATATCTCGACAGCGAATATCTGAGCAGCTTCGAAAAGACGGGCACTGTTGATTCCGCCATCGCAGAGCAGCAGCCACTGATGCGTACTGCGGATATTGAAGCCTTTTATCCAGTTGGAGCCGAGGAGGACTGCACTGCCAAAACATATCACGAACTTTCTATCGTAACCGGCAAGGCAACCGACCTGCAGACCAGCATGGCTCTGAGCCTGCTGAAAAGCACATTGCTGGACAGCGAATCCTCCGCACTGCGCCGTGCGCTGATGGACGCAGGCGTGGGCCAGATTATCAACGGTGGCTATACCTCAAGCATGTATCAGCCGGTATTCTCTATCCGTGCCAGCGGCAGTGAGAAGGAGCTGCGCGATAAATTTATCAGCGTTATCTATAAAACATTGCAGGACATCACCATCAACGGCATTGATAAAAAACTGCTGGAGGCTAACATCAACTCCATGGAATTCAAGCTGCGTGAAGCAGATTTCGGCGGCTATCCCAAGGGACTGATTCTGGGCATCGGCGTTATGGATAACTGGCTGTATGACGGCAATCCGATCGAGGGCCTCTGTTACAACAAATATCTGGCAGCTCTGCGCGAGGGCCTGAAAACCAACTATTACGAAAGCATTATTGAAAACTATCTGCTGGACAACACCCATAAGGTGCTGGTAACCCTGCTGCCGCAGCCCGGCAAGGAGGAGGCAGACCAGGAGGCCGCTGCTGCCAAAATGAGCGCTATCAAGGCACAGATGAGCCAGGATGAGCTGCAGCAGCATATCGACGAATGCGCCGAGCTACACCGCCTGCAGGCTACGCCTGACAGTGAGGAAGCACGCGCAACCATCCCTGTACTGAAACGCAGCGACATCAGGCAGGAGGTAGAGAAGATTGAAACGCAGGAGGAAGAGCTGGGCGCAAGCCATCTGCTGTATCTGCCTCGCAACACCAATAAAATCGCATACACCAGCTTCTATTTTGATATCACCGACATGGAGGCAGAAAAGCTGCCTCTGTGCTATCTGCTCACAGATATCATGGGCAAGTTCAACACCGAGCGCTACAGCTATCAGGAGCTGGCAACCAACGCCATTATGTACACCGGTGGTATTGCGTTCGCTGTACGCGCCTTCACCGAAGCAGAATCTACAGATGATTATAAAATTTACTTCTCCACCAAAGGCAAATGCCTCACCGATAACCTGCCGAAAATGCTGGATATCCTGCAGGCCATTGCTTTGGAAAGCAAGATGGACGACCTTGACCGCTTCCGCGAGCTGGTATCCGAGCTGAAAACCGATTGGGATGACAATTTCTTCAACCGCGGTCAGACCGTTGCTATCACCAGACTGTTCTCCTATTGCTCTGCCGGCGCGCGCGTCAACGAGCAGGATGAATTCAGCTATTACCAGTTCCTCAAAAAGCTGACCGACAACTTCGACGAGCTGGCACCGCAGGTACTGGAGCAGTTGCGCCTGTTAATCAAACGCTTCTTCCAGAAGAACCGTTTCCTGCTCAGCTATAGCTGTGACGTAAAAGAGCAGGCAACAGTAAGACAGCAGTGCCTTGATTTCATCAGCAAGCTGTCTGATGCAAAAGCAGGGAAGAAGGCTGAGGTTCTGCCCGTAGGCACCGTTAACGAGGCTATTGCTACCGCAGGTAAGGTACAATACGTTGCTGCAGGCGGCAACTTTGCTAAGCACGGTCACAAATACGTGGGCGCGATGGCTGTACTGGAAACCATTCTGAGCTATGAATATCTCTGGACCAAAATCCGTATCCAGGGCGGCGCTTACGGCGTTACCGCACGCTTTGAGCTGAACGGCGTAGGCGTGTTTGCATCCTACCGCGACCCGCAGCTGCCTAAAACTCTGGAGGCTTACCAAGGTCTGGCAGAATGGCTGAGAAACGAGGAATTCCCCGAGCGCGAGCTGAACAAGTACGTTATCGGTACCATCAGCACGATGGATAAGCCCCTGACCAACAGCATGCGTCTTGACAAGGCAACTGCGCAATATCTGAAGCACGTTCCCGTTGAGCTGCGCCAGCGCATCCGCAACGAAATCCTCAATGTAAGCAATAAAGACCTGCAAGCACTGGCTAAGGTAGTAGAGGACATGCTCAGCGACGGCCTGATCTGCGTAGTCGGCGGCAAGCAGCCTATCGAAGCCAATAAATCTTTGTTCAACAATATCATCAATGCGTAAATCTGTACGCTGTTAAGCTTACACCAAAGCTAAGAAAACCCGTGACCTCCGAAGGAAGTCACGGGTTTTGTCGTACATAAAAGTGCTATAAGGTTAATCTAACTCGCCGTTCTGCGCCTTTTTAACAAGCTCCTGATAAGCGTTATAAACGCCGCTGTTGAAGCAGGTAAGCACAACGCTCATGCCATAGTCGGCGTTGGCATTAATCCATTCGGTGCAGGTTAAAAGAGCGATACGCGCTGCCTCGTCCACAGGATAAGCATAAGCACCGGTAGAAATCGCCGGGAAAGCGATGCTGTGCAGATGATGCTTGCGCGCCAGGTCCAGGCTGTTCTTGTAGCAGTCAGCCAGCTCCAGTCTTTGTTCAACCTTACCATTATAAATAGGGCCTACGGTATGGATAATGTAGCTTGCAGGCAGATTATAGCCATAGGTAATCTTGGCAGCACCGGTTGTGCAACCGCCTAAGGTTTTGCATTCCTCCAAAAGCTGTGGTCCTGCAGTGTTGTGAATAGCACCGTCAACACCACCGCCGCCTAAAAGCGTGCTGTTGGCAGCATTGACAATTGCGTCGCAGTCCAGCGTAGTAATATCACCGCGCCAAACGGAAATAGCGTTCTGTGCCTTGTTCTTTTGGGCATCAGCCAGCAGCTCCTTAATCATTTGGTTCTGAATATTGAAGGGAGCGGGGGAAGCAGGGTTAAAGATAATGCCGGCAATGCCGTCCATTTGCAGGATAGCTTCAAAATAGTTGACCAGCGGACGGCTGATAACGTTGCAGGGCATGCCCTGCTCGTAGGCCTCTTTGCTGCTGTAAGCCGTCATGTATTCCAAGCCGCTGTCCGTAGTCTGAGTCTGCAAAAGCAGCTGGCCCTCTGGCGCATCTGCAGCAGTAGGAATGAGCACTTCGGCACCTTCCTGCAGCATTACGCTGACTGCATGCAACAGCTTCACCAGATTAGCTTCGCTCTGGTCCGCAGCAAAGAACTGCTGGGCGTTCATGATAATATCAGTAGATGGATGTAACATATGCGTCATCTCCTTGTAAAAATCGTTTACACACATTCATAACTATAATATATAACAAAAAAACAGCTCTGTAAAGAGCTGTTTTTTGTATTTGACGCTAAAGTGACATCATTTTACATGCATTTTACAGTCAGGTTATTAGAGCATACGAAATACAGAAATAACCTTACCAAGCACCTTAATGTTGTCAGAACCTACAATAGGCTCGTACTTATCGTTTTCCGGCTGCAGGCGCACACTGCGCAGCTCGCGGAAGTAACGCTTAACGGTAGTTTCCTCGCCGTCAATCAGAGCAACAACAATATCGCCGTTATTAGCAAAATTCTGCTTACGTGCAATAATGTAGTCATGATCCAGAATACCTGCGTTAATCATGCTGTCACCGCATACGGAAAGCATGAAAACATCATCGTCGCAGCCAATCAGGTCACGAGGAATAGGATAGGTCTCTTCGATGTTCTCGACAGCAAGAATAGGAACACCTGCAGTAACCTTGCCAACCAGCGGTACCGGAACAAGGAGCTTGTTTCTCCAGGCATCGCTTTCGCTCATCAGCTCCAGAGCACGCGGCTTAGCAGCATCACGCTGAATGAAGCCATACTCCTGCAGCTTCTTCAGATGATTATGCACGCTGGCACTGGAGGATAAACCTACTGCTGCACCGATTTCGCGTACAGCAGGCGGATAGCCCTTATGATTAATAAAAGTACGGACGAATTTCAAAATGTTACGTTGGCGTTCAGACAACATATCTTCGGTATAGTTGCCATCAAAGTCCGGCGGGAGTGCTTTTCTTCTTCCCATTTTAGACCCTCCAATCATGTGTTTATAGTTAACCTTATACAAATTATAACAGATAAAAGTAATTTCGTCAAACAGCAGTGCGCACGGTGGCTAATTTAACATAAAAAATGCTAAAAACTTCTCAAAACCTCCGGGGGAGGAGCAAAAAGCGAAGAATTTTCTTAATCTGACGCTTTTCTCAGCATTTTCCTCAGTTGGGAAATAAACATGTCTATAATGCTGCCTTTTTACCGCAAAGACTGCAAAATAATATTTTACGTCCGATAATGTATATTATGTTAAATTTTCCTTTTCTCAGACGTGATATTTTCATGCACTGCAATTCATTGCACCTGTGTAGTTAAAAATGCCATTCGTTTACTTGCTGTTCAAGGGCTTTTTCTGTCTCAGCGTCTGTCTTTTTGATAAAAAGCATCGCTGTAGCAGCTTTTTGGTTGCAGCTCAGTAAAATTTTGTTGTTATAAGCAAAATCCTTCAGCAAATCGGTATCAGCATTGATGCCGATAAGAGCTTTTTCCTGGGTGAAGTCAAAATTTGTCTTATAATCCTTCAAAGCAAAGTATTCGTTGCTGAAGCCCTTCATGCGCTGCAGACCTTCGGAGATAAAACTCTCAACTGCAAGTCTGTTGGCAACAGGCGTTGAAAGAAGTTCTTTGATTTCAGCGTCGGTAATGTTATCAACGCTGGCAGTAATCAGCAGATGATTCCAATGCTCCAGAACATTACGCGCACCGCTGCTGTAAAGCTCCGTAACCTTCTTCTGGTATTCGGGATCAGCCTGCGGAATAGCTAATACGGAATAAATACTGTCATAATCAGTATTTGCGGCAACCTCCTGCATTTCCTTCATTGAAGAAGCCAAAGTCAGGTAAAATGTGCCCTTGTCCTTATATTTAAGATTCAGCTGGCCATAGAACCAGTCATCCGGCAACTGCACACTTTTACCGGCAGCAGCATCAGTAAAGCTGATAGCCTTCGGCGTGCTTGTCGGAGCAAAAGCCTTAAATCCCTTCAACAAATCAGTATGTGCTTTATCAAAGCGCTGCATGGTTTCGGCAGGTACATCGCGAACAAAAACGTTCTCAACCTCCAGAGCCTTTTCCATCTTTCCCTTTGCGGAAGCAGCAGATTTGGGCTCGGTCTTTGCCTCGTCATTTTCGTCGCTTTCTTCGTCAATATCGATATCATCAATATCTGCATCTTTTTCGTCCTTCTTAGGTGCGTAAAGATCCTGGTCAGTATTTACGGTAGACAGCAGATAAAGTCTGTCGTTGGCAGAAACAAGACTGGTGTCAATTTTAACCAGCACATCACCCTGTTTATATAGGTAAGAAATAGTTATCGCCTTTTTGCCGGCAATTTTTCCAGTCTTAATAAGAGGCGTAAGCTTTTCCAGCTTTTCTTTAAGCACCTTGCTCTGAATCGTCAGATTGCCGTTACTGTCATGCTCGGCATATTTATCAAGCTCCAGCAGCGGCGCAGGCACGGTTTTCGGATTAAGCTGGGAGCGCTCCAAAAGTGCCAGCTTCTCATATTCCGCATCAAAATAAGCCGTAGAGAATTTTTCGCCTAAAATCTGCTCCATATCCTCTGCTGTGTAATAGTTAACAATATTAACTGCGGTATTTTTTAAATCCTCTTCGTTCTGATAAACCTTTTTGCTGCTGATATTGGTATACGCATAAACCTTCTTCGCTTCCAGCTTATAGTAAGGCTGTCCGTCCTTAACGCTGTAGCCTGCATAGCTGTTTTCGTAGGCTGAAGCGTGCGCAGCGCACAAAACAAGCACTGCCGCCAAGGCTGTAATTTTTTTCATATACTCACCATCCTTTTGTTGGAAAAACGGTGGAATTATTTATTGTAGACGATGTTAACCATCACGCCGCTGCCCAAGTTGCAGGCATTAGCTTCGTCGGTGTCGATATGAACCTCGTCAGCATGCTTTACGCCCGCACGTACCAGAACATTATGCAGTGTTACGGAACGCTCGCCCTCTGTCTGGATATCAACGATATCGCCATCCTTCAGACCGTATTTTTCAGCAGTTTCCGGATACAAATGCACGTGGCGCGCAGCGATGATAATACCCTCCTTCAGCTCCAGCTCGCCCTTCGGACCGATGAGCTTAGCGCCAGCGCTGCCTGCGATGTCGCCGCTGTTGCGGATAGGAGCATCAAGGCCAACCTTGCGTGCGTCAGTCAGAGAAAGCTCAATCTGAGTTTCCGGACGCAGGGGACCAATGATGCGCAGCTTCATGGAATCCTTGGGAGTTACCATGGTAATCTGTTCTTCGGAAGCAAACTGACCGGGCTGGCCGATTGGCTTTTTAACGTGCAACTCGCTGCCTTCACCAAATAAAATATCCATATGCTCACGGCACAGATGTGCGTGACGTGCAGAAACACCTAAAACTATCGGAAATTGCATTGTATGTCACCTCATAAAATAATTTTTTGTTTATATACTTATTATAGCTTGAATTATGGTAATTGTCATCAGTTATCGAAATTTTTTTCATAATTGTAGCATTTTAAGAACATTCATATCCTATTATATATAGCGAATCTGCGTGGAATTGCCAAAGAAGCCTGTAACAAGCCATAAAACCGGTAATACTGGACAAAAACTGCCTGATAGCTTATACTAAAAGCTATCAAACACAAAGGAAGTACCATAATGAACGGTCAAGAATATTTACAGCAATTAGAGCAGCGTCTTGCTCACTATTATGATAAGAAGCCATTACCGCAAACGCCGGCGTTCGTCCTTGCAGCAGAGCTTAACGCTGCTGACGAGGGCTATTTCATTGTACCCAATTTAAAGACCTACAGCGTGCAGCACAACGAATATCTTTATGCTGCGCACTTCGACAAAAAGCTGACTGCGAACATGGCTGCCCCCTATCTGCAGTTCACCAAGGACGCTATGGCAGCGCTCAAAACCACTACCGAGCACATGAGCAGCATCTATGCCCTTGTGCTTATCTGCGAGCAAGGCGTTGAGGAAAAGGCTATAGCAGACCTGCAGAAGCTCAGGCAGCACAAGGACTATTGCTTCACACTGAAAGGCTGGTCCGATCTTGCTTTGTACCTCGTAGATATCCCCGCACAGAAGCTTTATTGCAACAAAGCAGGCGTTAAGGAAAAGGCTATTTTCGAGTTTGCCAAAGCTTGATATCTGTCGATTCACACTGGACAAGTTATTCCTCTGCGAAAAAAATAAATAGTATTCGGCTGTTAAGCATTTGCACATTTTGTACAAATCTTAACAGCTTTTTCACTTTTTTAAGTTAATAAATAATTCTGTGACAATTCGTTGACAATAAGCCTAATTGTGGTATACTATTTCTATATTGCACATAAGATATAGAGTGCACTAGTAGTTATCATTTTCTAAATTATTTATTTTGCAATGATGCAAAAGGGAAAGAAAGGATGTTATTTATGAGTGGTTTATTGTTGCTTGTAGGCTCAATGGTTATCTTCTTTGTTGCCTACGTAACCTATGGTTCCTGGCTGTGTAAAAAGTGGGGTGTTGACCCTACCCGTAAAACTCCGGCTGAGAGATTGTGCGATAACGTCGACTATATGCCGACCAAGCCCGCTGTATTGATGGGCCATCACTTCTCCTCCATTGCCGGTGCCGGTCCTATCGTTGGTCCTATCACCGCTGCTGTATTCGGTTGGGTTCCTGTAATGCTGTGGATTTTAATCGGCAGCATCTTCTTCGGCGGCGTACATGACTTTGGTGCTCTGTACTCCTCCATCCGTTTTGACGGCAAAACTATCGGCCAGATTATCGATGCAACTCTGGGCAAGAGCGGTAAGTTCCTCTTCTCCATTTTCGCATATGTAACTCTGCTGGTTGTTATCGCTGCTTTCGCTAACATCGTAGCCGCTACCTTCGTAGCAAGTCCGCAGGCTGCAACCGCTTCTCTGCTGTTCATCGTGCTGGCTGTTATCTTCGGCTTCTCCGTATATCGCTGCGGCCTGAGCCTCGGCGTAGGCACCGTTATCGGTGTTATCATGCTGGTTGTTGCAATCGCTATCGGCAACATGTATCCGCTGCACCTGAGCAAAAACGTATGGGTTTGCATCCTGATGGTTTACATCTTCGTTGCTTCCATCGCTCCTGTTTGGATTCTGCTGCAGCCGCGTGACTATCTGAACTCCTTCCTGCTGTATGCCTGCATCGCATTCGCTCTGGTTGGTATCGCAATTTATCAGCCTTCCATGCAGCTGCCGGCATTCACCACCTTTGATCCTTCCGGCAAAGGCACCAACCCGATGTTCCCGATGCTGTTCGTAACCGTTGCCTGCGGTGCTATCAGTGGCTTCCACTCCCTGGTATCCTCCGGTACTACCTCCAAACAGCTCGATAGCGAAGGCAATGCTAAGCTCATCGGCTACGGCTCCATGTTGCTTGAAGGCGTTCTGGCTGTAGTTGCAGTTGTTGCTGTTGGCTATGTTGGTGGCGACAAGCTGACCGAGCTGCTGAAAAACGGTGGTCCTGTAAACGTATTTGCTGACGGCGTTGGTACCTTCATGACCAAGCTTGGCTTCTCCTTCGGCGTAGCTAAAGGCTTCGTTGCTCTGACCATCTCCGCTTTCGCTATGACTACTCTGGATACCGCAACCCGTCTGGGCCGCTTCATTTTCCAGGAGCTGTTCACTAAGGTTGATCCAAAAACCGGTGAAGCACAAGGCAATGTTCTCACCAACCCGTTTGTTGCTACTCTGATTACCGTTGTACTGTCCGGTTATATGTCCCTTGGTTCCTACCTCACCATCTGGCCGATCTTCGGTGCTGCTAACCAACTGTTGGCTGCCCTCTCTCTGTTGGCCGTCGGTGTATGGCTGAAGAGCGTTGGCCGTGATAACCTGATGGTTCTCATCCCGATGGCATTTATGTTCTGTGTAACTTTGGTTGCATTGGCACAAATCATCTTCGCTAACATGGCAACTCATATCATTACCGCTGCATTGGGTTCTGTACTCTTCATCTTGGCAATTGCACTGTTCCTGGAATCAAGAAAGTATCTCTTCGGTGATGCAAAATAACCAAATATGCTCTAAGCATTAAACACTGAACGTGTTCAATGGCTGTTACGAATTTCGTAGCAGCCATTTTTTATGACAGATTTTGTCTAATTGATTTTTTATATAATATATAGTATGATAAGTAAAGGATGCGTTATCTTAGAAAGGTTAAGGTGAAGCAGATGAAAAAAGACTTTAACTATTACATGTCCTTAAACTATCCTGTTGAAATCAGCGTTATTCCCGAAGATGAAGGCGGCGGATATCTCGCCTCCATTCCCCTGCTACCTGGTTGTATGACTGATGGTGAAACAGTCGAAGAAGCTTATACAAATCTGCAGGATGCTAAACGTGAATGGATTATTGATATGCTCGACCGCGGTTTACCCATCAATGAGCCTAATATGAAGCCCCATTTTAGCGGCAGGTTCGTAGTGCGTGTACCTAAAACACTGCACCGCCTGCTGGCCGAAGAATCCGAACGTGAGGGTATCAGCCTGAACCAGTTCGTCAACAACTCACTGGCCTTTGTTGTTGGCCAAAAGCTTGCACACTAAAAAACGGCTCCTCGATACGACCGTATCGGGGAGCTTTAACTTTCATAAGAAAAGCCAGTCTGCCGCAACTACAGTTACAACAGACCGGCTTCATTATATATAATTTATCAAAAAACTTAGGATCTCTTCTTCAGTTCTTCAAATAACATCGGATTCAGTACGCGGATATAGGTGCCCTTCATGCCCAGAGATTTTGTTTCAATCAGTCCGGCACTTTCAAATTTACGCAATGCGTTTACGATAACAGAACGGGTAATGCCTACGCGGTCAGCAATCTTCGAAGCAACCAGCAGGCCTTCGTTGCCATTCAGCTCGCCCATAATGTTTACAATAGCTTCCAGCTCGGAATAGGACAGGGTGGAGAAAGCAACCTGTACAGTAGCCTTCTTGCGGATTTCTTCGGAAACAACTGCTTCACGATCATGCAGAATTTCAACACCCAAAACAGTAGCAGCATATTCAGCCAGCAGCAGGTCATCATCATCGAATTCCGCATCATATTTAGCAACAATCAGGGTACCAAGGCGTTCGCCATTGCCGTAAATAGGTACAACAGTAGTCATCTTACCGTTAAAAATGCATTTTGTATCAGCAACAAAGGAGCAGTTCTGATTCTGATGAGGAATGTTGGCCAGCGTTTCCTTAACGCTCATAATAAAGCCCAGATAATCCTCAGGGAAACGCATATCGTCAAGAACCTGCTCACGCATAATATCGCATTCAAACTCGTGAATCAGCGCATAACCCTTTACGCCGCCTTTACGGCCGACAATATAGGTGTTTGCTTCAATAACGTCACGCAACAACTTTGCAATAGCGTTAAACTCAACCTTATCTCCTTTTTGTAAAAGCTTGTTAATCTTTCTGGTCTTTTCCAACAATTTCATGATTTGCCCTCCTAAAAAAAATTATGCTCTTGGATGATTCTTCTTGTAAACATTCGTCACATGTTCATTTGAAACGTGCGTGTAAATCTGCGTTGTTGACAAATTCGCATGTCCTAAAAGCTCCTGTACCGAACGCAAATCGGCACCATGCTCTAAAAGATGCGTTGCGAAGGAATGGCGTATAGTATGCGGGCTGACATTTTTATGGATAGCCAGCATATTTATATATTTCTCTAAAATACGCCTTACACTGCGGTCCGTGAGCCTACCACCACGGTTATTGACGAAAATGAAGTCATGCTCCTGCTGATATTGAAGCATCAGCTGCTGTCGTACATGGTAATATGTGCTTAACGCAGCACAGCAGGTGTGGCCTACCGGCACAACCCTTTCCTTATTACCCTTGCCGAGCAGAAGCACGAAGCGGTTGCTCAGGTCTACTCTTTCCAGAGTAAGCCCTACCAGCTCGGATACACGGCAGCCGGTAGCATAAAGCATCTCCAGCACCGCCTGATCACGAACACCCAATACCTTACTTTTATCGGGCATCGCCAACAGCTCGTTGATTTCAATTTCGTCTAAAAAAGCCGGCAGCTTTTTTTCCAACTTTGGCGTGCGCACCTTTGTCAGCGGACTATACTCAATAACCGCTTCACGCACAAGGTATTTAAAAAAGGAACGCAGTGCAGATATCCTGCGGGCAATCGTCCTACGCGCATACTGCTTTTCATTAAGCTCTGCGAGATAGCCACGCACATCCAAAGGACCTGTCTGCTGCCAGAAAAAATTCTGCTTGTTTCTGCGCAGCATAAACTCCGCAAAGGCAGCCAAATCCTTTTGATAGCTTTCAATCGTATGCTGAGAACAATTTTTTTCAACCTCCAGATAAGTTAAAAACCTTTCCGGATAGTTATTAACTGTAGTGTCCATAATCTAAAAATACCTTCATTTTATTTTATCACACAAAACGGTAAGAATCAAGCTAATATTGCTATTCTTTCTAATTTTCTAACAGCTTTGCAACGCTTGAAAAAAACAGTGCTAAAAAAGCACTGTTTCATCAATGAATCAGCAGTCATACGTTACAGAATTTATCCTATAACATATAAACTGATTTGTCAAGTAATTGAAAATGATTTTACTATTTTGTCAAAATTTGGCTCTGAAATTGTATCTTTAGCTACGATTTCAGCTATAATCATTCTTAATTACTTACAATTATTTACGTGTCAGCTTATAGATAAGCGCATTGCAAATTGCTGCGGCAACGTTGCTGCCACCCTTGCGGCCGCGGGCAACGATATAAGGAATACCGGTCTTCATAATGATTTCCTTGGATTCCACAACATTTACAAAGCCTACAGGAACGCCGATAACCAGCTCCGGTTTAATCTTGCCTTCCTTAACCAGCTCGTCCAGACGAACCAGCGCAGTCGGTGCGTTGCCTACAGCAATAATTACCGGGCCTTCGATGGTGCAGGCCTTTTCCATGCAGGCAGCGGCTCTGGTGGAGCCTGCTTCCTTAGCGCGTGCTGCAACATCGGGATCTGCCATGAAGCAGACAGCCTTTGCGCCCAGCTTGCCCAGGCCCATTTTGTTGATGCCGGTGCAGGCCATGTTGGTATCGGTAACGATGGTAGCACCCTTTTGCAGTGCAGCCAGCGCCTTCTCTACTACGCCGTCGGAGAACAGCATATTGCGGGCATAATCAAAATCAGCGGAGGTATGGATAACACGCTTAACGATATCAATTTTCTCCTCATCAATATGAATTTGGCCTAATTCCTCGCCAATAATTTCCATACTACGTTTTTCAATGTCAGCGGGTAAAACATTTTGTAAATGCATTATTTTACACTACCTTTCTTAACATATGCTACAAGGCCGAAGCCTTATTTTTCAATGCCTACACGCGCAGGAATACCTCTTTTGAAGGGATGCTTGCGCATGCAGACTTCAGATACATAATCAGCCAGCTCCACCAGCTCAGGCGCCGGATTACGGCCTGTCATAACAACCTCCAGCTCCTGCGGCTTATTCTTCAGAAACTCTACTAAAGCAGCCTGGTCAAAAACGCCGGTATTGCAGGCACCGATGATTTCGTCGAAAATCAGCAGGTCGATATGCTCGTTGGCGCATTTTTGCTTAACTTTGTCGAAAAGCACCATATGCTCGCGCTTAACCTCTGCCTTTTCCTCATCGTTCATCTGGAAGGTGAATTTCTTGGTTTCTTTGCCGCGCATTACCTCAATATTCGGCAACAGTGCCAGGCTCGCAAGCTCGCCTGTCGGTCTGCTTTTGAGGAACTGCACTATCAGCACATGGTTGCCATGGCCTGCGCAGCGGATTGACAAGCCCATAGCAGCGGTAGTTTTTCCCTTGCCATCGCCACAGTAAATATGAATCAGTCCACCGTCTTTCATTTAGACACCTGCTTCCAAAATCTCATAAATTTTCTTCATATCCAGGTTTTCGCGGATGCTGTCGGCAAGAATATCGTATTGCTGACGTTTGTATTCCGCAAAGTTGATGGTCTGGATATCCTCCATCTTTTTACCCTTCTTGGCCAGCAGCGCTTCTACAATCTTCACGGCAATGCCATCACCGTCAAAGACACCGTGTACATAGGTACCGTAAACATTGAGCTTGCCCTCGGTGTTCTGAGAGCCCTCGGCCATAATTTCACCGTTTTCGTGAATCGGGCTGATAGAGGTCAGTGCCTTCTCCTCAGGGAATTCGGTTACGCCAGAGTGAATCTCATAGCCATAGAGAGGCAAACCGCTCAATGCGGAGAAGATGCCCTGTACCTGACCGAATTTGCCGGCCATCTGGATGGTACGTTTCTTTTCAATAAAGGTTGTTTCGATGTCCAGCAGGCCCATGCCGGGAGTAATGTTAGCCTTGCCTGTGCCGTCCTCCTCGCCGTACGGGTCGGAAATCTGCTTGCCCAGCATCTGATAACCGCCGCAGACACCGAACACTACGGTACCGCTGTTAGCATGCTTCAAAATAGCAGCCTCCATACCGCTCTGGCGCAGCCATTTCAGGTCACCGGTGGTATTTTTGGTACCGGGGATAATAATCATATCCGGCTGGCCCAGCTCGCGTACACTGGTTACATAGCGCAGGGATACGCCGGGAATCAGCTCGAATACGTTGAAGTCTGTATAGTTGGACATACGCGGAATGCGTACAACCGCAATATCAATCAGCTTAACCTCGCTGCGGCCGCTGATACGCTCGGAGAGGCTGTCCTCGTCCTCGATATCAACCTTCAGCATCGGCAGCACGCCTACGATAGGTACGCCTGTTTTTTCTTCGATCATCTTCAGGCCGGGGCGCAGGATTTCTACGTCACCACGGAACTTGTTGATGATAACACCCTTAACCATGGCTCTTTCGTCATCCTCCAACAGCATCAGTGTGCCGTAGATGGAAGCAAAAACGCCGCCACGGTCAATATCTGCTACCAGCAGCACAGGAGCCTTGGCCATTTTAGCCATGCCCATGTTGACAAAATCGTCCTTTTTGATGTTGATTTCCGCCGGGCTGCCAGCACCCTCAATGCAGACGATATCGAATTTGGAAGCCAGCGTATCAAACGCCTTCTGTACCTCCGGGCGCAAGGTATGCTTCATTGCATAATATTCGCCGGCCTTCATGGTACCGATTGCCTCACCGTTGACAATAACCTGGGAACCGCTGTCGCTGGTAGGCTTAAGCAGAATAGGATTCATCAGTACGCTGGGTTCAATGTTGGCTGCTTCAGCCTGCACAACCTGCGCACGTCCCATTTCCGCACCCTCGGCGGTGATAAAGGAATTCAGCGCCATGTTCTGGGATTTGAACGGTGCTACCTTGTAGCCGTCCTGATTGAATACACGGCATAAACCTGCTGTTACCAGGCTCTTGCCTGCATTTGACATGGTACCTACTATCATAAGTGCTTTTGCCACTTTAATCACTCTCTTTCATCAAAAAGTCCAATATATCACGGTAGCTTTGCAGACGGATACTGTGACCTGTGGTATTAAGATAGCCTGCAATCACAGGCGTGCAGCCGTCACCGTGCTTGCCTGTTACCGAGCTGGTAACGTGGTCGCCACAGATGACGAGCTTCAGTGGTTCATGATACTTTGCTGCTATGGTCTGTAAAAACTGGGTATCTATTCTGCTGATAAAATCAGCCTTGCCCTGATAATCATAACGGTGGGCAGCCTCGTCACTGCCGTTGAAATGTGCAATAACGAAATCATCCTGCTGCAGCATAGCAAGTGTTGCTTCGGCCTTCGCCATAATATCAGTGTCCACATCGCCGGTTGCATTCGGCGGTGTTATTACATCCATGCCCAAGGCTTTGGCGATGCCGATGACAATCTCCGCCTTGCACACCGCCCCGCCGCGCAGTCCGTGCAGACCACTGAAGGAAGGCAGTCCCTGACGGGCTGAAGGGCCCCAGGGATAGAGGATGTACTGCAGGCCGTCACGGGCAAAGAGCTGCAACCGTTTTGCCGACTCCTGCAAAAAATAGTTAATGGACAGAGATTGGCTACGTAGCTCCTGCAGCAGTTCGTTTACATCCTCGCCTACACTTTCGTGCGGCGGCTGTACTGTGCAGTCTAGCACGCTTGCTTCCCTGTTCATCACTAAAAGATTACGGTATTCGGATAAATGAATAAACTCTATATCTTTAAGGATACCGTCACACTGCTTGGCAGCCTGCTGCATCTCAATCGGTGTCAGTCCCTGCCCGTTGAAGGCAGCAAGACGGCCGTCAGCATCAACAGCAGCCAGATTGCAGCGCAGCACCATTTCATATTCAGAAATATCACGGTTGTGCGCCAATAGCTCCAGATAAGCACGGTTGTGCGGTATATCCTTTTTATCTACACCCAGAAGCCGCAGAATACAGCTGCAGCTTTCGGGAATGATGTCATTTTCACATATGCTGAGGCTCCCAAGTGTCCCGGAAGCAGCCAGCGCATCCATCGCAGGATGCACTGCGTGCTCAAAGGGAGTCTGTCCCTGCCATGCAGGAATCGGGGAATCGCCTAAGCCATCAATTAATACTAATAAAGAGCGCATGTTTTTATTGCTTCCTTAAGTGCTTTAATTAGACCGCGGTTCTGCACTCTCGTTTTGACCGCGATACGGTAATAGCCTGCCTGCAGATTGTGGTAGTTGGCGCATGAACGTATCAGATAGCCACGCTCATGCAACAGCTCCGGAAGATTTTCCGGCTTCGGCAGATAAAAGAAAATATAATTGGCCTCCGATCCGTATACCTTGGCACCCAAAGCCGCAAGCTGGTTACGCAGATAGCTGCGCTCCTGCTCAATCAGCTTAAAGGATTTAGCCAGATATTCGTGCTCCTTTAAAGCAGCCTTGCCTGCCTCCTGCGCCAGAATGGAAACGTTCCAGTCCTGACCGCTCTGATGCAGCGCTGTATGCAGTTCACTGCTGCCACTGAGGCAGTAGCCTAAGCGAATGCCGGGCATCGCAAAGGTTTTCGTGAAGGCCTTAAGGATAACCAGCTCAGGATAGGTCGCCAGCAGATCACGCATGCTGAAGGCCTTTTCCTCACTGACAAAATCCATAAAGCATTCATCTATCAAAAGATGGGCTCCTACCAGACGGCATTTGTCGAGAATCTGCACCAGCAGCTCACGGCTCGTCAGCTGGCCGGTAGGATTATTGGGATTACAGATAACAACCAGATCTGTATCGGGCGTAATCGCATCGACAATATCATTGTCAGCAGCAAAATCACGTGCCTCCTGCAGATTATAATAGCTTATTTTGCAGTCTACCGTACGCAGAGCCTTTTCATAATCGGCAAAGGTAGGTGCCAATAATAGTGCACGTCCGGGCTTCAAGGCCAGCGCCAGACGGAACAGCACATCGGCCGCACCGTTACCGAAGAAAATGTACTCCTGCGGCAGCTGCAGATAACTTGCTGTCACCTCTGCCAGCTCGCGGCAGAAGGGATCAGGATAGTTGATACAAAGCTTTAAAGCCTGTTGAACGGCCTGCTTTATACCAAGCGGCAGGCCAAGAGGATTGATATTGGCAGAATAATCTACGAAGGAGTGACCATCCTTGGTCAGCTTTTCCGTATAGATATCTCCGCCGTGTTCGTATTTATACATCATCTTCTACCTGCTTCATTTCAAAATAAGACTGTTAACCAGATAAATCAGAGAAAACAGCAACAGGCTGAGAACAGCCGTCATATAAAGTAAGTTGTTGGTGGTAACTATATCCTCGGGGCACACCGGACGAATGTCATCGCCGATTGTTTCCTTGTGGACAAGCTTACCGAAATAAAAATGATCGCCGCCGAGCTGGATGTTCAAGGCACCGGCCGTAACTGATTCCGTCATTGCGGAATTAGGACTGAGATGATGATAGCGGTCGCGCCAGAATGTCTTCCACGCTCTCTTGGCATCAAGATTAAGGAAATAAGATGCCACAATCATTACCAGACCGGTAATACGCGCGGGAATCAGATTGGCCAAATCATCGAGCTTGGCAGCACAGCGTCCAAAATAAAGATACGTGTCATTTTTATAACCGACCATGGAATCCATAGTATTGATTCCTTTATACAAAAAGGCCAGAGGAGCGCCGCCGATAAACATATAGAACATCGGAGCGATGATGCCGTCGGCAGTATTTTCCGCAACGGTTTCTACTGCACCCTTAGTCACCTCTGCAGCATCAAGTTCTTTTGTATCACGCCCAACGATCCAGGAAAGCTTCAGTCTTGCATCCACAAGATCGTTATCCTTCAGGGCAGTGTATACCTTCATGCTTTCGTCTCGCAGACATTTTGTAGCAAAAATCTGGTAGCACATAACGGTTTCCAGAGCAAAACGCAGCCAGGGGCTAACCTGTTCCGCCAACGTCAGCACAGCATACGGCACGGCAAAGGTAAGAACCAGCACGATTATTACCATCAAGGCACCGCCAAGCAGTAATGCTGTCTCGCCGGGAGCAAGCATACGCCGCAGTTTTTTATCCAGAAATCCTATTAAATTGCCAATTAAGCAGATTGGATGCGGCAGCCAATGCGGGTCACCGAAAATCAAATCTATAATAAAACCTGCTACAATTGCGCCTAAGGTCATCATCTAAGCAAACTCCCCTTTTCAGCAGTCTGTCGACTGCTATTTAGCAGCATACGCTGCACATTGTTTGATAAAGCTGCGGGCAAATTCAGGATTGCCCCACAGGTGGATGTGCGGATAACCGGCATAAAGTGTCGGTGTTGTATTCGCGCATTCCCAGCTGCCGCGACCGGAAGCCTTGGCAGCTATAAAGCTTGCACCATTGTTGGTGCTGTCGGAGTAATGGAACTCATGTCCGTTGATTGTACCGCCGGCAGGACACAGCAGATTATCCTGCTGCGCCGTCAGATGCACATAACCGAAGCGCGTCAGCTTTTTAGTCATGGCCGATTCGCCCTTCAATGCACCAACCCAGCTGTACTGCTTGTCGCCATCACGATAATGCTCCAGCAGATACATGAAGCCACCGCATTCCGCAAAACAAGGCATACCGCCGTCGATGGCGGTTTTAAGCTCCTGCAGCAGCGTTTTGTTATCCGCTAATTGCTGTGCGTAAAGCTCAGGATAGCCTCCGCCCAATACAAGGCCGCTGATGTTCTCCGGGAGATGCGCATCAGCTATCGGGCTGAAGGGTACGAGCTCCGCACCCAGCTCAGCTAAGAGGTCTAGTGCGTCCTGATAGTAGAAACAGAAGGCTTTGTCCATAGCGACTGCCACACGCATACGTCCGATGGGTTCAAGGCTTACCTCGTCATATGCAAGCGGTGCGGCCTGTGCCGCTACCTGCAGCAGGCCGTCCAAATCAACAGATTTGGCTGCCTGCGCTGCCAGCTTGGCAACTATATTCTGCAAATCTCCTATTTCCTCGGCTGTAACTAGGCCTAAATGACGGCTTTCAAAGTTACAATCCTGCATCACCGGGAAGTAGCCTAAAAGCTTCACACCGGTTTCGCGTTCAATTACATCCTTATAGAAAAGATAGCTCATCGGATTAACATTGTTTAGAATAGCGCCGACGATATGGCTGTCGCTGCGAAATTCCTTAAAGCCCTTGATGGTCGCAGCAATGGATAAGGCGGCTCCCTTGCCGTTGACTACCAATACTACCGGAACATCGCAGGTGCAGGCCAGCTCGTAAGCACTGGCTTCCGTGGTTTTACCCATGCCGTCGTAAAAGCCCATCGCTCCTTCAAAGACAGCTACATCCGCCTGGCATGCATTTTTTGCCACCAGATAACGGGTTGTAGACTGCCCCAGCATGAACAGATCCAGATTGCGGGATTTTGCTCCGATAACACGAGAATGAAACATCGGGTCAATATAATCAGGTCCTGATTTGAAGGCTGCCACAGACAGCCCTTTTTCCATCAGCGCCTTCAGCAGGCCGCAGACAATAGTAGTCTTGCCGCTGCCGCTACCGGGAGCACTGATCATAAAACGTGGAACTTTTACTTCAGCCATGTTAATCTTCCTTCTTCAATGCAGTCATTACATATACAGGGTTTTGTGCCATCATCAGGTTGTAGCTGCCCAGATGCTTGCTGCGCGCTACAAACACATTGACGATTTCCAGACTGTAAGCAGGATGCTCCTTGTAATAAGCAGCAACCTCTGCCAGAGTTTCTACCGTAATGGCATTGATTACAACACGGCAGTCACTGTTCTTGGCATAAATTACATCCAGCATTTCACACAAATCGCCGCCGCTGCCGCCTACGAAAACACAATCGGGAGCAGGCATAGCTTTAATATTTTCCAAAGCCTCACCGGCAATAACCTCCAGATTGTCAACGCCAAATAAGGCCTTGTTCTTTCCGAGGAGCTCAACGGCAACAGGGTTGCGCTCAAAGGCCCAAACCTTACCACGGCTGGCAAGCAGAGCCAGCTCAATGGAGCAGGAGCCTGTACCGGCGCCGATGTCATAAATAATATCTGTAGCCTTCGGCTGCAGCTTGGACATCGATACGCTGCGTACCTCCTGTTTGGTCATGGGCACCTTGCTGCGCTGGAACAGGTCATCGGCAAGGCCGTGTACGGTAGAAGTAAAGCTTTGCGCATCCTCGTTCAAAATCATCATTACGGACAAGGACGGGAAATCCAAGGCACTAATTTCTTCCGCCGTACCGCTGGTAATTTTTTCTTCGGGATACGACAGGTTTTCACCTACATAGACCTGAACCTGGCTAAGACCATGCTCGCACAGCTGTGCGCACAGCTTTTGCGGAGAATTTTCTCCGCCGGTCAAGGAAAATACTTTTTTGTTACGGGCAACTGCCGCTACCAGGTTTTGTGTGCGTCCGTGCATGCTGACGATTTTGGCGTCATCCCAGGACAGCTGCAGCTTGGAGGAAAAATATACCAAGCTGCTGATGCCACAGTAGCGGACACATTCACAATCCGGCAGCTTACCGCTGATGGTTTTGGCGAGGCTGAAAAAGCCTACATCACCGGAAACCAGCACCGCCAGCACATCCTTATCAGGCTGTGCCTGCGCTGCAATCTCAGCAATAGCAGCAGTTTTGATTGTATCATATACAGTTTTGCTGCTGTCTGCAAAAGCAGCCAGCATGCGTTTGTCGCCAATCAGGATATTACTTGAAGCAATAGCCTGACGTGCTTCGCCGGTCAGCAAATCGGGGTTACCGGGGCCGATACCGACGATGTTTACGCGCAATTTTTGCGACATAGGAAGCAAGCCTCCTTTTTATTTATATCAATTACCGGCAGCAAAATGCTGCTTTAGGTAATCAACAATCTCACTATAGCCGGCACCGGTTTCCTCCTGTGCACGACCAATGACTATCAGCTTGGCGCCGGCAGCAGCCGCTGCCTCCACCTTTTCATCAAAGCCGCCGACAGCACCGGAATCCTTGGTCACCATGAACTTGCTGCCATACTTTTTCAGCATAGCAACATTCAGCTCCTTGCTGAACGGTCCCTGCATACAGATAATATGCGCAGGCTTATAACCAAGCTTCAAGGCAATCTGCAGACTGCTTTCCAGCGGCAGGATACGCAGAACGATACGCTCGGCGTAATCATGCACAGCGGTGAAGTCCGGCAGATTCTTGCTTCCGGTAGTCAGGAAGATGCCGCCGTCCAGATGATTCAGAAGCTCAACTGCTTCCGCAAAATCGTGAACGGTAATATAATCGCCACCCTCGCCCGACGGACGCACCAGACGCAGATATTCAACCTGCTCGGTGCTGCAGGCCTCCTGCACCGTTGCCGTAACAACGGTAGCATAAGGATGCGTAGCGTCGATAACGCAGGCAGGACGATGCTCACGAATAAAGGCACGCATAGCTGCAAGGTCCATACGCTCTGCCATGACGGTCATTCCCGGCTGCGGCTCAATCAAAGATGCACCGTAATCCGTAGCAACAGAAACATACAGCTCCACCGGCAGCTTAGCCAGCTCCTTAATAAGGCGGCGTCCCTCACTGGTACCGCCGATAAGCCAGATTACCGGTTTCATGCCAGCTTGTAACCACGCGGGGTTACCATACGGCCATTGATTACTTCGGTCTGGGTGTTGCCGATAATAACGGTAGAGAACATATCTACCTGTTTATCGCGCAGCTCTGCCAGAGTAGTCAGTTCAAAGTCCTGACCATCGCGGCCGATGTTGCGTACAATGCCTGCAGGAATAGTACCCGGCTGATTTTTCAGCATGATATCGCAAGCCTTTTGCAGGTAATCATGACGCTTGTGGCTGGAGGGGTTATACAGGCAGATGCAGAAATCACCTTTGGAAGCGCAGTCAAGACGCTTCTCGATTTTTTCCCACGGAGTCAGCAAATCGCTGAGGGAAATCAGGCAGAAGTCACTGATCAGCGGTGCACCCAATACAGCAGCGCCGGAGCATGCTGCGGTAATGCCGGGAACAACCTCAATCTCAATTTCGGGATGATCCTTGGCAACCTGACACATAATGCCGGCCATGCCATAAACGCCTGCGTCGCCGCTGGAAATCATAGCAACGGTTTTGCCCTTCAGAGCTTCATCCAGAGCCAGCTTGCAGCGGTCAACCTCTTTACGCATGCCGTTGGAGAGGAATTCCTTCTCCTTGAAATCTTCCTTAATCAGGTTAACGTATACATTGTAGCCTGCAATAACATCGCAGGACTTCAGTGCGTCGTAAGCTCTTTTGGTCATTTGCTCTACGCCGCCGGGGCCAAGGCCCACAACAAATAATTTACCCATTATCTCGTCTCCTTAATCAGTCTTCAATCCAGTTCTGGCAAAATCCAGGACCAGGTTTTCGGCTGCAACAGCCAGAGTTACACCATTCAGACTTGTCTTGCGCAGCAGCAGCCTGCCACCCTTGCTGTCTTTTACAGCACTGCGCTCGCATACGTTGCTTACACCAACTACGCTCTGCACAAAGGCCGACGGCGTGAAATCGCCTGCTACGCTGTTCAATTCATCGGCTGAATAGAAATTAGCAGCAAAGTTATATTTTTTGGCAAATGCCAGTAAACCCTGCTCGTCTTTTTTCAAATCTACGCTTGCGATTGCCACAACGGAACGCTTGTCCAGCTGCAGCTTTTCCAGCTCCGGCAGTACCAGAGCTTCAATATTTTCCAAAGGCGTATTGCGACGGCAGCCGATTCCCAGATGCACAATCTTAGGAAGCAGGCGCACCGTAGTAGCAAACGGCTGCAAATGCTTTTGCAGTGTAACAGCCATGCCGACAGGCAAACTGCTGTCCTCAACTACCAGCTTGGGCAGCGAACCTGTAAGCTGAAATTCCTTATCATAATACAGACCTACCTTTTCATCCCCCACCAGTGCTGCAGCAAAATCCTTGGCTGCTGCCAAAGAGCACAGCACCATGCGGTTGCGGGCCGCCCATTCGTCAACAGCGAAAAGGCCGTTGACATCCGTCGCCGTAGTCACGCAGGCAGTTGCACCCAGTGCTGCCGCCAGACAACGCGAAAGCTCATTGGCTCCCCCGATGTGACCTGCAAGCAGAGGAATAACAAAGCTGCCGCGCTCGTCTACCGAAATAACAGCAGGGTCCGTCAGCTTGCTTTTGATAAAGGGTGCGATAGTACGCACTGCAATACCCACAGCGCCGACGTATACCAACGCCTGACATTTGTTGAAAACAGCTGCGCAGGCACCGTTATGGTCCGGCAGCATCGGGGCAATGCCCGTCTGCTCCGCATACTTCGCTACAGTCTGCAGCTCCGTTTCATAACCGATGCTGTGCAGATATTCGGCAACCTTTTTGCTCAGCTCCGCGCCACGCGCCGAAAAGGAAAATATAGCCGCGCGCATAGCTTATTTAACCTCGGGCTTAACGTCCAGTTTAGTCGGGTCTGCTTCACGGAAACCGTGAGCGAAGGTCGGGTTATACAGCTCGCTGCGGTCGTAAGCGTTGCCCAGGAAGCCGCCGACGGTAATCAGCGCAGTTTTGTTGATGCCGTATTTAGCAGCGTTTTCTGCCAGGGTACCAACGGTGCAGCGGATAACCTTTTCATCCGGCCAGGATGCTTTGTAAACAATAGCAGCCGGAGTATCATTTCTGTAACCGCCTCTTACGAGCTCGGTCTGCAGTTTTTCCAGCATACCGCTGCTCAGGAAGATAACCATGGTTGCCTTATGGGCAGCATAGTCGGCAATTTTCTGATGGCTCGGAACCGGAGTACGGCCTTCCATACGGGTGATAATAACAGATTGGCTTACGTTCGGCAGAGTGTATTCAGCCTTCAGGCAAGCAGCAGCAGCGCAGAAAGAGCTTACGCCCGGAACAACCTCGTAGTCAAGGTTGTAGCTGCGCAGCAGGTCAATCTGCTCGCGATGTGCACCGTAAACGCTGGGGTCGCCGGTGTGCAGACGTACAACCAATTGGCCGGCCTGAGCTGCGGGAACCATAGCAGCGATAACCTCTTCCAAGGTCATGGTTGCACTGTTCATAATAGTACATTCCGGTTTGCAGTATTTCAGCAGTTCCGGGTTAACAAGGGAGCCTGCGTAAATAACCAGGTCAGCCTTTTCCAAAAGCTCTTTACCTTTTACAGTAATTAAATCAGCTGCACCGGGACCAGCACCAATAAAATAGATCATTATTCATCAAACTCCTTTTCTTTAACCAATATTACAGAGAAATAGCTACTCTTAGGATCTACTTCTTCAAGGTTACGATAGATTTTTTCGCCCGGCAGGCCGCATCTTTCAACCATACCGGAATTTTTAATGAGCTTACGCTCGCGCAGCTCGTCAACTACACGGCCGATTTCGCTTGCGGATTTCATCAGCACCTTGTTGCCGGGGCCGTCCAGGAATGCTGCGGACTGTTTATAGCTGCCGGGCAGAACAATCAGCGGTTCCGCTCTTTCGCACAGGGAAGTATTCAGCTTAGCTGCAACAGCGCAGATAGAGGTTACGCCTGCAACCAGCTCTGCATCATAGCCATCCTTCAGCACCAGCTTATGAACGTAAATGCAGGTTGCATATACGGTAGGACAGCCAAGAGTGATGAAGACAACGTTTTTGCCTTCATCAAGCAGCTTTTCAATAGCATCGGCACCCTCGCGGTGTGCCTTGTCCATTGCTGCCATGTCCTTAGTCATAGGCATATAAATAATAAGCTGGGGTTTTGCATCAAGATCTACTACGTGATTAACGATTTCCTTAGCCGTCATTACGTCGGTATCTCCCTTAGGCAATGCAACAACGTCACATTCCTTCAACAGGCGTACAGCCTTCAGGGTCATTAATTCCGGGTCTCCGGGACCGATACCAACACTATAAAGTTTACCTCTCATTCTCTCATACTCCTTTTTGCTTATGTAGCTGGATTAATTCGTCTGCGTACTTGGTCTTGCCCAAAATGCCATAAACATTGGAAAACATCAAAGCAGCCGTTTTTATTTTGCCATGCACTCTATGCTGCATGTAAAAATCAATTTTTTCCGTAACCTTGTCCATCACAGGCTCAAAGATTTGCTCCCGTTTCAGAACCTTGGTCACCTCATCGGTAGTAAGGCAACCGTAAATTTCACGTCCTACCTCCACCGAAGCTCCGTGGAACATCGCCTCCAGAGCAAACAGCTCCGTGCGGCAGTCCGCGTACTTGGAATGTGTATTCATTACGCCCTGCGCCACCTTCACCAGCTTACCGGAATGGCCGATAAGCAGCAAGGTTTCAAAGCCGCAGTAAACAGCATAATCCAAAAGCTCACCCACAAAGTTACTGCAGGTAACATGACCGTCAAGGTCAAGCTTCATTTCATCGCGGGTAAAATCCTCACCGTAGTTGCCAAAGAACACCAACAGATTTTTATTGCCGCGAGCCTTCTGTGCTCTGATTTCCACATACATCGTTTCAATCAGCGCCTTTTCACTCATCGGCTCTACAATGCCGCTGGTTCCCAAAACCGACAGGCCGCCGATAATACCAAGACGGGGGTTGAAGGTTTTCTTGGCAATTTCTACACCTGCGGGAATAGAAATCGTCAGCTTCATGCCGCCGTTATAACCGGCAGCCTCCATAGCCTTGCCAACCTCCTGCGTAATCATTCTACGCGGCGTGGGATTAATCGCCGGTCCGCCGACAGCACACGCCAAACCGGGCTTAGTCACCCTGCCAACGCCTACGCCGCCTTCCAGCTCAACACCACTGCCGTCAGTCCTTTCGGCTTTGGCATAAACCAGTACACCGTTAGTATCATCAGGATCGTCACCGGAATCCTTGCGGATTGCGCAGCTGACGTAATCCGGAGTCATCTCTACATCCAAAGGCTCAAGGTCAAGCACAATACCCTTGGGAGTGTCAATACGCACAGTTTCAACGCGCTCGCCCGTCAGCAACATTGTAGCTGCTGCCTTAGATGCGGCCGTTGCACAGCTGCCGGTAGTATAACCACAACGCAAAACCTTTCCTTGCGAAAACTGATATTCTTCCAAAGTGCAGCTCCTTCACAATTAATTTTCCCATATGGTAGGGATTATCAATAATAAAAAAAGACTTCTGCCGAATCCGACAAAAGCCATAAAGACAGAATTAACTAATGACAATTATTCCATGCAATTAGCAAACCCAACTGCCTCCATCACCCGTGGATTCAGAATAAAGCATGGGCTGACTGCTGACTTAGACACAAGGCCTTCACAGCGGCGGGACCGTCAGGAGTTAACCATCTTGTCAATTAAGAATGAATCACCCACTCCAATAACCTGTTTTATTATATCATAAATAAATAAAATTTCCAATACTTTGCATAAGAAAAAGCAGATAAGCCGAAGCCTATCTGCTTGAAACTCTTAGAGAACACGGCAAGCGCCGTAATAACGTGCGCCCCAATAACCGGTGAATGCGGAAGAAACAGTTACGCCGGTGCTGGTGCCTGCATGAATGAAGTTGCCGTCGCCAACATAAATACCAACATGAGAAGCACCCGGTTCATATGTGGAAAAGAAAATCAAATCGCCGGGACGAAGCTGGCTCATGGAAATCTGACGGCCGGAGTAAAACTGGCTGTCAGCCATACGCGGCAGATATACACCTGCTCTGGCAAATGCATATTGAGTAAAGCCGGAGCAGTCGAAACCATAAGGAGTAGTTCCGCCAAATACATATGGAGTACCGATGACACTGTAAGCAGAACGCAGTACGTTGCGTACAACGGAATTGCTACGGTTAGGAGGCATCTCCCTGTTCATCAGCGCTCTATAGGTAGCTGACCCTACAATACCATCAACCTCTAATCCTTTATCAGCTTGGAAGTTTTTAACAGCTCTTTCAGTTTCAGGACCGAAATCACCATCTATATTATTAATAGAATAACTTAATTCTACCAATCTCTTTTGAATTGCCACTACTTCCTGCCCATCGTCTCCGCGTTGGAAGGAAGCTAAAGCTGTTACAGCACAGCTTAAACTAAACAAAACTGTCATACAGAAAACTAATACTTTGCGTTTGACCACTGGCACCTACATCCTTTCTTCTTTTCTAAGACATACCTATTATACCACAAAATATCGTTTCTGTAAAATCCTAATTTGTTATAATATTAATGCGCTTATTTAGCTTTATTTTCGTTTATTTTGTTACATTTTTGCAGGTGGCGCGCCACTAAATATAGTGGTCTATGCTTGATTTCTTCAAAGATACGCCCAATATATTCGCCGAGGATACCTATCCCTACAAGCTGAATTCCTCCAAGAAACAAAACACTGACAGTAGTAGTTGCCCACCCCGGAACGGCATCGTTGGTCACAAATTTCACATAAAAAACATGGCCCAAAAGCAGAATACTGCACATACCGAAAACAATGCCTATGTAAAAAGCCCAACGCAAAGGCAGGTTGGAAAAGGCCGTAATACCGTCAAGTGCAAAGTGCAGCATCTTGCGCAGATTAAATTTTGACCGGCCCGCAAAGCGTGGCGGTGCCACAAATTCCACCACAGCAACATGAAAACCGAGTGTATTGACCAGGCCGCGAATAAAGCGCGCACGCTCGCGATACAGCTTGAAGGCATCAACTGCAATTCTGTCCATCAGACGAAAGTCGCTGCCACCGGGAGTAATTTCTACTTTAGATAATGTGTTGATAATCTTATAGTAGGCTGCAGATGTCAGGTTCTTGAAAAAGCCTGCATCCTCCGTAGCCATGCGCTTAGTCTGCACAATCTCGTTGCCTGCCTCCCAAAGGCGCAGCAGCTCGGGAATCAGCTCAGGCGGATGCTGCAAATCGCCATCCATCGTAATAACCGCATCACCGTCGGCATGATCAAGGCCACAGGTAAGCGCCATCTGGTGACCGTAGTTGCGGCTCAAAAGATAGGCCTCCACATGCTCGTCCTGCGCCGCCAGCTCCGCCAGAATCAGCGCACTGGTGTCACGCGAACCGTCGTCAACAAAAATAATATTGTAATCATAGGCTTCCTGCTGCATAACAACGGTAGCATGCTTGTGAAATTCGTGCAGGTTATCTTCTTCATTAAATACCGGCACTACCAAAGAAACTTTTTTCTTCATTATATTACACCACTTATTCTATATTACACCACTTATTCTTCTGCCAAAAAATCTGCTCAAATAAAATCAGACAAAAAAGGCTGCCATCAGGCAGCCGTTTTGCAAGGTATGAGTACTCAATAAGCCGAGTTCTGTTCCGCGAAGCGGTGATGATCATTTATCTAGTCTTACAGTTACCTGCAAGCTCAAGCGACACAACCCGGAAGGCTCAGCGGGCAGCTTCATCCCTCCCCTATTTGGTCTTGCTCCGGATGGGGTTTACCTAGCCGGCCTGTTACCAGACCGCTGGTGCGCTCTTACCGCACCGTTCCACCCTTACCTGCAAATGCAGGCGGTACACATTTCTGTGGCACTATCCCTGAGGTCACCCTCGCCGGACGTTATCCGGCATCCTGCCCTGTGGAGCTCGGACTTTCCTCATCTGGCTTAAAGCCAGCCGCGATCATCTTTCGTACTCAACTGTAGATTTTAGCATATTTATTCCGCTTAGTCAATAGCAGCGGCTGCAGTATTATTGTCGCAAAGCATACTGAAATCAAACTGAACTATCCTGAATTTACCCAAAAAGCTTTTCTGCCCAAAAGCAAACCTGCCGGCTGACTCACGTCAGGCGGCAGGCCCATAAACGCTTTATTCAGTTGTCGCAGGTTTAATTATGCTTCCTTATGTTCAGCGATAATTTTTTCTGCCATCTTAGGCGGAACGTCTTCGTAATGGTCAAATTTCATTTCGAAGGTTCCCTGACCTTGGGTAATTGCGCGGAGGTCTACGGCATATTCCGAAATCTCTGCATAGGGTACCTGAGCATTAACTACGCTCAAGCCGTCTTCTACGCTCTGCATACCGAGAATGCGACCGCGTTTGGAGTTCAAATCGCCGATAACATCGCCCATCATAGAATCGGCACAGGTTACGTTTAAGCTGTAAATAGGCTCAAGCAACACTGGCTTGCATTGTTCCATGGCCTTCTTGAAGGCGATATTGGAAGCAGTTTTAAATGCCATTTCAGAGGAATCGACAGTATGATACGAACCATCAAGCAGGGTGATACGCATATCTACAACCGGATAGCCTGCAAGGATACCCTTTTCCATAGCTTCACGCATGCCCTTTTCAACAGCAGGGATATATTGGCGAGGTACTGCACCGCCGAAAATCTTATCTACAAACTCAAATCCACCTCCTGGCGGCAAGGGTTCCATATTGATCACTACGTGACCATATTGGCCATGTCCACCGGATTGTTTTTTGTGCTTGCCTTCTACCTCGGCAGAGCCACGAATAGTTTCGCGATATTCGATAATCGGTGCTTTGAGAACAGCCTCAACACCAAATTTACGCTGCATACGCTCCATGATTATATCAATGTGCTGGTCGCCCATACCGCTGATTAAGGTTTCCTTGGTAACAGGGTTCTTGGTAACGATAATCGTCGGGTCTTCATCCATCAGACGATTCAGAGCGGACATGATCTTGTCCTCATCACCCTTTTTCTTCGGATAAATTGCTCTGGTGTACATCGGCAACGGGAAGTTAATGGGCGGGAATTCAACCTCAGAATTCTTATCGCAGAGGGTGTCACCGGTAGAGGTATATTGCAGCTTGGCAACTACACCGATATCACCGGCAGGAACCTGCTTCATAGGAATCTGAGTCTTACCACGCATTGTGAAGATGTTGGCAATGCGCTCTTCTTCTTCACGGCGGGAGTTATAAACTACGCTATCTGCTTTAATTGAGCCTGAGAATACACGGAAATAACTTAGACGGCCAACAAAGGGGTCGGAAGTTGTCTTAAATACCAACGCTGCCATCGGAGCATTGGCGTCACGTACTTCTTCTTCGCCGGTTTCTTTATCCATAACGATATAGTCGTTCAAAATTGCCGGATAGGTAAAGTCGATGATTGCGTTCATCAATCGGCCAAGACCAATGTTCTTGTAGGCACTGCCGCAAAGCATAGGATAGATGATAGCCTGACGAATGCCCTTAATCAGACATTTCATAATTTCCTCGTCGCTAATCTCTTCTCCTTCCAAATAACGCATCATGCAATCGTCATCTGCTTCAACCGCAGCCTCTACCATCTTTTCGTGAGCAGTAGCAGCAGCCTCTTTATACTCATCCGGAATCTCTATTTCATCGGAGCCATTACCGTTGGCACGATAGGCCTTCATTTTGTAAAGGTCTATAATACCCTGGAAGTTGTCCTCCTTGCCCAAAGGCAGCTGTAACGGCAGTACATGCTTACCGAACTTACCGCGCAGGTTATCCAAAATGCTATCAAAATCAGCGTTCTCACGATCCATCTTGTTGACAAAAATGATACGCGGCAAACCGGCTTCTTCAGCCAGCTTCCAGCATTGTTCGGTACCAACCTGTACACCGCTGGTTGCGCAAACCACGATCAACGCACTGTCTACTGCTCTAAAAGCTCCTTTGACCTCGGCAACGAAGTCAGCAAAGCCGGGAGTATCGATGAAGTTAATCTTGGTATCACGCCATTCAACAGGTGCCAAAGTGGCGTTAACGGAGACCTTACGTTTGATTTCCTCGGGTTCATAGTCAGTGGTGGTAGCACCGTCTTCAACCTTGCACATTCTGCTGATTGCTCCGCTGCGATACAGCAGGGCTTCGGTAACGGACGTGGTTCCTGCTCCACCGTGACCCACAATGGCCACATTTCTAATCTTATCTCCTGTGTACTCTTTCATGATAAATCCCCCTTTATCAGGCATTTGTTATGACAAGTATTTCGCTGATATTGCCCATTTATCCTGCTTTTTGTGAAAAATTTCTCATAATTTTTTAAATTCACTTAAAATTGTAACGCATATTACAGTTTTTCGGAGGAAGACGGGGGATAGGCGAAAAAATCCGACGCACCGCTTCTACGGAACGTCGGATTTACTTTATTCATCCCACAATATTCACTTTACCATCTCTTGCTGCTGCGCCAGTATTCACCACGGAGCAATGCCAGCACTGTAAACAACTCCAAGCGTCCCAAAAGCATAGCCAACGCCAGCGTCAGCTGTCCCATACCGGTAACACCGGCATAGTTACCCGTAGCACCGATGCTGCCAAACGCAGGACCGACACTGGAAATACAGGAGGCCACGCCAAAAACGGCCTCATCTACATCTACACCGCTTAAGCAGAGCAGCATCGTCAAAATAGCTATAACCAGAACATAAACAAAGAAGAACCGGCTGACGTTGATAATCGTTTCTGTCGGCAGACGTCTTTTAGCGTAGTAAACGTTGAGCAGCATCTGCGGATGCATAGTGCGACGCAGCTCCGCCATAACAGTTTTCAGCAGTACGATAAAACGGCAGACCTTAATACCGCCGGCAGTAGAGCCTGCGCAGCCGCCTGTCAGGAAGGTTACAGCCAACATCAGCTTAGAGAAGGACGGCCACTGGTCATAGTCCGCCGAAACATAGCCCGTAGTACTGCCAAAGGAAGCCACCTGGAAGAACGCTTCACGTACGCCGTCTGCCACACTGTAGCCATTCACCATAATAATGTTGATGCTGATTAAAACAGTGAAAATAGTCAGCAACACAATGTAGCTTTTGAATTCCAGATCATGCCACAAAACCTTCAGGCCGATTTGCGTAACCTGATAGTATAAGGCGAAGTTACCTGCCGCTAAAATCATGAACAGACCGGTAACAATCTCAATACCCGCACTGTGAAAATGCGCAATGCTGTCATTATATGTAGAAAAACCGCCGGTAGCAATCGCAGAGCAGGCATGGTTGACAGCATCATAGGTGCTCATGCCCAAAATTGCCAGCATACCGGTAAGAATAATCGTAAACAGCAGATAGATATAGAACAACGCTACTGCAGTTGTACGGATACGCGGCAGAATACGGCTGTTGGAAAAACCGCTGACCTCCGCGTTAAAAAGATACACAGCACCACCGGCAATCTGCGGCAGGAGCGCCACGAACAGCACGATGATGCCGATACCGCCAATCCAGTGCGTCAGCGTGCGCCACAAAAGCAGGCTGCGCGATACTATGTCAAGATTGGCAATCGCCGTTGCGCCGGTAGTGGTCAGTCCGGACATACTTTCAAAGTAAGCAGCGGCGGGATTCAAAATGCCGTCAAAGCAATATGGCAACGCACCCAGGGCAGCAGCCAAAAGCCACGAAAAGAATACCGTGCCGATACCCTCGCGCACGGATAAATTACGTGCTCCTCTACCGTCACCATAGTAATCAAAGATTCCGGCCAAAATAACAGCTACCGCTATGGAAAAGATAAAGCTTCTGGAGGTAGCATATTCGCCGTAAACAACAGACATCAAAAGCGGCAACAGCTGTGCAATTGCCAGGCCGGCAGAAATTTTTCCCAGGAGATATATTATAACCTTTGCATTCATCTTCTATACCTCCTGCCGTTACCAGTTCTGCTTATCGCGCCAAAAATCCGGGCGCATGATAACCAGCAGCGTAAAAATTTCCAGACGTCCCAAAATCATCGCCCAAATGCTGATGAAACGTGCCCAATCAGAAAGGCAATTATAGGTAGATGTCGGGCCGACGATACCGAAGGCCGGACCTACACTGCTCATACAGGCAGCAATCAAGCCCATTGATTCCATTATCGGTATCCCCGACAGGGAAATCAGGATAGTCAGCACAATAAACACCAAAATATACAGGAAGAAGAAACGCGTAATATTGCCGACGATAATCGGGTTGATTTCGCGCTCACCCATTCTGATGGAATAAACGATGCGCGGGTGCAGAGTACGCAACAGCTCTGCCCAGCCTGCCTTCAGCAGGATAACCAGACGCGTAATCTTAATACCGCCTGCGGTTGAACCGCTACAGCCGCCGATGAACATCAGCATCAGCAGAACGCTGCGACTGAAGCTGGGCCAGTTGTTATAGTCGTCCGACGCATAGCCCGTCGTACTGCCGATAGACACAGCCTGGAAAATACTGTGACGAAGAGCGCCGTTAAAATCCATATAACCGGAAAAATACAGATTGCCACAGATAAGTGCAGCCGCTGTTGTGAGTATCAGCAGATAATATCTGTGTTCGCTGTCCTGACGCACGGACGCCCAATCGCCACGCCAGATTTTATAATACAAAGAAAAGTTCATGCTGGCAATCAGCATAAAAACAATAGCAATAATCTCAACATAAACAGACCTAAAGGAAATCAGGCTATCGTGATAATATGAAAAGCCGCCTGTCGCCATAGTTGCCAACGCCAGGTTCAGCGCCTGAAATATCGGCAAACCTGCAAGCAGCAGTAAGGCAACCTCCACTGCTGTTAAAATAACATAGATTAAGAGAATCATCATGGCAGATTCCTTGATTTTCGGCAAAGTACGTTCAGCCGTACCACCAGGAAGCTCTGCGTTGAACAGGTAGCTTGTACCGCTGTTCATCTGCGGCATGATGATAATAAACAGCATAATTACGCCGATACCGCCGGTCCAGTGCGTTAAGCAGCGCCAGACGCGAATACTGGGTGGAAAATCGTTAAAAGAAAGTGCAGTAGTTACACCGGTAGTAGAAAAACCGGAAACACTTTCAAAAACCGCCGCAATCGGGTCCGTTGGGGTTAAAAACAAATACGGCAGTGCTCCCATCATGCAGACCAACAGCCAACCGCAGCCTACGACCGCAATGGCTTCACGCACGCGCAGACGCTGACGCGGTCTTCTGCTGCCAAAGAGGTTAAAAAGCGAGGCGATAGTGCTGGTTGTAATCAGCGTAAATATAAAAATCCATATATGCTCCCTATCTGCAAATAACGCAGCAATCAGCGGTACCAGCAATACACAGGAAAATGCTATTGTCAGCTTGGCTAATAAACGGTTAACAAGCCTTGAATCCATAGTTAAGCGCCCCGGCCTTCAAATAACGGTACTGTAGTCTTGGAAAATTCACTTTTGATAAAGAGAATTACGCGGTCATTGGCATGCAGGACAGTATTACCATTAGGAATATAGGCTTCATTACCACGCACAATAGCACACAGCAGGCATTCCGGCGGCAGGTTCATATCACGCACTGCCACACCGTCTACATCGCTGTTTTCGCCGACGATGATTTCCAAAGCTTCGGCCTGTGCACCCTCCAGCAGGGATACGGATACAATACCACCCTTGCGGACGAAACGCAGCACTTCGCCTGCACTCAAAAGACGCGAAGACAGTACGATGTCTACGCCAACCTTTTCCATAAGCTCGATATATTCGTTACGTGCAACACGCACGATAGTCTTTCGTACGCCCAGATGCTTGGCCAGCTGTGCCAGCAAAAGGTTCAGCTTATCATCTTCGGTCAGGCAAATAACAACGTCTGCTTCCGAAACTCCCTCTTCAATCAGAAGGTCGATATCGGTACCGTCACCACACAAAACCAAACCACGCTTCAGCTTGGCAGCCAAAAGCTGGCAGCGGTCCTTATCCTTTTCGATAACCTTTACCTGAATGCCCTGCTTTTCTAACATGGGAGCCAAAAAGCGACCTGTGCGGCCCGCACCGATGATGAGAACCTTCTCCAACTTTTCATATGTATTGGAAAAGGAATTTTCGAACTCACGGATTGCTTCATGCTTGCCTACGAAGTAAACGTTATCGCCCGGAATTACGTAATCATTACCATGAGGAATAATCATCTGATGACGTCTGAAAACCATGGCCATTAGGATATCCTTAGGAATGTTCAAATCCTTCAGCGGGATATTAACTATAGGCGAATCCTCCTTCACCTTAGCTTCGAACATACGCACCTTACCGTCAGCAAAGTCATCTACGTTCAATGCAGATGGTGTCATCAGGATATGGTCGATTTCACCTGCGGTAATGCGCTCAGGATTGATTACGAGGTCAATTTTCATATCATTTTTCAGCATTTCCGGCGAATGGATAGCATAATCCACATTGCGGATACGGGCAACGGTATGCTTTATGCCGTGATTCTTGGCCATTAGGCAGGTTACCATATTTACTTCATCACTATCTGTGCAGGCGATTAACACATCAGAGGCACTGATATCAGGATCAGCAAAGGTCATAGGGCTGCAGGAGTTGCCTTCAATTGCCAGTACGTCTAAAGTATTTTGGATGACGTCCTTGCGCTTGGGGTCGATTTCTACAACTACTACATCAAACTGATCTTCAGCTAAAAGCTGTGCAATACTAAAGCCAAGCTTGCCTGCACCAGCTATTACAATACGCATTCTAATTACTCCTTTAAGATGGAAAACCCATTAATTTCTATTGCTTAAATACTGCTCTATATTGATTCTACTAAATCGACTACTTTTTTACAAGCGGTTTTCTATTGCGCTGTGAATATCTTTGCGCTTATTTTTTTTATTTTTTCAGTTGCTTTTATTTTGGAACTCATTTGGAACTCACAAGCAAAAAAGCAGGCTGACTAAACCTGCTTTTTTTAGCCGTATGTAATAGTAAGAAGATAATTGAGATACCGAAATGGAAACAAATTCAAACCAAACCACACATATATTATAGCATATGCTTACAGCAGGTGCAAATAATATAATTATTGTCTTTCCTTTGCTCTCATTTGAGCTACCCATAAGTCAAGAACTTTTCCGCTAGGAGCATCAGGATCACACATATAAGCTTTAGCAATCTTGACAAGTGTTCCGGTATCGCCGCTAAACGCTGCTCCATAATCACTATACACCATGTTCAGCACATAATACCAATCAGCTTTATGCTTAATATTATGTTGCTCTGCTAGTTGATTAGTCTGCTCATAAGTCCAATGCTCACCATTAGTGCCATCTGTGTTCTGCATTTTGCTAACAGCCAACTTTGCAAGTGCTTCATCAAAATGCGGACCATAAGCAACGCAGTGCAGGTCATATAACGTGCGATAAAAAAGGTCTGGGCAGTGCATTTTAAGCTTTTCGAGGGCACTGCAAACAATTTCTTCCATTGCTCTCTCTTTTGTATCGTCACCTATAATCTTATTCCAATAATCTTTGTAGGAGTGCATAACAACACCCCCTTACGCCAATTTAACAACACTAATAGCTGCTCTGTTGATAGTTGCTGCCGCCGTTGCCTGTACCTGCAAGCTAGTTGTATTATTCACAGCGCAGCAGGACGGACGCACACGAACCAACGTGGTAAAGGAAATATTCACAGCTGTGTCAGCAACACCAGTAACAATGCTTTCCGCACCATTAATAACAGAAGATGTGCTTTCCGTTGTGCTTAAAAGCTGTAAGCCTACATTACCAGCAGCAGCAGGAACAACATCAGCATTTACACTGACAAGGTATAAACCACGAATAAGGCTAACACTAGAGCTACCAGCAGGATGCTTAATAGCAACGCCAGTCAGAAGATTATTTATAGGAAAGCTAACAAAAGCATTAGCTGCAACAGACTGAGCAGCAACAGCCGCAGCGTTCAAAGAAGATTTTTCGTAGCAAATCATTTATTTTCACCTCTTTACGCAATCAAGGTATTTTCTTGATACCTTTAAATTTTATCGTTTTTTAAAGCAATAGGGACGGCTTGCACCGTCCCTAATACAGTGCAGTTAATGCACATAACTTATTTTTAGCCTACATTATAAGCGCAGCCACAAGCACCAGCTACATTGGCAGCGACACTTTGATACGGACTAGACGTAATATAAGCAGGTTGAGGATAAGGTCTCAGCGTACCGATAAGGTTTGCACTCTGAGCCTGTTGAGATAATTGGAAATTAGCGGTCTGCAAATCCCTATCTCTATCTGCAAGTTTATCTCTCAAATCTTGAATCTGATTAGCTACCATAATTGCCCTGGTCTTTTCTCCGTCCTCTTTGACGGCGTTTACGATAGCACAAGTATTTTGTGCATTTTCGTAACGTACTGCGTCAATATTTCGGTTAGTTTCGTAACCAAGAGAAGCAATAGCTTGTTTTTGCTCGCAGCAGCATTGCTGAGCGGCGAAACGATTTTGTGCAATCTCGCTGCCGAGCTGATAACCAGTCTGCATAATGTCTCGCTGAACACCGTTAAACCCATTCAGCATAGTGCTGTTCTGAGCGTAAAAACCATCACATAAGCCATTCTGCACACCACGAATACCGTCTTTAATATCCTGCATGGAAAATTGGTCTGCAATCTGATCACGTGTCATGCTGCCATTAGCAAAAATTTCAGCACCCATGTTACCACGGTTATTCCAATTACCGCCCCAGCCACCCATAAGAGCAAACAGGACAATAATCCACATAAACCACATACCGCCGCCCCAGCAGTCACCATAGTTGTTGTTTCGATTCATATCCATTACCGGAACAATGTTTGTACCTTCCATAATTTTTTCACCTCCGAGAAATATATGCAAAGCTTCATTGCGCGCCTATTGAAGCTTTAAGCCAAATTGATTTAAAAACTGATTAAGCTGTTCATCATTCATGCCTTTTTGTTTGGCAAGATTCCTTACAATATTTTGAATCTGTTCAGGTGACTTTCCTTGCCCCATCTGCATCGCCCTACTCATTAGCGGATTTTGTCCTGCGAACTGTTGCATTAGTCCCATTGGATTTCCTGCCTGCTGTACCATCTGCATCATCTGGAATATGTTCATCATTCGTCATTCCTCCAATCTGCTCTTCGAGCTTTTCAATGCGTCTTTGCAATGCCAGCACTGTGTTATTGTCAGCGTAGGCAGGAGCTTGCATACCACCGTCCTGCTAAAGCTGATAAACTCTAAAAATCGGCAAGCCGTCCATGCCTATAAGCTTTTCATAAATTTTTCCTTCGGCAGGAGCAGGAAAATATGTACTCGTTCCGTCAAGGTCAACTTGCGCTGCTCGTGCTTCTTCAATGCTTGTAACAGGTCTGCCTTTAATTTGCTGTACAGGCTGATATGCATTTGGCTGTGCAGGGGGCATCATTGCAGGCATTGGTTGTTGATACATTTGTTGTTGCTGTTGCAGATTAGCTAACCTCTGTTGCATCTGCTGTGTAGCTCCATAAGGATTGTAATAATTTCCGTACATCTTTATCACCTCACCTATATTTTAAGTGGTAGCAATAAAAACAATCCCTAAAGCTAAAGACACATTCTCCTATACATTCGGACATAATTTAGACACGATTCAGACAGCAAAAAATGAGCAAAAAAAAATAATCCCCATTAAGAAAAGCTTTTACACTTCTCTTAATGGGGATTACTTCATTTAGAAAGCACTCGATTAATAGCCTTATACGCAGTGCTTATTTCTCTGTCAACAGTTTTAGTGGAGATGTTCAGCTCCATTGCGATTTAGTAATTCATTTTGCCGTCAACAAATTTCATCTCACAGATTTTCATTTGCCGTGGCGTTATCTTCGCTTCTTGAAGCACTGCATAAAATGAGCGGCGCGAGCTTTCGGTCATCCATACCCTCGCGCTTTTTAGCAGTTCTCTCATTAAATCACCTTTTTAAAACATAAGCAAGCAGTGCAATCAGACCGATGTTGGCAAACAACATTCCAGCCATGATATAAAACTGCTTATCAATAATTCTTTTGTTTTCAGCAAACAACATTGTTACCATACCAGCAGGCAAAACTTCCTGCTTAATATTTTCGTTATCATTCATCCTATCACCCCATATAATATATTTAATAAATATATTATATCACATCGACAAACAGACAGTCACTAATAAATCAAAGCATAATAAAAGCGTCCTGCTTTCACAGAACGCTCTAATGGATATCGAATGAAATCCACCAATCAACAGTTTTAAGTAGGAAGGAATTGCACCTTCATAGGCTATATCCGGCAGTGTTCGACTGCCCCACATTCGCTAACTCGTGGACTCTGCTTTGTGATTAAACACATAAAACCGATAAAGTTACAATATTGCGCACTACCATAACTTTATTCGAATGTTAATAATAACACTCATTACATTTATATTATACCACAGCTATTTTCATTTTGCAATCGCACATGCAAGAACGAACACAGCACACCCTGCATACAAGTTACGTTGATGCTTAATTCCTCTCGTTCTCTTGCGTTCTAACTCCATTTGCTCGATCAACGTCTTGTATAATGCCTTGCTGTCGTCTAACGATTGTTTGGCATTCGCTAATGAGTTTTTGGAGCTGTTCAGTGCTTTCCTCGTTTCGTTTAGCTGTAACCTCGCTTCTGCTAATTGTTGCATCAGCTCGCTCGACGTGCTTTTCTGCGTCGCTAACATATCGCTCGCTATCTGCAATTTCGCTTCTAGCAGATTCGTTTCTTGCTTTAAGCTGTTCCACTGTTCCAGTGATATTGTTATCTGCTGAGGTGCCGCTTCTGCCGTGCCACCGCCAGTACATGTCATTACATATAAGGAAAATCCCAGCAACAATAAGACCAATCTTAACAGCTTTATCGATTTTACGTCTTGTTTCATCTTTCATTATAACCTCGTACGATTAATAAGTAAGCTTCGCCTACAAGCGACGGTTGAACGCTCATAGGCGAAGTGCTTTTGCGCAATTTACGCCTTCTTGTAGATATTCAGGTTAAAGAGCAAAGTAATGATGCAGTGCGCCAAGCGTGAAGCCTATAATAAGGCCAGCCAAAAATTTTTTGTCAGTCACAAAAGATTTTACCGTTTCCATTGTATCACCTCCAATCATTATAAATGCGTCACCGACTATTACGCAAAAATTACCAGAAAATGCTACACGTATAGGAGAGAATAACTAAACCTCTTGTCGGTGACTATATCTAAAGCATGAGCTTTAAATCATCTTCCGTTTCCTGCTTTGCCATATGCAGGAATACCATAAGGAGTAGTAAGGTCAATACCAGCAACATACTCATAAGTAGTTTGCGCTCTGTTGGCGTAACCTGCTCTGTACATCTCGCCAACATCAGCTGCAATCCAATAATAGCTTTTAAACAGGTTATAGAGTGCTTCCAGGCTACGCAGGTCGACACGCTCAAAGCGATTCTCCAAGAAGCGCTTTACAACATAAGTGCTAGTCGGGCACCACATACCAGCATAAATCAAACAGCGTGTATCATCCAATGTCGGCACCTGTTGAAGCACTTCGACATATTGCAGGCAGTCACGTGACAACTGATCTAATTGCGCCTGCTGCCCTGCTTCACTTCTCAAAAGCTCTTTAAGCATCGGCAGTTCGCCGCTTGCCTTAATATCAATATAAGTGCGGTCTACATACTCTGCGCCGCCGGGGATAGCTTTCAAAAGCTCGTTGGCTCTATTGCCTTCCCATTGGCTCACGCCGATTGACGGATAATCATATGCAGTGCTTTTTGTCACACTGTCATAGCCGCCTTCGATTCCGGTTTTAATTAAACCTTTTGCAATTTCTCTTGCAAGACTTTTGTTCCAGTCCATAGCTATCACCTCACTCACTTTTTAAGCAGCGGTTAGAATCTTTTTTGTATACGTCCTCATACATTTCTTGCTTGTCGCCGTTGTATGTATATTCAGCATAAATACCGTCACCGCTAACGGTCGTTGATAACAACGCCTTGTAATTCTGCAACGTCTTGCACGCCCAAACCACAAACACATTCTCAAGCGTAATATGCTCTTTGCTATTATGGTTGTACCACTCTACTAATTTGTTTTTACACACGGATTCAAAATGTGCCATACCTGTAATAATCATTATTATCACTCCTTTAATTTCACTTCTTGATTTCACATTTTAGTTGTTTTGTTAACTTCTTCACTTGAAACTTTAAAAGCTCTCGTTTCAATCGCTTTATTGCCAAGTTGGACCAGAAGCAGCGCTACCATGCCCAGCGTGCAGCTTTCGTAGTTGCCCCAAGTTCTGGCCCAAAAAGCAAGCCATAAAGTAACCAGCACCCAAACGGCAAAGCCTATAACAGCACAGATTCTGCCAACGCTATAGGCGTTGTCGTTCTTCTTTAGCATATTAATTATTTTACGCATGACACTTACACTCCTTGCATTTTTCATCATGTACTTTTAAATCATAGTTAGGCAGTTCATTTAATTGCTCCATCAGACTGTCAATCACGCCATTATCGCCCAGCGCCTCGTAGCTCTTGTAGCAGGCATCTATGCTTTCTTTTGCGTATATCGGAATCCATCCTTTATCCTGGACATAATGATTATAAGCCTGGATAATTCTGTCACGCAGAAGAGCTTGCAGTCCAGCCTTTAGAGCATCATTTTGTTTCTTCTTCTGCCGATACATAGTAATCAGTAGCGTTATTACGCAACCAGATGTGACGTTAATAATAGAGTTCAGCGCCGCATCTAAAGACTGTTCTATCATTTCATTACACCCCTATTGTCATACTTCCATTGTCACAGCTTCTACTTCTGCCGCCGTAGTTGCTGCTTCTACTTTTTCTTTCGCTGCACGGTAGGCTGTGTGCAAAGCATTACTACGCACCGCCACGGCAGCAATAACCATACGCAAATCATTAGCTGTCACTTTAACATCTTGATTATCTGCCGTAGTCCAATCAATGCTTGCGTCCTCGCCTTGTAACGATAAGGCGAGGATAGCTGCATTGATGCGGTCTCTCGCTTTGTCGTCATAGTCGAAGCTATGTCCGTTGTATTCGATTGGCTCAACCTCGGCAGAGTCACGCTGACGCTTTAGCGTCAAGATTTTACGCTGTTTTACGTTTTCAATAGGTTCTTCCTCATGCGTAACGGTTACACCTAATTCTGTTAAAGCCTCGTCACCGATTGACAATGGGATAAACACGCCGTCTTTGCCTAACGCTTCGGAAAGCTCATATAAATTAGAGTAGGTCTGCTCTTTGTATGTATAAGTTGTTTTCACGGCCCGCCTCCTTAATTAAACACAATTTCGATTTTAAATTTCTTGCCGACGTTTGCCTTTGAAAACATACGCACAGCGTCAGAAGTTAGATTCTGTGCATATTCATAAAAGCCAGGGACGTAGCTCTGATATTGTATACTCGGAAATTCGATGCTTACCATGGTGTTTGTTTCCATTGATGTTACTTTAACAGTGACATTGTATTTGCCCCCAGTGACACCCTCGACATTGAAAGCAAAATCAAGCCAACCTCCATAATAGCTTATCATAACAAGAGTAACAGCCTTGCCATCGTGTTTCACATTACCTTCGACTTCACCAAACGTAGCATTATAACGTGAATAGCCATATTGATAGCCTAGCTGTCCCATGGTCATAATAAAAACATTATCTCCAGCAGTCCCTCCACCAGCAGCAGTTTTCTTTGATAACATCAATCTATTAAGTCCCATTTCGTCACCTCACGACAATGCACTTGCCTGTACAACACTTGACAAATCACCGCTGCTATTTTTGATTAGCAGTATATTTAATAGTAATCCGTTAACTGTGATAGCTAAATCGGACGCATTACCTACATATTTTAGAGTGCCAGCATTAGTGATGCTCAGAGTGTATGCACCATTCGCAGTAATATAGGCAGTAAATAATGTAGCGTCACCATTGTTTAACAGCCCTGCTAATTCTGACATATCTAGTGTAAAGTCACCCTGTACATTATATACTGCCACCGACTCAGACGGATTATCAATAGCACCGCTAATACGAGGTGCATTATAACTTTCAAAGTTAAATTTCATTTTTTGGAAGGTCTGTTTCCCCGTCCATGTATTTTCTGCTGAAAGACTTACTCCGTCCCCTCCGCTAACAGTAATACTAACATTGCCATCAGTGTCGGGTTTTGTGCCATTAACGCTCTTAACAACACCACTAACATCTGCTTTAGTAGCATAAGTTTCGGTAATTACATTACCTGCCCCATCTTGTGTAGCTTTGGCTGCGGTACCTGTATAATTAGTAGCATTAATTGACCCTATAGCCTGCGAGCCTTGTCGCCATGCTATTGTAGAGGTTGCACCCATTAAAGCGAAACCAGAGAAAATATCAGTCCCGACTTTATTCAACAGTGCATTATAGATAGCTTTATTTTGGACAGGGTTAGTGGAAGTATCAGACAGTTCAGCATCAACAGTAACGCCACCATCAGCACCATCTTTACCTCTAGGCAACGTAAAATTCAAAACAACATTACTAGCAGTGCCACTATTGGTAACACTTGCATTACTACCTGCTGCACCTGTAGTCACGCTACCAATCTTGATAGACGCAGCAGTACCTGTATCACCTTTTGCGCCTTTAATATTCACACTTTTGGGGTTAGTCAGTCCAGCTTTATTCGTCCAACTTAAGACACCCTCCGTAGACACACTAGGAACAAACACATTAACATTCTCACTATAATTTTTAGCATTGTCCATGTAGGTTTTTGCATTGTTACTGTAGGTCTGTGCTTCATTCGCGCTGTTTCTTGCAGCAGACGCAAAGTTACTAGCAGTAGTAGCAGCAGACTGTGCCGCTTCCTTGCTGGCTTCTGCGTTGTTTTCGCTAATTTTGGCATTGGCTTCGCTTGCCTTTGCGTTGGTTGCAGATGCCGTAGCGTCAGCCTTGGCGGTTAATGCCTCCTGCTTATAACCACTCGTCAGCTCCGCATTTTCAGCAGCGCTTGCAGCAGATAAGCTCGCGTACTGTGCGCTGTTACCTGCTACGCCTGCTGATTCGAATGCACTATCTTCACTCTTTGCTGCCGCAGTTGCGCTTGCAGCGGCACTCTGTGCTTGTGCTTGAGTCTGCGCGTAAACACCTTGCGCCAATGGCAAAACCTTTGCCGGGTCTTCCGACAATTCAAGTTTTTTTCCGTCGTCGCTAATTCTAAAGCTCTTGCCGTTCTCCCACGGGATTACAGTATCAATATCAGTACTTTTGCTTACACCGATTTTCAAACTTCTGTCGGTAGTATCGGTAAGCTGTTGCGCAATCATCGTCAATTTGTCACCGATTGCCTCAACCTGGTTAAAAGGATATTGGTCTGGCAAATCCGTTTCCTGCGTTACCGGCACTTCCCTATAAATCGTCAGTTTCCAACCTGTCGGCAACGCCGGCGGCCGTTCACTCTCCGGCACTTCTGCGCCGACTGCATAACCTGGATAACGTACAACATTCTTTTCAACATCAACGTAATAATCTTTAGTCAGCAGTTTTTCTTTGCCGTCTGCGTCTGTCAGCATAACTTTAATGTCTGTTCGGTCTAAAATTTTAAACTGATACGCAAACTCTGTTGCATTTCCATTGCCGTTATATGTGATTCTGTTATCGACATGAGCAATCATAATAGCTCCCCTTTCGTTTATTCATAAAAAGAAAATGTCTATCTAAAAATTAGATAGACATTAAATGATTTACTTTCTTTAATTTTAGCACACAATTTTGCTAACTTTAGCAATGAGCATTTGTGAAATTCTTATGTACATTTTATAGCGATTGCGATATACTATAATGCAAAGAAAGGAGTGCTTTATATGCCTATACTTTTTATGCTTATCATGCTTGTACTAATTTGGTTTGGCTTTCACTTACTCGCTGCAATCATCACGAGCGTAGCGCCGGGAGCAGCGTTTCTGTTTCACGATAACGGCATAGCCACATTCATTTTTTCTTTATCATTGTTTATGGGCTTTCCACTCGTGGTCTGCGTGCCTATCGCCATTATAGCAGGGTTCATCTTCGCTGAAACGTGGTACACAACTGTGCTGCAATATCTCACGCTTGAAGCAATGCTCGCCATTCTCTCTGTAATCGCGACGCTCGTTTTTGGCGCAGGCTCAGAAATAGCCGAATCAATATCACGCAAAAGAAAATAAACCAGCATATTCATTTTAAATCTGGCAGTTTTTACACTGCCAGATTTTTTTATTTTACTACTTCTTTACCATAAGCTACTGCTCGTGTTTACGTTCGGAACGCGGGCGACGCTTAATCAAGTCTTGCAGTTCAAAGTCCATATTATCCTCAGCAATATCTAGGCTATTGAATAGGATATTGACGATACCAGCAGGAACGCCGCGCCATGCGCCAAAAACATACGCCGCCTGCTCTGCTAGTTCACCCGGACCTTCTTCGCCTCGGGCAACTTTGCCTGCACGTCTTATAACTGTAAAGCCTTTGTCCATCAAGCCTTGCACCGCTGTCAATCTGTAGCCGTAGTTTCTCATACCTAGCAATGTTTGCACGCCAACATTCGCCGCTTGCACAACGGGGCCGCCCATAGACAACGGGTAGTTGATAAGCTCTTTTGACAATTTGCGATAACCGTCCTCGTCTTTCTCAAAAGGAGCGGTTAAGGAAAGCTCTGCTATAGCCACGTTCAGGAAGCACACGCTGAGAAATTTGGCACCAACAAAAGCAATCAGCCGTTCAACCATTTCTTTTTTCTCGCCGCTATTCCATAACCTTTTTACAATATGTGCCTCTCTGTCCCATTGGTTAAACTGCGTATTGAAAAATCCCTGGAACATCGTAAACACTCTGAATAAGCCGCTGCTACGTTGCAGGCTTGATACATCGTGAATACGGCTGCTGCCTAACGTGCGGCGAATAACAGTATTCGCAAAGTCTAGTGCTTCCTGCTCTGTCTTACCTTCGTTGATTTTCTTCATGTATGCTTCTGCAAATACCGGCTTTGCAGTCATCATGTCAGTGTAGCCTAAAAGCAATGCGCCATATTTCAGCGTCTTTTTCTCAATCGGGTCAAGGTCAGAACGCTTCTGAATATCCCTTAACGTAATGTCTGGCACTTGCGAACGCTCACGCATAAAAGCGCTTTTTGCACAAATAGCGTCTACTTCTGCTCTGCCTTCACCTGTAAAGTTGCGAAGTAAAGCTCTGAAAGCGTCGGCATGAGTAAAGCCTTCTGTGCTATTACCATAAAGAAATATGTTAGTAGTGTTCAGCAATGCCGCTTTAAAGTTAAATATAATAGCCATATTTATTGTGGCATTACGTAAAGCGTTGGCAATCTTTGTAAATGTCTTTTCTGCCATGTACGCTGTCTTATTGCCGTATGGGTTAGCGCAAGCCTGCAAAAACTCTCTAAAAAGTCTTACGTTTGTATCGCCTAAACGCTCAACCATGTTGCGGTAAATATCCTCATCGTTCAGTATCTTTCTGAAATCAAGCATTGTTTCACGATAACAAATATCGTGAATAGTGCTTTTTACCGCCGTAACCTCACTGCCACGCGATAAGTCTACGGGATATTTGCCGCCAGTACGTGACTTACTGGAACTGGTATTAGTAGCAAAAGTCCGCTGCGGCGGTCTGCTGCCTTCCTCGGTGCTGTCGATTCTGTCAAATTTACCGGGCATACTGCCGGTGCGTGTATCGCGTTCCAACGGGAAGTAGCCACCGTCAAATACAACGCTTTCGCCGCTTGCAAGCTTCATCACCAGCGGCGATGCTTCAATCTTCGGCGGTTCAAAGCCTTTTGTTCTGCGGTTGACTTCTGCCAGCATAGGCCAGAATTTACTTGCTGCATTGATACGTGCCTGCGCATAGGCAATATCTGCTTTAGTCAGATGCTTGCACAAAAACTCTATAAGGTTTTGTTTGGTTTGCAGCATTGCTTCTTCTCTGCCTATAAGCTCCGATTCTTCCACCCATATATCAGAATTCTTTACGCCTACCGGTTTTTGCGAACACAGCCTTGCAGCATTGCTGTCGCTGCCCAGGTTGCACAGCATAGCAATCAAAGCATGCTTATCTGCACTGCCGCCAAGCTCTTCGTAATAAATTCTCTGTTCATGTGCAATACCTGTTTTCTTGTCCGGTTCCCATTTCTGCAAAGCATCTATAAGCTCGTTCTGGTAACTTTCAAGCATCGTGCTTTCCATATCTGCGCAATGGTTGATTTTGTTGTAAAACTCCCTAGTAAAATAACCTTCTTCCGTCCAATTATCCATCATCAAAAAAAAGTTATCAGCGTTACGCAGTGTAGCTATGATATTTTTAGGCCAGTCAATAATTCGCTTGCGCAGGCTCTTTTTGCTGTCGCTGCCAATCTCCGCTTCATACTCTACCGGCAATTCTTGCAGGTGCGCTATCGTATCAGCCTTAACCTTTTCAAAGGCTTCACCGGCAGCAATTTTATTCATCTTCGTATCTTGCTTTGCAATAGCACGAATGTTTTTCAGTGCGTCGATAACGTCCATATAGTTTGCAAGGCTAAGCTGCGGCGCGTTGGTCAAATCATTATTCGGATTCAGAACAAACTCCGGCATAGAAATAATTTCGTCACCGTACTTTGCCTGCATCTCTGCAATGTAATCGCTAAGCGGCTGCACTTCTCTGCCGTTGGTGTTAAAGTCCTTGCGGTGATAGCCCATACGCTCCAGCAATGCGCACATTTGGAAGAAGTGCTGCTCTGTTCCCCACACTTCTTTCTTGCTGTGCATCTGCTTTCTGACGTACTTTCTTGCGCTTTCAATCTGATGTTTGGCCTTGACTGCTTCACGATACAAAGCGTGATTAATCATCTGCTGTTGCTTATACATAGCCGCTTCTTCCAAAAGGCCAGCTTTCGCAGCCTTGTTTGCATTAGCCGCCGCTCTGCGTTCTGCCATAGCAAATCTTCTCGGCTTCATAACTTCGCCTGCTGGCAAAGTCTGAATATAGCGTTTAGCAAAATTGTCTGCGTTCTGCTTCCGCACTTTAGCAATATTCTCACGCTCTTTTTGCTTAATATCCTTGTCGCTTATTTCGTTGAGTGCCTCATCAATAAGCTGTTGTTCAAGTGCAACCACTTCGCCGCTTTCGTCATTGTAGAGTGCTTCCCTTGCCGCCTCTCTTGCCTGTTCACGCTCCTGCATGAAGTCGGGGAATCTGCGGTTCACAGCCTTGTCAATCTCTTGACGTACCATAGCTCTTTCGCTCGGTGAAGTCAAAATATCCTGCGCCATGGCATCGCCACTGTCATAGCCCAAACTGTCAGCCACCCAGTCAAACAGTTCTCTCTGCTCGTTAGACAAGGCACGCTTTTTGCTCATCTCCACAAGGTCGACTTTATCCGGATTAGTTTCAAGCTCATGCTTCAAGGCTTTAAGCTCGTTAAGCTCCGTAAGTTGTTCACCCTCTACCAACGTTTCGGCAATCTCTTTCAAGCCTTCTTCGCTTTTGAGCTTTGCTCTGTCACCGCCGTTGCGAATGTAGTTTCTCGCCCAGTTATCCTGCACGTCGCTACCCTCATTCTCATTGACGGTATAACCTTCGACAATCTCTCTTGCCATTTCATAGCCGCTGGCATAGCCGTTTTCCTCTGCTATCTGGTCAAAGAGTTCTTTTTGCTCCTGCGATAATTGGTTGCGCTTACTTTCTTTTACCAGGTCGACACCTTCGGGGTCTGTTTCAAGTCTATGTTTCAAGGCTTGCAGTCTGTCCAGCTCATCTACAATATGCTTAAAGTCTGCCTTAATTTCAGCGTCGCCATAATCTAAACCGGTGCTACGCAAATCGTAGTAGTCTGCTATATCTTCGCCTCTTGCAATCTTTTCGGCAATTCTTCTGCGTCCTTTTTTGCTGGTCAAGTCGCTTATGTTGCCGCCGTAATCGTGAACGTATCTTGATACCCAGTTGACATTACGAATACTGTCGCCTGCTTCATGGAATACAAGGCCTTCAATATCCGCTTGCTCTAAAGCTCGCTTAGTCCAATGACGTTTTCCGTCCTTGCCTATCTCACCAAAATCAACCAAGACTGCGCTCTGGTCCGGTATGCCTGCAAAATCGTTTGCATACGTGCCTTCTGTTCTATTGGTTGCGGCGAAGTAGCCCCACTTGCCATTGATAAAAAACGCACGCTCACTCTTGACTGTATCTTGATATTCCGCAAGCTCACTTTCTATTCTGTCAGCAATAGGATTTAAAATATCATCAATAGCTCTGTTTGTATCTTTTAATAACTCGTTATAGTTTATGCGTTCATTGCCATAAATATATTTTCTTGCAAGCCTACGCGGATTAGCTTCGATTGTTTCCCATTCGTTGATTTTCTGCTTGAAGTTAGCATGAGCCATGCCGTGTTCATCAACAACGAATGTAGGATTGGTAACAGTTTTCTGTCTTGACTTGCTAAACATAGCAACGAGCATATCTTCGGCGTTGGCAATACGCTCTTTAGAAAGTGTGCCATATGTGTCGACTTCTGCTTGCAGATACTCAACTATCGGATTGAGTATATCGTCAATGCTGGCATTGGTATCGTTCAGCATATCATTATAGTTTGGCAGTATGCTTCCTAAAACGTGCCTGTACTTTCTTGCTATAATTGCAGGATTGGCAAGCTTTGTTTTGCGCCATGGAGTATCCGAATTATTAGCATGAGCCATGCCGTGCTCATCGTCTATAAAGTGCGAATCAACAACCTTAACTTCCTTACCAAACTCATAACCTACCTGATGTCTTGCACGATTGACAAGTTCCCATGCTACTGCTTCTTCAATCTGCGGTCGTATTTCTTCGATGAAGGCAGCCTTTTCAGCTCTGCGCTTTGCACTGAAATCAGCCATTGCTCGCCTTGTCAGAATATCCACGGCCTTGTCTTTAGCCTTCAAGATTTTATCCTGCAAGGCCTTTTTGTTTTGGTCTGATAACTTGGATGTTATATTTTCCGGCAAGCCGCCAAATATACCTTCCATGCGTGCCATAACTTCAATTTCTTCACGGCACGCCAACATTCTGTCGAATACCTGCCGTACTTCCGGCGTTAATTCTGCCGCATTTTCGCTTCTTGCTATCTTACTATAAATAGCTGATAACCAATTAGCGAATCTCTGGAACACTCCGCGCAAGCCAACACTAGGCGCTTTGCCTTCCATGATGTAGGTTTCAAATGCTTCTGCCAGCTTTTCATGCCCGGCTCTCTTTGCTTCAACGTCACCGCTTGCCCATGTTTCAGCATCAATGCCTGCATACTCCATGAGTTTTTTTGCATCAGCATTTAGTCTTGCGTTGCTGGGGTCTGCCAGTGCTTCGTTAATCATGGTTTCCACAAAATAGTGTCCTGTTTCATGGATAACTGTACTTGCATCCGCGCCCTTGAAAAGAGTGATAATATAAGAACCATCTTCCGCCGGGGAAAACATACCTTTATCTTTCAGTGTACCATTGACAATTTTTTGTTGCTTGTAATTATCTGCTTTTTGTGATACACTATCAGCAAAAGAGGACGTTTTGTTTGAGATACTGGGCTGAGCCTTGAATTGCTCGGAACCCGAGGGCTTGAACGCGTCCTCTATTTTTTTATACTCACTTTCGTTAAAAACATTATGATTATAATATGATAATGATTTATCATTATGTTCTCTTACTGTAACAACTACATAACGTTTTTCACCATTAACATTCAGTGCAGAATGAATATAATAAAAATTCTCGTCTGAATGTTTTTCTTTTTGCGGCGCAGATTCTGTAACGAAATTACCATTCTCCATAATTTCACGTAAATAGCGCAATGCAAAAAGTTTTTCTTTTTTAGCGGAAGTGTGTTCCATTTTCTTTCTGCCACTTGTGCCAAATTTAATATTATTTTCTTGATACCCTTTATCTATTCTAATATCACCCAATACACTATTATGAACGCTCGTGCCTTGCAAGTTGTCCCTATACCATGCAAAAGCCTTTTTCTGCAAGCTCTTCAAATCTGAATAGTGTCCCATCTCATTTCCGGTAATATTAGTAGTATAGAATTGCTCTTTTTTAAGCACTCCTCCCTTGCTAAACCAGCCATTCTTTTGTTTAGCTTTGCCGCCATCTTCAAAGCGCAGCTTATTCTTTTGCAGCCACGCAGCAGGATTTTCGGGGTCTGCAATAAGCGCGCGGCTCTCCAATACTAAACGCAAATTACCGGCATGAGATTTATTCATACCGGCTTTAGTAGCGCTGCCTACAATAGCGTCAAGTTCTGCATCAAGCTCCGTACTTGCTTGCCTGGTTAAGTTGTAGCCTTCTCGCAGTTCTTTGCGCGTCTTTGCACCACCGTCCGACAATTCGCCGTTACTGTCAAAATACATATTGTCTTTCGTAGCTTCAAAGAATGCATTGTCCTTAGCCATTGCCGCCGTAAACTTGCCGCGGCTAATATCAATATCCTGCCCCAGCTCCGCCGCAGTTGCCACTTCTTCCGCTGTCACACCTAACTCGTCAAAAAGTTTATTGTTATTGCTAGTCTGCTTGTAGCCTTCCAAGTCCTGTGCAGATACTGTTACTGTATCGTCCTCAAAGTTAGGATTATTCGCTTCAATTTCAGCCGCCGCACGTTCCGGGTTAATGCCTGTTTCTTTGATTCGTTCAGCATCCGCTACTAACTTCGCCTTACGTTCTTCGTTAGCTTTTAATGCGACGTGCTCAACAACGCTGTCAACTGCAACGCTTACGCCGCTAACACTACCGCCAAGAATAGCACCAATAAGGCCGCTATATCCTGCTTCCTTCAAGTTCTGCTGCCAGTTCTCGCCCCACTTCTCTGCAAGTTTGGCAGTGCTTGCGCCGGGGTTCTTTGCCCATAAGTCCGTAGCTTGCTCCGGGAATTCCTGCAATGCTTCGGTAACACCTTCTTCAAGGCCACGTTTGGTAACTTCCCATATCTTAGTTTTCAGTCCGCTACCGGCAGGCATCTTTTTAAGCAGTCTGCCAAGCGGCAGTTCTTCTAATACTGCCTGCGGGATTGCATTCATCAAGCCAGCCTCCGCTGCTCTGGTTGCGCTTACGCCCTCTTTGCGCAGTCGCAGGTATTGTTCGCTGCTGATGTTTGCACCATTGTAAAGCATACTGATAGCGTGTACAGTTTTTGCACCTGCACCGGCAGCACCTACACCTTTAGTCAGTGCAAGCTGTACTAAAAGCTGAATGCCGTTTTCAGCCAAATCATAAACAAGTTGCCCAGCCGCCGTATCAGCCTTAACTTCTTCGCGCTTCAAAATCTCATCGGTGACATAGCCTAAAGCCTTGCTGATGTTCTCTGATTGGTCATACTCTTTAACAACATTCTTGTCACCCTTATGAGCTTCAATATTAGCGTCAACGGTCGCTTTAGCCGCACCGAATAAGCCACGCACCGAACCTTTAAGGCCGTTCATTACGGCAGTGCCTATGCCTGGTTTATCATCGTTGATAATGCTGCTAGTATCAATCGTCGGTGAGCTATTGCTCTGTACTGCCTGCGAAACCTTATTGTACTCATCGTCGCTCATTTTTTGCAGGTCATAATAGCCTAGAGTTTCAGCAGGTGACAAGCCGCTGTCAATATCAGCAATAAAGCCATAATTAGCATATTCCTTTTTTGCCTTTAATCTGCGGTCGAATTCGTCTAAAGGTTCATTAGCCATTTAGTAATCTCCTTTCAGTAACTTTGCCAGATATGCACCGTTTATTTTGCCCGATGTGCCATCCAGCCATTTAACATCGTACCAATCATCACCGGTTTTGTTTACGCTTGCGATACCACGTGCAATCAAATCTGCGTCACTTGCTTTTATATCTTCTGTACTGTCAAACCAGAATGAATGTTTTTCGGTAACATAGCTGCCGTAAACCTTAGTAGTTACGCAGTTTCTCAAGGCTTCCAACAACTCCGTTTCACCCGGATTCATGCCGTGATTTTTTACGCGATAAGCGCGTACCCATTGCCGGCCGTAGTTTTGGATTTTTTTCTTATACAGTGCATCGGCATTTTTGCCTGCGACTTGTTGTACAAGGCCTTCCATATCAAAAGCAAATTCGCCTGTACCGCTATACCAATCGTTGTATATTTTTTCTAACTTCCCGCGCTGTGCAGACGATGCACCTTTGTTAGCAGCGTATGCTAAGAATTGGTCAATGCTAGAAAACTTGCCTTCTTGCAGCATGTCTTCCAGTACGCCTATTGCATCGTCATCAAGTTTTCCGTTACCGCCACCACTGCTTCCGCTTCTGCCTTGCGGTCCGTATATTGCCGTTACCGCATTACGATATGTTACGTACTTGTCGGGGTCACTGCCTGCTTGATTAGTAGCCCACGCCATAGCATCACTATAGCTTGTGCCGTTATTAAACATACTAAATAATTCGCTCTTTATTCCTTCAAAAAGTTTGTTTTTCTTATAAGTTTCTATTCTGTCATGGTCTGCCTTAATAGTGCGGTACTGCTTTATAATGCGGTCTTGCTCATCCTGGCTCATGCTGCGTGTGCTGCGCACGCTTCCTGCTCTGTTGGTAACACTCTCTGCGTATTCTTTGATACTAGGCTCATTCCCATGTTGCGGTGTGTCCCAAGTATTCCCCCATACATCCGTTGTTTTACCGCTCACCCAGCGTTGTGCATTAGTTTCTCCGCTATACCATGCTACCGCCGCACCTGCTGCACCGTATTTATCATAGTATTGTTTTAACTTAAAGCGTGCGACTTTTTCTTGATTTTCCGGTGTCATTTCTGCACCTGCTGGCAAGCCTGCTTCTTGGCTCCAACTAGGCCAGTTACTAGGCAAAATCTGATATTTGCCGCTTGCACCGGTGCGGCCATTCTTGGCGTTATAATTGCCGCCGCTCTCTTGAATACCGAAAGAAGTTAGCAAATTCTCAAAATCATTACCGCTTTCGCTGCCGCTAAATCCTTTCATGCCTTCAAGTTCTTTGCGTACTGCTTCTTCATTGTCGCCATATTTAGCATACAAATCTTTAGCGGTATTTCTTTCAAAAGCGCTGCTCTCTTTATCGTATGCCACCTTTTCAAAAGCAGCTCGCTGATTGGCAGTCAGATAACTACCGTACTTATCCATGATGTTACGCATAGTGCCATAATCTTCGTTGGTGATACTTGCGCCGACGGCACTTGCTACCACCTGCCCGATGTTGGCTCTGCTTTTAGATTCGATAAACTCTGCGCCACGCTTGCCATATATAGCGCTTGTCAGTAACTGTGTACGAATAATCTCATCTTGCAGTGCCTGCGGATTATTCCAGTTCTTCTGTACAAACTCGCAGGAGTTCTGAATATTATTGTCATAGCGTAAATCAGTGACTGCTTCTTTTTGCTTCTGCTCGTATTGGTCGACAGTCTGGAAGCCTTGCTGTGCGCTCTGATACATTAAATGGTCTAATGCAAGCTGATTCTTTTGGCTGTGCAGTTTGGTATTACTTAATACATCCTGCCTTGCCTTATTTATCTGCTCTGTGTAGCTTGCGCCTGCGCCGGCAGTGCCTTCTAATTTCGTATTCATAAGGCCGCTTTCATCGTTGTACATGATGTTATAGCGGCTCTTATTAAATATATCCATAGCGTTAAGGATAGACTGTTTGTCCTCATCCTCTTGCTGTGCTTCTACTGCTACCGCCCATTTGTTGGCGGCACCGGCAATAGCGGCAAGTCCTTTGCCGCCGCTGCCATAAGCGTTAAGGTCACTCGATACCTTGACAGTCGCACCGCCGCCGGCACCTAAATTGACGCTGCCTTGATAACCTGCAATCTTCATACTGCACCTCCCTTACCAGTTCCATTTAGTAAAGCCTGTATTATCCATGAACGGGTTATTCTTCTTTGCCTGGTTGTAAAGATTGAAGCCGTTCATATTGCTAGCAGGAAGATTGAAATCACTGTTAGCATCGTACCATTCATCACCGCTTACTGTAGTTGTTCCCTTGCTGCCGCCAATCATGCCTTTAGAGTAAGCGTTCGCCGCCGCACCTACAAGCGTACTAAACATCTGCATTTTGCCGTTGGCTTTAGCGTTCTTCGCCGCCGCATTATATGCGCTTGCCTGGTTGCGATAATTAACCTCGTTTACATAAGTGCTCCACGCATCATTACGCTGATTCTGCAACAGATTCATACTGTCTTTTTTGTAAGCGTCCTCACTGCTTGAAAGAATATCGCTGACACTGCCGCTGCCGGTTAGCCCGCTGCTGCCGGCAGCCGCCAGTGCCTGCCCTCTTGCAAGCCTCATTCTATCGTTGAGTTGGCTTTGCTTCTGCGCATACGCTTCTGCCTGCTGCTCACGTTGGCGGTTCATAATAGCCGCGTTCTGCTGTGCAGCCTGCGCCTGCGCTTTATATGCCTGCTCCTGCTGTTTGGCCTGCTGATGTTGTCCGCTTAACTGCATAACAGTTTTCAGACCCATTAAGATTCCAAGTGTACCCATTACGCTCACTCCCCTCTATATGGAATATAAAACTGATAAAACTTTTTGCCGTCCCAACCTGTTTTAGGCTCTACCAAAAATACCGCTCCCAAGTGTCTTAAATAGTTAATGCTAGTGCGGTTCTTCTCGTAGACGATATTGTGCAGCAGTCCATGCTTGCGTACCCATTCATTCAGCACTCTTTTTGCTTCCTTGAAAAGCAGGCTCTTTGTGTACCCGTTGTAAAGTTCGTTCGTACCTACCATCCAGATTCCGCGCCCCGGTGCGCCCCATTCCATAACGCCCTTGCCTAATATCGCAAGCAGTTTTCCGTCCTCACCACGGTATACCCTTGTTTCTTCGTCAAGCTTGATACTGCCGATAAGCACGAATACCGGGTCACTGCTTGCTTCCAAATCTTCCTTATCGTGCGGCCGTATATCTTGCATAAGTTCTTCAATCAACGGCACAACATTTTCTTTTGACTTATTATCAAGGATTTCAACAGTCCACTTCTTAGCCACCGAAAGACACCTCCCGCACTACCGCCAGCAAGTTAAAAGGATATGGCTCATCCGTAACGATAATCACTCTGCCTTCGTTGTTAAAGCCGCCAATAGGCAAAGTCATATGCTTGTCGCCGGTAAATAATTTAATATCGCTCACTGCGTTCTGTTCGTCAAAGTTCATCAAGTCCATAGTATTTATATCCGGACCGACCATACCGCCAAGAGAATTACTTAAGCGCAGGATGCAATTACTAATCTGCTTTTTGCGTCCTTGCATAGTGCCGTCGCCCGTCCTAATTTCGACGTTTGGCAGTTCCACGATACTCCTATAAGGCAAGCCAATAAAAGCGTGTTGTACGGCCGCTGGAAGCGTCACAGCGCCGTCCTGGCTTACTGTCAGTCCGCTATACATTCTTCCGTCACCGATAACAGTAACTTTTTCGCCTGCCAACTCTGCCGCATCAATCTCTGTTTCCCCACTGCTCTTTTCAGCAGTGCTATACTCAATAGCATTATCAAGCATAATATAATCGTCTGGGTTATTGCTCTTTGCAGGATTCTTTGCCAGATACTCGATGTTGCGTACCGTCACGCCGTTTATCTCTCGCTTTACTACAAGATAAATAATATCTTCGTCGCCTTCCTGCACTGCCGCCACTGCTTCAATCTTGCCCTGCGTTTCTATCGTCGACCAAGCATATACTTTCTGTTCCATGATGTAGGATAAGCAAGCCATGCTGCCGTCGCTTCTCACAAAGTATATAGTGCTGTCGGGTTCCTGCTTATATGCACTGTCGACAATCTGTACATTCTCTATGATATGCTTTGCCAGCAAGGTTAAATCGTTACCGCCGTAGCTGTCTGTTTCATAGCTATATGCCATATCCCTTACAGTGCTTCCACGGCCTTGTACAAACACGATTCTGCCGCCAATCATCAACGGCTCAACAGTGCTGCATCCGCGTGTAGTCTGCATTTTCGGTACGGCCTTAGATGGGGTTACAGTATCGCTGCCGCTTACTGTCCATTCGTTGCCAGCGGTCAAGACAATTAAATCGGTGCTTGCTATCAAATGCAAAATCTTAAACTGCTTGCGGCTCACGAACGCAAGTGCTACTGCGCTATCGTCGGTAACAGTGCCGCTTGCTTTCTCTACGCTGAAATTGCCGTAGTCACCGGTCCTGCTCATCCACACCATATAAGGCTGCTTCTTCGTGCCGCCAAAACATAATCTGTCCTGGAAAAAACAAAGTGTTTGCGGGTACCCGAATTCTTCACTCCATGCGCCCCACAAGAAATTAGTAGTCATATCCGTTGAGCCAAGTTCTTTTTCAACATGGGCTTTAGCTGTACTGTCGCTAGTGATTTCAGTAAGTTTTACAACGCCTTCCGCATTGTAGGCCATTGCTGTTAAATCAACAGTACAAGTACCGCTAGTTATAGTGCATACCGCCCTTAAAAATACCGGCTCTGTTACGCTGCCGCTTTCAGACGGGTTGTAGTCATTTCCGGATGTATATTTCCTGTATTCCTTCCAACTTTCGCCATCGTCACTCTTTTCTATAGTAAAACTACCGCTCCAGGTTCCGTGACTGATAACCTTCCAATTTTCGCCCACACGCACTCTTTCTGTAGTGCCGTTGCTGGTTGATACAGTCTTGCTGGCAATCTCTTGTTTAAGTTTGATATACGCACCAGCCTTACTGCCGGCGAAAATATTCTTGTTGCTCGTCAAGGTAATATCGCCTGTTGTTCCCGAAGGTGTCAATTCTTTATTGCCGGTATATAAAATCTTTGCCCAACCATCAGCGCCTGCTTTGCCAGCATTGTCTTTATATTTAGTACCCGCAACACCACCAATACCGCCACCACCTGCGCCATAGGTTGTGCCTTGCACGCCCCTTGTGTTTTCGTAACTGCCGTCAATAGATACACGGCTACCACCGCTACCGCCGGTACCACCTCTACCGGTCAAGCCGCAAGCCGTACTATTTCCGCCATTGCCGCCATTGGAAGCTGTTCCGTAACTACCTGTGCCGCCACCGCCAGCACCACCACTGCCGACTATAATTGTATAACTTGTGCCTTTTGTCAGCGTTACAGTATTTATAATGCGCTCACCACTACCACCTGTACCGCCGCCGACACAATAGTAAGTGTGTCCGTGCTCACGCGGTTTTGAATATCTAACGCCGCCACCGCCACCGCCGCCTGCACCGGCTATATCAATCTGATATTCACCGGTAACAGTCGGTTGAAATTGATAAGTGCCGGGCACGGTATAGCTTATGCCGCTATAATTTTCAAGCGTAGTTGATTCGTCAAAATACATATCAGTAATTTCAAAATCAGCAAAACGCCAGTCAGTGTCTGAATATCTTGCAAGCTGTTTCACGGGATATTTGCCGCTTGCAATAAACATAGTGTCTGCGCTTTGTACAAATCTCAAATCTTGCAGCATATCCGCCGTGTACGGTGTCATAACTTCTATGTTTATATAAAGTCCGTTCTTATGCACTCTTATATATTTTTCGCCAATCTCCAAAAGATAGTCGGTATTGTCTTCGCCGTTGAACGGTACCAGGATGCACGCTTTGTCACTATACTTTGTTCGTGCCATATACTTCATGCCCGGTCTGCGATAAATAGGGCCGTGCGGCTTGATAAGGCAGTTATAGGCTTGCAGTACCGCAAGCTGGTACTTATCCAAATCGACGCGGTTGGCAACTTCGGCGCTGATTTCGCCGCCGGTAAACGCAGGCTGCAATAAATAATAAGGTGTTAACCCACTAGCCATAATTACGCCCTCCCGTCAAAGTATTTACTCGGGTAGTCCGGCAATTCTTTCTTTTCACTTGCCGTAGTATACTTCGCTTTCTGTAATGCTGCCATTGCAAGCTGATACTGTGTCTGCTGCAAGCCGCTGTTGCCGGTAAGTTGTACGCAGATATTAAACGCCAACATATGAGTAAACGCACTCAAAAAATCACTTGAAAACATTTCCACATCGTCAACGTCATAGGTATATTCAAGCCATGCAGCAGGAATGTTGCAACCTATACCAAGCACGTTGTCGCTTGCCATATACAAGTCCCATTCTTCCTGCTGCTGTTCGCCTGCCCTTATCATTGCGCCGGTGTCAGCGTCAAATATCTTGCGCACAGCAAGGCACTTTTCGGGGTAGGCGTAAACGTGGGACCAGTACGGAGATTCGATACTAAGTTCTGCAAGCTTGCTCACGCGCTTTGCAAATCCCCAAGTGTAGCTTCTTAATAACTCTTTGCGGGTAGGCTCATAAAACAGTTTACACTGTCTTGCTAGCTCCGACTGCTCATCTATATTGCTTATACGCCCTTTGGCGATATGAGCCAGCGCCATATTACATACATCGGTAATGTTAAGCATTTTAACTATTCCTCCTTGATTATTAAAAAAGGGAAGAGCTTTCGCCCTCCCCTTAAAGTACCAAATCAGCCCGGCCAGTTCGGAACAGTTTCAGTCAAGCCAGCAGTCAGTTTGCCGCCGCTTGCGCCGCTTACAGTCAGTCTGGAAAAAGCCTTCATGCCATACGGCAGTTTTGCTGCAACCAAAATGCCCTTTTTGCTGGCGGCAAGAGTATAAGTCGCAACAACGGTTTTAGTGCCGAAGCTTTCGCTGTCAGAAGTTTCCAACGCCGCAGTGATGGTACCGCTAGTAGCTAAGGCGGTCGGCGCAGTAATAACAAGAAATAACGGGTCAGCCGCATCACCGCCGCCAACGTTCGCAATTACATTGCTGGTCAAGGAATTATCCATGTACATATTTTGCTGGTCAAAAATCATTGTTATTCACTCCTTCCGGTTACACGACTGCCGCTTCGGTTTCGCTTTGGCAGTCAAGTTTCTTAATCTGAATACCTGCAAGGTACAGTTTAGGCGGCGCGTCCATAAAATCTTGACGGGTAACATGAACATTGTTCTTGTTGTTCAAATAGCACTCCAGCCAAGAGTATACGCCGTCAGATACATACGCAACCGGCGCTTTCGGGTCTTGCAGACGGTTCTTTGCGAAGATGAATTTATTCATCAGTTCGCGTTGCGCACTGTCAGTCAAAGAGTTAAGCTTTTGGACATCAATGTTGCACACGCGCACAATAGAACGAACATTTTGTACCGCCAAGCCACACTTCCAAGAGTACAAAGTCTGCAATGCACGGAACGGCTTGTTGTTCTCATCGTATACGTCGCTTTCGCCCAAGTCCTCAGTTTTCAAGCCTGCCTGGGTGCCTTTAGGATATACACCCATTACGCGGCGGTCGCCCCAATCTACGAAGTAGATAGAAGCATTAGTGTTAGTACCAGGAGTACCCGCGGAAATCACCTGGTGGCCCGGAGTGCCTTTGCCGCCGTCGGTCAAAGTATTGTAGCGTACCGCAATACCATTGAAAGTGTCCGGGTCTTCGTCCAAGTTGCCGTACAAGAATTGACGTGCGACGTATTGGCCCATGCCTTCTACGTGTGCATCATCCTCTGCCATGCGGAACGCCTGCGGATTCGGTTTACCGGAAAGCAGTTCAACGTCCACGCAGGAACGGTCCTCCAAGTGCATACATACATCAATGCGCTGCTTTACAGTGCCTTTAGTCGGAGAAGTACCGCGGTTAATACGACGGATAGACGGAGAAGGCAGGCTCGCACGAATAGTAGTTTTAGTACCAATCGGCAAATCGCCTTCCATCCACCGAATATCTTCCATAATAGGATTAGATTCGTTAAGTACTTCCATAACGCGGTCAATAGCGCCTTGCGGAGTTAAGTACTTTCGTAAGTCGCTCATAGTTTGGGAGTAACCAATAGTAGCCATAATTTCATCATCCTTCCTGTTTTTTAATTAAAAGTTAAAAATTATTTGTACCTGCTCCAGTCGGTTTTCGGGTACATGTTTGCGGCAACGCCTTGTGCAGTGTTTAAGCCTTGCGCGCCGTTTTGTGCAGCCAAGCCGGGGTCCTCGCCAAGCAGTTCGCCAAGTTTCGCAAATGCTCTCACGATAGCAATTTGATTGCCTGCGCCGGTAACTTCCAATGCTTCACGCACATTCAAGCCTGGATACATTGCCTCCAATTTGCGGCAGGCAGTATCACAAAGGCCCTGTACTTTGCCCAAGTCTGCGCCCAGTGCTGTTTTAGCCTCATCGCCCCATTTAGCGATTTCCTGCGCGCGGAGCTGTTCTACGCCTTGCACTACACGGCTTGCATACTCTGTGCCGTACTTTGCAAGTGCTCTTGCCTGGTCATTGCTAAGGTTCATGCCCTTAATAACATCCACAAAGCGTCCTTGCTCATCAGCACTAAGCTCATAGCCTTCTGGCATCTCTACTCCTGCAAAGTCATAATTCACTGTGCCGGGCTGCTGTTGTGCGCCTTGCCCATTACTTCCATTCCCTGCAATAGTGCCGGAAGCACTTGTATTATTAGTTGCATTAGTAGTAGTCGGTTCTGTCTGCTGCTGTTGTGCCGCGGTATTGGGTTCAGCCTGTTGCTGTGCGCCTTCGCCGTTGACAACTGCATTTTCGCCGTTCTCGCCCATTAGTTATTCCTCCTTGTTGTTATCCACATATTCCACTGCCAGCTCTTGCAGCTTTAGTTGGAATTCTGCATACTCCATTTCAGCCTGCTGTTTTAGCCCTATGCCTTGCAGCCCAAGTGCTAAAATGCTTTTAATAATGCCTAAGCCTACGTCGCGGCGGCCTTCGTTATAGAAAGTCTTGCTATTGCCGGTAAAGCACATAGAGTTTACTTTGGTTACGTCAAGCATACGCATCAAGAACCAGCGTCCGCTTTCACTCCCCAGCAGGTCAAGTAGGGCTTCTTTATCCCTTCTTGCCTGCTCTCTTACCATGTACTCTGTCAGCAGTGCTTGCTTTCTATCCTCGCCTGTATTGGATTTATATTTAAACTGCTCGCTCATTATTCCCAACCTCCCGGCACGCCTAGCCAGCTTGTAATAGCCGGGTTGGAATCATTCGCCGCCGCAGTAAGATTTTTGGCCGCTTCTGCCGCAGGAGCCGCAGCCTGTGCCATTGCCAAGCCTTCCTGCATTTCCTGCTGCCGTTGCATTTCCTGCTGCTCTTGTTTAAGCATCTCTTGCACTTCTTCATCGCTACGCAATGCCATTGCAGGCACGCCAAGCATTTCAAAGTATTTTGTAATAGCACCCAACGGGTTAATCTTCTTCGTAACTTCTGGCCATACTTGCGCCATCTGTCCGGTCTGTGCTATCGCCTGTTCGATATTCACAAGCCCGCTCATCTTCTGCGCCTGCGCCAACGGTATTTCAATCCACGCTCCCTCACGGGAGCGACTCAATATTA
>ERZ824598.167-NODE-167-length-113804-cov-27.048282_pt1:5000-113804 | contig 113804 bp, 91 predicted proteins | sample MGYA00519934_ERZ824598 | MGnify/ENA primary metagenome ERZ824598 (study PRJEB31778, sample SAMEA3449177) | human gut metagenome | biome: human gut; feature: human-associated habitat; material: faeces | place: United Kingdom | collected 2010/2012 ... | reverse complement strand
ACCAGGAATCTGATGTTCATGGACTGTAGGAAACGTTATTTTTGTCGCTGGCATTTGTGCCATCATTGAGATAAGTTCCCTGGTCCTGGCCAGGGATGACGCTGTCGAGAGCACTATGCCGTTGCTTTGTGGAAGTACACATTTAAAAGACAGAAGAACATAAGAACAAAAGATTTGCATTGAATTCCAAATACTCATTCAAGCGAGCTTGATGCTCTTTTGCCATTCAATGTATCTGCATCATAGATGCTGAGCTTACAACTCTTTTTTGTTTAAAAAAGAACAGAAGTTTTTATAGTATTACTATTGCGGCTATACCGTCATTCCTGGCTGGGACCAGGAATCTGATGTTCATGGACTGTAGGAAACGTTATTTTTGTCGCTGGCATTGGTGGCGGCATTTAGATTAGATCCCTGGTCCGGGCCAGGGATGACGGTGTCGGAGGCATGTGTGAAGCGCAACTTCACAAGGTAAAACACGAATTAATCCGCTAGGTAAAATGCGAGCGTGCTCGCAAGTTAAACGTGGAGCAGAGCTTCTACTAGTTAAAACGCTTCGCTAGCTAATAGCTCTTACCTGCAACGCGATAGCGGTGTTTTTACCTGCAATGATCGCATTGCATAGTTCTTTTGTTCTTATGTCTTTTTATTTATTGCTTTGTGCTCTCGTTGGCTTTGTGCTGTCATTGAGATGAGATCCCTGGTCCTCGCCAGGGATGACGGTGTCGCGGGCACTATGCCGTTGCTTTGTGGATGTATTCCCTACTCTTCTGTTCATCAAGAATGCGGTGCTTGCACTGCAAATATTTTGCATGATGGACAGGTGGATGTGCGGGCGTAAGCTTGCTTATGTACGCACAGACAAATGAACATCATCTGCATTCTTATGTTCTTTTGTTCTTGTGTCTTTTAATTTATCGCTTTGTGCTCTCGTTGGCATTGTGCTGTCATTGAGATGAGATCCCTGGTCATCGCCAGGGATGACGGTGTCGGGGCATTGTGCTGTTGTTTTGTGGATGTACACATTTTAAAGACAGAAGAACATAAGAACAAAAGAGGGCATTGAAAATCAAACGTACATTCAAGCGGGCTTGATGTTCCTTTGTTATTTCAATGCATCTGCATCATAGATGCTGAGTGCTCAACTCTATTTGTTGAAAAAGAACAAAACAAGCGGGTATATTCCCTACTCTTCCGCTCTTTAAGATTGCGGTGAATGTGCGCATAAAAAAGGGAACGGCGCTGGTGTGAGGCCGTCCCCTTCGAGAAAAATATTGTATTTGAATGAATCGGTTATCGGATTAAGGATACGACTTGGCTGAGTCGTCTGCGGGTCATGACTTTGGTGCTGAGGAAGCGGACGATGTAGCCGGTGATGCAGGCGGCAATGACTGTTCCTTCGCGGACACCTTCGATGCGCTGGGCCATGATAAGGGAGACGATGACTGCACAGGCAACGAGGCTTGAGTCGAACACTACCTTTGTGCTTCCGAAGTCCTTGGCGTAGCGACTGGAGGCATACTTGACAAAGCCTTCAGCACTCATCATTGTTACATTCGGTTTGATTTCGAGGACAACTCCTATGGACTGAATGAGACATCCGAGAAGGATTAGTGCAACGGATGCCAGATAGTTGGTTGTCACAACATCTTTGGCAAGATACATATTAAGGTCGATGAAGGCCGAGAAGATGAATGAGAAGGGTACCTGAAGCAGTATCTCGAAAACGTCGCGACGTGTGCCTCTACCGCGGATGAGCCAGAACTGGCCCAGGATAAGAATCATGTTGATGATGAATGTCCATGTGCCCAGAGAGAGCGGCGTGTTGATGCTCAATACGTAGTTTACACTTGAGATCGGTGTAGTGCCAAGTGAAGAGTGGGCAATGAGGACAATGCCAGCAGAGAGGAAATAAAGTCCCAAAACAAAAACCAAATACCTTTTAAAGAAACTTTCCTTTTCCATATCTAATCGTAATATTACCTTATCACAATTGTTGCGCGAAGTTACATAAAAAAAGCAATCGTTATATTGTCGTTTTTACACTCTTTGTTATAAAAAATGCCGAACCGTGTACATTATGCACAAAGTTCGGCACAGAGGATGTAAAAAAATCGTTTTAAGGCACTTATCCCCTATAAGGTTTACTCTACTTCTGTAAGTTTTCCTGTTACAGAGTCGATAATGAATCCGCGGACACTTATATCTGAAGGCATAAGAGGATGGTTGCGTACGAGATCGACAGATGAGCGCACTGCCACTTCAGAGCTTTCGAAACCGCTGAGCCATGAGCGGAAATCTATTCCGCAGTATTTCATCATGTCGATGTGATCCTGAGAAATACCCCGTTCGAGCATGAGGCGTATCATTTCATCGCTGTTGAGATGCTGTGCACCGCAATCAGTATGCCCTACAATCATTATCTCCTCCACACCAAGTTCATATATGCCGACAAGCAGACTGCGGACAGTACTGTCGAACGGTGAAGAGACCAATCCTCCAGCATTTTTGATGAGCTTCACATCACCATTCTTAAGGCCCATGGAAGCAAGCAGGAGCTGGGTGAGACGTGTGTCCATGCAAGACACGATGGCTATTTTCTTGTCAGGATACTTGGTCGTCAGATAAGGCTCATACTCCTTATTCTCGACGAATCGTGCGTTATATTCCAAAATCTCGTTTATCATACCAGTAATTATTAAAGTTGCTTTACAGCAAAGATAGTGAAAACCGAGCGTAGAGACAAATAGAAAACGCAGTTTTATAATTTGACTATACCGAGGCGAAGCCTATCTTATGTAACGAGAATAAGTCCAACTCATTTAAGCACCAAATTGATATTAATATTAATACCATAAAATTTGCAAACGATATTAATATTCGTATCTTTGCATATAACATAGTGTGTCATATATATTATTGTTCCAATCCTTAAAGAAGGAAGGAGGCCAGGGTGAAATACAATGAACTTGAAAGACTATTAAAAAGAGCAGGTTGTAAACTTGTTGATGATGGTGGCAGGCATCCGACATGGTACAGTCCCAAAACAGGAAAATATTTCCAGACAAGTCATCATAAATCAGAAGAAGTAAAACCTGGTACATTGAAAAGTATCAAAAGAGATGCAGGGATAAATTGATATCCAAATCTTCATATCTAATTTTATAATAGCTGAAAATTAACCATCATACAAAAATACAATTATGGCAATAAAAAAAATCAACGTCGTTGTTGAACGAGGAGTTGACGGCACCTACTCAGCCTTCATCGCTGACAACAACTGTGAATTCGGTTGTATAGGAGAAGGAAAAAATGTTGAAGAAACAAAGAAAGATTTTTTGGTTGCCGTTGACGAAATGAAAGAAGTGTATAAAAAAAGCGGAAAGGTATTTCCAGATGTAGAGTTTAATTTTACTTATGACGTAGCATCTTTTCTTAATTATTACGCTTATGCCTTCTCATTGGCAGGTCTGGCACGTATCACAGGCGTTAACCAAGGACAACTGAGCCACTACGTCACAGGTAGAAGGAAACCATCAAGAACTACCGTGGAAAAAATTGAAAAGTCATTACATGAATTCGCTTGCGAGATCAGTGAAATTAAATTCATATAAGCATGCGAATTTGAAATATGAATAAAAATCCCACCACTTCTGGCGGGATTTTTTAGTTTTATCCGGTAAAAGACTATTTTACCTACATATTTTTTACACATACGCTTTTCTGATTATTTAATAAAGCATAAACGTACGGTATACGCAGGTGCCGACCTTGCACGGATTCTTATTTATGTCTATCTTTACATAAAAAGATACATTTCAGGAAACAAAGTATTTCAACAGACATCTTAAAGGATATTTGAACATGATTACCATCAAGGAACTATACAGAATCGGTTATGGCCCATCGAGCAGCCATACAATGGGACCGCACTTTGCTTCGGAAATATTTTTGCAGGAACATCCTGATGCAAAGAAAATTGAGGTGACACTCTACGGAAGCCTGGCGGCTACTGGACGCGGACACCTTACGGATGTGGCCATACTGAATACGCTCGAACCACATGCAGAAGTGGAGATTGTATGGCAACCTAAAATTTTTCTGCCGTTCCATCCCAACGGCATGAAATTCCGTGCGATGGATGAAAACGGCAACACAACCGACGAATGGACTGTATACAGTGTCGGCGGAGGTGCACTTGCCGAAGAGGGAGAACCGAAGCACAAGCCGGACGACATATACGACATGGACCACATGAGCGACATTCTGAGATGGTGCCGCAGAACGGGCTACTCGTACTGGGAGTATGTGGAGAAATGTGAAGGCAAAGAGATATGGGACTATCTCAGAGAGGTGTGGCAGACGATGCGTGAATCAGTTGAGAGAGGACTAGACGCCGAAGGTGTTCTGCCCGGCCCGCTCAATCTGGCGCGCAAGGCTGCAGCCTACCATATAAAAGCTACAGGATACACAGGCTCTCTGCACAGCCGCGGACTTGTGTTTGCCTACGCACTGGCAGTCAGTGAAGAAAATGCGGCCGGAGGAAAAATAGTCACTGCACCGACATGCGGTTCATGCGGTGTGCTGCCTGGAACGCTGTATCACCTTTGGAAAAGTCGCGGATTCAGCGAGATGAGAATTCTGCGCGCACTGGCCACAGCAGGTCTGGTGGGCAATGTGGCAAAACATACGGCATCTATATCTGGTGCAGAAGCTGGATGTCAGGCCGAAGTGGGCGTAGCATGCGCAATGGCTGCGGCAGCGGCTTGCCAGCTGTTCGGAGGAAGTCAGGCACAGATTGAATATGCAGCAGAAATGGGACTAGAGCACCATCTGGGCATGACGTGCGACCCGGTGTGCGGAATGGTGCAGATACCTTGCATAGAAAGAAATGCGTATGCAGCAGCACGTGCTATGGACTGCAACATATATGCTACGTTCACGGACGGAATGCACAGGGTTTCGTATGACAAGGCTCTGGCAGTTATGAAACAGACAGGGCACGACCTGCCGTCGCTGTACAAGGAAACAAGCGAGGGAGGACTTGCAAAGGACTATAAACAGATGGAATAAGAGAGCAAGAGTCGGTTTACTCTATAAAATACAAAAGCAAACACTGGAAAAGGGACGGGCATCACTTGACGCGCCCGCCCCTTTTCCAGTGTTTACGGTAATATGATTCGTCGAGACTGCTGACCATCACTCCTCGTGAGGAACTGGCATGTATGAACTTGCCGTCTTTCAGGTATATGCCTGAGTGGCCAATGGAGCGTCCGGAATTGCCGGTTGTGAAAAAAACGAGATCACCGGTGCGAAGTTCGGACTTGTTTACACGGCGACAGTCTTCCTCATACTGATCAATGCTGCGACGATGGAGTTTCTTCCCGTACACATTCTTATATATCATGTAGGTGAGACCGGAACAGTCAACTCCTCTCTTCGTTGTGCCTCCCGAACGGTAAGGCGTGCCAATCCATTTGGAAGCCTCAACCATCAGAGGCCAATCATCGCCGGCCTCGATGTCGAAACCAAGACGGAGTCCGGCACGCGCCAGTTCGCGGTAGTTGACATTCTTCATTCCGCTGCGCGATGAACCGCAGGAGGAAAGAAGCAGAGGAAGAAACAGCACGGCAAGAATAACGGCACGGTGCAGGAAGGTGCGAACAGCACGTCTGCACGGCAACGACGAAGAACATTGATGATATGTCCCGTCGGAAATTTTTACATCCTGCCCTACCCGCTTCATTCCTGAGTAATTTCAATCTCGACCGTAGTTTCACTGCATACCTCACCAGAATGGTTCTTCAAGCCGTGCATGAAATAATCTTCAATCTCGACCATCATGTCATCGGCCTGCGACTTGGTGTAGTCCTTGATGATGCATCCGTGCTCGAGCAATATGGCGCGGTTGCATATATCGATGGTATGCGTAAGGTTGTGGCTGGATACTATTATTGTAGCTCCGTACTTGCGGTTGTACTCATCGAGCATGTATTTCATGGCAATCTGACTGCTAGGATCGAGGAAGTTGAAAGGTTCGTCGAGAACGAGCAGAGACGGATTGTTGATCATGGCTCCGATGATGCCCACTTTCTGTTTGTTTCCTGCAGAAAGGTTACGGATGAGGAGGTTCTGACCGAGCACTTCGCCGTTCATGAACTGGTCATAGTCCTTAAGACGCTCGTAGAGCTGCGGTTCGCTTATGCCGTTTACCTTCGCGAGAAAACGGAAATATTCCTCCGGGGTGAGATAATCGATGAGAAAACCGCTGTCGATGTATGCTCCGGTGAAATGCTTCCAGTCTTCGCTCTTGGAAGTAACACAAAGAGCTTCCTTGTCGTCATAGATACCTTTGACGGCCACTTCGCCGCAGTCGGGCTGAAGAAGGTCGAGCATGATTCGGAAGAGTGTGGTCTTGCCCGCTCCATTATTGCCGACGAGACCTACCAATTCTCCTTCACCGACAATGCACTTGTCAATGTTCAGCGCCACCTTTTCGCCGAACGTTTTCTTTATATCTGAAATTATCAGTTCCATTTCAAGTTGTCTTTATTATTATTGGTAAAATAGATTCATAATGCGCTCATCTTAAAAGAGAATCAGACGTTTCTCGACTCGCGGAATCCGGCCATGTTCTCATAACGGCGTTTCATGAAGCGCTTGTAGATGTTTCTCAGCCAGAGCGGATGGAGAAGAGTACCTGCTACTCCTATAAGAAGAAGTACAAGACTCGCTGTCTGCTCGGAGAACAGATTTATGAGCACCATCATGACGAGCATAGGTGCAAACATGGAAACCATGGAGATGAGCATCTGCATACGTGTTCCGCGTCCGGAACGTGTGAGCTTCTCGTTGAGGTGTATGGTATTGTTGTTATATATAGCCAGCTGGAAAAGACAGGCAAACACCACACCTGCAGAGAAGAACAGACAACCGAAGACCATCACTGCACTGACCTTGCCTTCGGAAACCGGCATCATCATGAAGATGAGCGGTATGACCATCATGATGACATTGAAATAGTACTTTGCACGGAGTATGCTCAGCACCGACTCCTTACGGCTCATTAGACCGTCGATGTAGTTGCCTTCGGAACACATGACATTGGTGAGGGTCATGACTCCGAGACATGAGAAGGAGTAGACACAGATGAATACTTTCCAGAAAGGAGAAGAGTCGTAAACATCAGAGAACGCAAACATGGCACTCAGAAGAAGCATGTAGAATATACCCATGAGGAACTGCTTGCGGACAACAGAGTTGCGGAGTGCCGACTTGATTTCGAGCTTCATGTACTCGCCCACTTCACCGAAACGGTCGAGGAAACCGAAACGAATGCTCTTGACCTTCGAGACTTTTTCTTCCTTGGCCAGTTCGGCATATACGCTGCGCGCCTGGATGACTCTATTTACATAGAACAGCAGGACGAGAAGCAGAACCAGCGCTCCATAACAGAGAAGATTCCAGCCGATAAGTCCCTGGCCGAAAATCATTGATGCCTTGGCCAGCCATGAGGTACCATCGAAATGGAAGAAGCCGAAATAAATCAGTGCAGCATAGACAACTGTCGGGATGGAAACAAACATGACGTGCTTGTTTACCAACGTGCGCCAAATAAGGTACCAATAGCTGTTGACTACGAAGACAAGCCACCAGCCTATGAAAAATCCGACAAAACCGGATATGCCGAAGAATCGCGGAACAGACAGGAAACCTATCGGTACGAGCAGAAAATGCCAAAACAGATTGTAGGGACGCAGAGCCATGCGCACGAGAAATACGTTGAGCAGGAATTTCTGCGGTATCGGCAAAAGCTTGTAGGGACGTATCTCCTGTGCAGGGGTTTCCTGCATGCCGAACCGGAGGTAGAAGTCCAAGGCCAGAAGGAATATCATTCCTCCATTGATCATGTCGTAGGGTTCACGGCTAGATTCTTCAAATCCGGCATAGAGGGCTATACCCAGAAAGAACAGGTATACAGCCCAAAATGCCATAAAGATGTATATGAAGAACTTCATGAATGTACTCTTCTCGAACATGGGATGCCTTTTCTTTGAAAGGCTCTGGTTCTTGGCTATAAGTCCATAAAGAAGTTTAGTTCTCTTGAAATCCATGGTAAGGGTTCTTTAAATTGACAATAAGACAACTTACGGCGTCGAAGACAGCCTGAAGGGCATCAGAGTTTGTTTTCTGCCAGATAGCGCTCAGCCTCCATTGCAGCCTTGCAACCTGTACCTGCAGCAACGATGGCCTGACGATAGTTAGGGTCGGCAACGTCGCCGGCAGCATATACTCCTGGGATGTTTGTGCATGGAGTGGCTCCGCGTGTAACGATATATCCTGTTTCGTCAGTCTCTATCCAAGGCTTGAACACTTCAGAGTTTGGTGTGTGGCCGATGGCAAGGAAGAAACCGTCGATTGGGAGGTCATAATGCTTCTCGTCAGCTTCGCCGCGACGGTGTACAAGGTGTGCTCCCTCTACTCCATCCTCGCCGTAGAGTCCTTCGGTCTGTGTTTCGAAAAGAACCTCGATCTTAGGATTCTCGAAGACACGGTCCTGCATTATCTTTGATGCACGGAGGAACGGTTTGCGGACGATGATGTATACCTTAGATGCGAGACCGGCAAGATAGACGGCTTCGCCACAGGCTGTATCGCCACCGCCGACAACTGCTACAACTTTCTTGCGATAGAAGAAACCGTCGCATGTGGCGCACGCGCTGACACCGCGTCCTCTGTACTTTTCCTCATCGGCAAGTCCGAGGAACTTGGCTGTAGCTCCTGTTGCAATGATGACGGTGTCGGCTTCAACTTCGTGGCCGTCATCGAAAGTGAACTTGTAAGGTGCGCTGCTGAGGTCGGACTTTACGAGAATGGACTGACGCATCTCTACGCCGAATTTCTCTACCTGCTCGCGCATGAGGTCCATAAGCTCAGAACCTGTTATTTCTTCTGGATGGCCAGGGAAGTTCTCAACTACATCTGTAATGGTGAGCTGACCGCCCGGCTGTATACCTTCATAAAGCACTGGAGAAAGGTTTGCTCTTCCTGCATAGATTGCGGCTGTGTAGCCGGCTGGTCCTGAACCTATAATCAAACAACGTACATGTTCCATAATGTTTCTATTTTTTAGTTTTAATTGTAATATAATCTTTTATTAAAAATCTATCATCGAAGGTCTATCACCTCTGCTTTTGGATATTTCTTGCTGTCGAAGCGGAATGTTGAGTCCGCATATTTCTGCTTGTCGGTATATCCTGTGACAGTTATTTCGTTGACAACCTTGCGCGATACCAGCTTTATGTAAAGCGGATGGTAAGACGACTTGCTGATGCGGATGACAACTTTTCTAAGCGACGAACCTGAATCGGTAGCGTTGAGCACTACTTCATAATAGAGTCCTGTGGACTTGCCCATAGATGCCTTGTAGTTTTTCTTATACATGGAAAGGAAAGCGTAAGGATTGATGCGGCTGAGCTCGGCTCCAGTAGGAGTAGTCACATTGACTTCCTCGTTGCTTACAACATAGCTCCACATGGTCTTGCCGTCGAACCATGTCATCAGTCCACCTCCCATGTTGCAGAAAAATTTCTGTCCGCTGAGCATGATGAGTCCTGTAGACGAGTTGCCTTCAGAGCTGACCATGAACTGCGCCTTCACTCCTCCGGCATTGCGGTAGACAGAAGCGGCCTTATCGAGAATAGATACTGCGTTCTGGGCGAGAGTCACATGGGAGAACGCCACTGCAAACAACATTATTGCAAATCCTAATATTCTTTTCATTGCTTGTGGTTTTACTGTTATATCAATTAATAAATACTTATCTATCAAAATCCGTCAAAACACGGTTCACAAGTTCCCCGGCATGGAAGTCTCAGAAGAGAAGCTCTCAACGGAGGGAATTGAGAAGGTTCTCGAGCGACACGAGGTCGGCAATGAGCACTTCGCGAGGCTTGCTGCCCTGCTGAGGTCCGACGATTCCGGCTTTTTCCATCTGGTCCATCAGTCGTCCGGCACGGTTGTATCCGATAGAGAACTTGCGCTGGATGAGGGATGTTGATCCCTGCTGGGTAGACACGATGAGATGGGCAACCTCGTCGAACATAGGGTCGAGATGCTTCATGTCAGCTGACGATTCAGAACCGCCCAAACCGCTGTCTTCGCCTTTGACCTCAGGAAGATAGAGGGCATGAGGATAGCTCTGCTGCTGACAGATGAACTGGCATATACGCGAGACTTCCGGGGTGTCGACAAAGGCACACTGTACTCTGACTGGGTCGGAGCCCTGAAGGTAGAGCATATCTCCACGACCGATAAGCTGATTGGCTCCCGGACGGTCGAGAATGATGCGGGAGTCCATCATGGCGGCAACCCTGAAGGCTATACGTGCAGGGAAGTTGGCCTTGATGGTACCAGTGATGATGCTGGTGGTAGGACGCTGAGTGGCAATAATCATGTGTATGCCGACTGCACGTGCCAGCTGGGCAATACGGCAGATCGGGAGCTCAATTTCCTTGCCGGCCGTCATGATGAGGTCGCCGAACTCGTCGATTATCACCACGATGTAAGGCATGAACTCATGGCCGTTCTCAGGATTCAGTTCACGGCGTCGGAACTTGGCATTATATTCCTTTATGTTGCGTACACGAGCTTTCTTGAGCAGGTCATAGCGAGTGTCCATGAGCTGACAGAGCGACTTGAGGGTCTGCACAACCTTTGAGACATCGGTTATGATGGCATCATCCTCGCCTTCGAGCTTGGCAAGGAAATGGTTTTCGATAGGACTGTAGATGCTGAATTCGACTTTCTTCGGATCGACCATGACAATCTTCAGTTCGGATGGGTGCTTCTTGTAGAGAAGCGATGTGACAATGGCATTAAGTCCGACAGACTTACCCATACCGGTGGCACCGGCTACAAGAAGGTGCGGTGCTTTGGCAAGGTCGATCATGAAGACTTCATTGGTGATGGTCTTGCCGAGAGCACAAGGAAGTTCCATTGTGGACTCCTGATATGTGCGGCTGCCGATGATGCTTTCCATCGACACGATGCACTTTTTCTTGTTAGGAACCTCAATACCGATTGTACCCTTGCCAGGAATAGGTGCGATGATACGTATACCTTCGGCGGCAAGGCTGAGGGCTATGTCGTCTTCAAGATTGCGTATCTTGGATATGCGTACTCCTTCGGCAGGCGTAATTTCATAGAGAGTGATGGTAGGTCCGATGGTTGCCTTGATACTGCTGATTTCCACTCCGAAATTGCGGAGTATGGTTATAATCCTTTCCTTGTTGGCATTCTGTTCTGCCATATCGATGGACGGACGACTGTCTTCGCCCTTATCGAGAAGGTCGAGCGTAGGATAATGATAGTACTCAAGATCAAGCTTTGGATCATAAGGCTCGTCGATGCTACCACGAACGATTTCGCCGCTTCCGCGCTCGGTATCAGCGGCTTCGGAAATATCGACCTTGATGGCAGTGTCGGCCTTTGAAGAAGCTTTTTCAGGCTTTGGGTCTGCAGAGGGTTCGATCTGCTCAGGTTCTTCTTCAACAGGAGCGGATTCGGATTCAACGGCAATGTTTTCGCCCAACTCTTCTGCAGTCAGAGTGGAAGCTATCATATTGCCCTGTGCATCGAATTCCAACATGCTTGTCTGAGGGTCTTCAAAGACCTTGGCAGGAGCTTCTTCGTCGGAATGTTCTGGAACTGCCGGAGCTTCTGAAACAGGGGGCACATCGGAAACGGTATCCGGCTCGTCGGCATCTACAGGTTCCTTTTCGGAACGGTTGCGATTCAAAGGCATTCCAACCTGCGGATGAAGGGCCTTTCGAACATATTCTACGGTCTTATGGCTGAGATATGTAAGATAGAATATTGCAAAAAGCACCAATATGCCGAACAGTCCTGGTGTTCCTACAAGCAAAACAAGACGCTTGACAACATATTTGCCGTGGTTGCCTCCAGGATTGATGAACGAACCGTCGAAAAGCGGGATATATCCGAATATGGCCGAGAATGCAACACTAAGCCACACAAGAAGCATAGCCAGAAGTATGAACCAACGGAATATGCGGACCTTGTAGGCTCGCATCAGTTTCATTCCCAGAAGTACAAGGAAAACCGGAATGATGTATGACGCTAGACCGAAACAGTTGTTGATGAAAAAATATGAAATCATTGCTCCGAGAGATCCGCATACGTTCTTGAATTCCAATCCTTCGTTGGAAACATCGTCCAAAGTGGGATTTTCAAGAATGGAATAATCCGAATCTCCGGAAAAAAGATATGATGTGAATGCGACAAGCATAAATACAGCAAATAGAAGGAGTCCCAGTCCGACGGAGAACATGGTGAGTTCTCTGCGGGAAAAACCATTGAACACATCAATGGCCGAAGAAAGGTTTTCCTTTGATTTGCTGTCCTTAGGCCGTCTTGTTGTCTGTTGTTTCTTAACCATTATCTAACCTTTTGTTTATATAAATAGGTAAAAGCAACTGCAAATGTAACGAAAAAACAATAATGTACGGGAACAAGCATTGACTTTATTTAAACAACTAGAATAGACATGAACATACTGGAACGTGGACAATCATGTGCAGAGATAGGCATCAAAGCTGAAGAAAAGGCACAGATATTGCAAATGAAGACAAAAAAGGCACGGTGCAGGTTTTGCAGACCATGCGCCACGCCTTGTGCAAATGAATAAATGTATTAAAAAAGAACTGTCAAATCATTTTTCAATGAAAGTATTGAACGAGTGTGCCTTAAGCGATACAGACAAATACTTCTTATCGATTTTCACTACAGCGTTCTGTGCCTTGTCGGACAAATTACCGGCAATGACTGCATACTTGCCGTCGGGACGTACGCAAACCATGACAGGAAGTTTAGTATCTCCCATAAGACGTGCAGCAATGATACGGCTTCCAGATACTACAGCCTGGCAGTAGTGCTTAACGGCATAATACTCAGGAGTGTATGTGAGTGTACGCGATTTGGAATCTACACGGATGAGGGAATTCTGCTTCCATCCCCAACCGCTTACACCGTCATCAGAGAGAACTGCATTCCAGAATGTGTATTCCTCGCATCCGTTGGCAAGATATTCATTGATGATGTTGAACGTGTGTTCAGCCGCTTTCCAGTCGAAGGATCCCCATCCGCACTCGCTTTCGGTCTGGACATACTTGTAGTCAGGATACTTCTTGCGTATTCCAGGGAGTATCTGACGGCCCTCCCACTGGAAACCTACTCCCTTGATGAAATCAGGCATACGGCTGTCGGACAGGACTTTGTCTATCACATCGAAACGATTTGTGTTAATGGTTCCGAGGTAGAGGGAAACGTCCGGATGATTCTTCTTCAAGGCAGGACCCAGATATTCAGCATTGAAACGTATTATGCCTTCGGGTGTCCATGCACATCCAGGATAAACTGTATAGCTCCATGATTCGTTCTGGAACATTACCATATAAATAGGTATATCGAGTTCCTTATAGGCCGATATGAAACGGCAGAAATAATCGGCATAGGTGGAGAGATAGCGCGGATCCTGTATCATATAGTCGTTTACGGCCAACTGACGAGGGAACAGATTGGACTGTTCTTCACGGCTGTCCTGGAAAAGAATATAGTCGAGACGCGGATCCATGGTGTTGTACTTCTTGTCGCTTCGGACAGAGTAATAATGGTTTACCTTCATCCATGATGGAGGCGACCATGGAGAAACCCAGAACTTGAGGTCTGGATTGTACTTCTGAGCAAGCTTTATGTATGGGACAAGGGTCTGCTTGTCGCGTTCTATATTGAAATGCTTGAGCTGGAAATCACCATCGACTTCGTCACAGCTGTACCAATCGCGGGCGTAGTCGTTGGCATTCATGGAGAAACGACCAATGGTGAAGCGCATGTCGCCTGAAGGAGAGAACAGACGAGACATAACATCATTGCGCTCTGCCTCTGTAAGCATGTTGAGGGCATCCCATCCGAGTTCGTTGAAACATGTACCCCAATTAAGGAAACGTGTGCCTTCATTGGATGCGTCGACGGACAAGGAAACAGAATTTTCTGCCGACGACTTCATTCTGACTTTCGATACCTCCCATTCACTCCCCTGGGTACTGCTGTACCATGTAAATGTCTGTGCAGACAAACCTGCAGACAACAGCAAGGCTGTGCCGGAGAGCAGTGTTCTAGATAATACGTTTTTCATAATAGATATGTTTTCATGTTTAGAAAATATTCAAATACAGTAGAATACTTATCGTATTTTGTACACAAAGATAGATATAATAAGATTGCACGGTGCATAAAAAACATCTTTTAACAAAATTGAATTTGTATAGGCGTACAAATGTTCTATTTTAGCAGAAAAAGTAAAGGAGATGACAATAAAACAGATTTCAGCATCTGCAGTGGCTTTAATAATCTGTGCATCTGCATCATACGGTCAGGATAACAACGTGATAACGATAGAAAGCATGAAAGAACCTGCAATGCCTATCGGTCAGTACAATTACCGCGAAGCGAAGCAAATATCTGAAGATTTCAAACTTCGTGCCGATTCGATTCTGAACTCCGTAGACTACAGAAGCATGAAACGACCAGCATTAGGCCAATGGTATATAGGCAAAAATGCAGGCGACGGCTTTCTGCCTGCATTTGACAAGAATCCGTTTGCATTTGATTATAAAGCTGATGCAAAAATACAAGGATGGAACAATGGTGCACTGTATGCCGGCATGTCAAGAACCACATATCCCGGACTTTTATCCATACAGAGCGGCAATGTGTATGCCGTACATAAAGCAGGCAACTTCACTTTTACAGCCAATCTGACTGCCAACAGAATGCTGATGCAGAAAGGAATTGTCAACCAGTTCGGAATAGGTGGAAGTGCTACATATCGTTTCAATGACAATGTTTCGGCTACTATTTTCGGAAATTTCTACAATAGCACGCCATACAGTTCCATGGGCGCCATGCCGTATATAGGTACTTCGTCATTCGGAGGCTTTATGACGTTCATGCAAGACAATGCGGGCATCGACCTTGGAGCAGAACGCACGTACGACCCTTACAGCAGAAGATGGATAACGGTGCCGATTGTCACTCCTAAAATAAGAATAAACGACAAGTTTACTCTCGACATTCCACTGGGATGGCTGATAAGGGATGTTCTTACAGACATAATATACGACAAGAAAAATCACGGTTCACCAACAATATTGCCTAGTTTTCCGCCACCGGTGGTCAGGTAGCAAAGTAAGCCGCAGATACTGTGGATTGTTATTTCTGTTAATCATGAAATTTAAGTGGGAAAAAATAAAAAAATGATTTAATTTTGCATTCCATAACAGAAACGGACATATCAAGAAAAAGGTATCTACGTGGGGATAGCCCAAAAGGCTTAATTTGTATCCGAATTTCATAAAACAAACAAAATATGATGCAGAACGACCAAAAGACAAGCAAGAACAAATACAACAAGATGCATTTTGTTCTTGCATTCTGCATGTTTACAGCCACAATGATGGGCATCAGACATATATTTTCTATAAATACAAATATATTGTCGGAATCGGCTACCGCCAAAGAGACCATCACCGAAAGAGAAAACATCATTGTCAACGAACATATACAGAAACCAGAGGCAACAGAAATCGAAACTGAGACTGAAACAAAATCTGAATCTGAAAAGACTGAAGAAACAGAAAACAGCAGCGAAAACAAAGTTTCGAACTCAAGACCTAAAAATAAGATTGTCGGAGTATACAGTTTTACAGACTGCTTCCCAGACATCAACGACGTACAGCTTGAAGCCGCAATAAAAAACGGAATACGTCCGATACACAGCCGCGAAGAGGCACTAAAGATGGTAAGAAGCAAAAAGCTTGTGAACATTACCAATTCGCCATACTATACTGTGGACGATCTCAGCCACTCACTACCCTATCTAGTACCGCGTGCACAACAGCTTCTGAATACGATTGCTGTAAACTTCATAGATTCGCTGTACTCGAAAGGTATGCCTCCGCACATGCTGGTGGTGACTTCGGTTCTGAGAACTCACGAAGACATAAGCAAACTTCAGGTGTACAACTCGAATGCAACTACACAGTCGTGCCACTGCTACGGAACCACTGTTGACATTTCATACAACAGATTCATACCTATCACCGGCGTGCACGGTGAAAACGGACCAGAACCAACAAGATGGGATTTCAACCTAAAGCTCATTCTGTCGGAAGTTCTCAACGACCTGAGGCTTGCCGACAAATGTTACGTGAAATACGAGAAGAGGCAGGGATGCTTCCATCTTACCGTAAGATAACGAGAAAGGGATAACAAATCAACCAGCCCACATAGAAAAAGGGATGGTTAAACATAAAGGATAACATGCTGAGCATCCAAACGCACAGCACTTAATTCATCATAAGGGACTTATGCGTTTTTTCATGTACCTAGCCTATGACGGGGCAAAATACCACGGATGGCAAATACAGCCAAACGGAATCAGCATACAAGAGGTGCTGATGAATGCCTTGTCAAAGCTGACACAAAAACCGACAGAAGTGACTGGAGCCGGAAGAACTGATGCGGGAGTCAATGCAAGGCTTATGACTGCACATTTCGACTGCGACCAACTGCTGTCAGGCACCAACAGCCGAGAGGAAACGGCGTGCAAATTCACCGAAAAACTAAACAGAATGCTTCCACAGGACATTGCCATTTATAAGACAGTGCCGGTGGCAGACAATGCACACGCCAGATTTGATGCCACATCGAGAACATATCAATATTTCCTGACTACGGCCAGAAATCCATTCACCAGACATTATTCGTACAGATTCAACATGAAACCGGACTACGAACTGATGAACAAAGCGGCCAAGAAGCTTTTTGACTACACAGACTTCACCAGCTTCAGCAAACTGCATACAGACGTGAAAACGAACAACTGCAAGATTATGGAAGCCGGATGGAAACAGATTAATGAAGACGAGTGGGTGTTCACAATAAAAGCCGACAGATTCTTGAGAAATATGGTAAGATCGATTGTCGGCACACTGCTTGACGTGGGACGCGGAAAGCTGTCAATAGAACAATTCTGCAGGATAATAGAAGGCAAGGACAGATGCCTGGCCGGAACAAGCGTTCCTGGAAATGCGCTTTTTCTTACAGATATAGAATATCCTGAAAGCATTTTCAACGTGGAATGAATGCGGAAAAACAAACATCCGTAAACAACTGTTACTCATAAATATTCATACAAAAAATGTGGTTAATTTTAGCATTCGTCTCAGCATGTCTGCTTGGATTCTACGACGTTTTCAAAAAGAAATCGCTTAAAAACAACGCTGTAGTACCAGTACTGTTCCTCAACACGATGTTCTCCAGCCTGATATTCCTGCCTTTCATAATAGCATCGGCCAATGGAAATATCAGTGAGAGCTCGCTGTTCTACACGCACACCTACGGGTGGGAAGCTCACAAGTACATTTTGCTGAAATCGTGTATCGTACTCAGCTCATGGCTTTTCGGCTACTTCGGAATAAAGCATCTTCCGCTTACAATCGTAGGACCGATAAACGCAACACGCCCTGTCATGGTTCTAATCGGCGCACTCACCTTCTTCGGCGAACGCCTCTCGCTGTTTCAGTGGCTGGGAGTAATTACTGCAATGTTCTCGCTGTTCATGCTCAGCCAGAGCGGCAAAAAAGAAGGCATCGACTTTAAGCACAACAAATGGATTGTATTCGTATTGACATCGAACATTCTCGGTGCACTAAGCGGATTATACGACAAATTCTTGATGGCTTCGCCTGCAGCCGGAGGTGTGGGACTTGACAAAATGGCCGTACAGTCATGGTACAACATCTACCAATTCTTCATGATGGGAATAATGATGCTGATACTCTGGATGCCTACACGAAAGAAAACTACACCGTTTCACTGGGATTGGTGCATCATTATGATTTCAATATTCCTGTCGGCTGCAGACTTCGTGTACTTCTACGCTCTCAGTCTTGACGGAGCAATGATAAGCATCGTATCTATGATAAGAAGAGGAAGCGTACTGGTTTCATTCACATTCGGAGCCTTGATTTTCAGAGAAAAGAATTTGAAATCAAAGGTTGTAGACCTGATACTTGTACTTATAAGTATGATTTTCCTTTTCATCGGTACAAAGCAATAAAAAAAATCAGCAACTATTTCATGAGCCTCTAACGATTATCAATAAAATCGATTTTATGAACAAAATACATCAAAACAGAGCAGAAATAAAGCCCATGCGCAACTATTCAGGAACAGACGGATAATTGACAAAACAACAAGACCAAGCGGGCATCCGGCATCAGTATGCCAGCACAGGCCAGACAAAAGACATCAACAAGCACTGAGGCATTGGAATTAAGATTTCACTTTGTCAGTTAATGAAAACAGATAGTAGTTATCGAAATAAACCAAAGCCACGATTTCACAAGCCCCATTTTATGCAATACTTTTGCATCAGAAAACAAAAAAACTGACTTATAAAAGGATTTGCTTTATGGATAACATTTTGATGCTTGCGACTGCAAACTACAGTGAAAAAGCTTATTTGATCTGGGTTGTTCTGTTCTGCACACTTGCTGTATGCTTCGGAAGAAAGATATTTCTAAAATCTATAAAGTTCAACATGAAGCATCACATACTAGAATGGGATCACAATCTGTGCTCTTATTGTGATGATGAAGAATAACTAAAATGGAGCAACACAATCGAATTAAGAACATCGCATGTTTTCTCACCGACTACTCCACAGCACTGCTTGCATGTGGAGCATCGTCAGTGAGAATTGAGAAAAATGTAGCAAGAATTGCTGAAACGTATGATGTAAAAGCAGAATTGAGTATATTGACAAATCACATCATACTTACTGTTTGGGATAACAAATCGGATCATTCCTACAGCAATGTGGGAAAAACGAAAAACTCCACCATTAGTTTTTATATCAACACAGAACTAAGCAGACTTAGCTGGAGAATACACGACAACTATTTAGAGTTGGAGAAAGCCTGCAAAGAATATGACCGAATCATCAATCATCCTAAAATCAACAGATGGTTGGTGCTTTTGCTGGTTGGTTTCGCCAATGCATCATTCTGCAGACTTTTTGGAGGCGACGCCTTGGCCATGCTTATTGTGTTTATAGCAACCTGCGTTGGTTATTGCCTCAAAATCAAGCTTTTGGAATGGAAATGGGATGCACGTATCGTGACAATTGCATCGGCCTATTGCTCTACAATAATAGGATGCATGTGCTACGTGTATGAACTGGGACATACGCCAGAACTGGCTGTAGGAACTAGCGTGCTGTATCTGGTGCCGGGAATACCGTTCATTAATTCCATCACAGACCTGATATACGGCCACAACGTATGCTTTGTCAGCAGACTCATCCATGCATCAGTTATAACTGTATGCCTTTCACTGGGACTCTGCCTGGGACTCGTTTCCATGAATTTCAACTTAATGCAATAAAACAACTCTGAATAATATGCTTATACTGCAGATATTGGAAGACGCGGCATTCGCAGCAGTTGCCGCTATTGGATTTTCAAGCATTAGCAATCCACCTAAAAAAGCATTCCCTATATGCGCCCTTCTGGCAGCCGTAGGACACAGCCTGCGCTTCGTATTAATGGATGTGTTCAACTGGAACATTGTCTGTGCCGGTTTTCTGGCATCACTCGCCATAGGTTTTTTGGCTGTAAAATTGTCAAGAGTAGCAAAATGTCCGGCAGAGACTTTCTCATTCCCTTCATTGCTGCCGATGATTCCTGGTATGTACGCCTACAGAACCATTCAAGCTACAGTTCTCTGCCTTAAAGCAGAAGAAGAGGCTGAATACATGCACAACATGTACCTGCTTACATTCAACGGCCTCACATGTATAACTGTAATTACTGTAATGGTAATCGGTGTAACCCTGCCGATATTCCTGCTAGAGAAACTATCCTTCAAGGCAACAAAGGAACAAGCTTAAAAGATGGAATTAAGACAACTGAAATATTTCGTCAAACTAGCCGAACTGCTGAACTACTCTGAAGCGGCGAAAGCTCTGTATATATCGCAAAGTACTCTTTCACAACAGATTAAGCAATTGGAAAACGAGCTCAATTGCCAACTGTTGGAAAGAAACAGTCATACGGTGACACTTACCGACAACGGCAAGGTACTGCTTGACGAAGCAATGAAGACAATCGACCATGCCAATGCCTGCATAGACAGGATCAACGACGTCAGAAATCTTCAAAGCGGTACTCTGAACATAGGCGCGACATATACATTTTCGCCCATTATATCAGAGTCGGTTCTGCAATTCATGAAAAAATATCCGCACATCAAACTGAACATCTTCTGCAAAAGCATGGAAGAGCTCATCGTGATGCTGCAAAGACAAGAAGTGGACTTTGTACTGTCGTATAAGCCGGACGGCCATTATGAAAACATCGATTCGCACGTACTGTTCGAAAACAAGCTTTGCGTTGTTGTGAACAACGAACATCCGCTGGCAAGGAAAGAAAGCGTAACGCCTATTGAACTGCAGAAATACAAATTCGCCCTTCCATCAAAAGGCATGCAGGCAAGAAATACGCTCGACGCCATTCTGGACGAAAAAGATATAGAATTGAATATTTCGCTGGAAATAAACGACATAAGCATACTTCTTGGTTTGGTTCAGAAGAGCAGTTTGGCAACATTTGTTTCACGAGCAAGCATACCTGAGCACTGCAATCTTGCAGCAATTCCGCTTGATTCATCAAACTGCGAAATGGAAGGATGCGTGCATCTGGCAAAAGGCCGTTATGTAAAGAAGGCTACCAAAGAGTTTATCGAAATGCTCACTGAAACCGATTCTATCATAATGATGCGCCACAAATGGTTTGAAGACATTCATTAATAATATAACCCAACACTTTTTATTAAAAACAATCCTGAAGGAACGGATTCTACTCCTGAGGTCAGAGTTCTGATCTCAGGAGCGATTCGATTCCACAATACCATAAAAATCACAGCAAGCGACTGGAAGAGAGAAAAAACATCACACACTTTTAGAAAAGAATCTTCCAGGTTGATCCCATCAACCAACGGCTTCTGAAAAAGTCAGAAAAAGCATGATTGTAATCACAATAGAAACCAATATTGTATTTCTTTGATGTCATGCAATCCATAGACACTCCGCAACCAAGTTCAAAACAGTTGTCGCCTTTAAAACGTATAAGCGAAGAACCATCCTCTACACTGCAAAACGAGCCAGACGGCGTGAAACGGTCGCCGACATACAGGCGTGCTGAAAAACGTGTACCAAACATTACCGGTGAAGAAATCTTTGCGGCCAAATCAAAGTGGTACATATCGATGCTCGTACCATAAACGTCCGAAGCATCGAGTGATGCATCGTCTGAAAATCCAACCTTAGCCATTACTGTAGAAAGGCGAGCCATAGCCTCTATTGCAAAATAGCTGTTGAAATACATGCTGGCATCTACACCTACAGTAAAAGATGAACCGGTAGAAATTTTAGCTCTTCCACTGAAATCCTCTGGAAATTCAAAACATGAAGAGGATATATTTCCATTACCAGACTCCATTCCTGAATAGAGAGAAAATGCCGAAGGACGTCCGTAAAAATTTATTGAACGCTTGATATCATACATATTCATCTTGACAGGAGAAATACCGCGCCCATTGAGAATCTTGTCTGTCAGGAAATAAGAAACATTTGTTGCCACCACTCCTATTCCAGCACCGACCATCACCTGATTCACCCAATGCCTGTTATGGCGCAAACGCAGAAATTGAGTTGCCGTAGCGGCAGCATATCCTCCGACACTTATCCAGGGACTTATGTGTCCGTATTCACGGCTCAGAATTGTGGCACTCATAAAAGCTAACGCCGAATGTCCAGAAGGGAAAGCATCTGAACGCGTACCGTCAGGCCCGTTCTCATCATATAATTCTTTGAAAGTCAAAGCTATACCCGACGTAAGAGCCAAAGACATGGAATTGCTCAGAAGCATACGTTCCCACGAGCTGCGGCTCTGCACCCCAGACGCTTTCATGACCCAAGCAGTGGCCAAAGGCAAAACTGCAACACCATAATCAGCCAAATCATAGTTGGTTTTCTTAAACACACCTGCACGTTTGTTGAAATCCTTCTCAGTAAATGACAATATTATACCTCTGGCCAACTGTGAATGGCCGTCGAAGTTGTATTTCATTTCATCAATGACAGACTGATCCTCATAAGTATGAAGCAGGTTACGGGCTTGTTTCTGCGCCTCCAGTTCAATCATCATCTGCTCTATCTCACGCATATACGACGTATCTATCGGTTCATAACGATACGGCTGAGGATAAGAATACTCAGAGGAATCTCCAACTTCCTGTGAAAAAGCAAGATGATTGACCAAAAAGAGCAAGAGAAAAAATATTATTCTCATAAAAAAATTCATTTTGCCGCAAAGATACATAAAACGGCAGAATTAATGTAATATTCAAGTTTCGGGTAAATCAAAGTTTTACTAACTTTGCAAAAACGGAAAGAAAAGAAAGAAAAAATGAAAAAAATATTATCACTTTTGCTCATCTTGGCTTTTGCACAAAACAATTATGCACAAAGCATGCGTCAAATAATGGTATCGATGCCAGACAGCATAATGCCGCTTTTGACAAAAGTGAACAGAGAAGACTGTATGGACTATCTGGACAGCAAAATGAAAGCAGAAGTAACCAACAGAATCGGAAGCAAAAGTGAGATGACAAAGATTACAGACGACTATGCCCAGTTCAAACTAAGCAAGTCCTCTGAAAGAACATTCAAACTGCTTCCTACTGCAGACAACGACACTATCATCTGCATGATAACAACCTGTTGTGGACCGGTATGCGACAGCAAACTGGATTTTTTCGACAACAAATGGAACAGATACAAAAAAAGAATCATTGAGCCGCCTACACTGAAAGACTTCATCAGCAAGCCGGACTCCATCAATGAAGACAAATTCAACAATCTGCTCAACAAGGCAGACATCCTGCTTATGAAAGCCGATTTCAAGAACAACTCAAACGATCTGACTCTGACCCTCACGACAAATGAATATCTGAATGAGGACGACAGAGAATCCCTGAAACCATTTTTCAAGAAAGAAATAACATTGGAATGGAACGGAAAGAAGTTCGAAAAGAAATCCAAATGATGCATTTTTCAATGTGTCATTTGGATTAATATTATATGCAAAACAACCAGGAAAACACATAAAGTCGATTATTTCGATATCACATAAACCCAAATCAATTATTATGAAAAAAACTTATTCTAAAATCCTATCGTGTTTATTTACTTTAATGTACTGCAATGTTTCGTATGCTCAAAACACGATAAGATACACGTTTGACGACACAAAGACTGAATGGGAAGCCATTAAAGGCAGTGCTGAAACAATACAAACAGGCGCATATAAGGGAAAAGCGCTGAAGATTCATCCAAACAGCACCATAAAACTGGATGTTGACCTGCAGCCTTCATCAACGTATCGCTTGACAGCATGGATGCGCACCGAAAGCGGAGCCGACGCTGTAACCATCATGACAGACAAGCTGGGCAAAAACAACATCAGCGGAAGTACAGCACTTGCATCATGGACTAAAATTGAAAAAGATATAAACGTATCGGCCAACCAGCACGAAGCCGAAATAAAGATTGTATTCGAAAACACTCAGGGTTCAACCAATGCCTGGGTTGACGAAATCGAACTTGTCAGAACCGGAACCTTCAAAGAAAAGATATATGCAGGCATTCCGCCTGAAATAAAACGGGAAAGCAAGGAACATCTCGGAATCAAGACCCAGCCAGACAGTGTCATAAAGTGGATGCTGGACGACAAAATCGGAATGTTCATCCACTGGGGACTTTATGCAGGACCGGCAAAAGGCGAATGGTATATGGAAAACAAAGGCATAAGACCTGAGGAATACCGAAAACTTGCCTACAAGGAATCTGGTGACGAATATTTCACAGCAAAAGATTTCAATGCCGACAAATGGGCTGAACTTGCCAAAAACATCGGTGCTAAATACATGTGCATGACAACACAGCACCATGACGGCTATGCACTGTTTGAAAGCAAATACATGAACGCCTTTACATCCAAACAGACGCACAACAGAGATTTCGTAAAAGAATATACCGATGCTTGCAGAAAAGCCGGACTCAAGGTAGGCCTCTACAAAACACTAATCAACTGGCGCTTCCCTGGATACTATGACATCTACGGTACAAACTGCCTGCGTAACAAGTTTGGATACACCACAGATGCAAGCCACAAGGAAAATGCCCGATTGATGAAAGAAGAGCTGTACTGCCAGACCAAGGAACTGATGACAAAGTACGGAAAGATCGACCATATATTCTGGGACGGCGGATGGATTGGCCAACAAGGTTCTGATGCAGACGGAGCGCCATTCTGGGAATCAGGCAAATATATGGACCCAAACAACGAATGGCCTATAAATGAATATTTTCAAGACATCGACAGTGTCACAGGCAAGCCTCTTGGCCTGATGGGTATCGTAAGAAAATATCAGCCGAACGTCGTTGTAAACAGCAGATGCGGATGGATTGGCGATTTCGGCAATGAAGAAGGCGGTGGAGAAGTCAAAGGCGAAATAAGAAGCGGAGTTGTTGAAAAATGCTTTACCATAGCTCCGGGCTGGGGATATACAACAGCCATGGAAGACCCGACCAAGATAATGCCGATAACGCGTATAAAAAGAATATTTGCAGATTGCATGGTTCGCAACATGTGCTTCCTCATAAATGTAGGTCCGGACAGACACGGCAATGTTCCTAAACCGGTAGAAGACAGACTATTGGAGTTCGGCAATTGGATAAAGAAAATTCGTGATGCAGTATATTCGACACGTGGAGGACCATGGCAGCCTGTAGACGGACAATACGGCTTCACATATAAAGACAATAAGATATATCTCTATCTTCTTGGAGAATATGCCGACGAAGACTTCCTGATGCCTCAAATGGACAAAGGCATGAAGATAAAGAAAGCCTACAACCTCTACACCGGAGAGAAAATAAAAGTATCCCGAAAGAGCGGCAACATTTATCTGAAAAACATAAATGCAGAAAAGGATGACATTACTGTTATTGCAATCGAACTGAACAGAAATGTAAGAAAGACAAACGCTGAAGCAGAAGAAAATTCTGACAGGTTTTTAAATCAAATATATATTGAAAGCTGTATCGCCTGCAACACGATGCAGCTTTCAATGTTTTTAAATCTGTTCATACAAGATATTCCAACTGTGCCAACAAACATATTCACACTGTGTTAACAACTCAACGATGCAGTGTTAGAACAAGCGGGAAAGATTATAAACACAAAACAGAAACATTACGAACTCCGACAACTCCCATATCTCATGCAGGAAACTGCAATATACAAAATGCGGGACATCTGAAAATAAATCACTTCAGATGTCCCGCATTTTTTCCTCGAACCCGAAGAAAAATATGATTATTTTTTCTTCATTGCAGCGTAACGGTTCATGAACTTGTCTACACGTCCGGCTGTGTCAACGAGCTTAGCCTTACCTGTGTAGAAAGGATGAGATGAGCTTGAGATTTCAAGCTTTACAACTGGATATTCCTGACCCTCAAAAACTTCAGTGTCGTTAGTCTTGCAGCAAGACTGAGAAAGGAACATTTCGCCATTTGACATATCCTTAAATATCACTGGACGATAATTCTCTGGATGGATACCTTTTTTCATTTTCTTATATTTTTATCAGTTTATATTCAACCATTATTTTTCGGTAACTATTTTGTGTAATGGCCCTTTGCTATAACAGCGTGCAAAAATACAACAAATAATACTCTTATCCAAAGTTTTCAAAAGAATTTAATGTCCAACTATTCCACAAATTTATATTTAATGGCATTTTTCAGTCCTGGAACTCCCATATATTTTGTCACTGCACCGCGTATCTTGACCCTTCTGCCCATAACGTCCGTGTTGTTCTTAAGATTCAATGCATATCTCACATCAGCGTAACTGCCGCTCTTGCTCAACTGAACGGGCACGCATTTTGCATAATCCTTTACATCTGGAGAGTCAGCCAAGAGAATGTTTGTCTCTACATCACCGTAAGAGAATACAGCACTGCTTTCTGTCAGTTTGTTGCCGTCAATATAACCCACAATATACCCTACTACCCACGATTCGTAAATGGTAGCACCGTCATTCATGACCATGTCATAAATGAAGCTCTCGTTCAAATCTCTATATGTATAAGGATCATCCTCCACCCCTTCGTGAAATACATCCGTATCGTCAGAAGAATCATCACCAGAATCCCCCGCACCGCCTCCTTCGCCGTCATCATCTCCCTCGTCGTCGTCAGCTATATCAGGATCTTCTGGAACATCCGTATCACCAGAATCAGAAGGGTCTTCTGGAACATCCGGCACATCCGGATCTTCTGAAGTACCTGTGTCTGAATCGTCTCCGCTGTCAGAACCAGAATCATCATCTCCACCATCTGCATCGTCTTGGTTATCATCATCACCATCAACAACCGCCGTGTCGTCATCTTCTCCAGGAATCTGGGGCATTACAATCCTTTCGCATGACCACAAGAATGCAAGACTCAACAAACAAATCCCCCACAAACTACATTTACGCATAAGATAAATCTTTATGATTAAATCCGTACAAATAAAAGGAAAATATCATAAAAAGCCCCATGCACCGCAAAAAAAATACACACCGGTTAATTAATCGACAAAAAATTCTTAACTTTGTACTAGAAAAGAGTACCATTTAAGGGCATACACACATCTTTTAAATATTTTATATTATGGTAAATTACAAAGATCTCGGACTTGTAAACACAAGAGACATGTTTGCAAGAGCAGTCAAAGGAGGATATGCCATACCAGCATTCAACTTCAACACTATGGAGCAGATGCAGGCAATCATCATGGCTGCAGTAGAAACAAAATCTCCTGTAATCATGCAGGTTTCTAAGGGTGCACGTAATTATGCAAATGCTACAATCCTCCGCTACATGGCTGAAGGAGCTGTTGCATACGCTAAGGAGCTTGGATGCAACCACCCAGAAATCGTTCTGCACCTCGACCACGGAGATTCATTCGAACTCTGCAAGGGTTGCATCGACATGGGATTCTCTTCTGTTATGATCGACGGTTCTTCACTTCCTTACGAAGAGAACATCGCTCTCACAAAGAAGGTTGTTGAATACGCTCATCAGTATGACGTAACAGTTGAAGCTGAGCTTGGCGTACTCGCAGGTGTTGAGGACGAAGTTGTAGCAGCTGAGTCTCACTACACAAAGCCTGAAGAAGTTATCGACTTCACTAGCAAGACTGGATGCGACAGCTTGGCAATCTCTATAGGTACTTCTCACGGTGCACACAAGTTCACTCCAGAGCAGTGCACACTTGTTAACGGAGTACTCGTTCCACCACCATTGGCATTCGACGTTCTCGATGCTATCATGGAGAAACTCCCTGGATTCCCAATCGTTCTCCACGGATCTTCTTCAGTTCCAATGGAAGAAGTTGAAACAATCAACAAGTACGGTGGTAAGCTCGAAGCTGCTATCGGTATACCAGAAGACCAGCTCCGCAAGGCAGCTAAGTCTGCAGTTTGCAAGATCAACATCGACTCTGACTCACGTCTTGCAATGACAGCTGCAATACGTAAGGTATTCGCTGAACAGCCAGCTGAATTCGACCCACGTAAGTACCTCGGTCCTGCACGTGAGAACATGAAGAAGCTTTACATGCACAAGATCGTTAACGTTCTTGGTTCAGACAACAAGCTTGCTCAGTGCGACTAATAAATACTTCAAAAGTATATTCGAGAGTGTACCGGAATCCGGTGCACTCTTTTTTTTATGGACTTCTATCAACAGAAAAGCATTCATGAAAGCGCAGATTCGCCTTCAATTTTATGCGGAAAACATATTTTGAAACGTGTCCAACCGTCCGGATAAGTTTTTAAAGAGAACTGGCACCCGTGCTTGGTAAGAATTTCTCTTATTAGAATAAGGCCTATACCCTGCCCTTCCGGTTTGATTGAAAAGAATGGAGTGAATAATTTATCTTCGTTGTCTTTTGTTATACCTGTTCCGTTGTCAGCAATCTCCAAAACAACAGGATTCCCCGATACGTGAATCTCTATATCACCGTCCTGTCCGATACTTTCTGCGGCATTCTTAACAATATTGACCAATACCTGTTCAAAAAGAATCGGATCCAACTGCACTTCCGGATTGCAGGAGTCGAAAAACCTATGAAGACGGATTTGTCTTCGCTGACACACATTTTCCATCAAAACACGGCAGGCGTCTACTTGATTATTAAGACTGACGGTCTGCAGTTGAGGTTCCGGAATGCGCACAATTTCGGCCAGTCGCGCTATGAAATGATTCATTCCATAGCAACGGTCAGAACATATCTGTATCGTGTGGCACAGTTCTTCCGCCCCATCATAAGTTCCGATAATATCATTCAGAGAATCCAAAGTAGAAGTAACACCAGCCACACTGTTGTTTACCTCATGGGCAATCATACGTATAACCTTTTCGTAAGTTTTCTTTTCAGCCTTGACAATTTCCGAAGTCAGGCTCTCAATGAGCAAGAACGGATGTGCATATCCTCGGTCAATAAACGAAAGATGCGAGCAGCGGTAAATCATTGCATCGTTCAACCGTACTGTCTCCACACTGCCGTACGCCACCTGAGCCAGTTTCTCGGCCAATGCCGACTGTATTTCGCCCATTGAGCGTCCTAAAACATCCTGTTCAGTCAAATTACCAAGAAACTTCAAAGCCGCGGCATTGGCACTTGTAATATTCCTATTGAAATCGAAAAGTATCACTCCCATAGGCGAAACGCTTATGAGAAGATCAAGAAAGTGATTCTGCTCCCTTACATGCAGTCTCTCGTTCTTGAGCTGTTCCATTAGCCTATTGAAAAGATGTACAATGCGGTCGGCATCGCGCTGTCCCACAGGCCTCAACCTGCTGCTGAAATCCTGCTCGCTCAGCAAATCCATAGCATTGCCGATGGTATGGAGCGGCATCACAGTCTTTCGGTAAAAATAAACCAGAAAAGAAAGACATACAACAACAGTTCCTTCCGCCACATAAAAAGTATATTCGGACGTCGGCAGCAACAGAAAGAACATAACACCCATACACCCGAGCAATATTCCCCAGACAAAGAACAACCATTTGATTTTCATATTCCTCTATTTTAGTCGGATACGGAAGAGTCGTTTTCCGGATGTATCTGATATTTTTCCAGACGTCTGTAAAGTGCTCCGCGACTGATGCCCAGCGCTGAAGCCACCTGCGAGAGATTGCCGTCAAACTGGCGTATGTTCTGTATAATGGTCTGCCTTTCTATTTCCTCAAGAGTGAGCCCTTGAAGGTTATTAGCCTGTCCGGACATTACAACTTTTGAAGACGAAGAAGAACCATATTGCTGCTGAAAATCATCTGCCGTAAGTTCTCTTTTTCCGGAAACAAGCATCGTGCGTTCAACAAGGTTCTTCAGTTCGCGGATATTGCCGGGATAAGGCAGAGACATAAGAAAACGCATAGCATCGGCCTTGACCGTTACCGGTTCAAAACCATATTGTTTGCATTGTTTCCTGATAAAATGTTCCGTCAGCAAAGGAATATCTTCCTTACGTTCGCGCAATGCCGGAAGACGTACTGAGATAAGGTTGATTCTGTAAAACAAGTCCTCGCGGAAAGTATGGTCCTGAATCATCTTCCGCAGGTCGGCATTGGTAGCACTGACCACACGTACATCTGCCTTTCGCTGTCGGCTGTCGCCCAACACCTCATAGGTCTGGTCCTGCAAAACACGCAACAGCTTCACCTGACATGCCGGATCAAGTTCACCTATTTCGTCAAGAAAGATTGTACCCTTCTCTGCCAACTCAAAACGTCCCACACGGTCGCTCACAGCATCAGTAAATGCCCCCTTGCGATGGCCGAACATCTCGCTTTCAAACAAACTCTGCGATATGCCCCCAAGATTAACCTTAACAAAGGTCTTTCCGGCACGCAGACTGTTTCTGTGAATGGTTTCAGCCACTAATTCCTTGCCTGTACCATTCTCTCCGGTTATCAGCACCGGAGCATTTGTTGAGGCAACCCGCCGTACAATTTCCAGAACATTCTCCAAAGCCTCGCTGTGACCGATTATGAGACTACGGTCAAAATCAGTCTTTTCTGTTACTGTTTTCTTCTGAACCGAACTGTTGCCATTCAGTTCCAATGCAATGCCGATGCGCTGCATCAGCGTCAGGTTGTTCCACGGTTTTGTAATAAAATCAAAAGCACCTGCCTGCATACCCTTCACAGCCAGTTCAATGCTTCCCCATGCCGTCATAAGAATGACGGGTACATGAGGGAGAACGGACTTTATACGTTCCAGAAGTCGAAGTCCGTCAGTACCATCAGTTGCTATGCCGAAGTTCATATCCATCAGTATCAGCTGCGGTGTCACGTCGCGGATTACACCGATGGCTTCTGAAGGACCGCTTGCAGCCATTGCATCCATGCCGCTTCGCTTAAACAGAAACATCAGCGACGAACGTATGGCTGGATCATCATCAATTATCAGTATCATAATGAAAACAAAGTTAATTTATTTTATCTGACTATTTTCTCAAAATCCGCATCAATGTTGGTCTTGGCTTCAAAATCCCACAACGTGATGCTGCGTATCTGGTAATAATAGTACCAATAGTTGAACAGCTCATTTTTGCTGTTGCGTATGAAACGTAAACCTTGGAGCAAATAACGAAAAGACATAGTTATAACAAATTTGTCGATTAAACGCATTTTTAGAATAATACAAGCATGTCACTCATCGTGGAGCGCATCTGTAGCAGATATACGACTGAGACCTCGTGCCGGCACATAGATGCCTATGCTGACCACAAATATGGTGAGCAGCCATACCAATCCCATGATTACAGCAAAATGGAGCTTAAAATCTTCATACCAGTAATGTGTAGAAAGTCCGACATGCAGGGCTTCAGGCATGAAAAGTCCTTTACGCATTGCATATTGCAGATAAATCAGACTGCCGACAATTACGGCCACTGTTGCCAAGACAAATCCTTCTGCCAGAAAAAGACGAATCACCTTACCAGATGTAGCCCCGAAACTTTTCATTATTCCAATTTCTTCACGACGACTGCGTGTCTGCATCCAAAATGCACCAGATACGCCGAAGAACAAGCAGAACAGGAAGAAAGACATCAGAATAATGTTGACACGATAATCGTAATCCGACCATATACGAGTAAGTTTCACATAATCTTCATAAGTAGTCACATCAGCAACAAAAAAGTTTCCAGCTTTGAGTGTCGTTAGTGCCCAAGGACGAAATTCGGATAAGAATTCATCCGCATCAAATCCTTCACGAATACGGAATATAATATCAGATTTATCGAGAGGTACTTGTCTGAACATCGCTTGCTGAGGTGCCTGTTCCGGACGCACCTTTACCGGTTGTATGGTTGCAATAATCCGTCTCGTTATATAAACTTCCGTGTATAATCCGCCCAATACAAGACCGTCTTCAAGTGCCCCTTCTGTCATAATCCGCTGTTGATCTTGATACCCCATCGAATCCATTTCTGCAATCGACAGTCCTCCAGCATGCTTAAAACGGAATGTCTTGAAATAATCGCTCTGAGGCACATAGTATATTAGAAAATAATCAGCCTTGGCGGAATCTTTAAAACTGCAACTGGACTCCACCCAAGAACTTCCACCAGGACCAAGTCCATCAACCTGAAAAGTACCCGACTCCACACCTGGATACTGACGCACCATGTTCAGAAACCGCCATTTGGTCAAACAACGGTTTTTATACTTATCAGCTTCTTCATCATAAAGAGATGATGACCGCGGATAATAAGAAAAAGAAATACGGTAAAGATTGTCCTTTTCATATCCATCTGGAAGATAGTCCACATACGTCTGCACAGCAAGCGGGTCTACAAAGTGCCATAATATAATAGAGACAACCACAAGCTCTGCCAACAGCCATCCGTTGCGTTTCCTTTTGGCCCAAAGATTTTTAAAAACCAAGCGTATCATAATCTCTTATTTTTTCTGATTCAATGAATAAACAATTTCAGTACGTAAAGAATTCCATGCAGGAATAATGGCTGAGGTTACATTCAATACAGCACAGACCAAGAAAGCCGACAGGAAAATCCATGGAGAAAAGAGCATCTCGCCTCTCAGCAATACATCGTCTGTATTTTCTTTGAAAAAATAAAAGCCTGGTGAAAAGAAATCAAACACCCAGTTACGTCCCAAAACCAATATGCTCCACGAAATCAGCAAACCGATAAATCCGCCTATAAGTGTAAGCACCAGATTCTCGTTCAAGACCTGTCTCAGCAGATACGAGCGGGTGGCTCCGAAAGCCCTGCAGATGCCCATCTCCGAAAGGCGTCCGTCCATGCGTCCGGCAATCATGCCACTCAGATTGAGTGCAGGCACAATAAGAAAAACAATCAACAAGCCACCCCAAATCTTAAAGGCTTTTGTCACCGCATCAACGCTGACATGATCTTCTGCTTTTCTTATTTCAACCGAATTATACTGCCAGCTTATGCGTGGCACATCCACAAAGGCATGTTCGTCGTCGTTTTCAATCCTTGCCTGACGCAGCTTGTTTTGTATCTCAGCCTCCATCAGCACCCCTTTGTCCTTCGGCGCACGGATGCAGATTGTGTAAGAACCACAGAGATTCAAGGGAGTCGGGTCAACTCGTTCATTCAAACATGTATATGGAATATAAACTTGTGCATGTGTAATCGGTGTCAAACTGCTGGCATCCTTCACCACACCTGTCACCGCATAGTCGATGAAATCCATCTTTACAGTCTTACCGACAGCTTCTGCGGCACTGCCGAACAACTGCTCGGCTACCGAGGCGGCTATCACTGCACAGTGCCTGCCGCTATGAAAGTCAGACTCTGAGAATGGCTTGCCGGCAAGGAATTCAAAGTCGAACACCTTGAAGAAGTCAGCATCAGTCGGCAAATTCTTTATACGTTTCATACTTTGTCCGTCAGGCAATTGCAAAAAGAACTCCTTGTAAGATCTTACTGCAGTCACAGAACCATATTTCCGAAGCGGATAAAACCAATTTTCTGCTATTCGCCGAGATATATTTCCCATAGCTACTTTACACTTTGCGCGTCCAGATATCCACAATTCGTCCCTATGGTTTTCAGGATATATTGAACCGACACGTATGTACTGGAACGTTATGACAATCATGGTCAGCGCAACCGGAACAGCTGTTCCGATGATATACAGTACACCTAACAGTTTGTTCTGTTTCAAGAACGCCCAGGTCTGTTTAAAATATCGCTTAATCATTTTATTTTCAATTCAAGTGTGTTCTTAATTTAAGGTATGAATCAGCAACAAGCATCAATCGACCTGCCGTCCATCGAAGAAATGTATGGTGCGCGACGACAGACGCGCCTGTTCCTCATTATGCGTCACCATGACGATTGTACGTCCGTCCTCCTTGTTAAGACGGCAAAGGATGTCCATGATTTCTGCACCCATTTTCGAATCCAAGTTGCCCGTAGGCTCATCGGCCAAAATTATTTCAGGATTGCCTACTATTGCACGTGCGATGGCCACACGCTGGCATTGTCCGCCAGAAAGTTGCGAAGGCATGTGCTTCATTCTGTGAGTCAGCCCGACACGTTCAAGAACCTCTTTGGCACGACGTGTACGCTCGCTTCCGGACATCTTGCGGAAAATTAGAGGCAGTTCCACATTGTCCAGCACGTTCAGTGTGTTGATGAGATGGAAAGACTGAAACACGAACCCAAGCATGCGGTTGCGGAAAGCGGCCTGCTCGCGGTCTTTCATTTTGGGGGTGACGAGCGTGCCGCCAAGTTCCAGAGTTCCGCTGGTGGGATTGTCGAGAAGTCCTATTATATTCAATAGAGTGGACTTACCGCAGCCAGAAGGTCCCATGACGCTCAGAAACTCGCCTTTCTCCACTGTCAGGTTCACATTCTCCAATGCCTGTGTCTCAATCTCTTTTGTCCGGTAAATCTTGTTGATACCGGTCAGTTTAATCATATTGCTCATAAATATGAATGTTTTTTATCTTGTTTATCATTTATTACTTTTCTATGCTTCAACATCTGTTTTCTTCGCGACAGCTACTCTTCGTGAAGAGCATCTGTCGGTGTGATACGGCTGACGCGCCGTGCGGGAACATATATGCCTGTGCACACCACAATGACGACAATCATCCACGTGACTAGAGACGTGACAGCAAAATGCGAGGCAAAATGTTCGTACCAGTAACGACCTGACAGAAACTTATACATATTGCCGTCAGGCAGATAAAGTCCTTCCTTGATAGCATATTGCAGATAGAGAAAACATCCTATTGCCACGGCGGCTGTGGCCAAGATGACGCCTTCGGCAATGAGAGTATGGACAATGACGGACGATGTTGCCCCGAAACTCTTCATTATCCCTATTTCCTCACGCCGGTTGCTTGTCTGCATCCAGAATGTGCCGGACACACCGAGAAAAAGGCAGAAGAGAAAAAATATTCCGAGCACCATACGCATCTGCACATAGGATTTAAATTTACCGCTGTTGTCGTCCATGAAGTCGGAGTACGATTGCACTTCGTTGACGTAGAAGTTTCCTGACTTGAGGCGTTTCTTTACCCAGTCAGTGAAGTCGGACAAGAACTTCTGTTCATCGGTGTTGTCACTTATGCGCAGCACGATAGCCCTCACATCCATGCCCGTCCGTGGCAAAAACATGACTCCTTCAGGCGGTGTGTCGGGGTGCAATCTGACCAATCCAGTGGTTGCCGCAACCGTTATATTTGAAATTGAATCCAACTTGCCCATGACAGAGCGTCCGGGGAGGGTTTCTTCACTCATCACCACACAGCCGTCGTCGAAGGTCATACTGTCAAGTCCGGCATTGCCACCACGTCCGCTTTCGGAAAAACGGAATGTCTTGAAGAAATCGCTGCAGGGTACAAAACCGACACTGTTTACGAATGCTTCTTGTTTGCCACAACGAAACATATTGATGCTGGTACGGCTGCAGAAGGGGCCATCGTTTCCCTGAAACGTGGCAGAAGCCACACCGGGATAACTGCGCACCATGCGAAGCATGAGCAACTGGGCTTCGTGCCTCTCAGCCTCGTCCATCTCTACGAAATGAGGATAGTTTTCTGAATATGTCTTCAGCTCCATTCGGTAAAGACGATGTTCATCGAAACCTTTGTCCTGAAGTTCTATCGATGTCTGCACGACAAGAGGGTCAACCAGAACCCATACGGCAATCGACACAACAACGAGTTCTGTCAACAGCCAGCCGTAGCGTCCTTTGCGTGCCATCAGCATTTTGAAAATTATTCGCCACATGGTGTATTTCTATTTTTTGTTGTTGAGTGATTCTACGATAGGCCTGCGCAGCGACTTCCATGCCGGAATGAGTGCCGAAGCAAGATTGAGCACGACGCAGAACAAGAAGGCGCTGAGGAATATGCGCGGGGAGAAAAGCATGGACGGCATAAGTTCGACTTCCGTACCGCCGTACCTGAATATGTCATTAAAAAGGTTTGAATTGAAAATTCGTATCACCCATCTGCATCCGAATGCCAGCACGCTCCAGGATATCGCCAATCCAAGGATTCCACCGACTAATGTAAACAGAAGATTTTCGCGTATCACCAGGCGCAAAAGATAGAAGCGACTGCCTCCGAAAGCCTTGCAGATGCCCATCTCCGATTGCCGGCTTTCCATGCGGTTGGCAATCATACCGCTCAAATTCAGGGCGGGGACAAAGAGAAACAGCAGTATGAGGGCTCCCCAGAAAAACGCCAGCGACTTGACGTTCACATCAGTGTTGCCGGGAACCAGATTGCGTTTCCATGCCGGCATAGGCCCAGTGAGCTCAATTTTCTCGCCTTTCGGGGCGTGTGACAGATTGAACATCCTCACGAGCTCATCTATTTCGGCCTGCATCAATCGTCCCTGTTCTTTATCCCTTACCAGAAAACAAGTGGTGAAAGGACCGACAGGTGTGTCTTTTCTTTGAGCCAGCTGGTCATAATTTGACAGGCAGGTGTACGGCTGATAGACTTGTCCGTAGGAAAGCGGTGTAAGCATGCTGGCATCGCTCACGACACCGGTCACGGTGTAATCGAGGTAATCCATAGTGAAATGTCTGCCTGCGGCTTTTTCCGTTCCGAACAGCCTGCGCGCAGTGGACGCGGCAAGCACAGCACAGCGGCGACGGCTATGAAAATCGGATTCTGAAAACGGGGCACCGTCGATGAACTGAAAATCGAATACCTTGAAGAAATCCGGATCGGTAGACTGACATTTGACCGGCAGTTCGGATACTCCGTCGGGCAACTGAATGTAGAACGGCGACCAGTTGTAATAATAAATGGCCGTTACTGCTTCGACCGACTTCAGCGGATAGAACCATTCACGTATAAGCGGAAGACCGCATGCTCCTTCTGTGTAATTTACCTTTCCGTAAGTAAAACCGACGGTCTTCAGTTCATAAAGATTATCGCGGTGCAACTCCGGATATACCGGAGAAATGAGGATATGGAAATACATCACAACAACCATAGTCAGTGCCAGCGGTACTGCCGTCCCGGCAATATACAGCGCACTGAAGGTCTTGTTCTGACGCATCAGTTCCCATGTCTGTTTCAAATAGCGTTTAACCATATATATATTTTTCACATTAGTGTCCCGCTGAAATCAGGACGAGTTATATATTTATCAAACAATCCCGAAAAAGGCAATGTTGAGTTTTTTTGACTTCATTGAAATCAGTCCTTTCAAACAGATTTATAGTATTGGTTTTATCCGTAAGAGATATGAAGACTATATTTCATTTTTTTCAAAGAGCAAATTCCAATTTTAACGGGACAGTAGTTATACTGTTATATTAAATTAAAAAAACCGCAGTAAAAATCAAGTATACACTTTATCTTTTATTCTTCGGAAGAATGTTCAATTTGTACTGAACGTGGAAGAGTACATATTGCGGAAGCACATTTCTGCGTATTTCAGTCCGTCCCTGTCCGTTGAGCGAGGAGGTTATGTTTGAAAGGTTTCCGAGGATATCGAATCCGTCAAGCATCAATACCATATTGCCTTTCATCATTGTATACGAGATGCGGGCATTCCATACCAAATCGTTCGTGTTGAGCGATGGTTCGCTGTACCCGCGTCTGGAGTACATCGTAATGTCGGTAGAAAGCTGAAGCTTCGGTAGCAGGCTGAAATTTCCTGTAAGCCCGTAGTTGAAATCCCATATGTTCATATTGTTGAAATCTTGGCGTGTACTGTGCACATAGCGCCATTTCCCATCAAACTTTGCGCCTATATGTTGCTTTCCTATGCGGCAGTTCAGTTTGATGGTTTCGTTTATGCCCTCCGTACGTACGTTGCTTCTCCTCATCCCTTCAGAATTGATGCCTATGAGATCGACATTCTGCATGTGGCTGATCCTGGTGATTGATGACAGGTGCACGTACTTCTTCTTGTCGATGTCGTAATCCATTTCATAGCCGACGTCGGCATTCCAGTTGCCGTCGATGTTGTATGCCCTGTATGTCCGCACACCGGTGGATGTATCGTAGTTGTATCCCATGGCTATGGCGTTATGGGTGAATGAGATGTTGCCTCTTATACGATGGTCAACCTTTTTGAGTTTATGATAAAAAAAGCTCCATGAGTGTCTGTAGCTGTTCTTAAGACCCGCATTGCCTTCTCGTATGTTGAGAGGGTCCGTATCGTCATGTATGTTCACCATGTACTGCATGTCGGGAGTCGTGGAGTTGATAGTATACCATAGCCCGATCTGTGTACGATTGACTTTGCTCTCCCATGTCATGAATGTGTTATATAATCCGACGAGCAGTGAGCTGCGGGAAAGCGTAGTATCAATATCTCCGCGCCGGTAGTCAAGACGCTCATGCTTTAGGTCAATCGGCATGCTGAATTCGCAGTACCATTTTCCTTTAGACGTTGTCTTCCTGAACGTGAAAGACGGCGTCAGCGTATTTGACGTCGCATAGAGTTTGCTTGTATAGCTGTTGTTGCGGTCGATGACCTGCTCGTATTCAACTGCGGATGGAAGAATGCCGATGTCCCCTTCATCATAGCCGGCAAGCTGGTCCAGGCGGTATAGGTTGGAGCTTCGTTCTGTTCCCGAATGCTTGAGGCTGTATTTGAGGGCCATGTAGAAAAGTTTGTTGATACTGCGGTTGTATGTCACAGCCCCCTCAGCCGAATATCTCCGGTCCGGGTGGTTCTTGAAGTACTGGTCCGCTCTCTGCGCAGGATCAGATGCGCTGCCGGCATACAGGCTGTATCGGTTGAACGTGTCGTCCTTTCTGGTGGAATAGCTGGCATTGACCGTGGCTTCCAGGTTATCAAGTGTATTTTTGGGGAACTTGATGACAGAACTGGCATTCAGCCCGGCATTCCAGTCGTACCCTCTGGCCAGTCCGCTGCTCAGATAGCGGTTTATGGTTGTGTCGCCGTAGGCTTCACTTTGCATGCTGCTTGTGACATCAAACTTGTTGTAGCTGAAATCTGGACGTATGCTGAGCATGATGCGCTTGAATGTAAGGTTGAGGTTGTGGGTCGTCGACAATGATATGTTTTTGTTCCTGTTTGATTTTTCTATACGTTCGTAGGTGTCTCCAGTTGCTAAAAAGTTTGTACGCTGTATTGATTCATCATCCTTGTGTATTGAATGTTTGAAGTTTACATTTCCATTCAGCTTCCATCTTGTACTCACAGGGTCTATATTGTAATCCACTCCGGTGCGCTGCTGCGTGAGTGTTCCCGAGTTCATGTTCTGTGGCGTCCAACCGTCGTTTTCACCCGGTTTCCGCTCGTCGCTGAGATTGTTGGCATTTGCGTACAGCGCAAATCTGGAGTGGTCAGTGAAACGGAGCATGAATAATCGTGCCAGATACGGGTTGTCGCCTTTATAATTTCTATCGGCAAAACCGCCGCCTGCTTCAGCATTGGCTATCCAGCCTATAGAGTATTCCTTTTTGAGCTTTACGTCCATAACATATTCTTTATCGCCGGGCAGTTCATATCCAAGAAATTTGCTTCTGTCTCCCAGTTTGTCGTACACCTCTATATTCTTTACCATGTATGTAGGCAGGTTGTCGAGCATCACCGTCTTGTCATCTCGGAAGAAGTCTTTGCCGTTCAGAAGCAGGTTCTCCACAAGACGTCCGTTGTGATATATGTCACCGTTTTCACGGATTTCTACGCCTGGCAGCTGTCTCACCAAGGCATCGAGCATTGAACCTTCCGACAGGACGAATGCGCTTGCATTATATACCATTGTGTCGCCCCGGTAGTAGAACTTCACCTGCGTTGCCGAGACCACCACCTGGTCAAGCAGTTGCGTCTCCTCACGCATGAGTATGCGCGGAAGATCACGCCTTGTTTCTCGTTTTCCGATGTCGTCCAATGTGTAGTTCATATAGGTGGTCTCATATCCTGTATAAGTACATTTGATGATGTATTCCCCTTCTTTTCTAGGAATGACGATTGAAAAATCCGATGTTTCACCGCTTCTGTCGCCGTTAATCCAGAGGTTGGATGCTTCTTCCTGGGCGATGATGGTGCTGTCTGTCGTCATAAGTTGCACGATTGCGCCTGGCAGTTCTTTTTTTGTCTTGAAATCGTATACCTTACCCAAAAGTACGAAATTTTCTTGAGCTTCAGATTTTAATATACATAGTACGGAAATAAGAAAAACAAAATATAAATGTTTCATATCAATTAATTCTTAGTGTCCCGCTGAAATCAGGACGAGTTAAATATTTATCAAACAACCACGGAAAAAGGCAACGTTGAGTTTTTTGACTTCATTGAATTTTTATTTGATTTTCAATGTCAGAGTGTTTTTATAGGCACTCATGTCGCTGACAACCACCTTATCACCAGGTTGCAATCCGTCGATGACTTCAACATGGTCGAAGTCGCACTCGCCAAGGTTGACCTTGCGTTTCACCAGATTGTCGCTTTCTTCCTCAACAAACAGTTCGTATACACCAGGACCTGTATAGAAAGAAGCATTAGGGATTCGGACGGCATTGTCCTTGATGGTCTGCACAACATATACATCTGCTTTCTGTCCGGAACGCAACATATTGTTCCGGCTCTCGTCCGTATGAACTATGAAACGGTTCACCCCATCCTTGCTCAACGGTTCAACCTGAACGATGGCTCCGTCGAGAGTGTGGCCGTTGATACGTACAAGAGCCTTTCCTCCTACCTTGATGCGGTCGGCATAATTGTCGGCTATCTCGCACTCAATCTTTAAATGGTCGAGGTCGGCCACGATTGCTATCTGCTCACCCTTGGCCACACGGGCTCCCACCTGTGTGTTTATATATGTCAGCACAGCCTTTTGCGGAGAACGGAGACGTGCATATTCCAAGGTACGCCTTGTTTCCTCCATGCTTTTCCGGAAAATTTCAAGTTCAAGCTGTTTGACCTTCATGTCTGCAGCCTTGACCTTTTGCTCTGCAACATATCGCTGTTTGAGCTGTTCGAGTTCCAGGCGTGCGATTATATAGGCCAATTCGGCCTGACACAACTGGTCGGCAGTGTCGGAACCAAGGCTGTCAAGATGCTGTTCGCTGCGATAGTCGACCAGCAGACGATTGAGCTTCATTTCGGAAATTCTTATCTGCATGGCCATATCGCTCAAAGTTGTCTTCGCATTTATTTCCTGCCGCTCCATCTGACAGCATTTCATTTTTTCTTCATTCTGCTGATTACGATAGTCGTTCTCAATGCTATGCAAATCGAGCTTCAACAGAGGAGTACCAACGTCAACACTGTCACCGCTCCTACGGTAGACCTCGACAATGCGTGTGTCGATGGGCGAATTGATGACTTCCTCGAAAACCGGCACAACTTTGCCGTATGCACTTATGCTTGCTTCGATGACCCCGCTGTCTACCGTGCAAATATTCAACGACGAACGTTTAACTCTGCTTTGAAGCCAATCGACAGTCATTGCAATACCAAAGATGACAATGGCTGCGACAACAGCAATTTTAAGAATATTGAAGACTCGCTTACGGCGGATTTCACTTTGCGGGATATTTCTGTCCATTTGTATTTAATAAATATTTTACATTTCATAAAATACAAAATACATGCCAAAAATCTATATCATTAATTATCAACCATATACAATTCAAACCAGTGTCCAGAAATGGACACTGTGTTCATTTACGTGCACGAAAAAGAACCAACATTCACCCCTAAAACTATATTCACCCCTAAAACTATACAATAAAAAAATGGTGACAAGACAGAAACATTATTTTCCATCTTATCACCATCTATAAAGTACAGGCAACGTCAATAATTCGCACCACAGGTGAATGCAACATACGTGCCTTACACACAAAGAAGACTCAGATATACAACTCACTTATCGCTCTTCTTCCCGAGCAGAATTTCCTTGATACCTTTTTCCATCACATCCTTTGGCAAAGCACCTTTAACAATATGCGGCTTGCCCGACGTCGGAACAAAAAGAATGGTAGGCAGGCTGGTTATTCCAAATGCGGTGGCCAACTCTTTCTCCTCGTCGACATTAATTTTATATACTACAATATCGTTCTTATACTTCTCAGCCATAGATTTCAAAACCGGAGACATCATACGGCAAGGTCCGCACCAATCTGCATAAAAATCTATTATGGCAGGTTTGTTGCCTGAATATATCCATTTATCGGGATTTTTCTCGTAATCGTAAACCTTTTTCAAGAACTCCGATTTTGTCAGCTCAATTACTTTGCCACCACTCCCCGACTGAACCATCAGGTCGCCAGCTGAAGCAGTTATTGACAACACAAAAATCGAAACAAACAATAAAAATATCTTTTTCATATATGTTCACGTATTATGTTTATAAAAACTATATATCGCAGCTCCATACACTTCTTTTTATTTTTTCAGAAGGACATTATCGATTGCATCTTGCAGACTGCTCTTCGGCAATGCTCCCTGAGCCATCTGAGGATCTCCGTCAACAGGTATGAACAGCAAGGAAGGAACACTCCTTATTCCAAACAATGAAGCCAGCTCCTCTTCATCCTCTACATTAACCTTGTAGATATCGACTTGTCCGGCATACTCATCAGCAAGTTCTTCCAAAACAGGTGCAAGCATCTTGCATGGACCGCACCACGATGCATAAAAGTCTATCACTGCAGGCTTATCGCCCAAGAATTTCCACTCTGTAGGATTTGCCTCATAGTTTGCAACCTTTACCAAGAAATCAGCTTTTGTCAAATTTACAGTTTTCATAATCTTATTTTTTTATCGTTATTAATTTCCTCTTTTCTTGTCTGCATCATACGGCTTTACAAAATCCTTGTACAATGCTTTCTTATCCGAAGCAGTTCCGCATGTACCGGCAGTACAGCAGGCCACACTAAACAGCCCCATAAGGATGAACAAACCTCCAAGCGTCGCCAGAAAACCATCGCCTGAATAAATGCCAAATGCAGCAAGCATGGCTCCCGACAGCATACGTACTACTCTGCAGACACTCCAGTTTTTCAAAAACAAATCATAAAATCTACTCATGGTTCTCAAAATCTATAATTAGTTCATCAACTATTGTTATCTTTTCTCATGTGCAAATATACCTGCATGAACCAAGGACTACAACAGTATTTTTCTATCTTTGCATAGACAGAATCTATACAACTATGACTATTCAACAAATGGAATATATAGTGGCACTCGACAAATACCGCCACTTTGTACTTGCAGCCGAGGCCTGCGGAGTGACACAACCGACACTGAGCGCGATGGTTCAAAAACTGGAAGAAGAACTCGATGTGAAAATCTTCAACCGCGACAGAAAAAACATAACACCCACAAGCATCGGAGCAAAAATCATAAGTCAGGCAAAAATAGCCATCAACGAAACGACAAGAATTAAAGAGCTCGTTGCCGACGAAACATCAAGCATGAACGGCAGCCTGCGCATAGGAGTACTCCCGACAATAGCTCCATATCTCGTCCCAGACTTCATCATGCACTTCAGGAAGAACTTTCCAAACGTGAACCTTTACATAGAAGAAAAAGAAACGTCATCTCTGATACAACAGCTCAGATACGGAAACATCGACATTGCTGTAACTGTAAACACGGAGAATCACAGCGACATACTTGAAATACCTGCATATACGGAGAAATTTGTGGCATATCTTTCGGGACAGTGTTCAAAAGCACAGAAAATGATAGAGAATGGAGGATTGCCGCAAGAACACATGTGGATTCTTAAAGAGGGACACTGTATACCCGACAGCCCTATCGCTCTATGCAAAGACAAAAACATAGGAAATCACATCTATGAAGCAGGAAGCATAGAAACACTTATCAGAATAGTAGACAAAAACGGAGGGTACACCATCATACCGGAACTGCACACCACATCGCTGTCTGAACAACAAAAACAGAACATCTTGCCGTTGAACATAAATCCGCCGGCACAAAGAAAAATATCACTTCTGATAAAAGATGATTTCATAAGGGAACGTATTGTCAATGCAGTGTTGGAAACTCTCAAAAATATTATACCTCAACACATGCACGACAAAACTCTCAGCAGGCTACCTATAAAACTACGATAACAGCATTATGAAAAACAGAGCAGCCCACTGCATTCATATACATAAAGAGATTATGCGTCAGCGTTTCTTCACATGTCCTGGCGCATAATACTTTGCAGACTTCTTTCCATGTCTTTTCTTTGCATGCCCAGGCGGAATCTCTTTCTTAGGATGCTTATGGTCATGTCTTACCACAACACAAGACGTCATGCTCAACCCCATAGACAGTACAAAGATTCCAATTAATGCTTTTGCCTTCATAACACGAATATTTTTTACAAATATATCAATATTTCTCTAATCCCATTGTTTTGCCACTACAAACACATCGAAACATTCTCTTTATGATATAAACAGGTTTCATTACCAGCTATCTTTTATAACCTCAGTAGTAATTTATATTTTACGGGCGCTCATAATTGTTTTCGCGAGGGCTCGGAATAAATTTTCCGAGCGCCCGCAATCACGATTGCAGAGGCTCACAATTTTATCCAATAGAAAAACCTACTGTTGCAGAACTAATAAAATTGTCAATTGAAGAAAAAGGAATAACTCAAAAGCAGTTGCCAAGGAAATAGGCGTCAGCCCATCACGAGTAAGTGATTACATAAGCGGACGTTCTGAACCGACATTAAGAATCGCAAGATTATTATGCCAGATTTTAGATATTCAACCGGCTGCAATGTTAGGATTATAAAAAACACCTACCCTATCAGAAACTGAAAATGTATATGGAATTGTAGAAACAAAAGGTGTAAAAATAAACTATAATAGGTATATAACGAAAAAGGACTTCTCGAAAGAAGTCCTTTTCGTGATTCGGAAGGGATTCGAACCCTTGACCCACAGCTTAGAAGGCTGTTGCTCTAATCCAACTGAGCTACCGAACCATCCTTTTCGTTTTTGCGAGTGCAAAGGTAGACGTTTTATTGGAAACGTGCAAATTTTAGAGCAAGAAATATTGAAAAAAATTTTTGCATGTGCATCACTGACACCACATGAGGCGGTTATTCTGACCGACATATCCAATAAAAAACATGTGGAAAGACAAAGAACAGGAAGGCTTGATTTCAAAAATGAATAAAGCCGGTATTTATACCTATTATATATAACACACTACAGAGAATTAAAAGTCAAACGGCCGACATATATCTGCCTCGAATGATTGTCCCTGCTATAAGCCGAACAAATATTCAGCCATGCACTGAGCTTGATGCTACGAAGATTGTTCAATAGATTTAAAAACTTGTTCCTTTTATACCAAAAAGGACACATGTGAGCAAAAAAAAGCGGTGTAATCTATCCTCTTTAACAAAAAAATTGTTTTATTTGTGACATAATATAAAGCCTTTAATATATGGAAAATAAGATTCAAGAATTAACTGACAAACTTGTCAAAGAAGGAATAGAAAAAGGAAAAAACGAAGGTGACAAAATAATTTCTGAAGCTAACGACAAAGCTGCAAGCATTATCGACGATGCAAAGAAAGAAGCTGAAGCGATAATCAGCGAAGCGCAGAAAAAAGCTGCAGAACTTGACAAGAACACCAAATCAGAACTGAAGATGTTCACAAAGCAGGCTCTGGATGCGCTTAAATCTGAAATTGCAAACGTCATGAGCGAAAACATCATAAAGGACTGCGTGGGCAAGACTGTTGCCGATCCAGCCTTCATGAACACCTTTATACTTAAAGTTGCAGAAAAATGGGCTGAAAATGAAGACATCGTCATTTCTGCAAAAGATGCTGAGAGCCTGAAAGCTCTGTTTGCATCAAAAGCAAAGAATCTGTTGGACAAGAACGTAAAGATCAAGCAGGTCAACGGCCAGAAGGCTGATTTTGAAATAGAGCCTGCCGACGGATCATATAAGGTCAAATTCGGAGAAGAGGAGTTTGAGAACTACTTCAAGTCATTCCTCAGACCTCAGCTTATCGACATGCTGTTCAAAGGCTGATAAACCTATTCCATACATTTGTTCAGCAAAACAAAATACGACCAAACTATCATCACATACAAATCCATAGAATATTCAATCAACAACAGTATATATGGGAAATTATTATTGTCTGATGGCCGGTCTGCCCGAAATTGCTTTTGATGACGGCAAGTCGGCATCTTCAATCATAAGTTTCAAAGATGAACTGGAAAATGAACTGTCTGATTCCGACAAGAAACTTATAAACATTTTCTTCCTCAAATATGACTGCATGAACCTGGTGAAGGTTCTGAAGAGAGGAGCGGAAACAGACTTGGACAAAAGAGGCTTGTACACAGCCGAAGAATACCAGGAAATCATTGCTTGTGCCCGAGAGACAGAATTCAATCCGTACGAATATCCTGCATTCATGTGCGAGTTTGTGCGTTCCTACGACCAGAACAAAGACAATAAGGATTATTTCCCCGAGGACGAAATTCTCAAGGAATACTACAGATTTGCCGGGACGTGCAAAAACAGCTTCATGTCTGAATGGTACAAACTGAACTTCAGAATAAACTATATTCTTACTGCAATGACTGCAAGAAAGAACGGTTTGGAAATTGGGACATACATAAGCGGCGACGACGAATTCTCGGAAATACTGCGCACAAACAAATCGCGCGACTTCGGCCTTTCTACCGACTACGAATATATGCAGATGCTGGCGGCAATATCTGACTGCCAGGACCCTGTGGAGAAAGAGAAGAAGATAAGCGCCATGCTGTGGGAATGGCTCGACAACCATACCCTATCCGATTTCTTCTCCATCAATGCTGTTTTTGCATATCTTTCCAAGCTGGAAATACTGGAAAGATGGTCTATACTCGGAGTGGAAGAAGGCAAGAAGATATTCCGCAAGATCATTGAAGACCTGCGGAGCGAAGTCCGCGTACCGGATGAATTTAAGAAATAATAGAAAAAACATATAATATGACAAAAGGAACTGTTAGCGGCATTATTGCCAACATGGTGACACTGAAAGTCGACGGTCCTGTGGCTCAAGGAGAAATCTGCTACATTGAAACGGGCGGCGACAGACTCATGTCAGAAGTTATCAAGGTTGTGGGTGCAGACGTATATGTACAGGTATTCGAGAGCACACGCGGACTGAAAGTGGGTTCGCCTGCCGAGTTCACCGGACACATGCTCGAAGTGCAGCTTGCACCGGGAATGCTTTCAAAGAAATATGACGGTCTGCAGAACGACCTGGAGAAGATGGAAGGAGTTTTCCTTAAGAGAGGAGAATACACCGATCCGCTCGACAGGGAGCGTGAATGGGACTTCACTCCGCTGGTAAGCGCAGGAGACTCTGTGGAAGCTTCCGACTGGCTCGGTGAAGTTATCGAAAACTCACAGCCTCTGAAGATTATGGTACCTTTCCAGATGAAGGGAAAGGCTACGGTAAAATCTATCGCGGAACAGGGAAAATACAAGGTCGAAGATACGATTGCAGTACTCACTGACGAGGAAGGCAAGGAAATCAAGGTCAATATGATTCAGCACTGGCCGGTGAAGTTTGCAATGACGAACTATAAGGAAAAACCGCGTCCATTCAAACTTCTTGAAACAGGTGTACGTACAATCGATACATTCAACCCTATCACTGAAGGCGGTACAGGTTTTATCCCTGGACCATTCGGTACAGGAAAGACAGTGCTTCAGCACGCCATCTCAAAGCAGGCCGAAGCCGACATCGTTATCATCGCAGCCTGCGGTGAGCGTGCCAATGAGGTTGTGGAAATCTTCACAGAGTTCCCTGAACTCGTCGACCCTCACACAGGACGCAAGCTGATGGAAAGAACAATCATCATTGCCAACACGTCAAACATGCCTGTTGCAGCGCGTGAGGCTTCTGTCTACACAGCAATGACAATGGCCGAGTACTACCGCTCAATGGGACTCAGGGTTCTGCTTATGGCCGACTCAACTTCACGTTGGGCACAGGCTCTTCGAGAGATGTCCAACCGTATGGAGGAATTGCCTGGACCTGACGCCTTCCCTATGGACTTGTCGGCACTCATATCCAACTTCTACGGACGTGCAGGATATGTTTATCTTAACAACGGACAGACGGGTTCAATCACATTCATCGGAACCGTGTCGCCAGCCGGAGGTAACCTGAAGGAACCTGTCACTGAAAGTACAAAGAAAGTGGCACGATGCTTCTACGGACTCGAGCAGGACCGTGCCGACCGCAAGCGCTACCCGGCTGTAAACCCTATCGATTCTTATTCGAAATATCTTGAATATCCTGAATTTGCAGAATATATAAAGAAGAGAATCAACGGTGAATGGATTGCCAAGGTAAACAACCTGAAGACAAGAATGCAGCGAGGCAAGGAAATTGCCGAACAGATAAACATTCTCGGTGATGACGGTGTGCCTGTAGAATACCACGTAATCTTCTGGAAATCGGAAATCATAGACTTCGTTATCCTTCAGCAGGATGCATTCGACGAAGTTGATGCCATGACTCCGCTGGAACGTCAGGAAGAGATACTCAATCTGGTTGTTGATATCTGCGACACAGATTTCGAGTTCGACAGTTTCCTCGATGTAGTCGACTACTTCAAGAAGATGATAAACATCTGCAAGCAGATGAACTATTCTCCATTCAAATCAGAGCAGTACTATGAATTCAAGAACCAATTGATGGCAATGCTCGAAGAACAGAAAAACAAATAAACAGAATAGGATATGACAACAACAGCATTCCAAAAAATATATACAAAAATCAGCCAGATTACCAAAGCAACCTGTTCGCTTAAGGCAACAGGTGTTGGATGCGATGAACTCGCACTCATCAACGGCAAGCTGGCACAGGCCGTAAAAATCATCGGCGACGAAGTAACCCTCCAGGTTTTCGAGGGAACAGGAGGTATCCCGACAAATGCAGAAGTGGTATTTCTAGGCAAAGCCCCTACCCTGAAAGTAAGCGACCAGCTCTCTGGAAGATTCTTCAACGCATACGGTGCACCAATCGACGGCGGACCTGCCATCGAGGGTAAGGAAGTGGAAATCGGCGGACCATCGGTAAACCCTGTACGCCGTAAACAGCCAAGTGAACTGATTGCGACAGGTATCGCGGGTATCGACCTCAACAATACTCTCGTGTCTGGACAGAAGATTCCGTTCTTCGCCGACCCTGACCAGCCGTTCAACGAAGTTATGGCCATGGTGGCACTCCGCGCAAAGGCCGACAAGATTATCCTTGGCGGTATGGGTATGACAAACGACGACTACCTGTTCTTCAAGAACACATTCTCTAATGCTGGTGCGCTCGACCGTATCGTTTCATTCATGAATACTACTGAGGACCCTGCCGTTGAACGACTCCTCGTTCCGGACATGGCACTTACGGCAGCTGAATATTTTGCTGTTGAAAAGCACGAGAAGGTGCTCGTACTGCTCACAGATATGACATCTTATGCCGACTCTCTGGCCATCGTGTCAAACCGTATGGACCAGATTCCTTCGAAGGACTCTATGCCTGGTTCTCTCTATTCCGACCTTGCAAAGATTTACGAGAAAGCGGTACAGTTCCCAGAGGAAGCAGGTGGCGGTTCAATCACAATCATTGCCGTAACGACACTCAGCGGCGGCGATATCACACATGCCGTACCAGACAACACCGGATACATCACCGAAGGTCAGCTCTTCCTAAGACGTGATTCAGACATCGGTAAGGTCATCGTCGACCCATTCCGCTCACTGTCGCGTCTGAAACAGCTCGTTGCCGGAAAGAAGACCCGAAAGGACCACTCACAGGTGATGAACGCCGCCATCCGACTCTATTCGGACGCAGCAAACGCAAAGACAAAGATGGAGAACGGTTTCGACCTCACCGACTACGACAACCGCTGTCTGGATTTTGCAAAAGAATATGCGGACAAGCTTCTTGCCATAGATGTCAATCTGGATACTACTGAAATGCTTGACGTTACATGGTCGCTCTTCAGAAAATACTTCAAGATTGAAGAAGTGAACATCAAGAAGGAGTTCACCGACATTTACTGGAAATAAGTATAAGACAACTCCTGAATCAATACATCGAACGAGGGCCTCAAGCAACAAGGCACAGCGTGTTGAATGAAAGAAACGGGAGTTCTACAATAGTTGATTATGGCAATAAAATTTCAATACAACAAAACCTCGCTTCAGCAGATTGAAAAGCAGCTGAAAGTACGCGAGCGCACTCTTCCAATCATAAAGAACAAGGAAACAGCGCTCCGTCTCGAAGTGAAGAAATGCAAGAGCGAAGCATCGGAGTTGGAGAAGAAATTGGAAAGCCAGATACAGGGTTATGAATCCATGTATGCCTTGTGGGGCGAATTCGACCCTTCGCTTGTGAAACTCAGCGACGTCGTGCTGGACGTCAAGAAAGTTGCAGGCGTCAGAGTGCCGGTTCTCACAAACATACAGCTGGAAGTACGCCCGTTCGGCTTGTTCAGCGCTCCAAAATGGTACTTCGACGGCATCAATCTTCTGCAGGGTCTTGCCAAGACAGCCGTTGAACGTGAATTTGTCGTGGCAAAGCTTGAACTTCTGGAACATGCTAGAAAAAAGACCACGCAGAAGGTAAACCTCTTCGAGAAAGTTCAGATACCTGGTTTTCAGGAAGCTGTGCGCAAGATAAAGAGATTCATGGAAGATGAGGAGAACCTCTCCAAATCGTCACAGAAGATACTGAAATCACTGCAGAAGAAGAGAAAGGAGGCCGAAGCATGATTGAAAAAATGAAAAAACTTACGTTCCTGGTGACCAGCAAGGAATATGAATCATTCCTTCAGGAAATCAGAGAACTCGGTGTCGTACACATCGCAGAACTGCAGAACGGAGGAAGCAGTCCAGAACTGCAGGAAGCTTTGGCCTACTCTGAAAGATGCCGGCAGGCGCTCAACACTCTGAAAAGCGCATCGGACAACTACACCACTGACAAGACATTCGCCAAACCGCATGCGGACGTTTCGAAAGCTGACAGCATTATGGACGAAATCGAAAGGCTTACGGTGCGCGAATCAGACCTTAAGCGTTCTCTCGACTCAACAAAGAGAACAATAAGCACTCTGGAGCCGTGGGGAAACTTCACAAAAGATAATTTTGGAAAGCTTGAAGAAGCCGGCTATAAGGCCTTTTTCTACAGCTGTCCGGTAAAGATGTTCGATCAGGAGTGGAGCGACAAATATTTCGCAACACAGATTGCCGTGTCGAACGACAGATGTCTGTTCATAGCCTTTTCAGCTGAAAAGCCTGAAATATCGGCTGAAGCTGTCGACATGCCTGAAGAAAGCCTCAACTTCTACATAAAGAAGAAAGCTGACATCGAGGCTCAGATAGAAAGCATACACGAACGGCTTCTGCAGATCAATGCTGAAGACAGAGATTCGATACTGGCGGCACAGGTGGACAACGAGAACAGCCTGTCCCTGTCGAAAGTGCATCTGAACACAGAATCCCTTGCCGAAGACAGGATAAAGATGATGGTAGGATGGGTTGAGGCAGAAAACGAAAAGACAGTATGCGAATGTCTCGACAAGAATCAGATATTCTACGAAGTGGAAGACCCTGATTTTGAAGATGACATACCGGTAAAGATAAAAAACGGAGCATTCAGTTCATTGTTCGAACCGATTCTGAGGATGTACTCACTCCCGAGCTATCACGACATCGACCCGACACCGTTCTTTGCACCGTTCTTCATGTTGTTCTTCGGCCTCTGCATGGGCGATGCCGGTTACGGTTTCGTCATTCTGGCCGCAAGCTTGGTGTTGCGCATGAAACTGGCAGACGACATGAAGCCTTATGCCTCACTGGGAATATGCCTGGGTGCAATGACCATCGTCTGCGGAACCCTCACCGGTTCTCTCTTCGGTATCGATTTGAGTTCTCAGGATTGGGCTTTCCTTGCACCGGTAAAGCAATACTTCATCAGCGAAAACAACTTCAAGCTGTTCGGATATAGCCCGATGATGGTCATATCAGTTGTTATCGGACTTATACAGGTGCTCCTCGGAATGTGCCTTTCAGCGGCCAAAGCCATAAAGCTTTACGGCTGGAAGTACGGAGTAGGAAAAATTTCCTGGGTAGTAGCAATAGTTTCAGCAATAGTATACCTTGGAGTGCCGGCATGCGGAGGCACATTGCCAATGGCAGTAAATTATCTGCTCTACGCAATCATCGGCATCAGCGCGTTGGGAATATATTTCTTCAACACTCCTGGCAAGAACATATTCATGAATTTCGGTTCTGGAATATGGAATACATACAACATGGCGACAGGCCTTCTCGGCGACCTCCTGTCATACATACGTCTGTTTGCGCTCGGTCTTACCGGCGGTGTGCTCGGAGGAGTGTTCAATCAGCTGGCAATCGAAATGACAAGTTCCCTCTCGTGGGGTATCCGCTGGTTGCCTATGCTCCTGATTCTGCTTGCAGGACACGGCATCAATTTTGCACTCTGCATGATAAGTTCTTTCGTTCACCCTATGCGACTCACGTTTGTCGAGTTCTTCAAAAATGCCGAATTTGACGGCGGCGGCAAGGAATTTGAACCATTCAGAGTAAAAACATTCAAAAACAAGAAATAATAAAAGAAATTAATCAATAATCAAAAAAGGAAAAAACTATGGAAATGTTATTAGCTTATGTAGGTGTGGCTCTTGCTGTCGCACTTTCAGGAATCGGCAGTGCTTACGGAGTAACAATCTGCGGAAATGCAACAATCGGAGCATACAAGAAAAATCCGTCGGCTTCAGGTTCATATATCGGACTTTCAGCCCTCCCATCGTCTCAGGGACTTTACGGATTCGTCGGATTCTTCATGCTCAAACCTCACGTTTACGACGGCATGTCGATGTACGAAGCAGCGGCCATCTTCGGTGCAGGCCTTGCAGTGGGTCTTGTATGCCTCTTCTCAGCAATACGTCAGGCAAACGTCTGCTCAAGCGGTATTACAGCCATCGGTTCTGGCTACAAAGCATTCGGTACAACAATGGTGCTCGCCGTATTCCCTGAACTTTACGCCATCCTCTCACTCCTCGTACTCATCCTCATCTCAAGTGCACTCCCTTCAGTAGCATAAGCAGATGCGAGAGTGTGCAGATGCAGCATGAAAACAAGTCATCGGCACACACGGAAACAGTGAGAAAAAACTGAAAAAACTTTTTTTAATAACCGCTGGAGAGCATGCCTTAAAACAGGTGTGCTCTCCTTTTTTATATTGATAAAACCTGAAAAACGCACCATGCACTGCCGTGCACCATCAATAGAAACAGTTGTAAAGCCGAAAACCTTAAAGCAAAACGCTATATTTGCATACAATAAAGAAAAACAACCGAAAGATGCCTGGAATATATAGATTTTTGATGGTGACAGTTTTTTTTCTGCTTCATGCAGGGAAAATCTGCTCCATAAACAAGGATTTTGAGACTTTCATACCTATAAATACTTCTGACGGATTGAGCGACAATCAGATAAGATTCATTCAGCAACTGCCCGACGGAAGGATGGTGTTTACGACCTTCGGAAATGTCAACATCTACGACGGCGTTCACTTCAGAAATATCCACAACACGGAGAAAAGCAGATATATACTGAAAAACTACAACGGCTTCTACAGGATATACCACAGCAGCGACTCGCTTCTATGGATAAAGGATTACAAAAGATTGAGCTGCATTAATCTGTACAGGGAGCAATATATAAGCAACATAGATTCAATGCTTAAGACACTTGGCGCAAAGAATGGTGCCGAAGACTTGTTTGTCGACAACGACGGACGGACGTGGATTGTCGCATCTGCGCACCTCACGTCCATTTCCGGCAAAGAATCCATAAAGCTGAACGAAAGCAAAGAAAGGTGTCTTCAAGATGTCGGCTCTTCAAACAATAATATTTATCTGTTCTTCAGCGATGGAAGCGTTGAGTGCCATACCATCATGAAAGGTTGCGTGAACAAAAAATATTCCGTAGGAGCATACGCAAAATCCGAATACAATGCATTCAACAGGACATCTCTTATTGTGAAAAGCGGAGATATATTCTATCAGCTTCGCAACGGAAACAAAGGCGGAATGTTTGCCTTCGACACGAAAAGCCATGAATGGTCAAGAATACTCGAGAAAGACTATACCCTCAACACGCTCATCGTTGCCGAAAACACCCACACGGCCTACATCAGCTGTACAAAAGGTTTCTGGGAAATAGATCTGACAAACGGCAAAAGTACATACCACCCTGCCATCAACACCGAAAGCGACGGAAACATATCGACGGAAATAAGCACGCTGTTCATCGACCGTCAGGGAGGATTGTGGATGGGTACATACAACCGCGGATTGTTCTACAGCCATCCGAACATGTACAGCATGCAGTCATACACACGCAATTCGTTTCCGGACAACAGTGAGAACGACCTCAACGTCTTAGCCTTTGCCGAGGACAGCAAGGGCACCGTATATCTGCGCACCAAAGCGAACTGCTACAGAATCAGCAAATCGCCCATAGGCACACTGATTCTGCAGAAAGTGCCACTTGCCGACATGCCGGCAGACAGACATCCGCGAAAGACAGAAACTGTTCTGTCGGAATTGAACATAAGTGCCAACGGCGTTACTGCCATGTGCAAGGACAAGCTAGGACGCGTATGGATAGGAACTGCCGACGGATTACTGCTCTACTCCTCCGACGGCAAACAGGCAAGGAAGTTCTACAGCGAGGACGGACTTTCAAACAATTTCATACAAAGCTTGCTCGAGGCATACGACGGTACAATATGGACAGCCACGAGCAACGGCATATCGGCCATAAACGTCAAGGGCAAAGACTCCGCCCCATCCTTCACCGTCTACCGTCATGCCGATGGCACACTCGAAGGCGAATACTCTCCCCGTGCCATCTTTCAGGCAAAGGACTCCACGCTCTACTTCGGAGGCGTGGACGGATTCACAGTGTTCCACCCGAGCAAGGTATCCCGTGCGAAAACCTCCTTTCCTGCACCTGTATTTACATCCCTCACTGTAAACGGCACCGCCATCAAGACCGGCAGAGAATACGAGGGCAATCTCATTCTCAAGCGCACAGCTCCATACACAAACACCATCACGCTAAACTACAACCAGAACTTCATATCACTACAGTTCTCCGCCCCCGATTTTGTAAACAGACAGCGCCTCTGCTACCGATACAAACTTGAGGGCATCGACCGCCAATGGAACATTCTGAACACGGCCTCTACTGAAAACACCAGCCGAGGCCTGCTCAATGCATCATACACCGACCTCCAGCCGGGCAAATACACTCTTACGGTATATGCCGGAAACGGTACCGACTTCGACAATGCTGAAAAGACAACGGTGACCATCATTATCACCCCGCCTTGGTGGAAAACCACAACTGCATACGTTATCTATATTCTGCTATTAGCCGCAGTTATTTTCGCAGTACTCAGAACATATACCGTTTACACCCGACGCAAGCTCGAACGCAAGCATAAGGAAGAACTTCTCCTTGCGCGCATACGAGGCCTCATCGAACAGTGCGACCGCTACGAGGCTGAACAGAAGGCATCGAAGGAGGCCTGTGCAGATACCTCATCGGAAACGGACGAAGAACGCAGGGACGAGGAAAAGACCCTCTCTGCAGAAGACTCCAGATTCATTGCCCATGCCGTCGAACTTGTGGAAAAGAACATACACTCCTCGGGCTATTCCGTCGAACAGCTCGCCAAGGATTTGTGCATGGAGCGCACCGGCCTCTACCGCAAGCTCCAGTCGCTTCTCGAGCAATCGCCTAGCTATTTCATACGCGACATACGCCTGCGCCGTGCTCGCAACATGCTTGCCGAAACCGACCTCACAATAGCCGAAATTGCCGAGCAGACAGGTTTCAGCAGTGCCAGCTACTTCACCCGATGCTTTCAGGAGGCCTACGGATGCAAACCTTCCGAATATGCAAGAAACAGCGTGAAAACCAGCACTATTCAACATGGTTGACATCCGTTTCAACATAATTGCAGCTATATTTATGTGTATGCACACTAAATTTGCCGCAGTCAAAAACCACAAAAAAATCATAAACATGAACAACATCGGAAAACTTTTCACCGCCATGCTGTGCACCATGTTCGCCGGAGGCATCTATGCCCAGGACGTGCAGCAGACACAGCGCGGAGCATCCTTCCAGTCGCAGGGACTCGATGTCAATGTCGAATTCCTCTCGCCTGAAATCGTAAGAGTAGTGAAAGCACCTACCGGCAAGGACTACACAAAGAACAGCCTTGTGGTCATCATGAAACCTGAAGACACAAAACTCCAGTTCAAGAAGAACGGCAACGGTGCAACAGTATCGTCAGATAAGGTCACAGTTGACATCAACGCCGAAACCGGAGGTCTGCACTTCAGCGACGCATCCGGAAAGGAAATGATTGTCGACAAGGACTACGGCACACAGTTCACTCCGTTCAACGATGCCGGCACACCGTCGTTCAGCGTCCGCCAGGCATTCCTGCTCGACAAGGATGAAGTCATCTACGGCCTCGGCCAGCAGCAGACAGGCAAGGTGAACCAGCGCGGACAGAAGCTCCTCCTGCGCAACCAGAACATGAGCATCTGCATCCCGTTCATTCATTCCGTTAAGGGATATGCCCTCTACTGGGACAACTACTCTCCGACAACATTCCTCGACAATCCTCAGGAAATGTCGTTCGACTCTGAAGTGGGCGACTGCGCCGACTACTATTTCATATACGGAGGCAATGCCGACGGTGTCATCACCAACGTGCGCCGTCTCACCGGCCAGGCACCTCTCTACCCTCTATGGACACTCGGTTTCTGGCAGTGCCGCGAGCGCTACAAGAGTCCTGACGAGCTCTGCGAGGTTGTCGATCGCTACCGCGAACTCCGTGTGCCTCTCGACGGTATCATCCAGGATTGGCAGTACTGGGGATGCGACTCTAACTGGAACTCTATGAAATTCCAGAACCCGCGCTACATCAACAAGCTCGGCGACCCTGAATACATGAAATACTTGCCTAACGGCGAGGACAAGAATGCCGTGCAGAAAACTCCGCGCATCAAGAGTCCTAAAGAAATGGTCGACTATGTACACAAGCAGAACGCCCACATCATGATTTCCGTATGGGCATCCTTCGGTCCTTGGACAGAGATGTACCACCGCATGGACAGCCTCAAGGCCCTGCTCAACTTCGAGACATGGCCTCGCAATGCAGGCGTAAAACCTTACGACCCATTCAACCCTGAAGCACGCCGCATCTACTGGGCAGAAATGAAGCGCAACATCTTCGATCTCGGCATGGATGCATGGTGGCTCGACTCTACCGAACCTGACCACTTCGACATCAAGGATTCCGATTTCGACACACCTACATACCTCGGATCCTTCAGACGCGTCCACAACGCCTTCCCTCTCATCACCAACAAAGGTGTATATGAGAACCAGCGTGCCACAACATCCGACAAGCGCGTATTCCTGCTCACTCGCTCTTCGTTCCTCGGCCAGCAGCGCTACGCATCCCACTCATGGAGCGGCGACGTAGTATCCGAATGGAGCGTCATGCGCAAGCAGATTGCCGCCGGCATCAACTACAGCCTTTGCGGTATACCTTACTGGAACACCGACCTCGGCGGATTCTTCGCATGGAAATACAACAACACCGTAAACAACCCTGCCTACCACGAACTCCACGTGCGCTGGTACCAGTGGGGAGTATTCCAGCCAATCATGCGCTCGCACAACTCAAGCCCTGTAGCTGTCGAGATATATCAGTTCGGCAAGAAGGGCGACTGGGCATACGATGCTCTCGAGCGTGCCACACGCCTGCGCTACCGTCTCCTTCCTTACATATACAGTACTACATGGGAAGTAACAAGCAAGGCAGGCACAATCCTCCGTCCGCTCATGATGGACTTTGCCGACGACAAGAAGGTTCTCGACATGGGCAACGAATACATGTTCGGACGCAGTTTCCTCGTACGCCCTGTCACAGATTCTCTCTACACATGGCAGGACAAAAACCGCCACGGACACGTGAAGGACATCAACAAGATTGCTTCGACAGAGGTTTACCTGCCTAAAGGCGCAACATGGATAGACTTCTGGACAGGCAAGTCATACAACGGCGGACAAACCCTCATGCGCGAAGTACCGATCGACATCATGCCTGTATACCTCCGTGCAGGTTCAATCATCCCTTGGGGACCTGACGTGCAGTACTCTACAGAGAAGAAGTGGGACAACCTCACAATCCGCGTATACCCTGGAGCTGACGGCACATTCACCCTCTACGAAGACGAGTTCGACAACTACAACTACGAAAAGGGTGCCTACACAACCATCGACTTCAAGTGGGACGATGCTTCACGCACACTCACCATCGGCGAACGCCAGGGAAAATACAAGGGCATGCTGAAGAAGCGCAACTTCAACATCGTTGTCGTTTCTCCTGAAAACGGTGCCGGCGATGCCGAGTCGACCAAGTTCGACAAGACAGTGAAGTACAGCGGAAAGGCCGTTACCGTAAAACTGTAAGACACACACATACCCAACATGCACAGCACATGCCGACGCACTTATTGGTGATGCGATGCATGCAAAACAACCAAATTACTTGTTCAGGCATTCGGGAAAACACACCCGAGTGCCTGTTTTTTTGTACATATCACCTTTGAAAACCTACATCCGAAACAAAAAATATATAACTTCACGATTGCGAAACAGATTCTTCCCCCCGAAGCACTTTACGCTCGGCCGTTTCCATTACAACCGAAAACAGGAAAACAACGCATAGAAAAGAACTTATGAAAATAAAGATATGGTGCAACTCCACTGAATCCGTTCCTGCCGTATACATACACTCCTTCACCGGCAACGGCGAAGACGTATGGAAAGCATGCATGGAACTGCAGATGCATCCCTTCAACCTCGTGGTCATATACGATGCCGATTTCGACAGTCTCCTCACACCGTGGCCGGCCGAAGGAATAAGAAAAGGCCAACCGCCGTTCGGAGGCAAAGCCGACATGCATCTCAAAGAAATCATCGACACTGTCATCCCACAAGCCGAAGCCCAGCTTCCTGCACCGCCGGCATATTCAGCCATGGCCGGCTATTCGCTTGCAGGACTGTTCACACTTTGGAGTGCCTGGCATACCGACCGTTTCAAACGCCTCGCATGCGTATCAGGCTCACTGTGGTACCCCCGCTTCGTCGCCTACATCAACAGTACCCCCATGCCATCTCATCCCGAATGCATCTATTTCTCCCTCGGCGACAAGGAAAGCAAGACCCGCCATCCGCTCATGAGCACAGTCGATGCCTGCACACGCGAAGCCGTCGGCACAATCAGCTCTTTAGGCATACGCACCACGTTCGAGAGCAATCCAGGCAACCATTTCACCTCCCCCGCTCTCCGCACAGCCAAAGCCATCCGGTGGATGCTTGCCGACCAATGACAAACACGAGTACATTATAATACATTAAAACGCAAATCGGGCGAAACAAGGATGAAGGTCCCCTGTTTCGCCCGATTTCTCTTCTATATTCACAGCCATCGGCAGTCACTTTGCCGTCGGCTATTTTCCCAAATAAACAAAAAGCCGAATCATCTGCCTCCAGCAGGAAGATTCTTCATGAAATAGTCGGCCATCGATTTTCTCAGATGCAGAGATGTGCCTTCCCTCTCGTTGATTGAATGCGAACGCATCGGATAGGAAATCTGATGGAAAATCTTGCCGTGCTTCACAAGCTCGTTCACCAGCATCTCACAGCTCTGGTAGTGCACGTTGTCGTCGCCCGTGCCGTGAATCAAGAGCAGGTTGCCCTTGAGCCCCTCGGCATAAGTTATCGGCGACCCCTTCCTGTATCCCTCCGGATTGTTCTGCGGAGTGTCCATGTAGCGCTCCTGATAGATGGTGTCGTAGAGCTTCTGGTCAGATACGAAAGCAATGGCTATGCCCGTAGAGAATACGTCCGGATAGCGGAACATGCAGTTGAGCGTCTGGCTTCCTCCACCGCTCCATCCGGTGATGCCGATGCGCGTCTTGTCGATGAACGGATATCTGCGCGCCAGCTCCAGTATGCCGCAAGCCTGATCCTCCGAAGCAAACGTGCCCACCTCGCCGTATATGCACTTGCGCCATTCGCGTCCTCTCGGTGCCGCCGCACCGCGGTTCTCGATGCTCACGACGATGTATCCCTGATTGGCAAGATACTGATGCCAGAAGTCGCCTCCCTGCCATACGTCCTGCACCGTCGAGCCTGCCGGTTCGCCGTACACGTCGATGATGACCGGATACTTCTTCGCAGGGTCGAAGTTCACAGGCTTTATCATCCACGCATCAAGCTCCAGGTCGCCCGAAGCCGTCTTCACGAACTCCTTCGCGTTCAATCCCAGTGCCCTGTACTGCTCTCTAGCCTTAGCATTGTCGGCAATGACGGAGAGAGTCTTGTGCGACGGCAGTGAAACCATCTCTATGTAAGGAGGTGTAGCAGCGTTGCTGAACGTATGCACGGCATATCGTCCGTCGGGCGAAATCTGATAGCGGTGCTGTCCCTCCTCGTCGGCAGGGCTCAGACGCTTTGCCTCGCCGTTGCCCATCAGTTCGGCCGAATAGAGATAGCGCTGTGTGGCATTGTCGGGCGAAGCGATGAAGTACACCAGCCCCTTCGCCTTGTCCATGCCGGCAAGGTCGATGAGGTCATAGTCGCCATTCGTGACGGCCGTCATCTCCTTTCCGTCGCGGTTCACCCTGTAGAGCCGTCTCCATCCGTCGCGCTCGCTCATCCATGTGAAGTAGCGGTTGCCCTTGAGCCATGTCACGTTGTCGTTCGTCTCCACCCAAGCCTTGTCCGTCTCCGTGAGTATGTTGCGCGGAGCTCCGCCGTTAATCTTGGCTATCCACACCCTGTTGGTGTTCTGCTGGCGGTTCATCTGCTGTATGAACAGCTCGTCGCTCTCCGGAATGAAGTCCATGCGCATGATGTAGTTCTGGCGAGCATCGCCGGGGATGTCAATCCATGTTGTCTCTCCTCCCTCGGCCGATACGTATCCCACCTTCACGGCCGAATTCGTCGTGCCGGCCTTCGGATAAGGGAAGCGCATGACAGTAGGGTAAATCGAATCGACATTGTTTATGATGTCAAACCATCCCGTGCCCTCCGTGTCGCTCTGCCAGTAGGCGATGTAGCGGCTGTCGGGACTCCAGCGGAAACCGTCGCGGCACGAGAACTCCTCCTCGTACACCCAGTCGAACGTACCGTTGACGATGGTGGCGCTTCCGTCGGTCGTCACCTGCTTCACACCGCTTCCGTCGGTGCTCTCCACGTAGATGTTGTTCCCGCTCACGTATGCCACCTTCTTGCCGTCGGGCGAGAATTTTGCAAACATCAGGCTGCTCTCGGGCCTGTCCTTGCCCAGCTGAGCGAGCCTTCCCGTCTTCATGTTCAGAAGCCAGTAGTCGCCCCTCGTGTCGTAGCGCCACACACGGCGCGTGTTGGTGTATATCAGCACCTGCGTGCCGCTCTCGTCAAATCCGAAGCTCCTCACCCTCAGCGTGTCGTTCGTGCCCGGCTTCACCAGCATCGATGCCGGTATCAGCACACTGCCCTTCGACTTTCCAGGCTTGTATGCCACGATGTCGTATCCGCCCTTCGCACACTTCTCCATGCGCGTATACTGTCCGCCCTCGGGAAGCCAGTTCACCGAACTTCCGCCCTTCACGTCGAGCAGTCCTCCGTACACCGCTTCCTCCAGTGTCGGCACATGCTGTGCCCATGCCTGCACAGACGCAAGGCAGAGGGCCAGCACAACCGATTTTCCGTTTTTCATATATATCAAATTCTTTTTATGTTTTTCAAAATATCCAGACATGCCGGTTCACTTCGCCGCCTTGCCCTTTGCAAAATACTGGTTGTAGACGATGCCGAGCACAATCATCACCAATCCCACGTAGGTCGAAACCACAATCTTCTCGCCGAGAACCACCGAAATGAAGAACAGCGACATGAACGGCGAGAGGTAGCACAGCTGATTTATCAGCGCCGGATTCGAAGTCTTGCGCATTGCCAATCCGAAGAAGATGAACGGTATGCCCATCTCGAACGCACCCACATACATGCCCGACAGCACGCCCGGCACGGTGTTGAGGTCGACGCCTACGCAAAGCGCACCGACAGTGAGATATACGGCACCGAAGAGGAACGTTGCAAAGAGCCCCACGCTCGCATCGGCCCTGTTGCTCCTCAGGTTGTTCACCATCCAGTACGATGCCCACAGCACCGCACTGAGCGCCGCCAGCAGAAGGCCAGTCACGTTAAGGTTCATACCCCCGTTGCCGCCGCCTCCCAGCGAGATGACAGCCACACCTGCAAGCGAAAGCACCATGCCGATGTATTTCTTCTTCGGTATCGGCTGACCGGCAAATATGGCCAGCATCACCAGCAGAACTATCGGCCACGCATAGTTGATTGGCTGAGCCACCTGCGCAGGCAGGAGGTTGTAGGCCTTGAAGAGCACCAGATAGTAGGCCACCGGATTGAGCAGTCCCACCAGTGCGAAATATCCCCACTGCTTGAGCGAGAGCTTGGCCACGAGGCCCCACTTCCTCTGCACCGTCAGCAGTACGGCAAAAATCACCAGCGACGTGAGACACGCCACAAACAGCATCTCGAAATGTGTCAGATACGACAATGCCACCTTGAACGCAGTGGCCACGGTCGACCAGCTCAGCACGGCCAGCGACGCATATACTACAGCTTTGTTGTCAGTCGTCATCTCAGTGCCTCCACTTCTTCAGTTGTCAACGGAATCTTCTTGCCGAGCCTCCGCGCACCGTCGGCCGTAATCAGGTAGTCCTCCTCGTTGCGCAATCCCGTGAAGTCCTTGTACTCCTCCAGCTTGCTGTAGTTGAGGAAGTCCGTGAAGCGTCCCTCCGACCTCCACAGGTCGATAAGCTCAGGAATGAAATATATGCCCGGCTCGATGGTCAGCACGAAGCCCGGTTCGAGCGGACGAGCCAGACGGAGCGACTTGCGTCCGAACTGCGTGCTCTTGGCCCTGCCGTCGTAGCCAACCCACACCTCGCACAGATTCTCCATGTCGTGCACGTCGAGCCCCATCATGTGGCCGAGACCGCACGGGAAGAACATGGCGTGGGCACCGGCCTTCACCGCATCCTCCGCATTGCCCTTCATCAGGCCCAAATCCTTCATGCCCTCGCAGATTACCCTGCACGAGAGGTCGTACACCTGCTCGAACGGCACACCCGGCTTGAGAGCCTCCACGGCCGCCGTGTGAGCCGCCACCTGAACGTCGTACACATCCTTCTGCCTGCGCGAGAACGTCTTGCCCGCACATACCGTCGACGACATGTCGCCGGCATACCCCATCGCCGTCTCCGCACCCGCGTCGAGCAGAAGCATGTCGCCCTCCTTGATGGTGTGCTCGTAGCAATGGTTGTGAAGCGTCTGTCCGCACACCGTCGCAATCGTCGGGAACGAAAGCATGCATCCGTTTCTGCGCGCCACAGCCTCCACGGCCGCCGCCACCTCATACTCCTTCATGCCCGGACGCACCATCCTGTACGCCTCGATGTGCATGTCGGCAGTCACGTTGCACGCACGCTCAATCTCTGCAATCTCCTCCTCCGTCTTGTATATGCGCATGTCCACAACGGCCTTTATGAACTCCACCGACGGCTCCATTCTGCCTTCCGACAGCGATGCAAGCTTCAGCTCATGCTCCGCACGGTAAGGCGGAAGCACATGCACGCGCACACCTTTCGAAGAGGCACGGCGCACGTAGCCGGCAAACTCCGCCGCAGGGCGCGTCTCGCCGACGCCCACCATCTGCGCCTTCTCCTTCAGCGTAGGCTGAGTGCCCATCCACACGATGTCGTCGATTGTCAGCTCGTCGCCGAAGATTATCTCGCGGTCCTCGTCGATGTCGATTACTGCAGAAAGACCGGCAAACGACAATCCGAAATAGTAGAGGAATGTCGAATCCTGACGAAACGAATAGGTGTTGTCCCTGTAGTTCATTCCGCACTCGTCGTTGCCGAGAAACACGAGCAGGCCCGAGCCCACGGCCGACTTCAGCCTTGAGCGCCGCTCAACATAAGTTTCTTTTCCAAACATAGGCAAAAAATATTTTTATGGTTTTACATGTTTCTTCCCATCGCGCATACACACGCACACATGCATACGCACGATTTTTAATAACTGCAAAACTATGAAGAAATTTTCAAAAATCGCCCACGCACGCAGGAGCTTTCGCCCTCGACGGACAATAAAATCTGCAAGCACACCACTACGAACCAGCTATATTCACAGCAAAAAACTGTCATCTGTACTGCCTATAAACAAATGCATGGGCTTGCAAGCACAAGCGCGAGCGCTCAAAAACATTGTTGCGAGCGCTTGGAAATATTATTATGGGCGCTCAGAAATATTGCTACAAGCGCTCACGGCAAAAATAAGAATACCAACATAGAAAATATGCCGCAGTGCCCCATACAAAAATTATTGGATAACTTCATTTCGGCGGAAAAAGTCAAACAATGTTTGATACAAATCTGTCCGTATGTTGGTGAAAAAGAGTGCGACGGTGAGTTTTTAGGTGTTTGCGGCTTGAAAACTCGTTGATTAGCATTATTTTTGCAGTTAAAATGACGGAAACTATCAAAATCAAAAAAGAATAAGGATATATGGCCGAATCGAATTTTGTTGACTATGTGAAAATATATTGCCGTTCGGGACGAGGCGGCAGAGGCTCTACGCACATGCACAGGGCCAAGTATATGCCGAAGGGCGGTCCTGACGGCGGAAACGGAGGACGCGGAGGACACGTTATCCTGCGCGGCAACCGCAACTACTGGACATTGCTTCACCTGAGATACGACAGACATATACATGCCGAGCACGGCGAGAACGGTTCGAAGAACAAGAGTTCGGGCAAGCAGGGTGCCGACAAGTATATCGAGGTGCCGTGCGGAACTGTGGTATACAACGCAGAGACGGGCGAATACATCTGCGACGTGACGGAGCACGGCCAGGAGGTGGTGCTTCTGAAGGGCGGACGCGGAGGTCTCGGCAACTTCAATTTCTGCACGCCCACGAACCAGGCTCCGCGCTATGCTCAGCCGGGCGAACCGATGCAGGAGCTGACGGTGATTCTGGAGCTGAAACTGCTGGCCGACGTGGGCCTCGTGGGATTCCCGAACGCAGGAAAATCGACTCTCGTTTCGGCTCTCTCGTCGGCAAAACCCAAGATTGCAAACTATCCGTTCACGACACTCGAACCGAGCCTGGGCATCGTGGCATACAGAGGCGGACGCTCGTTCGTGATGGCCGACATACCGGGCATCATTGAAGGTGCGAGCCAGGGCAAGGGCCTGGGATTGAGATTCCTGCGCCACATCGAGCGCAACTCGCTCCTGCTCTTCATGGTGCCGGGCGACACGGACGACATAAAGAAGGAATATGAGATTCTGCTGAACGAGCTCGCTACGTTCAACCCCGAACTGCTCGACAAGCAGAGGGTGCTGGCGGTGACGAAGTGCGACCTGCTCGACGAGGAGCTCATCGGCATGCTCAAGGAAACACTGCCTGAGGGCATACCGACGGTGTTCATCTCGGCCGTTACGGGCATGGGACTTGAGGAGCTGAAGGATGTGCTCTGGAAGGAGCTGAACAGCGAGAGCAACAAGCTTGCGGCCATCAGCAACAGCGAGCGCATAGTGCACCAGTCGAAGGACTTCAGTTTCCTGAAGAAGGAGATGGAGGACGAAGGCGAGGACGAGGACTTCGAATATGTGGATGCCGACGATGTGGAGGACCTGGAAGACTTCGAATATGACGAGGAGGACTGGGACGACGAATATGACGGCGAGGACGAAGAGGAGAAGAAGGTATGACGATGCGTCCCGTTTTGCTTGAATACGACCTGGGCGACGGTGTGCGCGCCTTCAGCACCACGCGGAGCGGAGGATGCGGAAAGGGTGCGTACGGAGAATTCAATGCCAACATGTTCTGTGGCGACGACAAGAAGAACGTGGAGGCAAACAGGGAGTATCTGTGTGCGGAACTGGGCATCGGCACAGAAAGCCTCATCATTCCGCATCAGGTGCACGGCACGGTGTGTGCCGACATCGACGATGGATTCATGCGCCTGGGCGATGACGAAAGGGCCGAAAGGCTGGAGGGCGTCGACGCCATGCTGACGTGCGAAAAGGGCGTGTGCATAGGTGTGTCGACAGCCGACTGCATCCCTATCCTGCTCTACGACAGGAAGAAAGGTGTGGCGGGAGCGGTGCACGCAGGATGGCGAGGCACGGCTCGGCGCATTGCCGAAAAGGCGGTGGGCAGGATGAAGGACGAGTTTGGAAGCCGTGCGGAGGACATACGCGCCGTGGTGGGCCCCGGCATATCGCTGGAGAGCTTCGAGGTGGGCGACGAGGTGTACGAGGAGTTCGGCCACGAGGGTTTCCCAATGGAGGAGATTGCAAGGCGGTACGGCGAGAAGTGGCACATCGACCTGTGGAAGGCCAACACGCTTCAGCTGGAAGGCGAAGGCGTGAGGAGCGAAAACATAGAGGTGGCAGGTATATGCACGTACAAGAACTATGACCGTTTCTTTTCGGCAAGAAGGCTTTCGATAAACTCGGGCAGAATCCTTACGGGCATAATGATGAACTGAGGCGTGACGGGCAGATGCACTCCTCGGGAATGGCAAAAGGGAAAAAATAATTATAAGAAGAATAATAATAGAAGCGACAGGTCGTCGCCTGCATCAGACTTTTTCAGAATGATGCAGGCGACGATTTTCTTTTATGCTGAAGAGCCGTGACGGCATCGGGAGCGTAGATGCGGACCTGATCGACAACGACGCCTTCATCAATAGCCCTGACCGTGAGGCGGTGCTTTTGGCCGGCGGCTTCGAGTGGAAGAATGAAGCGTCGGACGGCATGGTTGTAGAGGACATTCATTTTCCACTCCTCGGTGCGTCCGAAGGTGGCGTAGTCGACCACGTGCTCCTTGCCTCCGTCAACCGAAACCGAGATGCGGAGGTTGCGTCCGTCGACAGGATGTACGGGCAGAAGGCAGAGTTCGACAAGAACCGACGTGTCGGCCTCAGCCTTGAAATCGAAGTGCAAGGCATTGCCCGGAGCCACGGATGCGGCCTTCTCTTCATATCCCAATCCTTCGCAAGGGGTGAAACTGCCGGCGGTGCATTCGGTGCCGTTCCATTCGTATGCAGGTGCGGGGAAGGCAGGCATAGGCTCGTCGGAGAGGGTTCTCTCGACCTTGTTGAAGACAGGCAGGCGCCGAGGTCGGCAATCCATGATGCCGTTCCACTTTCCGCCGTTGGCAAATCCGCGGTTGTATGTTTCCGTCAGCGCAGCGATGCTGTCGTATGCGGCATCGCTCTTTTCCCACTCAGACTTTCCATGGCGGGCAAGCTGGGCGTGGAGGAGCTTGAAGTTCATCTGTGCGGATGCCTGCACGGGATATTTCACTAGCTGGAAATATTTGTCCATGTCGGCAACAGGCACGCTACGCCCAATCTTCTCGACCTTGTCGGAGATGCGCGCATAGCTCTTCATGCGTTCGAGTATCTCATCTTCGCTGAACGGAAGATCGGAGATGCGAGAGTACTTGGGATCGCGCTCTTCGGTGCGTGTGTTGCCCATGTACTCGGGCTTGTGGATGAAGGCAAGCCTGTAGTGCTCGGTCATGAGCGGGAGTATGTCGTCGGCACGCGAACCGAACTCGCGGTCAAGGAAGCCGGCAAAATGCTTTTTCCATCCTGAGGAGCGCACGGCATCCATGTTCCACGCCATGTCCATGAAGAGCTCAATCTGATATTCGGCAGGCTTGATGTCGCCGACGTTGAGAATCCACATCTTCCTGATGCCCGAGTCGTAGGCACGGCTCATCTGGTTGTAGAGCAATGCAGGGCTGAAGGTGCCTAGCCAGAGGTAGTCGTGAGGACGTCCCCAGTAGGAAACGTGGTAGTAGATGCCGTTTCCGCCCGAGCGTGCACGTTCCTCGGCTGAAGGGAAATGGGTGATGTAGCCGTAGTTGTCGTCGCACCACATGAGTGTGACATCGTCGGGCACGTCGAGGCCCGACCTGTAGACATCGAGCACTTCCTTGTAGGGGATGAAGACTTGAGGCACGGAGGCGAGGTCGGGACTTACGTATTCGGCAATGAGACGGCGCTGGTCGGCAATGACCTGCGAGAGGACGCGGCGCTGTTCGTCTACGGTTTTCGCCCCGTTCATCTTTCCGTCGTGCACACCGCGCATGCCGAGAGTGTAGACAATCTCCTGCCCTGCCACCTCCTTGACACGCTCTTCCCAGAAACTGAGAACGTTGCGGCTGTTGTTGACATAGTCGTAGTCGCCGCGTCCGCGCACACCCCACTCCACGGCAGTGCTTGAGGCCATGGGTTCGCAGTGGGAACCGCCGATGAAGATGCCGTAGCGCGACGCCACCTCGCGGTTGCCCTCGGTGAGGAAGAACGGCACGGAGCATTCGTGCATCGGAGGCCAGTAGTAGTTGGCGCGCAGGCGCAGAAGGAGTTCGAATATGCGCTCAGTGGTGCGCGGGCCCACGATGCCTCGCTTGTTGCCTGGTTCCATGGTAAGACTGCTCCATGGCATGAGTCCCCAGTCCTCGTCGTTGATGAAAATGCCACGATACTCGACCGAGGGATATTGGAATGTATAGAAATCGGACGCAAGGCTGAAGGACTCCTTCTTCTCGCTGTGAGAATCGGCCCACCACACCCACGGGGAAACACCGATAAGGCGCGACACCTCCATGAGGCCGTAAGCAGTTCCGTACTGGTCGCTTCCGACAACGACAAGCTTGCCTTCATCGTCAACGGCAACGACAAACGCCTGCCTGCGCCCCTTGAGCGGAGAAACGTCGACACCGCGGTAGTTGACGGACATGCCGGCGGTGAGTGTCGATACAATGATGTCGGCATCGGTGCCGGAGGTTATGGCTACATCGGACGAGAAGACGTCGCGGAGGTCGTTCTTGAGGATGAACATGGCTGTATGAACGATTTTTGCATCTTCCCTGCATTCTACTGATATTGCAGCACCTCTTGTCAACGTAAAATCTGTATTATTTCCTGCACGGCCGGCAACAAGGCACAGTACGCTGGAAATAAAAAACAAAAACATTTTTCTTGCATTCATCTTATAAACATTATTTATTACCTTTTTTCATTACAGCAGAAGGATTGACTCCATATTCACGATAGAAACACTCACGGAAATATGTAATATCGTTGAATCCGCTCATGTATGCGGCTTCAGAAACATTACAGTTGCCTTCCGACAAAAGACGATAGCTGTTCTTCAAGCGCATCTTACGTATGAACACATTTGCTGAAACTCCTGTCAGTCCTTTCATTTTACGATAAAAAGTAGAATAGCTCATGTTCATCTCCTTTGCAAGATAATTGACATCTAGTTTACCGTTCTCAATATTATCTTGCACCACCTCTGTAAGTTTCTTCATGAATTCTTCATCAAGACGGTTCATTGAGGCAATTGGAATATCGGATGCAGAGACTGGATTTGTATTCCCTTCATTCTTATTGCCGGAATATTCCGCGGCAAGAGAGGCCCGCATCTTGAAAATATTGCATATTCTAGTTCTTAAAAGCTTAATGCTGAAAGGTTTAGTGATATATGAGTCAGCACCGCAATCATAACCAGACTCTCTATCCTGCATGGAATCTTTTGCGGTCAGCAATATAACCGGTATATGGCATGTTCTTATATCAGCTTTTATTTTCCGGCACATTTCAAAACCGTCCATTACAGGCATCATAACATCTGAAATAATTATATCAGGTATATGTTTTAATGCATAATCCAAAGCGTACTTCCCGTCAAAAGCCTCAACAACATCAAACTCTTCTGCAAAAGCTTCAGCAACATAATGTCTTATATCGTCGTTGTCTTCTACTATAAGCATTACGCGTTTAGACTGATCTTCGACGCCAGCTTTTTTTTCTTCACCGACAGGCATCGCGTCATCCAGATGGACTGCATCGGCGTAAATTTCATCTGCGGGGATTCGGAATGTGAAAACAGAACCTGCCCCAAGCTTGCTCTCAACATATACTTGACCGTGGTGAAGCTCTATCAGCGACTTGACCAGTGCGAGTCCTATACCTGTACCAGAAGCCTGATGCCTGCCGTTGGCCTGAAAATAGCGTTCGAAAATATGGGGCAGCGACTGTTTATCAATGCCATAGCCAGTATCGGCAACACTTATTTCTGCATAGCGTACTCCATTGTCATGAATTATTTGCATCGAAACACATATCTGCCCATGTTCCGTATATTTTACAGCATTTGAAAGCAAATTGTCCATTACAGTAGAAATTATATCCGGATCATAGTATATTTTATCTCCACTGTCATCTACATCTATTTTCAGCTCTACACCACGATTGCTGCACATATCCTTAAAGCCCAAAGCAGCTTCGGCAATCAAATTGCCAAGTGTGCCGTAAACAACGGACAGTTTTCTATTGTTTGTTTCTGTCTTGCGGAACTCCAGCAGACGTCCTACCATGTTGAGGAGCTTACGGGCACTGGCATGTATGGTTTCAACCTTAAGCCTTGATTCGCGAGAAAGAGAAGCATCGCTCTCCAAATCCTCCAACGGCCCGATTATAAGCGTAAGCGGCGTACGCAGTTCGTGCGTCACATTTGTATAAAACTTCAATCTTTCATCATTCAGTCTTTTCTCTTTCTCGGCAGTTACCTTTTTCAGCCGTTCTTCTTTCTTCCGCTCGAGTCTGATTCTATAATATCTTATAAATGAAAAAGAAAGGCCGATCAACACCAGCAAATATACAATCCAGGCGTACAATGAAGACCACAAAGGCTGTTTTACTGCAATGGTAACCATAGCTTCTGTATCTGTACCGTAATTTATCTGATTTTTCAGTCGTGCCCTGATATGAAGAATATATTTTCCGGGAGACAAATCCTGCAAAATGATACTGTTCGTTCCATGCACGTCAATCCATCGTTCGTCAAGCCCATCCACCATGTATGCATACTCTACCTGACGGCTTTGAGAAAAGTCCGATACAGCAAAACTTATGCGGAACGAGTTGCATTCATATTCAAATTCATATTCGCCTCCGTCATGCATGCCTAAAAAACGAGTTTCTCGGTTTTCATCAAGAAATTCACACTCCGTTATATTTACATCTGACGACTTATGTTGGCTTTCAACCTTGTACGGATCAACAACAACAGCACCGCCAAGCGATGCAAAATACAACAATCCTCCAGGTCCGCAATCAGCTCCGCACTCTACAAACAAGTTTTTAGGTACTCCATCATTGAAATCGTAATTGGCAACCATAACAGAATCGGGCATACTTACATCCAATCTGGAAATACCGCAATCGTAGCTCACCCATATGAACCCATTACTGTCACCTATGACAGATTTTATATTATTATCCATCAGGCCTGCATCTGAATCAAGAACCATTACATCGTGCGGTTTTTCAATATCCTTAATATACGCTATCCCCCGCGTGGTAACAGCCCATATCCAACCTGCCCGGTCAAAATACAGCTGCCTGATGGTGTTTGAAGGCAAGCCGGATTGAGTATCTAAATAAAACTTCAAATTAAGGTCCTTGTCCAGAACCACAATCCCTCCTCCATATGTGCCCATCCACAACCTACCTTTATTATCAAGCACCATGCTGTATATGTACTTTTCCTTCAATATACGGTTCACCTCATCAACTTTTCTGACTTTTCCTGTCTTTTCCGAATACTCAAGCAGACCATATTCAGTGCCGACCAATACATATCCGTCACGAACAGAACAAAATGAGATTACGTCAACATATTCCATTCCAATGTCGATACGGCTGAGCCTGCGTGTTCCATTTTCAATCTTGACCAATCCATCGTCAAATAATCCGCAAAGCATATTTCCCTGATTGTCCTCGTAGAATCCCATGACCCTCACAAACGATCTATTCAAAACAGGCGTCAAATCTATAGACGCCTCAAGCTTTCCGCTATTGAATATAGCCACTTCGTTCTCACTCCCAATCCACATATTTCCACGACTGTCAGCCTTAATGCTCCATACCGGACGTTCAATCACAGCATTTTTCTTCAGCCATGTATAAGGAAGGACGGTGAATTTGTTGGAGCTGTGCGACACAAAATCAATACCTGCACCGTAATTTCCTATCCATATATTACCAAATGAATCTTTCATCAGGCTTCTTATATTTCTAGATGAAATAGCCCCGTCCGAATTGTCGTACGTGTGGTTTTCGAAACTCACACCGTCCGGCTCCGCAAGCCCCGCCGACTCTATGTCCAGCAGGCTCAATCCGCCTATATCCGTCCCCACCCACAATTCGCCCCTCTCCATTTCTGCAATACAGTATACATGGTCCGAAAGCAGGCTGTTCGCGCGATTGTCATCATGACAAAACACAGTAAAATCATTCTTTTCAAGACTGAACAACGCCAATCCATGGTTTGTGCCGACCCAAATGTTGCCACGGCTGTCTGTGTAAATATCATATACGTTATTTCCGGGGATGCTCCTATCATCGCCGTTCACATGACGGTAATTCCTGGCCACACCGGTTCTTATATCCAGAACTGTCATTCCTCCACGGTCATGTCCGATAAAGATTCGTCCTCGCCCATCGTCCATAACGCATCGAACATATTTATGCGATTCCCCTTTGTCCGACTTTACCGGAAAAGGTTTAAATATTCCTTCATCTGCATAATATTTAACTATCCCATTGTAATGATTGGCTATTATAATATTCCCGTCATGACCCTTTACGATATCAGATATATTATTCAGAACATAATCTTGTCCTGATTCGAGACACTGAAGTTTCAATGTAGAACAATCCAATATTACAAGATTCTCGTTGGTACCTATCCACAAACGATTTTCACGGTCATCATACATCAGGCAAGTAATGCTGTTACAGCATAGTCCGGAGTTGCTTTCGTTGAAAACAGTAAATGAATGTCCGTCATATCTGGAAAGGCCATTTTCTGTACCGACCCACACATATCCCATACTATCCTGCACCATACATGTCACCAAATCATTTGAAAGCCCGTCCTCCATTCCTATATGTCTGCATTTGTGTCCGAATGCGCCGGATATTTGTGCAGCACACGAAATATCAACAAGGCTTAAGACAAACAATACATATAAAAATAATTTCATACCTTTTTTATTTTATAATTAAATTACAACAATGTTCCGGCTTTACAAAATACAGAAAAAAACTTATCAAGTGCAAATATATAAAGCCAGCTGTTGCCATACGGCAGAAAACACCTGCATCTTTGAAAGATTTACACATCACATAGCAGGAATCTTCAGATACCAGATTGTTTTTGCTATTCGTGCCGTATCATTTTTGCCTGCTGAATGCATTAATACACAGAACTGCAATTTTGAAATATTTCACCATCATGCATGAAAGAAAAAGCCACCATAAATATAAGAATGATGCCATATATTTATACTGTACATTTTTGTATACCATATACGTAAATACACAAAACAACAGATCTGTTAACAACTAATTAAAAAACTACACATTATGAAAAAACATCATTTATTACTTTTACTTTTCATGTTTTGCATGAATGCAGTAGAGCTATATTCTCAAGACGACGTCAGTATAGGAATTGACATGACCGAAAAGGTTGCCAACGGTGGCTTCGATGACCAATACGAAGGATGGACGATAGATGCACCGGGGCAAAAAATCAGCACAGCAGAAAAAGCCGATGGTTTGATTCCGGGCGGGCAGAACCATCTGCAGCTTTGGGTCGGCAGCGGCGGTATAAACGGAAAAGTCTATCAGCAGATCAGCAATCTGCCAAACGGCATATACACAGTGACAGCCATTATTGTACCAAGCTTCGAGGGTTCCATATCCCTGTATGCCAATGAAACAAAATCTCCGTTAACATCGGGCGACAATAAAATGTATCAAGCTACGACCATCGTTTCCGACGGTATTCTGGAAATAGGTGTCGAACTGTCAACAACGGGTTCTACCTTAATTGACATGGACGACTTCAGGCTATATTTCAGCAGCGATGATGAAGCTGAAATAATCGAAATGCTCAAGAACCAGGTTCAGAATATAATAGATGAGACACAGTCGTTCATCGATGAAGAATTCGCAGATTATCCTGGGATGCAGGCCGAGTTTGGAGATATGCTCATGAATTATGATGCATACGGCATCACCGACAAAGAAACAGGGTACAAAATGATAGAAGACATAAAGGAAATACAGAGCAAGATGAATATCGCCCTGAAAAATGCAGAAGATCTCAAGGAAGCAATCAAAAAAACAGAAGTATTAATAACATCCACCACCACTTATCCTGGAATAGACGCATTGATCGAAACGTATGAAACCATTGTAAGTTTCTATGACAGCCAAGCTGGAACTTCAGATGAATATGCGATGTATTTGGAAAAGCTCAATAAAGCAATAGAAGCATATAGCATGTCGCAGGATGCGACTTTGGACAAACCGGCAGACTATACATATCTGATAAAGCATCCGCAATTCTGCATTCCTGAAGCAGAAGGAATAATGCAGGAAGACAGCACCATGCTGTATCCTTACGGAGAAAATTATGCTCAAGGAAAAGTTCCGGCAGAAGCTACAAGCGAAGGATGGTATATCGGCAACGGAGGAGGAGACCAGAAATTGAGCTTCTCTCAGCAGCGTATATGCTGGAATGCCTGGAACAACAACTTTGACTACCTGAGCATCAACCAGGACCTGACAGAACTGCCTAACGGATATTACTCAATATCAGCCGACTTCATTACTCATCCGGGATGTGCGACCACCCAGCACACATATGCCGAGACAAATGCACTGAAAGTGACATCTGACACATTAAAAGAAGGACGAAGCATTACCCAGGAGCCATATAACGGTAGATGGCAGACACTGAAGACAGACCTGATAATAGTGACAAACGGAAAAATGACTATCGGAGCAGAATCCACAGGAGACAAGGTGAACACGCCTGCAGACTTTGGAGGTTCGGCAACAGACCACTCGCGCGGATGGTTTTTGGTTTCAAACTTCAAGCTATACTATCACGGTCCGGCAAGTACAGAGGATATCAAAAACATCTTGACAGGGAAACTGGCCGAATGTCAAGCACAATGTGACACCATGATGTTCAGATACGACAAGAATGCCTACCAGGACTCCATTGACAAGTGCAGAAATGCATCAACGGCTGATGAAATCAACAGCGCGCTGAATATTCTTTCGGAAGCTCAGAAAGAAGCCGAAAAATCCATATCCAAACAAACGGAAATCGCAGCCGGTGTGTATGCATCGATGGCCGATTCGATTGCAGAAGGCAATTATACCGGTGAAATTGCATCTGTCGCACGTATACTTCACGATTGCATGCAGATGGAAATAGAATCGGAATACGCAACGTACACAGAAATGGACAGTCTTGTGTCCATACTTGACGTGTTTGTGAATGAATACATACCTGTATACAGAACAGCAGCTTCAATGGATGTTTCTGACGAAAAATGCAGAGCCAACCTGCATGCCAACATGGACAGGCAAATATCCGAATACGAAAGCATGACAGATCTTCCGGAAATGACCCTGGTTGAAGAACATGTAGAAGAACTGTATAAAGCCATAATGCAGTGCAAGGCAATGGATTTATACCTAAGCGGAACAACCGACTACACATCGCTGATAGCCAATCCGAGCATAGAAAATTCCAGCTCTGGCAACGCAGAAGGATGGACTATAACTGTAACCGGTGGAAACTACGTTACAAGCAGCGGGCAACAGGTTGACGGAGCATCAGACGGACGATATATGGATTCTTACAACGGCACTGCCGGCAATCTTCTTTATAACGCATATCAAACCATAGAGAATCTGCCTTCAGGAATTTACAAAGTCAGAGCCATGATGCGTACATCAAGCGACGAGGGAGTATATCTTTATGCAATAGCCGACAATGATTCAGCAACGACATCACTTGCAGAAGTTTCAAGGGAAAGAATCAACATAACACGCTACGGCGGGCCGAAAGCGCAAGACGGGCTTGACTCAATAGCTGCAGTGGTAGGCCAGTACGGGTCAATCTGGTGCGACCTGTACGACAGGACTGAAGGCGGCGCAACTGCCGATGTGGCACAAGCAGATACACTTAACGCAAACAGCGCAAGAGGTTATGGCTGGCAATATAAAGAAGTAGAGATTGAAGTAACCGGACACACTCTTACCATTGGAGCAACATGCGATTCGACATTCACAAAGAATCACGGAGGAAGAGCTTTCACAGGACAATGGTTCTCTGCCGATAACTTTACATTGACATTGGTGAAGGAAGGCAACAACGACAATTGGAATCCGTCTACAGGCATCTCATCTGTCGGAGAGACAAAAGACGAAGAGTTGAAAGTAAAGGTTCAAGACGGAGCAATCACAACCAACGGCGACATCTACAGCTTGAACGGCATAAAAATAGCCAATGGAAGTAAAGTGCCTAAAGGCGTGTATATAATACGTCTTAAAGAGAACAGCAAAAAGATTATTGTAAGATAACTTGTACACAAGTGCAGATTCCGTATGCGCGGCACAGACCATCTTGTGCCGCGCATACTTAAAAAAATCAATTTCAGACTATGAAAAAAACAATTTTTACATCAATCTGGTTGTCGGCGACATTGTTCGTTTGCACCAATCTGCATTGCCAGACTGTCGATGTTCCAAAGCTTGATATGACTGACAGGATTGTAAACAATGATTTCGATAACGATTATGAAGGATGGACGATAGATGCGCCGGGGCAAAAAATCAGCACATCAGAAAAAGCAGACGGTCTTATATCCGGCGGACAGAAGCACCTGCAGCTGTGGGTAGGCAGCGGCGGAATAAACGGTAAAATATATCAGAAACTGTCCGGACTTCCAGAAGGCAAGTACATATTGACAGCCGTTATAGTCCCTTCATTCAGCGGAAATGTTTCATTATACGCCGGCAACGATGAAACCTCAATACAGTCCGGAGACAACAAAGTGTATGACATTACCGGAGAAACACATGACGGCAACATGGAAATAGGAATAAAGCTGTCGACATCGGGTTCACCTACAATCGACATGGACAACTTCAGGCTGTACTACACGGGCGGAAACGCTGAAGGCTACAAGATTATGCTGGATGCAAAAGCGGAAGAGGCAAGAAACGCAGCTTCTGAAATTACAAAAGGAGAGAACGTGCCGGGATTCAATAATCTGGAGCAGCTGCTTGATGCGATAGGCAAAGCAGAAAGTGCCGATGAAAACAGTGAGGAAGAACTGCAGAAAGCCATAAATGCCGTCGATGATGCCATAGAGGTCTACAACGGCATAGTCAACGACTATCTCCCGCTATTCGAAGCATATGAGAAGTTTCTGGCCGACCTGGAATCATCGGATTACCCAAAAGACGAAATGGAAATATTGCTGCAAGCAGCAGAAGAGCAGCTGAACGACAAAGAGGATCGAAGAGGCGACATTGATGGTATGATATCTGAAATAGACGAAGCGTCCGCAACCCTGGAACTGTTCGAAAAGCTGGAGAAGGAAATAGACAAATGTACGCATCTTCTCAACGATTCTGAATACGACGGCAAGGAAGAATTTGCAGAAGCCATCAACGAAGCATCAGAAATTTATGCATCGCCTGCAGGCAAGGACCTTGCTTCTGCATTGGAAGCATTGGATACAGCCTATGATAAATATCTTGAGGGACGTCCTTCGGAATGGGTTACCATAAAAAATGGCGCTATGTATAAAGACGACAGAGGAGAATGGGTACAAGCACACGGCGCCGGATTCATATACGTAGGCGATACATGGTACATGATAGGCGAAGACAGGAGCAGAACATGGAATCCGGATGTGAACATGTATTCGTCGAAGAATCTTGTTGACTGGAAATATGAAGGAAAAATCATAGACGGAAGCACACACAGCGCACTTGCCAACGGAAGCAGGTTTATAGAAAGACCCAAAATCATGTACTGCAAGAATACGGGACAGTACGTAATCTGGTGTCACTGGGAACAAGGTAATTACGGAGCGTCAGAAGCCGCAGTATTTTACAGCGACAATATTACCGGACCATACAAATTCCATTGGGCAGGAAGACCTCTGGGCATAAAATCAAGGGACTGCAACGTGTTTGTAGACGATGACGGCACAGCATACTTCATATCAACAACCAACGAAAACCAGGATTTGGGACTGTTCAAGCTCTCAGAGGACTATCTTGATGCCGTTGAACACACAGCTCTTTTCAAATGGCAGGGACGTGAAGCACCTGCTATAGTGAAAGTGGAAGGAAAATATTTCATGCTTTCTTCTGCATGCTCCGGATGGGCTCCTAACCAATGCAAGGTGGCATGGTCAAATTCACTGAAATCAGGCTGGTCCGGACTTTCAAATATTGGAAACAGCATTGCTTTCGATACGCAAGCCGCATCCATACTTACAATCAACGGCACAAACGGCACATCCTATCTCTATGTAGGCGACCGCTGGCAGGATCCAAATCTGGCAGAATCAAAAACAATTGTGTTCCCAATCACCTTTTCCGGGAATTCGTGCGTTTTCAAATACAGACAGAAGTTCGATCTCAACCTCAAGGAGGGCATATGGAAAGAAAGCGACGGCTCCGGATACTGCACAGACAAGAGCAAATGGAGAATAAAGGCTTGCAGCAGTGAAGAAACCGGAAGCGAAGACGGTAGGGCTGAAAATATTTTCGACAATGATGCTTCGACAATCTGGCATACACGCTACAGCGGAAACAAAGCGATGCCTCCCCACAGTGTCGAAGTCGACATGGGCGAAGTTGTTGAAATATCCGGATTCAGATGCACACCGCGCACAGACGACTCAACAAACGGCCTTATAAGGGAATATATATTCTACGTAAGCACAGACGGCAAAACGTGGGAAAGCGTTTCAGGCGGAAGCTGGATGCCATATGGTGCCGAAGTACATTTCAGTTCTGTCGATGCACGATATTTCAAGCTTGTGTCGCTCGAAGGCGATTATGCATCTATTGCAGAGCTTGATATTCTGAACAAGCCGGAAACATACATGGAGAATGAAATATCCTCGAATTTCAGAATCAACTCCGATGAATGGAAAAGCGGAAAATTTGTCTGGGCAAGCAAAGGCGACGATGTTTCTTTCAGATGCAGTGTCGACGAAATCGGGGGGAGCTGGGCATTTTCCGGACCAAACGCGCAGATGACCTCGGGCAACGAGTATACCTGCACCGACATTGCAGAAGACGATGCGGGAACGTACACAGCCATGTATCTCAATCCGGCAAACCAGACGAGCACGTTTGACTTCAGCCTCAAGCTGAAAGACGCAGACACTTCGATAACGACAGCCAGCGATGCAGAAGACCGTCAGGTTGTTTCCTGCCGTAAATTCAATCTGCAGGGCATCGAAGTGGACGAGATGCACGAAGGTGGCCTGTACATAATCAAGGAAACATATTCCGATGGAAACACAAGAACTTACAAGATATTAAAATAGAAAAACGCGAACTATGGATATAAAGAAAACTATATTTTCCGCAGGCATGGCAATGCTGTGCGGAACATGGCATGCATGTGCCCAAAATTCCATCCCGGCCATGCAGGCAAAAGATGATTTCGGAGGAAAACTTGTAGAAAATATATCTGATTTTGTTCCAACGACCGATGACTACACGCTGGAAGTCGGATGCAAAGCTGAAAGCACATTGAACATTGCATTTGCAGGCATCACTTATCGCCCGCACTCTGATGCAACTGTAAGATTTGTACAGAAAGACGGCAAAGTGTACATCTTTGAGAACAAATCGCTGAAAAAGATTGAAGAACCGGCACTCGAATACACAGTTGGCAGTGAAAACATTATAAAGAATCCAAGTTTTGAGGAAGTGTCGGAAGAGCTGTCCGAAGGACGATGGATTGCGGCACATTGGGACACCTGGACGGGCGGTACACCGGCATGGGGAGGCGAAACAGGATATACCAATGTACGTGAAAATGCAGATTACCGTTCCGATGGAACGAAATCCATAATCATGCACGGCAATGCGCGGGCGCTCATGCAAAACATCGATAAGGGGAAACTCGAGCCCGATTCATATTATCTGCTGACGTATGACTACTGGACATCGGAAGGATGGGGAAACGGCGGCATTACCTACAGCATATTGCTGGGCAGCAATGCACTGACGAACGACATAATGCAGATAGACGGACATACCACACCTTCTGAAGGCAAGGCCGGAGGCAGTTTTACAGCCATAGTCAGAACACCGCAAGACGTGCCGTCGGAAGTGTGGCTCACGTTGAGCAGAAATGAATCGAAGGTCGATTGGCTGGATAATTTCAGCATGCAAAAAATCATTCCACTCAAAAAGGGTTTGACAGGATGCACCGATGCAAAATACCTTGCAGGAGAAGCTTACATACCGGAAAATGCTGAATTCGGAGAAGATTATTATGTTGACATGACAGAAAGCATTGCCAACAGCGGCTTCGATGACCAATACGAAGGATGGACGATAGATGCACCAGGACAGAAAATCAGCACAGCAGAGAAAGCCGGAGGCCTGATTGCAGGCAACCAGAACCACCTGCAGTTCTGGGTAGGGTCGGGAGGAACGCACGGCACTCTGAGCCAGAACTTGACGGAACTGCCCAACGGACGCTACACTCTCAAAGCCACCATCGTGTCTTCGTTCAGTGGTAGCGTAAGCCTTTTTGCAAACATGGGGCGCACCGATGTGAAATCCGGTTCGAACAAAGTGTACGAAACAGAAGGAGTGGTATTTGACGGAACTCTGGAAATAGGAATCGACATGGAAACAAGCGGTTCACCGACAATCGACATCGACGATTTCAGGCTTTACTATCACGGCATCGACGAAGAAAGCACACGCGAAACCCTTTTGTCGAAAATAAGCGAAGCCAAGGCCGACACTGCCGAAATCAACAAGCATTCCGAAGACGAACCGGGATACAACAACCTGGCCCAATATGAAAATGCAATCGCCTATGCAGAAGAATCGCTCACAGGCGGCACGGAAGCCATGATGAAAGCCCTCGGCTTGCTGGAGGAAGCCATCGGCGAACGGGAAAACATCCTCAACTCCTACTCCATTCTGGCAGATGCCATCTCCGAACTTGAAAGAGCCGTATCTGCAACGAAATATCCCGACATGGACGAAACAAATCTGACAATCGGAAAGGCCTGCGAGATGTTCGACAGCAGCGAAGATATGAGAAACGGCATAAGCGGAATGGTCGAACAGCTCAACGCACATCTGGATATGCTCAACGGATATGCAGAACTGGAAGAAGCGATAAAAAATGCAGAACAGATGCTGGCCGATACAGACTATCCGGGAAAGGATGATTTCAAGGACATCATCCGGAATGCAAAGGATATATACAGCTCGCCGCATGGACATGACATGAACGGAACGATAAGCATGCTGCACGATGCAGAACTCGAATACTACGACTCTCAGTTCGTGGACGAGCCGTACGAACAGACCGTATCGACTGTGGACACAAGTCTTGAAGGGGCAGAGAAATTCGTATTGAGAGTCGACGGCAAACCGTTCTACATGACAAACATTCAGGTCAGGCTGGACAAGCTGTACGGCTACGAAGGATGGAACGACGAAGAAATGGAAGCCGTAATGAAACGAGCCTCAGACGACGGATTCAATACGGTGTCGATACCTGTACACTGGCGCGAAATAGAGCCTGTAAAGGACAGATTCGACTGGAGAATACTGGACAAATACATGGAATGGTGCAGAAAATACGGCATGAAGATGGAACTGCTGTGGTTCAGCTGGAGCAGCGGAGGAAGAATCCAGTATTTATGGAACTGCAACGGAAGAAAGGAACTCAGAACTCCCGATTATGTATGCTCTCTTGACGGAGAAAGCGAGTTCAACATGCTGCGGAAAGAATGGGAATATTCTCTTGACTGGCGCGACAAGAACCTGATGGAACGCGAAAAATATGTAGTATCGAGAATGATGGAACACATTGCACTGTGGGATTTCAACAACGGTTCGCCACATACGGTCATAGGAATCCAGCTAGGCAACGAAGCCCGCGGACACGGAAGCAATACAGCATCGTCGTCTGAAATAATAGATTACTACAGCTATGTCGGAGAAGCCGTAAAAAGTTCAAAATACAAAATCTGGACAAGACTCAACTGCGTAAGCTACGAGACATCGGGCAGAATCGATGCAAACGAGAAAAAGCGCAGCGGTGGCGGAACAAACATCGACTTTGTCGGAATCGATATATACGGAACGAGCACATCAAGCATATTGGGCAATATGGGAGGCCAGCTTCCGCAGAAAGGCAAGAACTACAGCATGATAATGGAATGCGATGCAAAGGATTCCAGATCACCGTATTACCAGATTGCGGCACTGGCCGGCAACAAAGCCTTCGACTACTACAACATGGCGGTTGTAGACGGCAACTGCCTGTATTCCAACAACGGGCACAAGCTCGTGGAGAGAGAGCATATAGAAAAGGTAAGGCAAAGAAACAAGATGCTCAACCTCGCCAATCAGGAAATTGCCCTCAAGGCACACAAGAAAAGCATGTATGTCTACAATGCGAACGCAAACGTGACCGGCAGCGAGGACGGAATCGACGGAATAGAATTCAGTCCGTACGGGACTTCGCAGGCCATATGCATAAAGACCGGCAAGGACACATACCTGCTGCTGTCGACAGACAGAGGAACATTTACGACCCGGTCCGACATGTTCATTCAAACGGCAGAATCGGGATACACCGACAAGGACGGAAACTGGATAAAGGAGAACGATTATGCCCACGGCAACCACAGTGTAGCGTTTACGCGCACACAGTGCATAAGGATAACCACATCCGACACAGCATTGTCTGTAGGCGATATACAATCCGAAAAGAACGGCGGAATTGAATATACAATAAGAAATGGTGCGATACTGTCCGACAATGAGATTTACGACATCAGAGGAACAAGGGTCGAAAGCGGCGCCAAAGTTGCTAAAGGCGTATACATAATCAGCAACGGACGCAAATCGGAGAAAGTTCATGTAAGATAATCGACTGCATGGGGCGCGGACGAAACCGCACCCCATGCAAGACAACGGGAAACAGGCACCTCATGCCCATACGGTGCAGGTGCAGACCTCGGACCTGCATGAACATTTCTGCGAGGGCTCGCAACAAAACTTCCGAGGGCTCGGAGCCGCGGTTGCGAGCCCTCGGAAGCTTCAGCGCGCAACGCCGGAATATAAAATCCTGTGCAGAACTGCCTTAGCGGGACACATGAATCATCTGGATGCAGACACACCAAAAGACACAGCTGCAAGTGGAGCTGTTTGAAAAAACGTACGATATCAGATTGGAAGTGACATGCAAGGACATCCGGAAAGAATTGGAACCGTATTCCTGCATCTGTACGGCCGATTTGCGTTTGCTATGGATTATGCGAAGGATGCCGGCAGATTGTTTTACATGATTATCGAAAAAACAGCGCGCTTGCAAACCTGCAATATATAAACTTACAAAAAATCAGAAAATCATCATAAGAGCCAAACATGCTATAAATTAATTCCACCAATGGACATACATAATTTTTTAAGCTGCAACATGAGAAAACTCACAAAATACATGATTGCGGCATCAATACTGTCATTCGTGATGCCTGCATACGGACAGGACGGAAACGGGAACCATGAAGGATGCATCTTCAACGGGGTGCCATGGTTTGACACAGACAACAACATCGTCAACGCCCACGGAGCATGCATAATAAAAGAGAACGGCAGATATTATCTGTTCGGGGAATGGAAATCCGATGACAGCAACGAGTTCAGAGGGTTCAGCTGCTATTCCTCGGCAGACCTTAAGGAATGGAAATTCGAGAAAGTGGTTCTTCCGCGCCAGAATGAAGGTCTGATGGGGCCAGGACGTGTCGGAGAAAGGGTTAAAGTCATGAAATGCAGAACTACCGGCGAGTACGTGATGTTCATGCATGCAGACAACCTGCAATACAAGGATCCGTACATCTGCTATGCGACCAGCAATACGATAGACGGCGAGTATGCATTCAGAGGACCTGTACTCTATAAAGGCAAGCCTATCAGAAAGTGGGACATGGGAACTTTTCAAGATTCCGACGGAAGCGGATACCTGCTGCTGCATGGCGGAACAATATATAAGTTGAGCGAAGATTATCATTCGGCAGAAGAACTTGTGATAAGCAAGATCGGCAAGACACATGGAGAATCACCGGCCATGTTCAAGAAAAACGATACATATTTCATGCTTTTCTCAAACCTGACGAGTTGGGAACGAAACGACAATTTCTATTTCACGGCACGTTCCCTGTCGGGGCCGTGGACAAGGCAAGGTCTGTTTGCACCTGAAGGAAGCCTGACATTCAATTCGCAGACGACATTTGTGTTTCCGGTTCATACAGACAATGATACAGTGCCTATCTTCATGGGCGACAGATGGTCTTATCCCAAACAGGCATCGGCGGCAACGTATGTTTGGATGCCTATCGATGTGGACGGTACAAAACTCAGCATGGACGAATACTGGAACTGCTGGGACATCGAAACAATGAAACCGCAAGATGCGGCCGTCACCGGGCAATCAATCATGGAAGAGGCAATCGTTGAAGGAAACGGCTGGACAAAAGACGCAGGACGCTGGATGTCCAGTTCGGAAGGCAATACACTGCAGATTGACTTCAACGGCAAAAGCCGCATCGCTGTAATAGGACTGACGGACAACAAGGGAGGATACGCCAAGATAAGAATAACCGACAAGAAAGGCAAAACCATACATTCATCATTCGTTGACTTCTACAGCAAGAATGCATGCAAGTCTATAAGATTTGTAACACCTGAACTCAACGACAGCATATACAAACTTGAAATTGAAGTTGCAGGAAGCAGATCCAACTGGTCCGACAAAGCCGGAAATATCTATGGAAGCCTGGACAACTACGTCTACATCGACGACATTGTAAAGATATAATCAGAGCCTCGTGCAAAAAAAAGGATGCACATCCCGCAACACAATGAAGCCAGGACTACGGCACAAAAACAGGCTGATGTCAGCGCAAGACGGCAAGAGAGATGTAAATTTGAGGATTTGCACGAACTAAACCTCAACAACTTTCATCTGTGAAAAGATAAGTCAGACAAATTTATTATCTTTGCATAAGATACTAAAACATATACATATATGAAAGAACTTGCATTAAAGTACGGTTGCAACCCAAACCAGAAACCTTCACGCATATACATGGAGGAGGGAGAACTGCCTATCGAGGTACTCAACGGACGTCCGGGATACATCAATTTCCTTGATGCACTCAACAGCTGGCAGTTGGTAAAAGAGCTGAAAGCTGCTACAGGCATGCTGGCTGCGGCTTCATTCAAGCACGTGAGCCCTGCAGGTGCCGCCATCGGAATACCGATGAGCGATACGCTGAAGAAGATATATTTCGTTGACGACGTGAAGGTTCCTCTGACACCGATAGCTACCGCTTACGCAAGAGCAAGAGGAGCAGACAGAATGTCGTCGTACGGCGACTTCATTGCGCTGAGCGACACTTGCGACGAGGCTACGGCTACGCTCATCAAGCGCGAGGTGTCGGACGGAGTCATCGCTCCCGACTACACTCCTGAGGCTCTGCAGATTCTGAAAGAGAAGCGCAAGGGCACATACAACGTCATAAAAATCGACCCTAACTATGTTCCGGCTCCTATTGAGCACAAGCAGGTGTTCGGCATCACTTTCGAGCAGGGACGCAACGAGGTGGATCTCTCTTCAGACACACTCTTCGAAAACATACCTACTCAGAACAAGAACTTCACGGAAGAGGCTAAGCGCGACCTGAAGATTGCGCTCATCACACTGAAATATACTCAGAGCAACTCTGTGTGCTACGTGAAGGACGGACAGGCAATCGGTATCGGTGCCGGTCAGCAGAGCCGTATACACTGCACACGCCTCGCAGGAAACAAGGCCGATATATGGTGGCTGAGACAGCATCCGAAGGTGATGAACCTGCCGTTCAAGCAGGACATCAGACGTGCCGACAGAGACAACACCATCGACGTGTACATCAGCGAAGACCATGACGACGTTTTGCGCGACGGCACATGGGAAATGTTCTTCACCGAGAAGCCTGAAGTTCTCACAATGGAAGAGAAGAAGGCATGGATTGCACAGAACAAGGGCGTATGCCTCGGAAGCGACGCTTTCTTCCCATTCGGCGACAACATCGAAAGAGCTCACAAGAGCGGTGTTGAATACATTGCTCAGGCAGGAGGTTCCGTTCGCGACGACCATGTCATCGACACCTGCGACAAGTACGGCATCGCAATGGCATTCATCGGAATCAGACTTTTCCACCATTAATCAACCACAAGGCTGACGCCTGATTTTTTAAGCATCAACAAAAAAATATCAGACAGATGGCTACAGACGACGAAATAACTTATGCCATAATGAACGGCATAAACTTCGGAGGCGCAAAGAAGAACCGAAATGACAAATCCGACAAGGTGAGAACCAAGGCCAAAAAGAAAGGTTACCAGACGGGTGCTCACGGTTCGGGAGCTGCAAAGCACAAGGAAGAAATACGCCAAAGAAGGAAAAACAGACCTACGCAGAGAAAGGGCAGATAGGCAAAACAGATGTAGGCCCGAAACCCTGAATGCATGAAAACAGGCGGACACGCATACACGCTCACCCCCAAAGGAATGCGGTGCATGTGTGTCCGCCTGCGTGTTTGCGGAGATGACAAAAAGCGCACACAACAGGCAGAAAATATATCCGAAAAGCAGGAAAAAGAGGAAGAATGTGCACTGGGGAAAGCATATATTCCACAAAAGAAAACGCTTGGGGTTTGGTAATGACAGCATTATCATGTATATTTGCGCCGTGTTTGTGCATGGAAGCATGCACGGCATTGCATCAACACACTCCGGGGCTGACTGGATTTGACAGCAGGATGAAGTTGTATGTAAGCATGCAGAGCGTCGGTGATTTGCTCTATAATATCAGTCATCAAAAAATTATCTGGCGAAAACAATTACGCTCTCGCTGCTTAATCGAAGCATAGTAGATAAGCTTTATTTCCCTGCAAGGCGGGGAAACGAGACATCGCCCTGAAAGCTACAAGTCCCGAAGCGTTCAGAACGGCGGTGCGGCAAAATCGGGAATAGTCGGCGGCGGCCTCGCGCCGCAGATGAAGCTTTAGAGGATAAGGTCGCGGTGGGTGGTCCAGGTCTTGCCGAGGCACGAAAACCGAAGTCTGGAATAAGCATGTAGAAAGCATAGGGCTTCCTTGTTTGGACGAGGGTTCAATCCCCTCCAGCTCCACCCTTAAGAGCCATGCAGGACATATTTATCCCGCATAAAGAGAAATGAGGTCGTGTCACGGTTTGAAGGGACATGACCTCTTTTGCTTTTTATATGTGCAGTGAAAAACGCACCCGTTTCTGTTTCATGAAAAACTTGCAGGAAAAAATGAAATTCGACAATTCAAAAGTGAGAAGGCAGGACAGATTGCTCGACGAAGCCGAAGCCACTGAGCTTCTGAGAAAAGGTGAATACGGCATTATGTCAATGACCGGCAAGGACTCCGAACCCTACGGCATCCCAGTGAACTTCGCTTGGGACGGCGCATGCAGCATATACATACATTGTGCGCCCGAAGGCCGTAAACTTGAATGTCTTAGGAATGACCCCCGTGCATCGTTCTGCATCGTCGGGCACACAAACGTGGTTTCATCAAAATTCACGACCGGCTATGAAAGCATCGTCCTGAAGTGTACGGCATCGACACATCTTGAGGCAGAGGAAAGGATGCATGCCCTCAAACTTATTCTTGAGAAATACTCGCCCGAGGACATGGCCGTAGGACTTAAATATGCTGAAAAGTCGTTTGCGAGGACAGAAATAATCCGTCTTGACATAACAAGCTGGAGCGGAAAATGCAAGAGGGTGAAATGACACCGGAAACAAATTTCAAAAAACTAAAAAAATTATAGAGATGAAAGAAGAAGAAATTGAAAAAGGCGGCGGATTGCCCGAGAACGCATTCCGTCCGCTCAAGCCGGGCGAGACGTACAATCCGCTTATGTCGCCCGACAAGGTTTATCGTGAGGTGACCCCGTGGTCAGTCATCTGGGGTGTTATAATGGCAGTGATATTCTCCGCCGCATCGGCCTATCTCGGCCTCAAGGTCGGTCAGGTGTTCGAAGCCGCCATACCTATCGCCATCATTGCCGTAGGTTTGTCGAGCGCCACCAAGCGCAAGGGAGCACTCGGCGAAAACGTGATGATACAGTCAATCGGTGCATGCTCGGGCGTCATCGTTGCCGGAGCCATATTCACCCTCCCCGCCCTCTACATCCTTCAGGAGAAATATCCTGAGATGACGGTGAGCTTCGGTCAGATGTTCATCAGTTCACTGCTCGGAGGCATCCTCGGAATCCTCTTCCTCATACCTTTCCGCAAATACTTCGTCAAGAGCAAGCACGGCGAATACCCTTTCCCTGAGGCAACAGCCAGCACCCAGGTGCTCATCTCCGGCGAAAAGGGAGGCGATCAGGCAAAACCTCTCCTCATGGCAGGTCTTGTCGGCGGTCTCTACGACTTCATCGTCGGCACCTTCGGATGGTGGAACGAGAACTTCACAAGCCGTGTATGCGGATGGGGCGAAATGATTGCCGACAAGTTCAAGCTCGTGTTCAAAATCAATACTGGAGCCGCCGTTCTCGGCCTCGGCTACATCGTAGGCTTGAAGTATGCGGCCATAATCTGTGCAGGTTCCGTTGCCGTATGGTTCATCATCGTCCCGGGCTTCTCGATGATATGGGGCGACGAAGTTCTGAACACATGGAACCCCGCCATCACCACAGCCGTGAAGGACATGTCGCCAGAAATGATTTTCAATGAGTATGCCAAGAGCATCGGCATCGGCGGCATCGCCATGGCAGGCATCATCGGCATCGTCCGTTCGTGGGGCATAATAAAGAGCGCCGTAGGCCTTGCTGCAAAGGAGATGGGCGGAAAGAAGTCAGAAGAGAAGGTTGAACGCACACAGAGAGACATACCGATGAAAATCATTGCCTTCGGTTCCATCTTCACAATACTTCTTATTGCACTGTTCTTCTATTTCGACGTGATGCACGGAAACATCCTCCACACCGTCATAGCCATCCTCCTCGTTGCCGTAATCTCCTTCCTCTTCACCACCGTTGCCGCCAACGCCATAGCCATCGTGGGCACAAACCCTGTTTCGGGAATGACGCTGATGACCCTCATCCTTGCTTCGGTCATCATGGTGGCAGTAGGATTGAGCGGAACCACCGGCATGGTCATATCCTTCCTCATGGGAAGCGTTGTCTGCACAGCCCTCTCCATGGCAGGCGGATTCATCACCGACCTCAAGATTGGCTACTGGCTGGGAAGCACACCGCGGAAGCAGGAGAGCTGGAAGTTCCTCGGCACTCTCGTCTCTGCAGCGACAGTAGGCGGAGTGATTATGGTGCTCAACGACCTCTACGGATTCACCAGCGGACAGCTCGCCGCACCTCAGGCAAACGCCATGGCCGCCGTCATCGACCCTCTGATGAACGGAGTTGAAGCTCCGTGGATACTCTACGGTGCAGGTGCACTGCTCGCCCTCATACTCACCTTCTGCAAGGTTCCTGCCCTGGCCTTCGCCCTCGGCATGTTCATACCTCTCAACCTCAACCTGCCTCTCCTCGTAGGCGGCGCCATCAACTGGTACGTCACAACCAGAAGCAAGAACGAGGAAACCAACAACGCAAGAGGCGAAAAGGGCACACTGCTCGCTTCCGGATTCATTGCCGGAGGTGCACTGATGGGTGTTGTCAGCTCAATACTGAAATACTACGAAATCAACTTCATCAACGAAGAGTGGCTTGCAAACCCTATGAGCGAAGTCGTTTCAATCGTTGCATACATCCTGCTCGTTGTCTTCCTCACAAAGGCAGCCATGAGCATCAAGAAGAAGGCATGAAACAACAAGCCTGACTGTTGAGACATACAGAGAGACACACATGAAACATGAATGACCGGTCCCCGACTGCACCATCAGCCATAAGGGCCCGGTCATTTTTTTGCATAAAAAAGAGGGGATACGTAACCGATACGTATCCCCTTGTTCAAATCTGCAAACGCTCCTGAAAACTATTATGAAACGTAAGTCCGAATGATACGGACACAATTAAACTGTGTAACCATATAACAATTATATATGCCATAAAGATTTGAAAATGACTGCAAACGTGCATATATTAACATCTTTTAATACCGCAGGCATCTTTACAGCGCAAAAACAAAGGGCATCGCAAAACATGTGCTCATAAAATTAATTAAAATCATTTTTTCCCTTTTAGTTGTCATTTTATATGTTTTACGTATTTTTGCACTATAGCGGATTCCGAATACGCCCGCTTTGCAAAAAATTTGTAGTTGATTCTAAAACAAAAAACTATGACGACCAACGTTATTACATTCGCCCTGCTGTGCTTCACGTCGTTCTTCACACTGACCAACCCTCTGGGCACAATGCCGGTTTTCCTTACCATGACGAACGGCATGGACAACGACGAGCGAAAGCGCATTGTGAGAAGGGCAACCATAATTTCCTTCATCATACTCATGGTCTTCACCTTCTCCGGACAATTCCTCTTCAAGTTCTTCGGCATATCCACCAACGGTTTCCGCATAGCGGCAGGTTTCATAATTTTCAAAATCGGCTACGACATGCTTCAGGCGCGGTTCACCAGCACCAAGCTCAAGGACGAGGAAATCAGGGAATATGCCAACGACATAAGCATCACACCGCTCTCAATCCCAATGCTCTGCGGCCCCGGCGCCATTGCAAACGGCATCATGCTCATGGACGATGCCAAAACGTGGGATCTGAAGCTGACGCTCGTCGGCGTCATAGCGCTTGTCTACATACTGACATACCTCATTCTCAAGGAGTCGACACGCCTTGTGAAAGTCATCGGCGAAACCGGAAACAACGTGATGATGCGCCTCATGGGACTCATACTGATGGTCATCGCCGTGGAGAGCTTCACCGGAGGCATCAAGCCCATCCTCACCGACATCATAAGGAACAGCATTGCGCAATGATGCGCACCCCCTTTACACACGCTGAAAATCTTCACACCCGAAGCACTATAACTTATCTATATATTATAATATGAAAAACAATACAAACTGGAAGGCGGCCCTGATGGCACTGTGCATGACGGCCGCCACAGCTTCTGCCCAGGCACCCCACCCCGAACGCCACTACCTTTCGGGCACAGGCATCGACAACACCGCCACGTGGGACTTCTTCTGCTCAAAGGGACAGAACAGCGGAAAATGGAAAAAGATTGAAGTGCCGTGCAACTGGGAGCTCCAGGGCTACGGCAACTACACCTACGGACGATGGTACACCGTGCCCGACGAGAAGCCGAGCGACGAAGTCGGCACATACCGCCACAAGTTCAAGGCACCCCGTTCATGGAAAGGCCAGCGCGTCAAGATTTACTTCGACGGCGTGATGACCGATGCCGTCGTGAAGATAAACGGCACACAGGCAGGCGAGATGCACCAGGGAGCATTCTACCGCTTCAGCTACGACATCACCGACCTCATAAACTTCGGCAAGAACAACACCCTCGAAGTCGAAGTGGCAAAACAGTCGGCCAACAAATCCATCAACGCCGCCGAGCGCATGGCCGACTGGTGGCTCTACGGAGGCATATTCCGCCCCGTGTGGATTGAAGTCGTACCCCCTACCAACATAAACCACTTTGTCATCGACGCACGCAAGGACGGCCTCATGACCGTCGCCCTCGAGATGGAAGGCAACGCTACCGGCTACGAAGCATCGGTATCGCTGAAATCGCTCAAGACTGGCGAGAAAGTCATGACCGCCGACGGCCGCGACCGCCTGACGCTGAAAATCGCCGACGGCGGCCGCGACCAGACGCTCAGCGGAGAGTGGAAGGACATTAAGAACTGGGACACCGAAAACCCCAACCTCTACACCGCCGAAATCACCCTCCGCGACAAGGACGGAAAGACCGTGCAGACAAGGCAGACGAGAGTGGGATTCCGCACCGTCGAGTTCTTCCCCCAGGACGGCATCTACCTCAACGGCACACGGCTTGTCGTGAAAGGCATCAACCGCCACTCCTTCTCTGTTGACGGCGGACGAACCACCTGCGCCGCCATGAGCCGTCAGGACGCCGAGCTCATCAAGCAGATGAACATGAACGCCGTGCGCTCCCACTATCCGCCCGACGAGCACTTCCTCGACATGTGCGACTCGCTCGGCCTCGTCTACCTCGACGAGCTTGCCGGATGGCAGAACTGCTACGACTCGCAGGTGGGTGCACGCCTCGCAGGCGAGATGGTGCGACGCGACGTCAACCACCCGTCCATCATCATCTGGTGCAACGGCAATGAGGGAGGATGGAACTACTCCACCGACAGCCTCTTCGCCAAGCACGACCATCTGCAGAAGCGCCACGTCATCCACCCGTGGGCCGATTTCGACGACCTCGACACCCACCACTACCCTGCCTACCTCACCGGAGTTGCACGCTTCACCAACGGCTACAAGGTCTTCATGCCCACCGAGTTCATGCACGCCATGTACGACCAGGGCGGCGGAGCCGGCTTGAGAGACTTCTGGGACCGCTGGCTGACCAATCCCCTCTTTGCCGGAGGCTTCGTGTGGGTGTTCTGCGACGAGGCGCCCAAGCGCACCGACAAGAACAACGTGCTTGATTCCGACAAATCCAACGCACCCGACGGAGTCGTAGGACCGCGCCGCGAGAAAGAAGGCAGTTTCTACGCCATAAGAGAACAGTGGTCGCCGATACAGCTGAAGCCGTTCTTCATCACCGACCACTTCGACGGCTCCTTCAAAGTGACGAACGAATACACCTACACCTCCCTCAGCGCCTGCACGATGACCTACCGCGTGCTCTCGCTCGGCACACCGATGCAGAACGGCGGCCAAGCGTCTGAAATAGCCAAGGGCGCAGTAGCACTGCCCGACATCGCACCGGGCGAGACAGGCACCGCACGCTTCACCCTGCCCGAGAATTTCCGCGAAGGCGATGTGCTCGTGCTCGAAGCGTTCGACAAGGAAGGCAAGAGCATCTGCACATGGAGCCGGACAATAAGTTTTGCCCGACAATACTTCGACCGCAAGATGGCGCAGACACCTGCCACACTCGAACTTGCCGAAAAAGCCACTGCATCCAACACCGACGGCACCGTCACGCTGAAGAGCGGAAAAGTCAGCGTCGACTTCGATGCAAATACAGGAATGATAAAGACCGTGCGTAGCGCCGGCACCGAAATACCGTTCAACAACGGCCCTGTGGCCGTAGGCATGAAGATGCGCTACGAGCCGTCGCTCAGCTACGTGCAGAACACCCCCGAGGGCGCCGTCTTCTGCGCCAAGTACAAAGGCGCCGCCGACTCCATCGTGTGGCGTCTCACCGACAAGGGCCTGCTCTACATGGACGCCGTGCTCCTCAACAGAGCCTCCGGCGGAGGCGGATTCGACGATGCCTTCATGGACACCAAGGTCTACAACCTCGGCCTCACCTTCTCCTATCCCGAAACCGCATGCAAGGGCATGAAGTGGATGGGACGCGGCCCTTACCGCGTATGGAAGAACCGTATTGCCGGCACCAACTACAACATCTGGCACAAGGATTACAACAACACCATAACCGGCGAGAGCTACGACAATCTCATATACCCTGAGTTCAAGGGCTACCACGCCAACATGTACTGGGCAACCATCGAGAGCGACACCGCGCCGTTCACCGTCTACTCCCGCTGCGACGGAGTCTTCTACCGCATCTTCACCCCTCAGGAACCCGAAGGACGCGCAAGAGGCCGACTCACCATGCCCGCCTTCCCCGAAGGCGACATATCCTTCCTGCTCGACATCCCTGCCATACAGTCGTTCAAGCCGATTGAACAGCAGGGCCCGAACAGCCAGCCGGGCAACATACGCATCAAGTCGGGCGACGAAGGACTGAGAATCAACCTCATGTTCGATTTCAGAAAGTAAAGCCCGCAGAACATACACATGCACCCTTCACGATTGGAGAGGACGGTAACAGCATCACGCCGCCGCCCTCTCCAATCTGCATTTTCCCCGACCATACACACATATACATACACACACTCTCCCCCGCACACGGAGAGAAAAACAGACAACAGACATGAAAATCATCGTAGCAATGGATTCCTACAAGGGATGCCTCACCTCCGACGAAGCCGGGCGCGCCGTCGCCCACGCCCTCGAAGCCGTCTGCCCCTATGCCGAAATCATCTGCCTGCCCGTCTCCGACGGAGGCGAAGGCCTGGCACAGTCGCTGCTTCGCGCCGTCGGCGGACGCGAAGAGACAGCCCTCGTCCACGACCCCCTGATGCGTCAGATCACGGCCGCCTACACCGTCCTCCCCGACGGCACCGCCGTCATCGACATGGCGTCGGCATGCGGATTGCCCCTCCTGCGGGAGCATGAGCGCAATCCCCTCCGCACCACCACATACGGGTTCGGCGAACTGCTGTGCGACGCCCTCCGCAAAGGCTGCCGCACCGTCATGGCAGGACTCGGCGGAAGCGCCACGAACGACTGCGGAACAGGCATGATGCAGGCCCTCGGCGCCCGATTCTTCGACAGCGGCGGACACGAAATACCCCTCATGTGCGGAGCCTCGCTGAACAGCGTCGAGCGCATCGACACCTCAGGCATGCACGCCCTCACCGACGGCACCGCGTTCACCGCCGCATGCGATGTCGACACACCCCTGCTGGGACCCCGCGGTGCCACCATGACCTTCGCACCCCAAAAGGGAGCAACCGCAGCCGACCTCCTCACCCTCGAAACCGGCATGACCCGCATTGCCGGAATACTCGGGAAACACACCGCCCGCACCGGCTTTGCCGACAAGGCAGGAAGCGGAGCCGCCGGAGGACTCGGCGCAGCCCTCTGCGCCATGCTCGGTGCCGAGCTCAAACGCGGAGCCGAGATTGTGCTCGACGCGGTGCACTTCAACGAGCTGGCCGAGAAAGCCGACATGGTCATCACCGGCGAGGGGCGCTCCGACCTCCAGACACTCATGGGCAAACTGCCGTACACCATCATGAAGAGAGCCGAAAAATACGGCCTGCACGCATTGCTGATTTCGGGAGCAGTGGACAACGAAAAAGCCCTCCTCGATGCAGGATTCACCGCCGTCAGAGCCGTCACACCGACGGGGCAAACGCTCGAAGAAGCCATGAAACCCGACACGGCACGGATGAATATCAAAAAAACGGTACATGAACTTTGGGGAAATTTATAGGGATTCTATATGTAAAATAATTACCCGCTATAAATGAATTTACATTTTATAGCGGGTAAATTAAAGAATACACGATTATAGTCGCACCTTATGATATCATATAGAATACATCAATATTATTTTTGCCACAATCGTATTGCAATACCAATATTAAGATCCCACAAGAATTTGCCACCTTTAGTATTTCCTTCTTCGTCAACTGTCATATCTTTTATTTTACCGAGTCCAATACCTCCACCTCCAAATATCCCAAATAGCATTTTACTACCGAAAAAATAACTATAACTCAAATCCGCCATAAGTGCACCTCTATCAACAACAGGTGTTTCAGAGTAACACAATCCTATAGTAAAATCCTTATTTTCATCACTGGACAGATACCATCCAATACCAGCATGCCAAGCTGTCACATCACTATTTTCACTATTAAATAATAGGTCTTTGCCTATTCCTCCATATAAAGTGAAACCTCCGGCTCCCCCCAAACATAATTTTAAACGCGCAAATTCACCATAAACACGCGATATGCCAAGTGCCAGCTGCGCATTTGGATAGCCATCAGTTTTATAGTTAATGCCATCAATAGCTGTATCAATAAATTTGTCAGCACCAGAAGTAATTGTTTTAGTAACAGATCCGGTTATATTTCTGTTTCCATCGTTTTCATATCCAGAACTATAATCAACAATTTCATCATCTTCATTATTTGGTTTATACACTGTCTTAATATTGTATTCACGTACTGTTGGTTTACCTGTGGCTATTTTTGAATTACCTAATGGAACAACAATTTGGCGTCCAAGAGCGTCTGTACCACTATAAATGCTTATATTTTCATTAAAAGTTGCAGAACCGTCTACAATTATCTTTCCTTTTGATGTACTTAATGTTACAGGCGATACAACTTCACCACCTATATTTATTTTTACAATTACATTCTGCGAAAAAGCTTTTTCGCAAAATGTAAAGAGCAACAAAGCAACTATCAGCAATGTATGTTTTCTCATATTTTGACTTATAATCGGATAAAACATCAAAATTCAGCATTACATTTATCACATTTCAAATAATAAACAACAACTTGTTTATATGGATGCCCTGTACCGTCACAATATCGACACGCAGGACCACTATATACAATTTTTCCATTTTTAATAACACCTTGACGACCTGTTCCATTACATCCGAGGCAATTTCGAGAATAATCGCGCTTATTAACAACTTTACTGTATTGCTTAAGTATTCCTTCACCACAACTAGGGCATTTTCTTGCTTCTGTAAAAGTATTGGAATTCTCATGGTTAAAAGTATTCTTATAACCAATGCAATAATCCTGATGAGCATACATTGCTGTAGATACAGCCATCACAAACATGACAAAAAGTTTTTTCGTTTTCATAACCGTATTATTTAATTGAATTAATAAATGCCTTCATACAAGTCACCGACATACATGTTGTCTAGAACAATTCCAATACTTTTCGTAAAAATAAGTTTGTTTTCTATTTCCAAAATAAGTTAAAATATCACAGATGGAAACATCATAAAAAACATATTGTCCGAATGTAAATCCGTACTTTCTGAAACGTATATGACAATTGATGAAATCAATATTTACCAATAAACATACAGGCGATAAAAGACCGAATAGGCATACGGCATAACCTATTCAATAAAAATGAGTAGAAATATTATATAATCAATACAAAGACTATTGTTCTGAATGAACAGAACGATATTGATTATCTATAAAGTTTTTTAATCGACTGAGCAGACGCTGTGACAACATTATATAAGGTACTGCATCTGACGAAAATTCAATATGGAGTGTACGTAGATTTACAGAACGTACAAAGTCTGTATTAACCAGATATGAGCGCCCTAATCTGCAGAACGGACTATTTATTCCAGCCTCAGAATACATGACCTTAATATTTTGTTCAAAAAAAGAGAGGCATGAAAGCTCATATCGACGTGAACCATCTACATATGTAAAGTTGCAGTAATTTCCATCAGCTTCGATCATCAGCACTTTGTCCAATGGTATTAAACGCAATTCATGCCTGGTACTAATGCAAAGTTTTACCATATTCTTGCATTTTCAGGTCGAACTCCCATCAGACCTATATATTTCGTTTTGTCAAAACTGGCTATAAACAAAAAAACGTGGGAGTAATCTTGTGCCCGTCTTGACGCTTCGAGGCTCTCGCATGCCCAACAATCGAAGACAGAGCAACACGAGAACCCCACGCAATAGATAATATACTAAATGCATAATTATCCCTTACGCGTTTTACACGCGTAAAGGTACATGCTTTAGGATACATTCATTGCATGGCATTCACTGTATTGCCATGATTTTCGATTGTTTGCAAATTTGCGAGATTTGAAGCGTCAAAAATCAAAGCGCAGTAAACGCCTTTCCGTAAAATAGCAGATAGGACAGCTTTTAATGATATATATCCATATATATATTAATACTATCACAATCTATTGCAAAGATACTAAAAAAGGCGTGATATGGTAAAGTTTATACATGAATATTAATAACGCGAGTTATAGATAACAAGACTCCCACAAAGCTGTGAAACAAAGAACCATCGGCATCTTTATTGCCAACGATTGCATAACCATTCCATATAAAAACAACAATTTTAAAAATGTATAAGACCTCGATTTTTTTTATGAAAAACCGAGGCCTTTTTATCACAGTATTTGTTATAGCAATATTTATTTTTTGCATACCTGCAAAAATCTGCGAGCGCTTGCAAATAATCTTCCAAGCGCTCGGAAGATTTTTTCTGGGCGCTCGGAATGTTTTCTGCGAGCGCCCATAGATTTTTATTATATACGATAAACTATTGATGCTTGACGCCTAAAAGACATTTTAGAAGACTGTGGCTTAAAATAATTGCATATGTTGAACAATTGTTTCGCCATTCGTAATGGGTATAAAAAATGTAGTTCTGCATGAACCATGCAAGATACATGAGTATTGCAGAGCTGCAAAAGAAAAAGTCTATATGCAAGAAAAAGATTTTCTAAATCACTTTCTTGTAGTCAACGCTGGTCTTAAAATCACGTTCGGGAATCATAGACATAATTTGAGAAAATATGGTTCTGCCTTTGTTCATACTGCGCACACAATTATGTCATGAACGCAAAAGTAGAAATTCAAATCGAATACACATTTTTACACCTGTAAATAATTAATAGTCAATTAGTAACAAACAAATAATTCCGATTTAACGGGACAACAGTGAAATTAATATAGAAAAACGCACTAAAGAAGGATTAATTGCTTAGGACTTATATATAAAATCGGCAGTAAAGTCGATTTATTGCCGACTTTATATTATCTTTGCACTACAATGAGTATTGACGAGAGATATAGTATTAAACAGAGCATATTGGATTATGCTCGTACTTACGGACGGATTGAAGTTCCTCGATTAGTATCAATATTGGGAATAAAGAAAAATACCGCCCGCCAGTATCTCTGTAACTTGACCAAAGAAAACAAGATCGCCCGTATAGGAAACGGTGAATACATGCTTACTGATAAACAGATTTTCTCATTTGCTCCAACAGAGACATTGAGAAAACTATTTAACGGATTGAAAGAGAAATTGCCGTTCACAGATTTCTGCATCTACGATGGCAGCATCTTCAACACACTCCAGCATCACGTTTCTGTAAATCATGCCATTTATGTCGAAACCAACCGGGATGCTGTAGATTCTGTTTTTTCTCTGTTGAAAGAATCCGACATGCCTGTCTATAAGCAACCGACAGCAAAGTTCATGTACGACTATGTAAACATGCATGAACCATGCATCATAGTAAAGACATTTGTCACTGAATCTCCAGTAAACAAGGTTGATGGGATGGTTACTCCTACCATCGAAAAGTTGCTCGTGGATATACAAAAAGACGAAGACTTTGATTATATGCAGGGTACGGAAATCACTTATATGTATCAGACAGCCTTTGATTTGTACACAGTCAATACTCCCAAAATGCTCCGCTATGCAAGACGTAGAGGAGCATACGACAGTACTTATTCATTAATAGAACTATCACAAAAATATGATAAATAAAGAATGCTTTACAGCAAGATGGATTGAAGAAAAATCCAAGGAGCTAAACTATCCAGACAAAAATATCATTGAAAAGGTCATACATGCCTTTTCATTGCTGGACATGTTGGCGGCTTCAGGTTGCCCATTTCATTTCAAGGGAGGAAGCAGTCTGATGCTTCTTTTAAAAGAACAAGGACACAGATTGTCTATCGATATTGATATAATATGTCCTCCAGGTACAGAAATAGAAGAGTACCTGCAATCATACAAAGACTATGGATTTATTGACTATAAGCCGATAGAGAGGATTCAGCGTGGAACAGACGTACCTAAATCGCATTCCAAATTCTTTTATCAAGTGGCTTTCCTTGATGGAGTAGACAGAAAAGAGAACATCCTGCTGGATGTTCTGAATGAAAACTGCCACTACAATGAAGTCGTGACTTTACCTGTAGAAAGCCGTTTTATAAAGACAGAAGGCGAACTGAATTATGTAAAAGTACCGTCTATAGGAGATATTCTTGGCGACAAGCTTACAGCATATGCACCCAATACAACAGGTATTCCATATCTCAAAAATGGTAAGGATGCCAGTATGGAGATCATCAAACAGCTATATGATATAGCCAGATTGTTTGAGAAAACAGATGTCCTAGAAACAACAACGAAATCGTTTGTACAAATTGCAGAAGTTGAACTCTCGTACAGGCATTTGCCAAACAATCCGAAACTCATTTTCGACGATGTCAGACAGACTTCACTGTGTTTGGCAACAAGGGGAATTGAAGGGAAAGGACAATTTGATGCGTTACAACGTGGTATACAAAGGATAAAATCCTTCATGTTCAATGGCGGTTATTTCATTGACGATGCAATTAGGGATGCAGCACGCGCAGCCTATATCGCCACACTGATAGAAACCGGGAACACAACAATAGAAAAATACGACGGCAATCCGGCGACCATAGGCTCCTTAGATATTGCACCAACACTTCCTTCGCGTCTTAGTAAGCTGAAAAGAACTTCTCCTGAAGCCTATTACTATTGGGCTAAGACCAGCCATCTATTACAATGAGTATAACTATAAACGGAATATACGATTTTCAGTAAGGAAAAAAGATAAGTAAAGCCCTTCATCAACCAGAGCAACAATCTGACAGATGGAGGGCTTTCTGCAAGTTTAAAATTTAGATTTATCCATGTACATATACACTTTTTTTAAATTCAACTTACTTGACTGATTCAAACATATAACATGTTATACCTTTAGGTCTTCCCTGGAGCAGGTAGAACGGTTGACCGGAAGAAAGCTCAAAGTACTGGCCGGTGATAGAGGATACAGAGGCTCGAAGAAAATCAACGGGACAAAGATTATGATTCCCGATGTTCCCAAGAAACCGGACAGCCGTTATCAGAAGCTGAAAAAACATAAACTTTTCTGCAAACGTGCAGGTATGTGACCGACAATAGGTCGCTTGAATTCAGATTACCGATTGGGACGCAACTTTTATAATGATGTGGTGGGAGATACTGTGAACGTGCTTCTGGTGGCTGAGGCCTATAACTTCAAAAGAGCCATGAAAGCTCTTTGATGCATACTTCAAAAAAATTGCGAGATACTGTGTCAGAACAACATCTCGCAAAGATGGGCTTTTTAAGGGATGACTATTTAGTAATTATAATTTTTAACTCGTCCTCTAATTTTTAGTGGACATTAATGATATCGTATAAGGGATTTGTACCCTAGTACAATTTGAAACAGAAAAACAAAAACGTGACGATGCGATCTTGCCCCCCAAAAAAATAAAAAGTTTCGGTTCTACCTGTATTATTCGAAATCTATCTTGCTCACAACAATTACGGCTATAATCAATATGGCAACCAAAGCTCCACATGCTCCAAAGCCGATAGCACACAAGAAATCATCTTCTATAAACTTGATATAACCCCAAAAGGAAAGATACGAGGATAAAGCTCCGATACAGAAACATGTCCAGAAGGGCAACGGTTCTTTTGAGGGGCGAAGCGTTTTTCCGCAATGCGGACATTGTATGGAATAATTTGTTCCGTGCAGGCAGTACTGCAACCTCATTCTAAGACTGATTGAATTGCGACAGTATGGACATTTCCTTTTCATAACAAGAAAATCAATTAGGAATACGTTTTATATTGCAATCCCCGATAACCGCTGATTCGTTTTGGCTATCGGGGATTGCTATGAAAAAGACTATATGCAAGAAAAAGATTTTTTAAAGCACTTTCTTGTAGAGTTCGAGGATTATCTCTTCGGTTACTTCGCGCGGGTTGCCCGGTGTGCATACGTCCTTTATGGCTGATGCGGCGAGCTTAGGAAGGTCTGTCTCCTTGATGCCGAGTTCGGAAAGGTGCTGAGGTATGCCTACCTTCAGCGAGAGTTCTCTGACGGCCTTGACTGCAGCATCGGCTGCCTGCTCCTTGGTCATGCCTTCGGCATACACTCCCATGGCTTTGGCTATGTCGGTGTACTTGTCGAGCGCTGCAGGGGCGTTGAACTCCATGATGGTCGGGAGGAGAAGGGCGTTGGCCACTCCGTGAGGTATGTCGAAGATGGCGCCGAGAGGATGTGCCATGCCGTGGACAACTCCGAGACCTACGTTGGAGAATGCCATGCCGGCGATGTACTGTGCGACGGCCATGCCGTTGCGCGCTTCGGCGTTGGTTGGTTCGAAGACGGCGGTTTCGAGGTGGCGTGCTATCATCTCGATGGCCTTGATTTCGAACATGTCGCTCATTTCCCATGCTCCCTTGGTGATGAGTCCCTCGATGGCATGTGTGAGGGCGTCAAGTCCTGTGGAGGCTGTGAGGCTCTTCGGGAGGGTGTACATGAGTTCGGCATCGACGATGGCGATGGCTGGTATGTCGTTAGGGTCGACGCAAACCATCTTCTTCTCGTTCTTCTCGTCGGTGATGACGTAGTTGATTGTCACCTCGGCGGCTGTGCCGGCTGTGGTTGGGAGGGCTATGACGGGCACGGACTTCTTCTTTGTCGGCGCTATGCCTTCAAGGGAGACGACGTCGCTGAACTCGGGGTTGTTGGTGATGATGCCGATGGCCTTGGAGGTGTCGATGGACGATCCGCCGCCGATGGCGAGGATGAAGTCGGCGCCCGACTCGGCATAGGCCTTGACGCCTGCCTGCACGTTGGCTACTGTGGGGTTGGGCTTTATGTCGCTGAAGACGGTGTAGGGTATGCCTGCCTCTTCGAGTACCTTGAGGACCTTGTCGGCAACGCCGAACTTGAGGAGGTCCTTGTCGGTTGCTACAAAGGCCTTGTGGAGGCCAAGACGTGCGATTTCCTGAGGCAGTACCTTGCGTGCTCCAGGGCCGAAGTATGAAACTTCATTCAATACAAATCTGTTGATCATGATTCATGTTGATGCGGCATCAGCAGTTTAGGGGACCGGTGCCGCGATAGAATTTAAAGTTAAACAAGTTATAAATATCTCCTGTATATGAAAACGAGTGGCGGGGACGGCGCACGGCCGGCGGCACTGCTCAATACGCAACAATATTCGTGAAAATAAATGACACTGGCAAAAGATGTGCAATAAAAATATTATAAATCGGGCGATATGTGGGGGTGATGCGGAGGGGGATGACAGAAAAATGTCCGGCCGCTGCGCTGTGCACAATGGGCCGGACATGGAGTCTGATTTGATTATGAAGATTTAAATGATTATGCCTTGCGGATGTAGTCGACAATCCACTGACCTACTTCGCGGGTGCCGTACTTGGCGCCTCCTTCGACCTGTATCTCGGGTGTGCGGACATCGGCATCGAGCGATGCGTTGACAGCCTTGCGCACGAGGGCTCCTTCGTCGGGGAGGTTGAAATATTCGAAGAGCATGGCTACGCTCAGTATCTGGGCGAGAGGGTTGGCGATGTTCTGTCCCTTTGCCTGCGGCCATGATCCGTGGATAGGCTCGAAGACAGGGGTGTGCTCGCCGGTGGATGCTGAAGGGAGAAGTCCCATGGAGCCGGTGATGCAGCTGCCTTCGTCGGTGAGGATGTCGCCGAAGGTGTTTTCGGTCACCATGACGTCGAAGAAGCATGGGTCCTGAATCATCTTCATGGAGGCGTTGTCGACGAACATGTAGTCGGTTGTCACCTCAGGATAGGAAGGTGCCATCTCCTGCGCTATCTGGCGCCACAGACGGCTGGAGGCGAGGACGTTGGCCTTGTCGACAACGGTGAGGTGGCGGCGGCGCTTCATGGCGTACTCGAAGCCGACACGCAGGATGCGCTCGATTTCGGGACGTGTGTAGTAGTTGGTGTCGTAGGCCTTGTCGTTGTCCTGATATTTCTCGCCGAAGTACATTCCTCCAGTGAGCTCGCGTATGCAGATGAAGTCGGCTCCGCGCACTATCTCGTCCTTGAGGGGTGACTTGTGGATGAGACAGTCGAAAGTGGTGACAGGGCGTATGTTGGCAAAGAGTCCCAGCTTCTTGCGCATGGCGAGCAATCCCTGTTCGGGACGCACCTTGGCGTTGGGGTTGTTGTCGAACTTAGGGTCGCCGACGGATGCGAAAAGCACGGCGTCGCTCTCCATGCAGAGACGGAAGGTTTCTTCGGGGAAGGGGTCGCCGACCTTGTCGATGGCGTCGGCCCCGCAGATTGCATACTCGTAGGTCAATTCGTGACCGAACTTTTCACATACGGCCTTGGCTACGGCAAGTCCCTGTTCCATGATTTCAGGTCCGATGCCGTCGCCGGGCAAAACTGCCAATTTAAGTTTCATAGTGTGTATTTCTTGTTTTTTTAATATTTATACTTCTGATTCGTAGTGCTTGTCGTGTGCCTGATGTTCGCCGGATTCGATGATGTTGAGCATCTTGATGGTGGCCTTGATGGCGGCCTCCGTCTGATCGGCGTCGAGGGCACGCGTGCGGTATATCTTGTCGCCGTACATCCAGGTGATGCTTGTCTGCACGAGGGCATCGGTGCGTCCGCCTGGGGGAATGCTGACGACGTAGTTGGTGAGCCACGGGAAGGAGCGTTCGAGCTTGTACTTGTAGATGTGGCGCACAGCGCGCACGAAGGCGTCGTACATACCGTCGCCGACGGCCGATTCTTCATATACCTGTCCGTTGACTTCGAGCTTCACGCTTGCCATAGGCTTGAGGCCGTAGGCGGTGGAGACGAGGTAGCTGAGGAGCCTTACGCGGGTTTCGGGTGCGGAGTGCTTGAGGACGTCGGAGACGATGTATGGGAGGTCTTCCTGGGTGACGAGCTGTTTCTTGTCGCCGAGTTCGATTATACGCTCCGTCACGCGCCTTGTCTGCTCGGGAGAAAGTTCGAGGCCGAGTTCTTCGAGATTCTTGAGAATGTTGGCCTTGCCGGAGTTCTTGCCGAGGGCGTACTCGCGCTTGCGTCCGAAACGTTCGGGAAGGAGGTCGTTGCAGTAGAGATTGTTCTTGTTGTCGCCGTCGGCATGTACGCCGGCCACCTGCGTGAAGACGCTCTCGCCGATGATGGGCTTGTTAGGGGGAACGGCTATGCCGGAGTAGCTCTCTACGATACGGCTGATTTCGTTCAGCTTGTTCTCGCGGATATTCGTCGTTGCACGGAAATGGTCCTTGAGTATGGCCTGCACGCTCGAGAGAGGTGCATTGCCGGCACGTTCGCCCAAGCCGTTGACGGAGGTGTGGATGCCTCGGCATCCGCTGAGGACGGCGGCGAGGACGTTGGAGATGGCGAGGTCGTAGTCGTTGTGGGCATGGAAATCGAACCGCAAGCCGGGGAAACGTCTGACCATCTGGCGCATGTAATCCATCACTTCGAGGGGGTTGAGCACTCCCAGTGTGTCGGGAAGCATGAAACGCTTGATTCCGCTGTCCTTGAGCGCCTCGACAAAGTTGAAGACGTAGTCGGGCGAATCCTTCATTCCGTTGCTCCAATCCTCAAGGTAGAGGTTGACGGAGATGCCCAGCTGTGAGGCATATTCGAGGGATTTCCTTATGTCGGCAATATGTTCTTCGGGGGTCTTCTTCAGCTGGAAGCGGCAGTGCCTCTCGGAACCTTTGCAGAGGAGGTTGATGTTGCGGCATCCGCAATCGTTTATCCAGTCGAGCGACACCTTGCCGTCGACAAAGCCGAGAACCTCGACACGGTCGAGCATGCCTGCCTGACGTGCCCAACGGCAGATGTTCTTCACGGCTTCCTTCTCGCCTTCGGAAACTCTGGCCGATGCTACTTCGATGCGGTCGACATTGACCTGCTGAAGGAGCATGCGGGCAATTATGAGTTTCTCGTGCGGAACGAAGCTGACACCACTCGTCTGCTCTCCGTCGCGGAGGGTGGTGTCCATGATTTCTATTACGCGTGCTTCTTCTCCCATGCCTCAATCTTATCCTTGTTCTCAAGCAGGAAGTCGATGTCATCCAAGGCATTCATGAGACAATATTTCTTATAGCCATTGATTTCAAAGCGCTCAGACCTGCCTGTTGAGAGGTTTGTAACTGTCTGATTTGGTACGTCTACCCTAACCTGCATCTTCGGATCGGCTTTGATGGTGCTGAAAAGCTCTGCAAGGAATTCTTCGCTCACGACTACAGGAAGGACGAAATTGTTGAGCTCGTTGTTCTTGTGGATATCTGCAAAGAAGCTGGATATGACCACGCGGAATCCGTATCCGGCAATGGCCCATGCGGCGTGCTCACGGCTGGAACCGGAACCGAAGTTCTTGCCGGCAACGAGAATTTCACCGCCGTAGGTAGGGTCGTTGAGTACGAAATCTTTCTTGATGTTTCCATCCTTGTCGTAGCGCCAATCTCTGAAAAGATTGTCACCGAAGAATTTCTCGTCTCTCGTTGTGGCTTTCAGAAAACGCGCCGGAATAATCTGGTCGGTGTCGACATTTTCCAAAGGAAGGGGCACACATGTGCTTGTTATTATATCGAATTTCTGTTTCATCGAATAAATTATAAAAACTGGAATGAATAAAAAAGGGTTTGCATCACATCAGGGTGCGAGGGTCGGTTATAACTCCTGCCACAGCGGCTGCGGCGGCCACAAGCGGGCTTGCGAGGATTGTGCGTGACCCCGGTCCCTGACGTCCTTCAAAGTTTCTGTTTGAAGTGGATACGGAGTATTTGCCTGCAGGAATCTTGTCGTCGTTCATTGCGAGGCAGGCAGAGCATCCCGGCTGACGGATTTCGAAACCGGCTTCTTCGAGCACCTTGTCGAGGCCTTCTTCGCGGATCTGCTTGTCGACCATCCATGAACCCGGTACGAGCCATGCCACGACATGGTCGGCCTTCTTGCGTCCCTTGACAATGGATGCAAAGGCGCGGAAGTCTTCGATGCGTCCGTTGGTGCATGCTCCGAGGAAGACATAATCTATTTTCTTTCCAAGAAGTTTCTCGCCCGGGGTGAATCCCATGTAATCAAGCGACTTCAGATATGAAGCCTGTCCGGCTTCGTCAACTGTATCGAGCGACGGTATTGACTGGGTGATGCCCATGCCCATGCCCGGGTTTGTGCCGTAAGTGACCATTGGTTCTATGTCGGCGGCATCGAACTCAAGCTCCTTGTCGAAAACGGCATCGTCGCCGCTCTTGAGCGTCTTCCAATACTCGACGGCCTTGTCCCAATCGGCTCCCTTAGGGGCATACTCACGTCCTTTGATGTAGGCAAAAGTGGTTTCGTCAGGGGCGATGAATCCTCCGCGCGCTCCCATTTCGATTGAAAGGTTGCACAGGGTGAGTCGTCCTTCCATAGAGAGGTTCTCAACGACATCGCCGGCATATTCGACGAAATAGCCGGTTGCACCGGATGTGGTCAGTTTCGACATGAGGTAGAGGGCAACATCCTTTGCTGTTACGCCTTTTCCCAACTTGCCGTTTATCTTGATGCGCATGGATTTAGGCTTCTGCTGGAGTATGCACTGCGATGCAAGTACCATCTCGACTTCGGATGTACCGATACCGAAAGCTACGGCACCTACGGCTCCATGTGTGGAGGTGTGGGAGTCGCCGCATACGATTGTCATGCCCGGCAAACTCAAGCCTCTCTCAGGACCTACGACGTGTATGATTCCGTTGCGGGGATCCATCATGCCGAAATGTGCCAAACCGAAATCGGCGGCGTTGCGTGCCAAGGTGTCGACCTGGGTCTTTGAGATAGGGTCTTCGATAGGCTTGTCCTGATCGTGGGTAGGAGTATTGTGGTCAGGCATACAATATATGTGATCGGGACGCAGGCACTTCAAACCGCGGCTGCGCATGCCTTCAAAAGCCTGAGGGCTCGTTACCTCGTGACAATACAATCTGTCTATATAAAGCTGTGTTGGGCCGTCTTCAACGTTCTGAACAACATGAGCGTCCCAGATTTTATCAAAAAGAGTGTTCATTTATCTTATTTAATTTATATTTCTTTCATCAATTCGCTTGCAATATCCGAAATGATGCATTGATTATTTCTTGAACTTGTTTATACAATCTATATATGCTTCAACTGATGCTGACACAATATCGGTATTTGCTCCGAATCCATAATAAATATGTCCATCGTACTCAACCTGCATGTGTACCTTGCCGACATCGTCAGAGCCTTTGCTTATGGCCTGAATGGTGAATTCCTTGATTGTCATCTCTCTGCGGATGATGTTCTTGAGAGCCTTTATGGCGGCATCGACAGGACCGTTTCCGGAAGCGGCTGCCTCGAACTTCTCACCGGCAATGTCAAGACCTATGCTGGCAACAGACTTGACGCCCATACCTGTAGTAACCTGAAGGTAATCGAGCTTGACTGTGTGTACATCTGCACGTGTTGCACCGGCAAGCATCAGGATATCGTCGTCAGTAACTTCTTTCTTCTTGTCTGCAAGCTTGAGGAATTCCTGATAAATTCTGTCAAGAACTTCACCGTCGACATTGTATCCGTTGAGAGACAAACGGTGCTTAAGAGCGGCACGTCCGCTTCGTGCAGTCAAAACGATTGAGCTGTCGTCAATACCGACATCCTTTGGATCTATAATCTCATAAGTCTGCACGTTCTTGAGAACACCGTCCTGATGTATGCCTGAAGAATGGGCAAAGGCATTTCGTCCGACGATGGCCTTGTTCGGCTGTACAGGCATATTCATAAGGCTTGAAACCATACGGCTGGTTGGATAAATCTTGACAGTATTTATGTTGGTTTCGATGTCCAAAGTCTTGTGGCACTTCAAAATCATTGCAACCTCTTCAAGAGAAGTATTTCCGGCACGCTCTCCTATTCCATTGATTGT
>ERZ824598.165-NODE-165-length-114409-cov-6.065061_pt1 | contig 114409 bp, 62 predicted proteins | sample MGYA00519934_ERZ824598 | MGnify/ENA primary metagenome ERZ824598 (study PRJEB31778, sample SAMEA3449177) | human gut metagenome | biome: human gut; feature: human-associated habitat; material: faeces | place: United Kingdom | collected 2010/2012 ... | reverse complement strand
GAAAATGAACCGAGTGGTATAGTAATGAATAAAAAAGAAGGTGCATCGTGCATTATGACACACCTCCAAGTCGTTTTTATAATGAATAAATAATTATATTAGTATGTGTGTGACTTTGAGAATTTTGCAGACCTTAGGCTATTATTGAGGAAACATAACTTAATCATGAAATTTTGCAAACTATAATCTGGAAAAATCTCATATTGTTCGGCAATCCTTTATTCATGCAGCTTTCAGATATACGAGTCGTAACTAACTTAATTTCAAAATATTTCAGAAGTGATAAATAAGGTTAATATTACATGGTATAACTTGCTGTTTGATTGGAAATGTGAAAAAATAATAGTATTATTGTAGAACTATTAAGCTTAATAATGACTGATTTACCGCGTTTTGATAATTAAAATTAGTAATATCATGAGAAAACTATTAATTTGCTTATTGGGAATAATTAGCATTATTCTATTTAACTCTTGTGAGCAAGAAGTTAATGATTCATTGAAAGATGAACAAGGGACAACCATGTTCAAGTATAAAGGAGTTTTGTACTCTGGTGAAATCAATGTAGCTATAAAAGAAAAATTAGCAACTCTACCTGAATTAGCTATGTATGTTGATGAAAATGGAGGCATTGAATATTTTGATAATTATGAAGATTTGCTGAAAAATATTTGCGGAGATGATTTGTCTTTGACTGATGATGTGTCAACGAAAGCAAGTAGAACTGTAACAACTTCATATATTACGCTTTATAAGGACCTTAATTATAAAGGAGGATCAAAAACTTACGATATATCTTCTTCTGGGACTAGATATGTTCATATCTCAGATCTATCATCTATAGGGTTCTCTAATAATATTAGTTCTGTAAAAATAGAAATACGGAATCCTGGGAATCCAGATAAACAGTCAATGTTAACTCTTTGGGATGATGTTAACTATAAGGGGCCTACAGTTGTTTTTAGAGTGCCAGCACGAGATAATACATGGTTTATGCCTGATTTAAGAACAATGCCCAGGGGAGTATCAGGGGGGAATTGGAATGATGCCGCTCGTTCCTTGAAGTTTAATTTCTTTAAAGTTCCAACGCCATGGCCTCCTCGTTAATAAGAATTTTATGAATTGTTATGGTAATAGCTAGTCATGCTTTTATTTATGGTTCTATCAAGATTTTAATTAAAAAGTGATTTTAAAGGGAAGTAGTAAGAGATTATTGGAGGCTTACTACTTCTCTTTAATTGTTTATAATATATTACCCTGTTATATTTTCGGTTATTGTTCTTTATGAATACGATATGCTTATCCTGTATGCTGAATGGAAGCTGAATTCCTAAAAATATAAGGTGTATTGTAGTTAGTTTATAAATTCTTTGAAGGAGTATTGAATTTTTATTTTTAAAAAGTAAATACGTTGCCTAATGTCATTGCAATGAGAAGGTCATAAGAAAAATGTCTATTATAGAACTTAGCTTAATATAATAATTACATTTCGAATCTAGTGAATGATATTGATGCGTTATAGCATTTTAAGATGTAAAGTCTGGTATTAAAGGTTAAAAGTTACCAACTTTTGAGTTTTAGCTTTCAACTTTCGAAGAAATCGAATACTTTTGTACAGAATTACTAAATAACAGAAATGAAGAAACTTACATTATTCTTTTTGTCTTTGTTGGTGTGTGGGTTAGCCTTTCAAGCATGCGATAATACTAAAACCTACGCAGAAATGCTGGAGGAGGAAAAAGATGCCATCAAAGCATTTATAAAAGACAATAATATTAGAGTTATATCCCAAACAGAGTTTTATAGAAACGACTCGATTACGGATACGCTAAAGAATGAATATGTGCAGCTTGCTAGTGGTGTATATATGCAAATACGGGATAAAGGTTCTAAGAATCCTGCTGATACAGTGAAGGCGAACGACCAAATATTGGTGCGTTTCATGGAATACGGTCTTATTCAGGGAGATACGACAATGTCTAATTTAGGATTTGTAGAAGTTGTAGATGAATTTAATTATCGGGTAACGAGTTCTTCCATTGCCGGTCAGTTTACGCAAGGATTGATGCTTACTTATTACCAAACGACTGCTGTTCCTGCTGGTTGGTTAGTACCATTGGCCTATGTACGTGACATGGCACACGTCAGACTGATCGTTCCTTCCAAAATGGGACATAATTCCGCAATGCAACAAGTATATCCTTATTATTACGATATCCGTAAATACCAAATTTATAGGTAATTTTTAACCAACAATCTTTAAATCATTAATAACCTAATGACTCTAATCAAATCTATCTCTGGAATCCGCGGAACTATTGGCGGAGGAGCGGGTGAAGGCTTGAATCCGCTTGACATTGTGAAATTCACATCAGCGTATGCAACACTTATCCGCAAAACGTGCACAGTAAAAAGCAACAAAATTGTAGTAGGACGCGACGCCCGCATTTCGGGTGAAATGGTAAAGAATGTAGTGGTAGGTACCCTGATGGGTATGGGCTGGGATGTGGTTGACATCGACCTGGCTTCTACACCGACTACTGAACTGGCTGTAACGATGGAAGGTGCTGCCGGTGGTATTATTTTAACTGCTTCGCACAACCCCAAACAATGGAACGCTCTGAAATTGCTGAATGAACGTGGTGAATTTCTGAATGCTGCCGAAGGTAACGAAGTACTTCGTATTGCTGAGGCTGAAGAATTTGACTATGCTGAAGTAGACAAGTTGGGCTCTTATCGTAAGGACTTGACTTATAATCAGAAACACATAGACAGCGTACTGGCACTCGACCTGGTGGACGTAGAAGCCATCAAAAAAGCGAACTTCCGTGTAGCTATCGACTGTGTGAACTCTGTAGGCGGCATTATTTTGCCGGAATTGTTGGAACAGCTTGGCGTGCAACACATAGAAAAGCTCTACTGCGAACCGACAGGGAACTTCCAGCATAATCCCGAACCGCTGGAAAAGAATCTGGGTGATATCATGAACCTGATGAAGGGTGGCAAGGCTGATGTGGCTTTTGTGGTTGACCCGGATGTAGACCGCTTGGCAATGATTTGCGAAGATGGAAAAATGTATGGTGAGGAATATACATTGGTAAGTGTTGCCGACTATGTATTGAAGCATACTCCGGGTAATACGGTATCCAATCTGAGTTCCACCCGTGCATTGCGTGACGTAACCCGTAAATATGGCAAAGAATATTTTGCTTCTGCCGTAGGCGAGGTGAATGTAACTACCAAGATGAAAGAAGTAGGCGCCGTTATCGGTGGTGAAGGCAATGGCGGAGTTATTTATCCGGCAAGCCATTACGGACGCGATGCATTGGTAGGTATCGCTTTGTTCCTGAGCCATCTGGCGCATGAAGGCAAGAAAGTTAGTGAACTTCGTGCAACTTATCCGGCTTATTTCATGGCGAAGAACCGTGTGGACCTGACTCCCGAAACGGATGTTGATGCCATTCTTGCTAAAGTGAAAGAACTTTATAGGAATGAAGAAATCAATGATATCGACGGTGTGAAAATAGACTTTGCGGACAAGTGGGTACATTTGCGCAAGAGTAATACCGAACCGATTATACGTGTATATAGTGAGGCTTCCACACCGGAAGCGGCTGAGGAAATCGGTCAGAAAATAATGAAAGTGATTGAAGATCTGGCGAAATAAGCCAATATTTAATAAGAATAAGAGAGGCGGCATTCTTTCAAAAAGGGATGCCGCCTCTTTTTTGTTATGACATTTCGTATCGTTTATGCGTCCGGTGATATAATCTTTCCGATTTCTCCCTCAAAGTTCGGAGTGAATACCCCCTTGCCTATATTTTCTTTGATTTCTTCTATTGTCCAGAAACGTCCGCCATCCAGTTCGTCACTTGGATGTATTTCACCATCGTATACAGTCTTGTGTACAAAGACAAGTTCTTTTTCACGGCTGGACTCAAAGACATAATGAGTGACTGTTTCAGGGGTAAACTCGGTGATGCCCAGTTCTTCGCGTACTTCGCGTTTCAATGCCATTTCCACACTTTCCCCTAAATCTATATGTCCGCCTACGGAAGTGTCCCATTTCCCGGGTTGGATGTCTTTCCATTCGGGGCGTTTCTGAAGGTACAGTTCACCTTGGGAGTTGAAGACGTGCAGGTGTATCACGGGATGCAGCAGTTTGCTGCCACTGTGGCATTCACCGCGGGTGGCGGCACCTGTAATATTTCCTTGTTCGTCGACAAGGGGGAACATTTCTTGGTTATTATCGCTGTTCATAATTTTACGGTATTAATAATGATGAGTCTCCATAACTTAAGAAACGGAAGTCATGGCTTAAAGCGAAATCATATATCTTTCTCCAGTTCCCCTTTACAAAGGCCGATACAAGTAACAGCAATGTACTTTGTGGCTGGTGAAAGTTGGTGACCATGGCCGATACAATCTTATAATCATATCCCGGAGCAATGATAATTTGGGTGCTGGTATGCAGAGCTTCCATCTCGTGACGGCTCAGATAATCGAGAATGGCCTGCAACGATTTCGTGGAAGTGATACTGGCTGTTTCTTCTGCCGTTTCGTAGGGTTGCCACTGCCGGACGTGCAGTTCTTCCTCTGTCGCATCAGGATTCTTTAGGAGGGTGACACCGATGTGGTAAAGACTTTCCAGTGTTCTGACTGATGTAGTGCCTACGGCAATTGCCTTTCCGTTATGGGCAATCAATTTTTCAATGGTTCCCCGCGAAACTGATATGTATTCCGTATGCATTTCATGTCCTTCTATTTCCTCGCTCTTTACGGGCTTGAAAGTACCTGCGCCTACGTGCAGTGTCAGTTCTTCCAGTTCGACTCCTTTTTCTTTTAAGGCATCCAACACACGGGGAGTGAAATGCAGTCCGGCGGTAGGTGCGGCTACCGAACCTTTTATCTTAGAGTAGACGGTCTGATAAGTCTCTTTATCACTTTCCTGGGTCTCCCGGTTCAGATAGGGCGGAATAGGTAGTTCACCAAATACTTCAAGAATGTCGGCAAAGGTAATTTCCGAATTGTTCCAGCGGAAATCAACCCAGTGACTGGTACCGTGACATTCGCCACGAGTGGCTGTCAGCGTAATGGGCTGGCTTTTTACAACCATTTCCCGTTTCAGAGTTCCTTCTTTCCATTTTTTCAGATTGCCTATCATGCACAGCCAGGCGGCATGTTCTGTTTGCTGGAAATTGAGTACGTAGTCGTTCGGTTCGATGGGTTCCAGGCAGAATACTTCGATCAGAGCGCCGGTTTCCTTGCGGAAGTGCAGTCGTGCCTGAATCACCTTCGTGTTATTGAATATCATCAGACTTCCTGCGGGCAAGTAGGAAGGCAGTGAAGTAAAGCGGTCTTCGGATACTTCGCCGTGACGATATACCAGAAGTTTAGACTGGTCGCGTACAGACAAGGGGAATTTGGCGATGCGTTCATCGGGTAGCGGATAGTTAAATTCGCTGATACGGATATGTTTTGGATCTTCTTTCATGATAAACTTCATTTACGGGCTGCAAAGGTACGGATATTTATCGTCTTTTTTCTATCTTTTTTTATTGAGTTGCCGTATCTTTGTAGGGTGATTGGGTTTCAGAACTCCAACCGCAAGTTGTTATTTGTCAAATACTAAAATGGAAAGAAGATGAAAATAGGTGATAAAGTACGTTTCCTTAACGAAATCGGAGGCGGTATCGTGAAAGGATTCCGGGGCAAGGATATTGTGTTGGTGGAAGATTCCGACGGTTTTGATATTCCGATGCCCATGCGTGAGTGCGTGGTGATAGAAACGGATGATTATAATATGACGAGGCCGGCATCGAAAGCTGCTCCGAAGAAGGTGGAGGAAAAGTCGGTGAAGGCACCTGAGATGCCTGTCTTCCGTCAGCAGGAAACGCGTGGCGGAGATATATTGAACGTTTTTCTGGCTTTCGTTCCGGAGGATATCAAAGCAGTCAGCACAACGCCTTTTGAGGCTTATCTGGTGAATGACAGTAATTACTATCTGTACTATACCTATCTATGCGCTGAAGGAAAAGCGTGGAATGTCCGTTCTAACGGGTTGGTAGAACCGAATACTAAATTCCTTTTGGAAGAGTTTGAAAAAGCGGAACTGAATGATCGGGAACATGTGGCTGTGCAGTTCATAGCTTTTAAAGACGGTCGTTCTTTCGCTTTGAAGCCAGCGGTCAGTGTGGAGCTGCGTATTGATACAGTAAAGTTTTATAAGTTGCACACATTCCAGGAATCGGAATTCTTTGAAACTCCCGCTCTGATTTATGATATTGTGAAAGACGATGTTCCTACCAAGCAAGTGTATGTTTCTGCCGAGGAGTTGCAGTCAGCTTTGCTTCAGAAGGTTGTTGTGGATAAACCGAAGTCTCAACCTATTGTGAAGCGTGGCGGGCAGAATGGCATTATTGAGATAGATCTTCATATCGGGGAGTTATTGGACGATACTCATGGGATGAGTAACAGTGAGATATTGAATTATCAGCTTGATAAGTTCCGTGAAGTGTTGGAACAGTATAAGAATAAGCGTGAACAACGCATTGTCTTTATTCATGGAAAAGGGGACGGAGTGCTTCGTAAAGCACTGCTGGATGAGTTGAAACGCAAATATCCTGCATTTCGGCATCAGGACGCTTCTTTTCAGGAATATGGCTTCGGAGCGACAATGGTGACGGTGAAATAGTTACAAGCTACAAGCTACGAGTACAGCGCAGCAACTCGTAGCTTGTAGCTCGTAACTATACCATCAGATATTAGTCTTAGTTTTCTTTCCCAAAGGAATGGAAAGGCCGATAAAGGCATTTACATGTTTGGAATTGTTTCCGAAATACATATAGTCGGTGCCCAGCATCAAAGGACCTACCTTAAAAGCAATACCGAAAGTTTCGCCACCTTGCAACATGGAGTAACTTAGCGTTGCATTTATCAAAGTGTTGGGGCGGTAATTGGCAGACAATGTCAATTCAGAATACGTCTTTAGCTGTCCGAAGCGGGTAGTTGATAATAATCCTAGCCCCAGTTTATTATTCAGCAAACCATATTCTCCTCCTATAACCATAGTCGGTGATAAAGAAGTGGTACGGGATTTGTTTTCCTTCTTCTGCAAACCATAGAGTTCAAAGTCCAGTACATCGGATGATGTATCATAATTGTCTTTGTCAATAGTCGTATTCTTGCTTGACTCGGCTACCTGAGAATTCGATTTACCCCAGGAAATAAATCCTAAATCAAGAATTGCGGCAGAAAGAGTAAGATTTTTCATAAGTTGATAACTTGCTCCCAAGTCAATACCGGCTCCGTAACCACTGATGCCAAAGCTGTTGTAATCCAGGTCGGTGATATAACCATTCTCTTCCTCAAGCTCCAGTCCCTTGGCGGAAGCTTCCAGATACGCATCCGAAATTATCTGAAATTCAGAATCTATTCCGGCTTCTTTTCCACTCAGATGCAACTGGTTAATTTTCAGATTTATATTTCCGGCACCCAGCAATAATTTTGCTTTACCACCTATGGTCAATCGCTCATTGATAGCACGTGAATAACCGGCTCCTACTTCTATATAAGCATTTAAGCGTAATTTCTCATTTTGGATATTGAAAGTCTTTCCACTTCCCCAACTAAAATTTTCAGCGTCTATTGCCCGCAGGTAGTCGAACATTGTTTTAGGAATAGTCGCATCTACATCTGCCCGCGCTCCTACATTGAATGACCAGAACCCTTTCCCTTTATAAAAACCGAAAGATATGACATCCGTATTAGCACTGATATTCACCTCATTCATTCCTTTCAGACGGTTGTAGAATTTATCATTGTTGTAAAATTCGCCGTCGGAATCAAAGACATCGATAACGTCCTGAATGCCCAGGGAATTGGTGGATACTTCGGCGGTTACCGAACCTATACCGGGTATATTGACATAACCACGTTTAGGTTGTAGTGCCGGATTCAGCTGCATACGGGTACTGCTGCCTTCCATGAAATAAGATGAACGTAGATATTGCGCCTGCAAAGCTGTAGGCACAAGAAGGAAAATGAAAATTCCCAGAAATAAAACCTTTTTCATTGTGTCTCGTTATTTGTGGATTACTGTTAATGATTACTTAGAATTGTTTATGCAAAGTTAAAACAACTATTTTTTATACCCAAATAATAGAATGTATAAAAGTAGGGTAAATAAATATTTCAGTGGATATCCGGTCTTAAAATTGGACTAAATGGGAAAAACTATTATATTTGTGGTAATACATGAGGAATGCCGTAATTCTTTATTTAAACAGTAAAAGCGATGGACACAATATGTGACAAGATTATATGGAGAATCATTTTCTCTATCTTTTTCTTACTGATCTTGGCCGTTTCGTGTAAACAGCCGGAAAGAAAGAGCTCATGGGTGGAAGATTATGACTCTTTTTATAGTTCGGTCACAGACTCTCTGACTGCCTATCCGCAGAAAGTACGTGGGTTGACGCTACAAAAAATGCAAATGTCGACCGATAGCCTGGAATGGTACTACTATGCTGCCATAGTACTGAAAACATATATGTTTTCTTCGGATGTGGACTCTGCCCGTCATTTAAGGAAGAAGATTGAGGACTTTTGTGACCGTCAGCAGCCATCTCCTTATATTGCCGATTTGCGTTCGGAATACTTGAATGTTAAAGGTAATATTTATGTCCGTGTAGGAAATATGGACTCTGCCATTATTTGTTTTACAGATTCTTATGAACAACGCCTGCAAGGAGTAAAGAAAGAGCTGGTGTCGGATATTCTTATCAATCTGGCTGATGCGTGCAGCCGTCAGGGAAAGTATGACGTCAGTGCTTACTGGTATCGTAAAGCATTGCAGACAAGCGACTCACTGGGATTGTCTGAAGAAAAACGTCCTCCGGTTTATTATGGTCTTGCACAGGTTTATATGGCCTTGCATGATTTTGACCAATGTGATTACTATTATAATCTGGCGGAAACGTTCTATGATAAGATGTTGCCTTATGAACAGTATATCTACTTGAATAATCGTGGCAATTCATATTATTACCGGGAAGATTATACGGAGGCTTTGGAATATTTTAAGAAAGGTCTTTCGTTGGCTGTTTCTCATTCTGACATGGTTTTTGAGAGAAATCTTTGTATGGTCAATCTGGGAGATGTATATCTGCAAATGAATGAACCTGATTCAGCGGCGAAATATATAAGTAAGTGTCAGCCTTTCTTTCAGAAGATGGGAGCGGCGGGAGCACTTTATTATATTGATACGCAGCGTATAGGATTGGCTTTGGAAAGGAATGATATAGCTAAGGTCAGGCATCTGTTGAGTACGATTACCAATTCGGAAAATGTGGAACCGGATATGCTGCATATCCGCAATAAATATCTGCAGGAATTTTATGAACGGACGGCGGACTACAAGAATGCTTTCTTTTATCAGAAAGAAAACAGGCGGTTGGACGATTCCATCCGGAATGAGCGTGTGAAGATGCGTACTGCCGATATTTCATTAAGATATCAACAGGATTCCACATTGTTGGCAAAGAACATTTTGATTGAACAACAGAAGATTGAGATGCTGAAGCTGAATGAAGGACTTTTCTTCTGGATTGGAGTTTGTGTGTTGGTGTTGATAATTACCTGCTTCATTTATCTGTATGGTAAGAAACGGCGTGCCCTTCTGCTTGCCCAGAGTCAGCGGACTATTTCTTCCCTGCGTCTGGAGAATATACGCAACCGGATATCCCCGCATTTCATTTTCAATGTGCTTAATCAGGAAATGGGTAGTCGGGAAGGGGAAAAGAAGAAGGAGCTATCTGCGTTGGTGAAGTTAATGAGGCGCAATCTGGAACTGGCGGAGCAGATGTGTATCACACTGGCAGAGGAATTGGAGTTTGTGCAGACATATATCGAATTGCAGCGTCGTTCTTTAGGGCCTCTGTTCAAATTGGTCGTTAAGGTTGGCGAAGATGTGGATACCGGCCAGTTGATATTACCTTCCATGCTGATACAGATTCCGGTGGAAAATGCTGTCAAGCATGCCCTTCTGAATAAAGAAGGCGAACGCTGCCTGTGGATTGATATTTATCGTTCCGGTACTTATGTTTGCGTCAAGATTACCGATAATGGCGGTGGTTTCAAACTGAATAGCGGAAACAGGGGGACAGGTACCGGCATGAAGGTGATTATGCAAACTATTCAGATATTGAATGCCAAAAACAAGGATATGATTGAAACTGCTGTACGCAACGTCACTTTGCCGAATGGCGAGACCGGATGTGAAGTAAGTTTCCATTTACCGTCGAATTATGATTATTCTGTTTTATGATTTTGGGATAATCCCTAATTTCCACTGAATATCCTCGATTTTGGCGGAATATCCTGAATAGAACGTTTTGTGATTTTTGAATTTATTCTCAGTTGATTAATTTCGCAGAAACAAGATAGTGTATGGACAGGTATAAGGTTGCAATAGTAGATGACGATGAGTTGTCCTTAGATAATCTGGCATTCGGATTACAGAAATTTGAGGATTTCCACGTAGAAGGTACTGCGCGCAATGGCGCATCCGGAAAGAAGCTGATTGCCAAGGTGCATCCCGATTTGTTGTTTTTGGATGTAGAATTGCCTGACATGAGGGGGATGGACTTATTGGATAGTATTCGTGAGTCTTTGACGTGGGACATGAAAGTCGTTTTTTATACGGCATATGATAAATACATGGTATCTGCTATTCGTCAATCTGCTTTTGATTATTTGTTGAAGCCTTTTGAGGAGGAGGAGCTGGAACTTATTATTTCTCGGTTTATGAAAAGAATCGAATTGGAACGGAAAGCGGTATCTTTCCCTTCGGCATTGGTAAATACCAGCCAGACGTTTATGGTGTTTACCCCGACAAATGATATGAGGGCGTTGCGCCCTGCTGAAATAGGATATTTCAGATATTGCTCTGAAAGGAAACAGTGGGAAGTGGTATTAAGCGGACAGGCACCGCTGCCTTTGAAGAAGAGTACCACTGCCGAGCAGATCGTAAAGTACGCGCCTTGCTTTGTGCAGATTCATCAGTCATTCATTATTAATATTGATTATCTGATGATTATCAAAGACAGTAAGTGCGTGTTGTATCCACCTTTTGAGAATGTGTCGGAGTTGCTGGTTTCCAAGAAGTTTAAGAAGGAACTGCAAGACAGATATTGTTTGTAAATAAATTGTATATTGGTTAGGGAGTCGACACTTGAATGGTGTTGATAAAAGAAAGAGGGTGCAAAACGTGATGTTCAGCACCCTCTCTTTTTTTATTTATCAAAAGATTTTCCTAATTATCGGAGTGGGATTATTTCACTTCGATACCTTTGTTTTGCAATGTGACGTTCAATACTTTTGCATAGTCAGCGTATTGTTTGTCAGTCAGTGCTTTTTTCATCAACTTCAAGTTTCCGTAGACTGCATTGCGAAGTTTCTTTGGCTGATCCTTCTTTGAAGTTGTGGCGCGTCCCATTTGTGCAGAGAAGTATTCGCAGATGTTCGCAACTTCTTCGTGCTGGTCAGCGGATAAATTCAAATATTTACTCAACTTGCTTACGTTGATGTTACCATCCCATTTTGCAGTTGTAGGCTGATTTCCTGCTGCAAATGTCGTAGCGGTCAGACATACGGCTGCCACTAATGTTAATCCTAAACGTTTCATAATACCTACTTTTAATTTGTTATACCTAAAAACAATTCTAATCCTAAAAATCTAATACCTATTGAAAATAGCTCTAAGCGCTTAGCTTTTTCTTTTTACCTGTGCAAATATAGAAATATGTTTTATAACATAAAAGCATAGGAAAAGAAAAGTGGAGTATAGAATGCTATTTCTTGATATAAATCAATTATTAGATGTTATTTTGCTCGTTTTAAGGCTTTATATGTAATACAAATGTAATGTGATTACCGGATATGGGTAATCATAATGAAAGTAGATGTTCGTGTCTCACCACCATCCCCATTTTTTATCCGGCATATCTATGGTGTATCGAATTTCCGATGAAACGCCCACAAACCCCAATCCGCCTTCTACATTGCTGGGCAGGCTGATGGGTTCCATTATGGCTTCGTCGTAATCATCATCATCCATGCAGTTCAAGGCTTTCAGGTAGCGATAGTATGTTTCCGGCAGGCTTAGCAGGCGCACAGTGATGGTCTGTTTCAGGCAGCAGCGGGTGTAATTTAGTGATTGGAGAATTTCATAGTTGTCGTCATAAAGCGGGGTATAAACCTTCAGTGTAGCGGATGAATTGGTGAAACGGTTGTCGGTGAAGATATTATATTTGTTTTCAATGTTAGGGAACATGGCATTTTCGTCATCATCCGAGTTGGTGATATGTCCGTCGGTCAGTATCACGTCTTCACGGTTGATAAGCTCGGTATATTTATAGTTGACGACTGTGTCTTTTGTTAGGGTGTAAACGTAATCTCCGTTTTCGTCCTTTATATAGTTTCCATTCTCATCTTTGTTATCAGTATAGATGACGCAGCGAAAATCCTTGTTATTCACTATTTCCAGCCGGTAGTAATTTTTTTCGTTCGGGATATCCTGCATGGTAATGTGGTATTGACGGTGAGCCCTCATGCTGCCCCATTGGCGTATGAGGGCGGTGCAGGTGTCTACTTGCAGGCTTTGTATAGGCTGGGGGGCGGTTACTTGGGAACTAACATGATATTTTCCGCCTTCTGCCGTGGCTTCAAGACGGATATTGTCTCCGGGTTTCAAAGCGGTAGTGAGGCGGAATATTTTGAAGCGCATGCTTTTCAGCAATGCCTCGTACTGTTCCTTATCAAGCTGATTCTGCATATACTTGTAATATTCTTCGGGAGATATGGCTTGGGGAGACTCTGTTTGTTTGCCGTTCACGTAAAGTGAGAGCGTTGCTTCGTTGATGTAGCCGATACTGTTCCCTTCGCTGAGGTGCAGATAGACGAGATTCTCTGTCTGTCCGGTATTGAGCAGGGTATTCATGATGAGCAGCGGCTCTTGCTGTCCGGGATTATAAGGTATCTCGTTCTCACAAGCAGCAAAGAGTCCGGCGACGGCTATATATATAATAAGGTGTAATTTGATTCTTGTTTTCATATCCGGCATGATTTTCAAAATTTATAGGTATAAGTAACAGATGGTATACAGGGTAATATGGTTAATTTCTTGATAACAGCTTTCGATTTTTTCTCGATAGGAGTATATTGGTTACCGTTCCCTTGATAGATGCTGTTATAGAAGTCATTATAACTATTGTATTCTTGTTCCCATTTGCTGTAAACCAGATTGGGATTCATCGCATTATAGGCATTGTAGACGCTGATATTCCAGGTGCGCATACCATGCTTGGTTTTCTTGTTGAAGTTGATGCCCAGATTCAGGCGATGGCTGGCGGGCAGGCGGTAGTTGTTGCGTTGAGAGATATAAGGGGCGGATTCTACATTGCCATCGGGGCGGATAACAATGGTTTCCCGTTCGGGCACTGTGATGCATCCGCCGGTATTGAATATCCATGAAGCTCCTACATCGATGCGTTCACTGAATTTATGGTTCAGACATAGACTGATGCTGTGGCGACGGTCGTACTTATACGGAAACCACTTGCCCTGACTGATGGCGCCGTCTTTGAAACGGTGATCGGTTTTTGCCAGGGTATATGCCAGCCATCCTGTGGTCTTTCCAAAAGTCTTTTGCACCATTGCTTCCAGTCCGAAAGAACGTCCTTCTCCCATTTCCACTTTCTCCTCCCAATTGGTGGAAGTGCCGAAGAAAGAGACACCATCTTGATATTCGAGTATGTGGCGCATCTGTTTGTAGTAGCCCTCTATGGAAAACTCCCAGCCGGGCAGTCCGGTATAATAGCCTCCGAGAGAGTATTGGTTGGCATACATGGGGCGTATGTTTTTGGTAATCGGCACCCAGAGGTCTGTAGGCATGGAGAACGGAGTGGATGAGAGCAGGTGTACGTATTGCGCCATGCAGGTATAGGATGCCTTTGCAGAGAATCCTTGCCCGAAGTTATAGCGTGTGGAGAGGCGGGGCTGCACCGAGTAGTATTCCTTTCCTTGTGTAGCGAACAATGATGCCCGCACTCCTGCATTCAGACTGAGGCGGCTGTTCAGGTTAAAGTTGTCTTCGGCATAGAGCGATACTTCTTGTCCGCGCAGTGCACGGTTGTTACTGGTTGCGTAAATAGTTTCTTCCTGTGGCTGTCCGTTTTCTATTTCTTGCATCTTGGAAGTGGAAATGCCCGGACGGAAAGTATGGTGGATGTATTCCGCTCCGAACTTGATGTGATGTGCCGGTGCAGGGGTATAGTCGAAGTCCATACGGGCAGTCCAGTCGCTGATGCCGGAGCGAAATTGGGAGAAATAGCTATAGCGGTTTGATATTTGCCCTTGGTAAATGCTTGTATTTTCCATGTCCTGATCTAATTTCATCAGATAGTTATTGTATGAAATGGTAGTGTTGCAGAACAGTTTACTGTTGAACACATAATTCCAGCGGCCATAGGCAATGGTGTTTCCCCAGTTCAGATGACTGTCATCCTTATAATAGAAATATGACTGATCATTGTTCTGATAATTATTATGGTCAGTGGAGTCAAAGTGGTAGTGATCCTTTCCCTTATAGAAACCGAGGAAGAGACGGCTGCGGTCATTGAACTTGTGGTTCACTTTGGCGTTGATATCATAGAAGTAATAGTTGTATTTATCAGCATAATTATCGTCTTTGTCCACTATGAGATTTTTGAAGAAGGTGGTATGGGTAGCCCGCGCGCTGAGGCTGAAAGAAGTGTGCCCCTTCCAGATGGGACCTTCAATATGCAGCTTGTCGGTGAGTGTGCCGATGCTGAGCGCACCGTGGTAATGGTTCATATCTCCGTCGTTGGTGCGCACGTCGATGATGGAGGAAAGGCGGCCTCCGTAACGGGCGGGAAAGGAACTCTTGTAGAGTGTGGTGTTTTTCACTGCTTCGGGGGTGAAAACAGAGAATACACCCAACAGATGGTCTGCATTATATACAGGAATACCGTCCAGTAATATAAGGTTCTGGTCTGGTCCGCCACCCCGGACGTATAGTCCGGAGAACCCTTCCATACCTGCCTGTACGCCTGGCATCAGCTGAATTGTTTTCAGAATGTCGGCTTCTCCGAGCACTGCCGGAGTATGTTGTATCTGCGTCATCGGAATTTCGTGCGCTCCCATGGAGGTAGCCTGGATGCCGGCTTCTTTCTTATCCGAAAGTACTATCACTTCCGCCAGTTCATTGTCTCCATTCAGGCGGATATTGAGCACGGTATCTTTATTCAGCGGGAACGAACTGTGCCGGGTTTCGTACCCTAAATACGAAAAACTTAATTCAGTGTCTCCCTCCGGCAAGGTGAGGGTATAGAAACCGAAAGGATTGGTGGCAGTGCCCACCCGCTGACGACTTTCGAGGACATTGGCACCAATCAGCGTCTCGGAGGACGCCCCGTCCGTCACGTATCCGCTGATAGTGAATCGTCGGCTTACGGTTTTCTGCGGCATGGACCGCTTGTTTAGCAAAATATGCTTTCCGGAGATTTCGAAACCTATCGGTTGGGTCTCGAAGGCCTTCCGGAGAATTTCGTTGAGGGTAAGGTCGCGGACGGCCAGTGTGATACGTCCGTTCAGGCGTACTTCTTCTCCGTATATGAAGCGATACCCGGTTTTTTGTTCCACTTGTTTCACAAATTCTTCCAGCGTGGCGTTTTGCAGTTTGATGCTGAGACGTGTTTGTGCGGGATTCGTTTTTTGTAGAACGCAGGTGGCAAATACGATGCTGCTTTGCAGCGTACATGTTGAGAGGAGAACCGCGCCCACCAGGAAGAATTTCCTGATGGTGCGGGATGAACAGATAGAGGATTTCATTCTAGTTTAATTTTTGTGTGATTGTTATACTGTCATTCGTTTTTGTGTATTCAAACTTCTGGTTGCGGCAAAGCAGAGAAAGAATTTCTTCCAGCGTTTCGCCGTCAGAGAATGTAGCCGTCATGCGGTAGTTCTGTAAATCAGCGTCTTCTATACGGATATCCGTTTGGAAAGCGTTGGAAAGTTCCCGGACGATTTCCTGTAAAGGCACGCTTTTGAAAAGTAGGGTTCCATTCTGCCAGATAATTTCTTCGGCTGCATTTTTTTCGGTATGCAGTGTCAGGCTTTTCTTCTCCTTATTATAAATGGCACTTTCGTTGGGTGACAGGATCAGGCATTCTTCCGTTTTACTTATGAGGCTGACGGCAACTGAACCTTCAAGTAGTGTCGTCTTTACCTGGATGTCTTCCGGATAGGCATCAATGTTGAAGTGTGTGCCTAAAACCTGTACCATGATTGCCCCGGCTTCTACTTTGAAAGGGTGTTCTGCATCTTTGCTGACTTCGAAGTAACCTTCTCCCTTCAATTGTACTTTCCGGTCTTTTCCTCTGAACCGTTCGGGATAGGTCAACGAGGAATAGCGGTTCAGTACGATGGTAGTTTGGTCGGGCAATACTATGCTACGGGTTTCTGCCAGTGTGGATACGGTTTGCAATGGCACTGGGGCGAACATATAATATGCCCACCATCCCAGTACGCAAAGCACGGCGATGGCGGCTGCACCAGCCATTGTGCGCAATGAAAGGATGCGGTGTTGCAGGCGCGGTAACCGTTTTTCAAGGAGTTCCCAACTATTGTCCTTAGAGAAGCTTCCTCTCGGCGAGCGGGTGGAGGCTACGAGTTTATCGAGTATTTTTTCAAATTCTTGTTCCATGCTTTTTATCTCTCTTTTCTATAAAGACAGGCAAAACGGAAAAACTCCCTACGCTGATTTCTTTTTTTTATTTGATGAACTGCATTTTGGCTTGTTCATGTTTGTTGTTTCTGTATGGCATTCTTTGTTTTACTCACTGATGTCTATTTACCAAGTTGCACAACTTGGTAGGTCTGAGATGCACATGTCGGATATTCTAAGTTGTGCAACTCGGACGTGCTGAGTTGTACAACTTGGTAAATGAGTGCCAGTGATATATACAAGGAATAGTATAATGAAACATAGTTAAGGTTTATTGGGGACTTAGATAAACGGTAATCTGTGTCTTTTTTGCTTCTTTGTCCTGAGGAATACTGACAATGCGGAATTCAGCTTTGTTCTTTATTCTTTTAGGAAAGATTTTCACGCGTAGGTTGGCAGACTTCTTCTTTGCAGGGATAATCACCTTTTTATCCTCGATGCTGAATACAGCAGCTTGTCCAGGCAGGTTTATCCCATTGATGAGAACTTCTCTATCCTCATTCTTCTTTTCTGCCGCGATAATCTTTATTTCAAACTCGTCTGTGTCTTTGTTCTTGTCGAACGAATAGTTTTTAGTGGCCTTGTCAAAACCTACATACTCCTGAGGATAATTTGCATTGTCGTTTCCACATGCGGCCAGGATGAAGAAGATACCTACAGCTCCTGCCATTTGCTTACAAAGTTGTTTCATACTGTTCTAATTTTAGTTTAGTTTATATAGTTCATGCTTAAAGACAGGAAGTATATAGAGATTCCCTATAAAACTAAATCTAAAAAGTGTTAATGTGAAAAAGGAGCGGATTGGCGGCTTATTGAAGCAACATTTCTTTCAGTCGTATTGTAGCTTTTTGTAATTGCGCATCCACTGTTTTCGTACTGATGCCGAGTTCTTCAGCCACTTGTGCATACGTTTGTTTCTCTTCACGAATGCGAATGAAGACTTCCCGACAGCGTTCCGGTAACCGGTCGAGGGCTTTTACATAGCGGGCAAAGAGTTCTTCGCTAATCAAGTTGTCCTCAGGGGATATAGCTTGGTCAGTTGGTTCTTGCAGTGCATCGGCAGATAAAGTGGGGCGTCGTTCTTCTTTATCTATATAGTTTAATGAGGTGTTTTTTACCAAAATAAAGCAATAATCTTCTATATTAGTGATATTCAGTAGTTGGTGGCGGTGTTCCCAAAGTTTCATAAATGCGTCAAGCACTATTTCTTGGGACCATTCTTCGTGATGGGTGTAATAATAAGCAATACGGAATAGGCGATCATACGTCATATTATAAAAATCTCGGAAAGCAGTTTGGGAATCCTGCTCGCTCATTTTCCGTAGATATCTTCTGACTTCCTGCTCGGTCATATTGTTCTTTCATGTAGCTACGGGGCAAAGGTAATGGTTTCAATTTGAATTTCCTATTTGTATGTTAGCGTCTTTTATTTTATTGGCTGAAGAGTGTTATTAGTTCTCGCAGAACTTGGAACATTTAAAATGGTAAATTTACCATCCAAATCTGTCACAACACCTGTTTTGGTACCTTTAACCAATACGGTAGCTCCTACAACAGGTTCATTGTCTTCTTCAAAAATGACGACTCCTGTCACTTTCAATGTTTGTGCGGTGAGTAGACCTACCCCTGTGTACAGGTAGATCAATAGCAACATCAATTTTCTTTTCATAAGTACTTCTCTCAGAATTAAGTTTAAAATAAGGTATCAATTTGCGTTATTATTCTGCGTATTGACTCGCGCGTTTTTTATTGCGTTTTAAATAACGTATTATAATAGCGTGTTTATTTGTATTTTCAATAGTTTGCAAAGTTAAACATGTTTTTGTTTATACGAAATAATCATGGTTAATATATATTAATGTGGTTGCAAATAAAGAATATGTGTAGTAATGGCTTCGTTGCGATATATGTCTTTCAAATACCTTGATATAGCTACATATTTATGTGTAATACTATAATATATAAGCAAAATAATTTTCGTCCTTACCCATATAAGGATAATTTGCTACTTAAAAACATGAGTTGAAACGATGTAATTTTAATAAAATAAAAGGAGATGTTTGGACAGATTTAATAAAATGTTCCAAGTTCTGCGAGAACTCTGCAGATCTCTTTCGTTGGCATGCAAACACAAGATGTTCCTATTAAAACTGGACTAATAAAGGTTCTGTTGAAGCCGGATGCAGAAGTACTTGATGAGGTCGTTATTACTGGTATGACTAAAGTCGATAAACGTTTGTTTACGGGGGCTGCTGACAGGTTAACAGCGGCAGATGTCAAACTGGATGGTTTAGCTGATATTAGCCGTGGCTTGGAAGGACGCTCTGCGGGAGTATCGGTACAAAATGTTTCGGGTACATTCGGTACCGCACCTAAAATCCGTGTACGTGGTGCTACGTCAATCTATGGAAATTCAAAACCCTTGTGGGTGGTCGATGGTGTTATTATGGATGATGTTGTGGAGGTGAGTGCCGACCAGCTTTCATCGGGTGATGCCGTGACTCTGATCAGTTCTGCTATAGCCGGGCTAAATGCCGATGATATTGAGAGTTTCCAGATACTAAAAGATGGTTCGGCTACGTCTATCTACGGAGCACGTGCTATGGCTGGTGTGATTGTTGTTACCACTAAAAGAGGTAAAGTCGGGACCAGCAAACTAAGCTATACGGGGGAATTTACAATGAGAATGAAGCCTTCTTACCGTGAATTTAATTTGATGAACTCTCAGGATCAGATGGGAATTTATCAGGAAATGAGAGATAAAGGATGGCTTAACTTCGCAAGTGTATATCGGGCTTCCAACAGTGGCGTGTATGGCAAAATGTTTCAATTGAACAACTGGTATGACAAAACGAACGGACAGTTTGGACTTGCTCACACGCCTGAAGCACAGAATGAATACCTGCGTGAAGCTGAAATGAGAAATACCGACTGGTTTGACATGCTTTTCAGTAATTCTATTATGATGAACCATTCAGTCAGTTATGCAATGGGAAATGAAAAGTCAACCTCTTATGTGTCGGTAAGTGCTATGAATGATCCGGGATGGATGATTAAAAACAAAGTGCAGCGCTATACGGCCAATCTGAATAATAGCTATAACATACTGAAGAATCTTTCTCTTAATGTGATTGCCAATGCATCTTATCGTAAGCAGGAAGCTCCCGGCACATTGGGACAAAGTATGGATGCTGTCCGGGGTGAGGTTACACGTGGATTTGATATTAACCCTTATAGTTATGCATTGAACACTTCCAGGACATTGGACGCCAATACCTATTATATGCGTAACTATTCGGACTTTAACATCTTCAATGAATTGAATACAAACAACATTTCATTGGATGTAGTAGACCTGAAATTTCAGGGCGAAATGAGATGGAAGATTTTACCTAAACTGGAAGTCAGTGCTTTAGGAGCGTTGAAATATTCCTCAACTTCACAAGAACATAAGATACGGGAAAATTCGAACCAGGCTTTGGCTTACCGTGCTATGGGTGATGCCACTATTATCAATAGTAATTCATGGCTTTATAAAAACCCTGATGATCCTTATGCATTGCCGGTAACCATTCTTCCTAAGGGTGGTTTCTATAATACCACTCAATATAAGATGTTGAGCTATGACTTCCGTGCTGCTGTATCATGGAATGATGTTTTCAAAGACACCCATATCGTAAATGTTTATGGCGGTATGGAGGCAAATGCTCAAGACCGTTCCAGTAACAACTTTGATGGTTGGGGGATGCAATATGACAATGGGGAAATTCCGTTTTTTGATTATCTTGCATTTAAGAAAATGCGTGAAGGTAACTCCGATTATTATAGTTTGAGTAATACTAAAAAGAGAAATGTGGCTTTCTTCGGAACGGCAACTTATTCTTATAAAGGACGCTATACTTTGACGGGAACAGGACGTTATGAAGGGTCCAATCGCTTGGGTAAGTCCCGCTCGGCACGCTGGTTGCCTACTTGGAACATTGCGGGTGCATGGAATATGCATGAGGAAGAATTCTTTAAAGATTTAGAACCTGCTTTATCACATTTCACCTTGAAGGCTTCTTATAGTTTGACGGCGGATGTCGGTCCGAGCAATGTATCCAATTCTTTGGTAATCATCCAGAGTTATACCCCTTGGCGTCCGTCGGCAGGTGTAGCGGAATCGGGTCTGAAAATAGAAGATTTGGAAAATTCTGATTTGACTTATGAGAAGAAACATGAGTTGAATATCGGTTTGGATATGGGATTTCTTGATAACCGGATTAATGTGGAAGCAGCTTGGTATAAGCGTGATAATTACGATTTGATTGGTATTACTACTACACAGGGAGTGGAAGGGCAGACTCAGCGTTATGCCAATGTCGCTTCTATGAAATCTCATGGTTTTGAGGCGTCTTTGTCCACCAGAAACATTGAAACAAAAGACTTTAAGTGGTCTACCGATTTTATTTTCGGGTATAGCAAGACGGAAGTTACTGATTTTAAATCCCGTTCGACCGTATTTTCTCTTATTGCCGGAGTAGGTTTTGCACGCGAAGGCTATCCCTCAAGAGGATTGTTCTCTATTCCTTTTGAAGGACTTGATGAAGATGGGTTCCCGACCTTTATGTTTGGTGACAAGAAGATAACCAAGAAGAATTATGGTTCCTTGAATTTCCAGGAGTCGGAGAATGTCGATTTCCTGAAATATGAAGGTCCGTCAGATCCCACCATAACCGGTAGTTTTGGTAATATTTTCACGTATAAGAACTTCCGTCTGAATGTATTCATCACTTATTCCGCAGGAAATAAAGTACGGCTTGATCCTGCATTCAAGAGTTCTTACAGTGATTTGGATGCAACCCAGAAGGATTTTAAGAATCGTTGGAGACTGCCGGGTGACGAGATGTATACCGATATTCCGGTCATAGCCAGCTCATTTGAAAATAAACAGTATGGCAATCTGAATTATGGCTACAATGCTTATAACTATTCAACTGCTCGCATTGCCAAAGGTGATTTTATCCGGTTGAAGGAAGTGTCCCTCTCTTATGATTTCCCACGTTCTCTTTTGAAAGGAACAGCTATCAGCAATGCTTCAGTGAAACTACAGGCCACCAACTTGTTTTTGCTTTATGCAGACTCAAAATTGAACGGACAGGATCCTGAATTTTTCCGTTCGGGCGGTGTGTCGGCTCCTGTGCCCAAACAGTTTACATTAACTTTAAGATTAGGATTCTAAATATCAAAACTTATGAAAACAAAAATAATAATTATATCTCTGCTGGCTGTTCTCTTGGGAAGTATCACTTCTTGTGACGGCTTTCTGGATACAATGCCTGACAAGCGTGCCGAAGTAAATTCTTTGCAAAAGGTAAAAGACCTTTTGGTGTCTGCCTATCCAAAATCTTCTCCACTACTGATGGAAGAAATGATGTCGGATAACCGGCAGGATAATGGAGATAAATATAGCTTGCCGAATAACAAAATGATACAGTCGTTTCGTTGGGAAGATATAACTGACGTTGATCAGGATACTCCTGGCTATATGTGGGATGGATGTTATATGATAATTGCAGCTGCTAATCAGGCTTTGGTTGCCATTCGGGAATTGGGTGAGCCGGAAGAAGCGTTGCCATACAAAGGTGAAGCGCTGATTTGCCGTGCTTACGGGCATTTCTTGTTGACTAATGTTTTCTGTATGGCTTATGGCAATGATGCCGATAAGGATTTAGGTGTACCTTATATGACCGCTCCGGGAACTTCTATTGGCGTCAAGTATGAAAGAGGAACTTTAAAAGAGACTTATGAGAAGATAAATAAAGACATCGAAGAGGCTCTTCCTTTGATCAGTGATGAAGCGTATGCTGTTCCGCTCTATCATTTTAACAAAAGAGCGGCATACTCATTTGCAGCCCAGTTCAATCTGTTCTACAATCAATATGAGAAGGCGATAAAATATGCTACGGAGGCTATTGGCGAAGATCCCGGTAGTTTATTACGGAATATGGACGGATATAGTCAGTTTCCCAGTTCTAAAGAATATACGTTAGCTTTTATTGATAAAGATGAACCGGCCAACCTGATGCTGATAGGGGCACTTTCAAATTGGGGAACTCAATATACCAATCAGAGATATGGGCATAACCGGACATTGTGCCAAGAGGAAACTATCTGGTCGCCTGCTGCATGGGGACATCTTATGGCCTATGATAAAGTTTTGGGATATGGAGATCAGTCTATCTTTGTTCCGAAAATGGATGCTATATTCGAAACGACCAATGCCGTGTTGAATACCGGTTATTACCGACAAGTGATATTTGCTTTCACCAGTGACAAAACGCTTCTGAACCGTGCTGAGGCTTATATATTGGCTAAGCAATATGATAAAGGGGTGAGAGACCTGCAGTATTGGTGCAAAGCTAAAGTAGCACCGCAGATACCGGATATGGAAAGTCTGAACACTTTTTATGAATCAACTGTGGACCCGAACACAAACGGAAAGCCGTTGAATCCGAAATTTGATATAGAGTCGGGCTTGCAGACCAATCTGTTGAAAGCCGTGATACATGCCCGTCGTATAGAAACAGTTCATGAAGGTGAACGGTGGCTGGATATCAAGCGTTTTGGCCTTAAAATTACGCGTGAACTTTATGGAGAATCTCCTATTGTACTGGAATCTCACGATTTGAGAAAAGCTATACAGATACCGGCAGCAGTTGTATCAGCCGGTATGGAAAGAAATCCCAGATAATTAAACCGCTAAAAAACGAAGATTTATGAAAAATTGGTATATATATATATTGATGCTTATATTCGGAATGGGTTTCTCTGCCTGTGACGACAATGAGCCGGATAAGGATAATAGTATTTTTGATACTTCGGAGGCAGAACGTAATGCCTTTGACAAATGGCTGAAAGTAAACTATGTGGATACCTATAATATTGATTTCATCTATAGGATGGAGCATATCGAATCTGACTATTCGCATAATTTGGTTCCTACGGATTTTAAACTTAGTGTCAAACTGGCTAAGATTGTGAAACATGCCTGGCTGGAAGTTTATGATGAAGTGGGAGGTATTGACTTTACACGTGCCAATGCCCCTAAAGTGATTCATCTTATAGGTTCGGCATCATGGGATAAAACAACTTATACTTTAGGAACCGCGGAAGGAGGGTTGAAAGTAACTCTTTATATGGGAAATTGGCTTGACCCCACTAATGTGAATGAGTTGAATGAATATTATTTTAAGGTGATGCACCATGAGTTTGCACATATCTTGCATCAGAAGAAGGTCTATACGGTAGAGTTTGATAAAATCAGTGCCGGAAACTATGTGCCTACAGGATGGCAAAACCGTAGTCTTGAAACTGTTGCTCCACTGGGATTTGTCACGCCGTATGCCGGTAGCCAGCCCCGTGAAGATATTGCTGAAGTAACAGCCTGTTACCTGACTTATCCAGCTGAGCAATGGGACGAGGTAATAGCACTCGCCGGTGATAAAGGGAGTGCCATCATTTACCAGAAACTGGATATCGTAAGGAAGTATATGAAAGAATCTTGGAGTATTGATATTGAACAGCTGCGTAGTGTAATTAGCAGGCGTTGTGCTGAGATAAGTGAACTCGATTTGGATAATATTTAATAATTGAAATATGAAAAAAATAATATATACATTTTTTGTTTTCTCCATACTTCTGAGTTCGTGTGTTCAGGATGTGGACGACGTATTTGATGAACCATCATCGGTGCGTGTAGAGAAAGCATTGGCTGAGTATCAGGCTTTATTGAAAAGTGCAGAATATGGGTGGGCTATGGAATATTATCCTTCGTCTACCCAAGCCTATGGAGGGTATCTTTTTACTATGAAATTTAAAGATGGTGATCAGGTTACAGTATCTACTGATGCATTTGAGGAGGCTGAGAAAGAAGTAACCAGTCTTTATTCCTTGAAAAAAGATATAGGCCCGACATTAAACTTTGATACATATAATGAATTGTTCCATCATTTTTCTGATCCGGACATCATAGACGGAGGTGGAAAAGGAAAAGGGTATGAGGGCGATTATGAATTTATATTTCGGTCGCATACCGATAATGAAATTATTCTTAGAGGAAAAAAGACAAATAATGTCATAAAAATGACGCGTCTGACTGAACCTCCGATGACGCTTTTGGATAAAACGGTTAAGTTGTCGAAAGAAACGTTCACAACCACATATACGGCCAATATTGGTGGAAAGACGTTTATCGTTCCGATGGAAAACCATGTATTTCTTTTCAGTTATGAGACTGAGGGCAAGAAGACGGAGTCAGTATCGGGACCGTATATTTTCACTGCTACCGGTATTAAATTCTATGAACCGATAGAAGTGATGGGGAAGACATTGGAAAATTTCACGTGGGATAGTGCGACTAAAACGTTTACTTGTACTGATCAGGGAGCCACCGATGTTAAGCTCACGGCAAATGAATTGCCGGAGGGATATATGAAGTACAAGGACTTCTTGGGAGCATGGGACTTTGTGTATGCTGGAGGAAGAATACCGGTGACCCTTGAAGAGGATAGTCAGACATCTTTCCTGATGGTCGGATTTAATCCGAATTACAAACTGTTGGTAAACTACGATAAGAGTGCTGGAGGAATTCGAATTATGTCACAGAAAGTGGGTAATACCGGTAATAATGAGGTATGGCTGTGTGCTTGGGATGCCACTACCGGTAATTTATTTAAAAATACTGCACTCGGGGTTGCAAGTAAGCCAAGAGCGAATGCGGAGGATATTATAATAGATTTAGAAAGTTATGGTGTTTGGGCTGATCATGAAGTTAATTCACTCATAGTATGGGAAATGAAAGGTAATGACTATGTCGGTGAATTTAAAAAATGGGGAACTTCCCGGTATACCGGACCTTTGAGCATGATTAAGAATAAGTAAATGGATAAACTGTATGAAAAAGATTATTAATATATTAATTCTGGCACTTTGCACAATGGTTGTGGGGTGCGGTGATGATGATGACGCGGTAAAAAGTCCTGAGTTGACTGTAATAAGCACAGATGCCCAGTTTACGTATAAAGGCGGTACCGGTTTGATAAAGGTACTTGCTACTTCAGCGGTGGAGGCGACTGCGGCTGATTCATGGTGCCATATATCTGTATCAGATCAGGATATCAGCTTATCGGTAGACTTGAACACTTCAATTTCAAGTCGTACAACGATGGTTACTATTCGCTCTGCCAATGCAAGGACGGAAGTTCCTGTTACACAGTTAGGTGATACCTTTATTTGTGACCTGAAAGATGTAACATTTGCACCGGCAGGAGGAGATGCTACTTTTTCCTTGGATACAAAACGGGATGTTAAAGTGACAGTACCCCAATGGATTACCTACCGGAAGGATGAAAATCAGATAATATTTACTGCACCGGCTATTCAGGATGGAGGATATAGGACAAGTACAGTGGTTATTGACGATGGTAGTGTGGCATATACCGCAGAATTCACACAAATGAATCTGAATGGTGTTTATGATATGCTGTTTACGAATGGTGGTAAGCGATATGCTGCACTTTGTAAAGTGGAGTCTACAGGAGAGGCCAATGTATACCAGCTGACAACAAAGGGGATGCCGGTGGATGCAGCTTTTCTGGCAACTTATAGTGAAGGTCATTTGGTCGTTTCATTTGGACAATATTTAGGAGATATAGACCCATACAAAGTCTATCTGTGTGCTTATGACAATGTCGGAACGCTTGGATGGGGAACAACGGTGCAATATGTTGCTCCTATAGCTACAGATGAAAATTATAATATGATTTTTGTTTTTGCTGATAATGGTACATGGCAAGGACAACATGTGGATGGATTTTATTATGGAGCATTTACCGGAACGCCTTCAAATAGTACATATAAGGGTGGCTATGGTACTGCTACTGACATTGTTATGCAAACTCATCTGACAGAAAGTACCGACTGAATTATTATTAGTTTGTGATTTTTACATTAATTGCTTTGAAAAAAGCCGTATCCGGGATGGATGCGGCTTTTTTATATTCTATTCTTCAACAAACATCAAGTCACTGATAATACCGTCTGATGTGAATATACCCTCTCGTGTCAGGCACAGGTAATCATCTTTTAGTTCCAGCTTGCCGCTTTTCAGATAGGGGGATGCCATATCCATACAGTATTGCCACAACTCTGTGCCGAATGTTTGCTCTACATATTGCATCGGTACTCCCCACATTGTGCGGATAGCCGTCATGATACATTCGTTATAGCGGGTAGCAATGTCACGGTATTCGGTTTCAAATTCCCGGTGTCCTTCTTCGATGGAGCGCATATACTTCTCTAAAGACGCGACGTTCCATTCCCTTGTAAGGGTGTTGAACGAATGTGCCGAAGGACCGCATCCCAGATAAGGAATTCCCCGCCAATAGGATGTATTATGCCGGGAATACATTCCGGGTTTGCAGAAGTTGGAAATCTCGTAATGTTTATATCCGGCGGCAGTCAGTGCGTCTATCAGTGCGGAAAAGAAATGTACGCTACTTTCTTCATCCACTTCGCGGATGCGGTGGGATTGTAGCATGGAATAGATGGGAGTTCCTTCCTCGTACGTAAGGTGGTAGGCGGAGATATGCTCGACTTCAAGGCTGACAGCCTGTTGCAAGTCTCGCTTCCAACGCTCATCGGTTTCTCCCGGCAGGCCGTAGATAAGGTCGATACTGATATTTCGGAAACCTGCGCGACGGCAACGTCCCACGGCTTCGATGGCTTGCGCGGCATTATGCCGCCTGTTGAGCAATTGCAGGGTGGTGTCGTCAAAGGTTTGTATTCCCATGCTGATGCGGTTGAAAGGCAGTGTAGAAAGCATTCCGGTATATTCTTCCGTAAGGTCATCCGGATTTGCTTCAAGGGTTATTTCCTTTGCCTCTTTCATTCCATAAACCTGCTCAATGGTCTTGAAAATCTCCTTAAAGTCCTCTTCTGACAATTGCGAAGGAGTTCCGCCGCCGAAATAAATCGTTTCGACGGCTTCTCCTTTCAGATATTCTTTACGCTCCGTAAGTTCGCGGCAAAGGGCACGGATATAACGCGACTTCAGTTCCGAACGGGTGGTGGAGTAGAAATCACAATAGATGCAACGAGTCTTGCAAAAAGGAATATGTATATAGATGCCTGCCATGATTGTACTGTTTTAGGTCGGCAAAGATAATGCAAACCGAAAGCAGAACTTTCATGCTTGCATGAAAAAGTTATGCTGAGGTGCAGCTTATCTTCGCTTTTGGGCAAAGATAACCATTCCTTCCGAACTGGTATCAGGGGAAAGATACTGTCTTCACTGTGCCATCGGAAAAATGGATGATTACCGTATCCCCATTCTGTTCAAAAGACTTCACGGGCGTCAGTTCCTTTTTCGTGAACGATTTGCCACTCTTTTTCCACAATTGCAGCGTTATGAAAATCTGTTCACCGGAATGGGTGGTCGCTGCATTGATTACGGAACATTTATCGCTTACCGGATGCAGCCCTTCTGTTTGCACAAATTCCACTTCTGTCCAGCCTTGAAGATTGACGAGGGCTGTCTGATAGGCACCGTTATCAGTGCAGTAAACTGTATGTTCTCCTATCTTTCTCTCCTTGGTAACGACGGGCTTGTCCAATTCCGGCAGAGAATAATGCCCATAGCGCAGTTGGGCACTGACAGGGAAGGACACTTTGTCTACGCGGAGAATGCCGTTGGGAAGCGGGATGTCTGCCAGGCGGAATTTGATTTCAGGATTGGTTTCAAGTTCTGCATCCCGGTAATAGATGCCGTCTTCAAACTTTCTGAAAGTATAGAGGCGAAGCACTTCCCATTGTTGTTTGGCATTCAAAATGGCATAGTTCATTGATACTTTTCCATCGGGGCTATCTGCCATCCAGGGGAATGCCGTATTGTAGGACAACTTATTGTAATTCTCGGTCGAACGGAATTTCTGCCAGTCCTTGGCAACCGTTTCATGGCACCATGCACGTATTTCGGAACTACCGCTGTTGGGGTAGTTGGTAACCAGTGTGTTCGACCCTTCCATGAATTTGTTGTATACCTTACCCGGTTTTAGTTCTTTCTCCCAAGCTCCATTGTTTTCTACAGCTGTCCAAAACGGATTGTCGGCAGGCAACAGTAATCCCAGAAATGCTTTTCCCATCCAGTATACACTGCCACGGCAACTGTATATCTGTACAGCAGGTTCGAAGGCGCCATAGAACCCCAAGGTCGGAACGCGGTCTTTCATCAATGCGGGATTTTCGAGAAACTGAAGTATGGTAGAAGAAGCGATTCGACGCATCCAGCCATAATTGATGGATGGATCGTTGAGCCACCCCATCAATGGGAAAGGAACGACGGTTGCTATGCGGTAAGTGATGCTGCGTCCATACATATTCATCTTACCGTCTTCGGCAAACATATACGGGTAGTTGGGAACCAAATCGCGGAAGTTATCAACAAACTGACGCCCGGCTTCCGGATTAAATTTATCTCCGTAGTAATGTGCCCAAATCATGCCATACATCTGGAAAGCCCACATACTGTAATAATCGTAGGCCGGACTATCATTATACCAACCGCAGCCACGGTACTGGTCCAATGACTTTTGAAGCAATTCATTCAGATAATCGTCTTTGATTGCATAGCCATGATCCTTGAAGAAGGACATCACAAATATGTTAAAGAAACGCCAGTTCGAACCGATTGTCGGGCCGTTACCATAACTGAGCATCAGGGCTGCAAGAGCGTCTTTTTCTTGCTGTGTCAGTGGTTCCCAGATAATTTCCGGCATCACGGTCAGCGATAGGGCAAGTGCCCCGAATTCGACGAGTGTCTGGCTCGGCCCTCCTTTAAGATGCTGGATATATCCGGGTTTCGATGGATCACTCATATTGCGTAACTGCTGCCGATAGTAATCTCCTACTTTAATCCCGTTCAGTTCTAAAGCGGGATTTTCTTTCAACAGGGGAATGGCTACGAACATGGTGCGGCAAAGACCTTCCAGGTTCTCAGTCTTGTTGGGCTTTCCGTCGGTCGGATAACTTTTGCCCGGCTGCTTGGGAAAGTGCATCGGATCGTCCAACGTGTGGATATAACTGAATGCTCCGTCCAACAGATAGGTGGCGGCATCCAGCCAATGCTGGCGTGTCATTCCGGTAAGAGGGCTCAGATGATAATCCGGGCGTACTAAGTGAAATACAGAATCGTTTGCGGTCTGTGATGAGGATGCGTTTACTTTTATAGAAAATAATAAAGCAAACAGTAATAATCCTCCGGTCATTTTAGAAAATACGGTTTTCATCATTACTTGTGTATTACATGGTGGGAATATTTTTGTTTTTTCTCTGTTGCAAAGAAAATGCTTTTCGGGGAATCAGAATGCCCATTTTGAGGTCAAAAGAGGGGAATTTTAGACCAATATCATTCTTTTGACCCTACCCGGCCTTTTTCGGGTTGAAATATAATATTACCAAGGAATAAGATAGTTTTAGATATATTTATGTATATTTGCCGGGCGTTATTAATTACATTAATTCCGAATCACCTATGGAGGCAATGCTTACTATGAAAGAAAAAGTCCGGAGTATTATCTTTTGTTTTGGAATATTTTTCCCTTTGATGTGCCAGGCCATAGCAACGCCTAAATCGAACTCTTTAATGTTTAAGTCCTCGTCTATACTGAACAGTCTGCCCAGTAAAGATGTGCAATCTGTCTATCAGGATCGCGACGGATATATCTGGATATCTACCCGTAACGGACTTTTTCAGTATGATGGCTATTCACTTACCACTTATAAATCCAATCTTTTCCGGGTTGATTTGTTGACCAATAATAATGTGTTCTGTGTAGCGGAGGATACTAAACATCGTCTTTGGATTGGTACTTATAGCGGGCTAAATGTCCTGGATAAGAAAACAGGAGTGATACGGAAAATTGACAATCCGGAGATGAACGGCAATAGTATTCCTCAAATCTTAATAACCGGTGACGAACGAATTCTGTTTGCAACAGACTGGGGAGTATATGAATATCAAGAGGATACGGATGATTTTTTATGTTACGGTGGTGAGAATACGGGCAATGTGATGCCCAGAACCGCCATAAAGTCGTTGTTTGAAGATGACCGGGGAGATATCTGGATTGGAACATGGGACGCTGGGCTGTATCGCTATGAGAAGAAAACCGGTAAGTATTTCAGATATCCGCAGATGAATGCGCAAAATTCAGCTCATTATGTATTTCAAGACAGTAGAAAAAACATCTGGGTGGGAACCTGGCGTGGTGGTTTAGTTTTATTGAAAGATGCTTATCAGCCGGATAAAACGACTTGGATTACTTACCGTTATGATGAAAAGAATCCTGCCAGCATTTCAGATAATATAATCTATACTTTGTCTGAAGATCTTAATACTCATTCTTTGTGGGTAGGAACCCGCAGAGGGTTGAGTGTACTTCCATTGACAGACAATTATACAGGTGCTGAGGTTTTCAGCAATTATTATCCCAGCGAGTCAGACAGTTCTATCGCAAGTGATGAAGTGGCTTCTCTTTTGCGTGACCGTCAGGGACTGATGTGGGTAGGTATGATTGGCGGAGGAGTCAATAAAGTCAGTACCCGAAAGGCTGATTTTTATTGGGACCAACTGCTGGAAGTGAAACGGATGTTGAAAACCACTTCTGTCCGCAGTATCCTCTTGGATGATGAAGGACTGCTTTGGTTGGGAATAGGAACTTATGGACTGGGAGTGAAGGACCGGCAGACCGGGAAGTTTACTTATTACACCCAGATGCCTGAGTTTGCTCGATATCATGGAATCTCCACGGTAATGTCGATGATGCAACACTCCGTTACAGGGCATATCTGGATTGCATCCTACGATGGCGGGGTTTATGAAGTGGATAAGCACGCACCGGTGGCACAGAGAGTGAAAAACTATTATGCCCAGGATGTGGATTGGCTGGCAGGCTCTTGTGTCTTTTATATTTATGAGGATTCCAAACATAACTTATGGTTTGCTACGCGTAACGGAGTTTCGATGCGTACGGCTGATGGGAAAGCAGTGCGGTTTGACAATTTGCAGGTTGGGAGCAGTCTGATGAAAAATGTACATACCATGTACCTTACTGAAGGAAGTGATGGGGATATGTGGGTGGCATCCAATACTCACGGCGTTCTTCGTCTTCATTGTGATGATAAGGGAAATTATACGGTCTCTGACTATGCTGCGACGAACGGGAAACTTAACAGTGTGTATGCGGATTGCATTTATAAGGATACTAAAGGGCGTATTTGGGTAGGTACGGGAGGCAGTGGATTGAACTTGTATGATGAATCTACCGACACTTTTCTTCCGGTACATGCCAAATGGAATCTGCCGGGCGATGCGGTAGTCGGCATTCAGAGCGACAAAGAAGGTAATTTGTGGTTGGGGACAAATGCCGGATTGATTAAACTGACCATTGCGGACGATATGGAGAACGTAACTTTCCGTTTGTATACTACGGTGGATGGCTTGCAGGATAATATATTTATCCGTAGTGCCCAGGCGGTTGCCGCTGACGGTGAGATGTTTTTCGGCGGTCATCGGGGCTATAATAGTTTTTATCCAGAGAAACAACAGGAACAGAACTTTTCTTCCTCTGTAATAGTTACCGATATTAAAATCTTCAATCAGCCGTGGGGGAATCTGCCGGTTAAAGAACGGATGGCAATTTCGCAACTTTCACCAGGCTTTGCCGATGAGATACAACTGGATTATTGGCATAATAATTTCAGTATCGAATTCTCCGCATTGGAGTATGTTAATCCGGATAGGAACCAATATGCTTATCAACTGGCAGGTTTTGATACCGACTGGCAATATACGGGCGGTTCCAAGCGTTTTGCCTATTATAATAACCTGAAGCCCGGAACTTATACCTTCCGGTTGAAGGCTTCTAATGCTAATGGTATCTGGGATGAAGAGACTCTTCGGATGGAGGTTGTTATTCTGCCGCCTCCCTGGAAAACATGGTGGGCCTACACCTTATATATAATATGTATCTGCGTCATGATTTATTATACTTTCCGGGTGGTACGTAACCGTATCCGCTTGCGGAATGCTTTGCATCTGCGTGAAATGGAGCAGGCAAAGGCGGAAGAAGTCAACCATGCCAAGCTACAGTTCTTCACTAATATTACTCATGAGCTACTGACTCCGTTAACGATTCTTTCTGCTTCGGTAGATGAACTGAAACGTACAGCGCCGGCCTATAAAGAGCAATACCGGGTGATGAACAATAATATCAATCGGCTGATCCGCCTGTTGCAGCAGATTCTTGAATTCCGTAAGGCTGAAACGGGAAATCTGAAACTGAGAGTTTCGCAGGGCGACCTTGCGCAGTTCGTGCATCGTAGCCTGGATAGTTTCCGTCCGTTGATGAAGAAAAAAGATATCCAGTTCCGCATCTCATGTTCGCCTGAACCGTTCAATGCCTATTTTGATCCGGACAAGTTGGACAAGATACTTTATAACTTGCTTTCCAATGCTTCCAAATATAATCGTTCCGGTGGTATGGTCAGTGTGGAACTGTCTGCAAATGACGATAGAACAGCACGTTTAGTGGTAAAAGATAACGGCCCCGGCATATCGGCGGAAGCTCAGAAGAATCTTTTCAAACGCTTTTATGAAGGAGATTACCGGAAATTCAAGACGATTGGTACCGGTATCGGTTTGTCGTTGGTTCGCGATTTGATTGTGCTGCATCATGGTACGATTTCAGTGGAAAGCGAAGAGGGGAAAGGTACTGTATTTACAGTTAATCTTCCTGTTCTCCGTATGTCTTATGCAGAAGACGAAATAGAAGAAAGCTTGCCGACGGATGCGGAGGAGACGAGGAATGAGTTGATGACTGAAGAGTTTAAGGACGACATCTCTGACGATATTGAAGAGGAGAACGAGGAATCGGTTACACCCAAAGCATTACGTTCCTTATTGATTGTGGAAGATAATGAGGAACTACTGCAGTTGATGACGAAATTGCTGGGGGCGGATTATATCATCCATACCGCTAATAATGGCAAGGAGGCCGTAGAGGTGGTGGAACAAGAAGAAATTGATCTGATTGTTTCAGATGTAATGATGCCTGAGATGGATGGCATTGAGTTCTGCCAATACATCAAGAATAAGTTTGAGACTTCTCATATTCCTGTGATTTTGCTGACTGCGAAAAATAAGGAGGAAGACAGGGTTGAAGCCTATGAGTCGGGTGCTGACGGTTTTATCAGTAAGCCTTTTAATCTGAGTGTTCTTCATGCGCGTATCTCCAATCTGCTCCGTAGTCGCGAGCGTATGGGGAAAGACTTCAAGAAGCAATTGGTTTTTGAGGCGAAAGAACTGAATTATACCAGTGTTGATGAAGATTTCCTTCAACGGGCTATTGATTGTGTGAACCGGCATTTGGACGAGCCGGAATTTGACCAGGCACGGTTATTGGAGGAGATGCATATGGCCAAATCCACTTTCTTCAGGAAACTGAAGTCTTTGACCGGCCTTTCTTATGTCTCTTTCATCCGGAATATTCGTATGAAAGCAGCCTGCCGGATTATGGAGGAACAGAAACATATCCGCATTTCGGAATTGGCGTATGCAGTGGGCTACAATGACCCGCGCTATTTTAGCAATAGCTTTAAAAAAGAATTCGGTATGCTTCCATCCGAATATTTGGAACGCTTTACTTCGAATTGTACGGTAGAAGATGATGTTTCGGAATCATAAGCTGTATCCTTAATCGGTATTTGATATTTCATACTGCAAGAATGACTTTCGGTCAACGGATTGTTGTTCTTGCTGTTTTATCGTGCGGTTTACTCATCTGCTTATTATGATATACTTTAAATTTCGTATGTGTCTTGAAAGTTTTTCCTATTCTCTTCCTGTTCTTTCATCTCTCGTCAATCGGCCTGTTCATCGGCTTTCCGGCTGAAAGCATTGTCTGAAGGAATGATTTTACCGTTTTCAGCTTTCAGCCGATACTGCAAGTATGAGATTTTTCATACTTCATAAATCCTATCTCATTCGGAAACTTTTGTATCGGAAAGTTTATGTGTTTCACAGTATTGGATATATAGATGGGAGGTGCTGGATATATGGATGGGAGACGTTGGGACTATAGATGGGAGACGTTGGGACTATAGATGGGAGGCGTTGGATATATAGATGGAAGACATTGGATATATAGATGCGTTATCTTGCCTTAATAGTGTTTTTCAAAAGTCTCAAATGTTTAAGGAATGATGTGGAAGAATGGTTCATTTAACGTATATAAATGTCTCATGGAACAAATAACCATGTGCTTGGGCTGTTGCAGTAGGTTCTTTGTTCTTGGAGTCTCATACTTTTGTGTCACAATCAAGAATGAAAAAATAGAGCGTTTTTAGTTCTTGTTGTAAATAGCAAACGTATGTTTAATCTTAAAATTAATGAGAAACATGAAAAGCAAAAAAAGTAAACTGATTGCAGCGTTTTTTGTAGCTGCGATGTCTTTTAGTCTCTTTACAGGGTGTAGTGATGATGCTACAATGATTGGTTTGAATGAAGGTGTATTGCCGGAATTGATATCTGACACAAGAGCTGTTGCAGATGGATTGATTGAATCTGATTCAATCAGCAATTTAAGTTTATCAGCTGCAACTGAATATAGTGATGCGGAGTTGAAAAAGCGCATAAGGAGTGGATGGTGGAAACAGTATGCTTATACAATGTCAGATGGTAGAGTAACTCCGGAAATATCAGAGTATACTGATTATACTCAGAATATATATCCGGATGCTACTACGTTATTTTATGTTGGAAGTGAGGTCTTGGAAAATGTTAATGTACAATTTTCCCAAATAGGTACAACTCCATATTATTATGAGGAAATAAATACTGGATTTTATCAGTTTAAGGTCGCTTATCCTGTTCCTGTCTTTTTTGAATTCGTAAGCAAGAGAACTGGAGAGATAATTGATACTATTATCTTTTTTCCTGATCTTAAACTTTTGTAGAAATTAAAATGGGAGTGTAATTTAATATATATTTAATCTTAAAATTATTGCTAATGGAAAAGCAAGAAAATCTCTGTAAACGACAAGTTCCAAAACTATGTCGATTATTTCCAGTTGCAATTTTATTGTTTTTGTTCTTATCTATCCCTTTAAAGGGATATAGTGAAGATGTTCTCTCTTTAGAGAGTGTACAGCAAAACACAGTAAAAGTGACTGGTACAGTCAAGGATGCGAATGGTGAGCCCATTATTGGTGCTAACGTTATGGTGGTAGGTACGGCTACTGGTGTCATTACCGATATTGATGGCAATTTTAGTCTGAATGTCCCAGTCGGGAGTAAGTTACAATTTAGTTTTATTGGTTATAAGGAACAAGTAGTTCCTGTTAAAAAGGGTATTAGTCTTAAGATAGTATTAGAAGAAGACTCGCAAATATTAGGCGAAGTTGAGGTCGTGGCTTACGGTGTACAAAAGAAGGTTTCTATTACAGGTGCTATTTCTTCTATGAAAGGAGATGATTTGTTGAAAACGCCTGCCGGATCTATTTCCAATATACTTTCTGGCCAGGTCACAGGTATTTCTTCTGTACAATATTCCGGTGAACCAGGTGCTGATGCTGCTGACATCTATGTTCGTGGTGTTGCTACTTGGCAAGATGCTAAACCGTTAATTCAAGTAGACGGAGTAGAACGCGATATGTCTCAAATAGACCCGAATGAAATTGAAAGTGTAACTGTTTTGAAAGATGCTTCAGCCACGGCTGTATTTGGTGTACGTGGGGCCAATGGTGTTATTTTGATTACAACGAAGCGTGGTGCTGAAGGTAAGGCTAAAATCTCATTTTCTACTTCTGCAGGTGTGAATGTCCGTACTAAAGAATTGGAATTTGCTAATTCTTATCAGTATGCTTCATATTATAATATGATGATGGTAAATGATGGTGCAGCTCCTACTTTTTCTGATGATCAATTGATTGCTTTTCGTGATCATACCAATCCTTTGCTTTATCCGGATATTAACTGGATTGACTATTGCATGAATAAGGCTGCATTCCAATCACAACATAATGTAAATATTTCCGGTGGAACAGGTAATATGCGTTATTTTGTATCTGCAGGTCTGTTTACTCAAGATGGTATGTTCAAACAGTTTAATATGAACGATGATTTTAATTTCAATTATAAGCGTTATAATTATCGTGCTAATTTAGATTTTGATGTAACTAAAACCACTTTGTTATCTGTCAATATTGGAGGTCGTGTAGATACTAAACGTACACCTGAATCAGGAGAAAGTCAAGATCAGTTATTCCGCCATCTCTATTGGGCTGTGCCATTTGCAGGTGCTGGCATTGTAAATGGTAATCGGGTTGTTTCTAATCAAGAATACCTTAATCTTAATATGGTTGATGGATTGAACGCTTACTATGGGCAGGGATTCCGTACTATGACAACGAATACCTTGAATTTGGATATGGTGCTTGACCAAAAACTGGATTTTATAACTAAAGGGCTTTCAATAAAATTAAAAGGAGCTTATAATTCCAGTTATTCTACCACCAAGATTGCTAGTTCCTCAAAAGCAAGTTATACTCCTGTTATTGATGATAAAGGTGCAATTTCTTTCCGTAAAAGCGGCTCTGACAGTCAAACCAGTTATAGAGATGGTGACTATGGCAAGGCTCGTGATTGGTATATGGAATTGGCTTTGAATTATAATCGTAAATTTGGTGATCATAATGTCAGTGCATTATTACTTTATAACCAATCAAAGAAATACTATCCCGGAGGTACTTATGACTATATTCCTTCTGGGTATGTAGGTATTGTAGGTCGTGTCACATACGATTGGAAAACGCGTTATATGGCAGAGTTTAATGCAGGATACAATGGATCTGAAAACTTTGCTCCGGGCAATCGCTATGGTTTTTTCCCAGCAGGTTCAATAGGTTGGGTTGTGAGTGAAGAACCTTTCTTTACTACTTTAAAAAAGGCGATAAATTACTTTAAAGTTCGTGCTGCGGTCGGTATGGTAGGTAATGATAAGATGGGCAGTAACCGCTTTCTTTATATTCCAGGAAAGTATAGTTATGGAAGTGGAGATGGGTATTATTTTGGACAGAATGTAAATAACAAGAAACCTGGTGCATGGGAAGCCAGTCAATCTAATCCGGATGCGAAATGGGAGACTGCTGTAAAACAAAACTATGGTATTGATTTTAGCACTTTTAATGAGCGTTTGAATGTATCTGCTGATTACTTTATTGAAAAGCGTAGAGATATTTTAGTTACTCCGGATTATCTGCCAGGTATTTTGGGTATGACACTTCCGGTAGTAAATGTTGGTAAAACGGAAAATAAAGGTTTTGAGTTACAAGTGAAGTGGAATGAACAATTGAATGATGATTTCCGCTACTGGGCTAATTTTAACTTATCGTTTGCTCGTAATAAAATTATTTTTAAGAATGAAATAGAACAGAATGAATCTTGGATGTCTGAAACAGGACGTCGTATTGGTTCCCGTTCTATGTATAAGTTCTGGGGATATTATGACGAAACAGCTGATGCTCGTTATCAAGAGGAATTTGGGATACCTATTGCTAGCCATGGTATTACTTTGCAACCAGGTGATGCGGTTTTTGTTGACTTGAATAAGGATGGAAAATTAGATGGTGACGATGCTACGCGTGATATCGGTTTTACTGATATTCCCGAATATACAGCAGGTTTGAACTTGGGATTTAGTTGGAAAAACTTTGATTTTTCCATGCAATGGACGGGAGCGTGGAACGTAGATCGTATGTTGGATGAATTCAGACGTCCATTGGGTGATACTAATAGTAAGGCTTTGCTACTTTATCAATATGAAAATACATGGCGCTCTTCCGAGGACTCATTTACTGCTAAATTTCCCCGTGCTTCTAATTCAAGTGCTTCTAATAACTATCGGGGAACTGATTTGTACTTGATAAATGCTAGTTACCTTCGTCTGAAAAATGTAGAGATCGGTTATAATTTTGATTTTCCATTTATGAAGAAATTGAAAATGAATAATTGCCGTTTGTATGTGAACGGTTATAATCTGTTAACCTTTACTGGCTTTGACTGGGGGGACCCTGAATCTCGCCAAAGCAGTCGTCCTAATTATCCGTTGACCCGTGTATTTAACATTGGATTGAAATTAGGATTCTGATAATCTTTAATTTAAAATTTTACTTAAGAACTAAGAACTTAAGAACTGAAATTATGAAACATTTAACTAAATGGTTTATAGCTGCATTTGCAGGGGTATCTATTCTTTCTGCATCATGTGTTGATCAAATAAAGTTCGGAGACAGTTTCCTTGAGAAACCTCCTACGACGAATGATTTGAACCAAGATTCTATTTTTGGAAAAGCAGATTACGCTCGTGCGTTTCTGTGGCGTACTTATAGCCAACTTTATTTTGGTTTACCTTATAATTGGGGACAAGTAACGGCTAAGATGAATACGGGGGTATTTGAAGCCCTTTCAGATTGTTATCATAGTCATAATTCATGGGATGGACCTAACCGTCATTATTATCCGGGATCTTATACTGCAGCCAGTGAAGGAGGTGATGACACTCGTTTTGGCTATATTAAGGAAGATTGTTGGCCGGCCATTCGTGCTGCTTGGATGTTTATTGAAAATGTAGAACGCGTGCCTGATATGGATCAGGATGAAAAGAATCGTTTGTCTGCTGAAGCAAAAGTAATTATAGCTTCACGGTACTTTGACCTTTTTCGTCACTTTGGTGGTCTTCCGATTGTAAGAGGTACTTACGGGGTGGAGGCTGTTTATGAAATCCCGCGAGGTACAGTAGATGAGACCGTCAAATTTATGACTGGATTGTTGGATGAAGCGGCTTCAGTTCTTCCTTGGAGTTTAGGTACGGATGAGGCTAACTGGCAAGGCCGTTTCACAAAAGCGGCTGCTATGGGATTGAAATGTAAGATTTTAGTCTTTGCAGCTAGTCCATTATTTAATGACAGTGAACCTTACTGTACAGAATCACCTCAGGATGCAGTCAATAACTTACAAGTGTGGTATGGAGGTTATAAATCTGAATTATGGGATGAGTGCTGGCAAGCTTGTGTTAACTTCTTTAATGAATTGAAGAAAGAAGGGAATTATGCATTAATACAGGCAAACGGTACGACCTGTCAAGATTATCGTGAGGCATTTAATAAAGCTTATTTCCTTCGTGAAAATAATACAGAATTGTTGATCTCAACCCGTATCACGGGACAATACGGTGGAGAATGGTGGCATTATTGGGGTGATCTTAATGATTCGGAACAAAACTGGCCGAATAACCGTGGATATACGCCTACACTGGAATTTATGGAAATGTTTCCGATGAACGATGGCAAACCATTCACAGAAGCTTATTTAGCGGATGGAGCACAACCTTTCTTTGAGAATAATGATAGGAATAAACCGATACGTGATCCCCGATTGTATGAGACTATTTTGGTAAATGGTGCTTCTTTTGACGGACGTGGTGCTGAACTTTGGTTAGGTGGACGTGATAATATTAATGATACGGAAAAGGAAACTAATAAAACAGCAACTGGATTCCGTCTCTATAAATTTTGGAAAGAAGGGAAAAATAGTTTTAAAGGAACTTACCTGCAATGGCCTTATTTACGTTTGTCTGAGATTTATTTGATTTATGCTGAAGCATTATTGAAAGCTAAAAATGATTTGCCAGGAGCAATTGCGCAAGTTAATATTGTGCGTGAACGTGTGGGGCTTGGCGATTTAGCCAGATGTAATCCAGACAAGCATCTGACAACAGATGCCAATGCTTTGTTGGAAGAGATTCTTCGTGAACGTGCCTGTGAATTGGGGTTTGAAGATGTTCGTTTATTTGACATGATTCGTTATAAACGTGCAGATTTATTCCAGAAAAAGCTTCATGGTCTGAAGGTCTATCGTAATGATGGAAGTGGTAATAAGCCTTGGTCTGGTACTGATGGTAATTCTAGCGCATATCCTTATCCTACAGAGTTTAGGTATGAATCTTTTGTACTTAGTAATCCGACTCGTGCATGGTGGAGTAATTTCAGTCCTAAATGGTATCTTGCTGCATTCCCTGCTTCAGAGGTTAACAAAGGGTATGGCTTGACACAAAATCCGGGATGGTAATCTGAAATAGAATAACCATAAATAAAGAAAGAACAACATGAAAAAATATAAGATAACAGTTTTAGCAATGTTGCTTTGCGCCTCTCTGAAAGGTTGGGCACAAGAAGGAAGTAATGTTCTTGGCAAGGTGGTTGACAAATTGGGCAATCCGGTAGAAGGTGTATTAGTTTCTATTGAAAATAATCCACTGGTACAGGTTACAACCGACCGGAACGGGCAATTTGAGATTACAGCTGACAAGGATAATCTTTTGAGGGTACGTACAGGTAAGGATGATACAAAAGTAGTATCTATAAAAGATGGAAAGGAGCTAACAATTATTTTAGACTTTTCCAGTGAAAAAGTGAACTATGGCTTCGGCTTGAATCAGACAAATGCAGAAAGTACAGGTGCTGTGTCTACTGTATATGCAGATCAAATAGATAATCGTTCAACATTCAATGTTGGTAATGCACTATATGGTAATGTAGCTGGGCTTTATACTATGCAGAAGACCGGTGAAGTATGGGATCAAATATCTTCTATGGCTATCCGTGGACAGAAGACTTTAAGTAATTCCGGTATTTTATTGGTTGTGGATGGTCTTGAACGTGATAACGCTTATCAAGCGCTGAACTATATATCTCCGGAGGAGGTTGAATCAGTAAGTATTTTGCGTGATGCGGCAGCTGTCGCTCTTTATGGCTTTCGCGGTGCAAACGGTGTGGTAAACATTGTAACAAAGCGTGGTAAATATAAGAGTCGTGAAATAAACTTCTCTTATGATCACGGTTTCAATTACCAGACGCGTATTCCGGAGATGGCTGATGCGTTTACTTATGCTAATGCAATGAATGAGGCTTTGGCTAATGATGGAAAGTCTGCACGTTATTCTCAAGATGAATTGAATGCTTTTAAAAGTGGTAAATATCCTTATCTTTATCCTAATGTGAATTGGATGGATGAAGTATTTCGTGATTGTGGTACAACCGATATTGCTACTTTAACTTTTAGAGGTGGATCTACCAAAATGCGCTATTTCACAATGTTAAACCTACAAAACAATCGTGGTTTCATTAAGAATGCTGATGCAAATGATGGCTATTCTACGCAGTCTAAGTATTCAAGAGTAAACTTTCGCTCGAATTTGGATATAGATTTAACTCCCAAGACACGTTTACAAGCGAATATTTCGGGTGTATTGAATGAATTTAGCCGTCCTAGTGCAAATGGTGATAATCTGATAGGCAAACTGTATACAGTGCCTTCAGCAGCTTTTCCTATAAAGACGGAGAATGGTCTGTGGGGTGGTAATAATACTTGGAGCGGTGATTATAATCCAGTATATTTAGCGCAAGGACATGGATATACGAAGGGGCATACTCGTGCTTTATATGCTGATATGTTATTGCGGCAGGATTTATCTTCCGTAACTAAGGGACTGGGTGCGTCAATACGTGTCGGCTATGATAATTTAGCTTCTTATTGGGAAGATCATCGTAGAAGTGAGAAATGGGGAATGCAAACTGTTTCGCAATGGGAAAATGGTGAACCTATTAAATTCAATGATATAACAGGAGGTTCGGTGGGCACCAGTGAAAGTGCTAAGCTTGATTGGCAATATCGTTCATTTAATTTTCAGGCGAATGTAGACTGGGATCGGCATTTTGGTAAGCATGATATTTACTCTATGTTATTGTATACATATAAATATGATGATAGAAACGGTACAAATGTTACTCTATATACCCAAAATGCAGGTTGGTATACTCATTATGGATTTAATAACCGTTATTTTGCAGATTTTACTTTGATGTTTTCCGCTTCTAACAAATTGGATCCTAATAGTCGTTGGCTACCGGCTCCTACCATAGGGCTGTCATGGGTTATTTCCAATGAGGATTTCATGAAAAAGCAGTCTGTAATAGATTTCATGAAGCTTCGTGCTTCATTTGGTATTATTAATACGGATAATACTCCTTATGATGGCTATTGGTATAATAAAATGGCAGGCGGTGGCACTTATCCCGTTGTAGGAGGTAATAACGATAGTAATTTCTCAAATGGAGATGGAGGATGGGCAGAAGGACAGTTGCCCTCTCTGAACGGTACGGTAGAGAAAGCATATAAGTATAATTTGGGGTTAGATGTATCTTTGTTGAAAGGATTAACATTCACCATTGATGGCTTTTATGAAAGACGTTCGGATATTTGGGTGAGTGCATCCGGTCAGAACTCATCCATATTGGGCATTACAAGCCCCTATAAAAATGCAGGTATTGTAGATAGCTGGGGGACGGAGATTGGTGCGGATTATAGTAAGAGTATTGGAGACTTCAAATTACGTTTGGGAGGTACATTCTCATATAACCGCAGTAAGGTAATTGAAATGCTGGAAGAACCTAAAGCTTATGATTATCTGACTCAAACAGGAAAACCTCTGGGACAAATCTGGGGATTGCAGGCTATCGGACATTTTGTAGATCAGGCAGACATTGATAATAGTACGCCTCAGCAATTTGGACCAGTGAAACCTGGAGACATTAAATATAAAGATGTGAACGACGATGGTGTTATAAACTCCAATGATATGATCCCTATGGGATATAGTTCTGCTTGGCCGGAAATATATTATGGCTTTAATGTTGGATTGGAATGGAAGGGATTAGGCTTTGATGCTTCTTTTCAAGGTGTAGCGAATTATACAGCTTGGCTGACTTCTAGTGTTTATCGCCCATTGATAAATAACACTTCTATTTCACAATATGCGTATGATAATCGCTGGACACCAGAGAATCCGACAGCTCGTTTTCCACGTTTAACAACGGAGAATGTGGATAATAACACCCAGAATAGCTCTGTATGGTTGCAAGATCGGTCTTTCTTAAAATTAAGAAACTGCGAGATATACTATAAGTTACCTTCTTCTTGGTTGAATAAGATTAAGATGAAAACAGCTAAAGTTTATGTAAGAGGTACTGATTTATTTAGTATTGACAAAATTGATTTGTCTGATCCGGAAGCAATTGGAGATGTTTGGCCGGCTACTCGTTCTATACATATAGGCTTCTCGCTGGGTATCTAAATGAATAAAATTTTAATTTAATACAGACTAAGATATGAAATTAAAGAATATATGTTTGGGTATTGTTTGTGTAGCAGCATTGTCTGGATGTACAGATAAGATGGACTATCACGAATATACCAGTTACGATAAAGAATATGTTTTTTCAGATTTTGGCCGTACTGCCGGATTTGTGAATAACATCTATTCCTATTTAGATTATGATTTACTGGGAACAACTTCTTTGGCTTCTGCTTGTGATGAGGCTGAAATGGCATTGACTTACTCAAATGTACTTGATTACACAAATGGTAATTGGACTGCTTTGAATCCTAAATCGCAGTGGAATTATTATACTCCGATTCGTGCAGTCAATTATTATTTGAAAAATGCAAAAGATCTGGATTTTTATGATTTGCGTTTTAATCAAGATTATGAAGAACAGATGAACAGGTATAAACGATATCAGTATGAGGTACGCTTGCTTCGTGCTTACTATTACTTTTTACTCGTACGTGCATATGGTGATGTTCCTTTTACAACAGAAGTATTGACTGAAAAAGAAGCGAATAGTATGGTGCGTACGCCTGCTTCTGAAATCTTTGATTTTATAGTCAATGAGTGTGACGCTGTGGCTCTTGAACTTCCAATAAAATATTCGGATTTAGAAAATGATGCTGCGGGGGGGAGTACAAATCCTGAAAGTGGTCGTGTAACGCGAGGTATGGCACTAGCATTAAAAGCGCGTGTCTTACTTTATCGTGCCAGCAAATTGTTTAATGAAAGTGAGGATAAGGAGCTTTATAAAGATGCTGCAACAGCAAATCTGGAGGTCATCAATTATTGCAATGAGAATAACATAAAATTGGGTAACTATACAGATTTGTGGGGAGCAGACAATTGGAAAGCTTCAGAGATGATATTCGTACGTCGTGTAGGTGATACGGATGATCCGGAAAGAACTAATTTCCCTATAGGTATGGAGAATGCAAAGTCAGGTAATTGCCCGACACAGACCTTGGTAGATGCCTATGAGATGAAAGATGGAAGTGAGCCGAATCCTAAAGACCCATATACAGGGAGGGATCCGCGTTTTGCAATGTGTATTGCTGTAAATGGTGATAAATGGCCCAATACCAATCCTGACCCGCTTGAAATATATGTAGGTGGGAGAAATGCTTCCCCTATTGCGTATGCTACTCCGACAGGTTATTATCTGAAAAAATATGTGGATGGCTCTACGGATATCAGTGCCAGTACAAGTTCAGGTGGCAAGCGCCATAGTTGGGTGACATTCCGCTTAGGAGAATTCTTATTGAATTATGCAGAAGCAGCTTTTAAATATTTTGGATCGGCTGATGGTAAAGATGACAAATTTACAATGTCAGCTCGTGAAGCTGTGAATAAGGTACGTAAACGTACAGGTGTAAACATGCCGGATTTTCCGGAAGGAATGAATCATGATAGCTTTTGGAGTCGCTATAAAAATGAACGTATGGTAGAACTTGCATTTGAAGGCCATCGTTTCTGGGATGTGCGTCGTTGGAAAGAAGGTGGCGTTAAAAGTATTGATAGAGTGGTGATTACAAAAAATAGTGATGATTCTTTTACTTACACTCGTAACACGAAATCATTGGTCTGGGATGATAAAATGTATTTCTATCCGATACCTGATACCGAACGTCGTAAAAATACGAATTTAACTCAGAATCCGGGTTGGTGAACATACGTGTTTAACTATTAAAATGAAATGTTATGAAATTGAATTTTAAATATATGATTGCTGTCAGTTTGTTTGTTGGAGCAACTGGTTGTGATGATAAATTGGAGACTTTTGAAGTGGTAGGGAGTGTAACGACTCCCACTGCCATTGCGACATCGGCGGTAAGCACAGAAGCTTTACCGGGACAAATAAAGTTGAGTTGGGAAGTTCCGTCCGAAGGTGCTTTTGATTATCTTCAGATTAAGTATCATGATCCGTTGACCAAAGAGGAAGTATGTAAGATAGCCTCTGTTGGTACGACAGAAATGCTAATTGATGATACGCGTGCCCGCTTCGGTGATTATTCATTTTTCTTTCAGACTTTTAACGCTGCTCATCAGGGTAGCCAGGTGACAGAAGTAAAAGCTAAATCGGGGGCAGCTCCGTCCACTACGACAGAAAAGTCCCGTAAAGAGGTGAAACTGACGGAAGATCAGCTTAGCACTAATGCACAGGAACCCTCAGAAGGACCGATAAAAAATCTGATAGACGGGAAAGGTAATACCTTTTTTCATACTCGTTGGAGTAATCCTCAGCTTCCGTTGCCTCATTATATTCAAATAGATTTTAAAGAAGCTCATGAAGGATTTGCCATTTATTATCAAAACCGTACGGATAATACATGGACTTCAGATGGACGTCCTTCTGTGGTAGATCTACAGATTAGTAATGATGGCGAAAATTGGGAAGTTGTGAGTACGCTTTCCGGTTTGCCAACTAAACATAGCAGTGAATATACTTCTGATTTTGTTATACCGGAAAAGGCATTTACTCATTTTCGCTTTAATGTAATTGCTACTTCTGGTAATACTAAATACTTCAATTTGGCTGAATTTAAATTTTATGATGTAGAAGTAGAAGTATACGATCCTGAAACAGTGCCTTTGGATTAATTTAAATTGAGATAGTAATATGAAAAATAAGATAAGAATTTGGGCGGTTCTCTGTGTAGCCGCCTGCACAATCACTTTCTTTGCTTGCGATGATGAGAAAGATATCACTTATAAAGGAAATCTGGATCTGAACTTATTGGGCATCAAACAAGCCAGTGAAATATGGGATGGAACAAAATGTAACGTGACTACAAATATCCAGCAACCCAAAGAAGGAGAAAGTCAAAAAGTAGATAATTTCAGTTATCGACTGAATCTGGCACTTTACCAAAATCGCAAAGCGGAAAAAGATGCTACGGTAGACTTGGTCATAGCTACAGACTCTTTGAATAAAGCCATTGCAATGGTTGGCACATCATCTATTTATGATGTTTTTAAAGATGTTGAACTTTTGCCGGAAGAATATTACAATCTTTCAGCAAGTAAGATGGAATTAAGTGCTGATAGTAAAATATCAGAAGAAGTAGAACTGAATGTTTATTCCACTAAGCTAATCACTTTGATACAGGATGAGCGGAAAAAGAGTGCTACGTTTGTGTTACCCATACAAGTTCAAAACTCGTCTTCTTATACTATTAATGGAAAGACGAATACAATTATGTTCTTCTTTAATGTGACTTACGTAGCACCTGCAAATCCGGAAGACTATGTTGCTGACGGCGAAGGTGTTCCCGACGACCATACATTAGAAGGAGGTTATAAATTGTTGTGGCACGATGAATTTAATGGAACAGGTGCGCCTAATGCAGAAATGTGGAGGTTTGAAGAAGGCTTCCAACGTAATGAAGAAGATCAGTGGTATAAGAAGGAAAATGCCGAGATGAAAGAAAATGCACTGGTCTTTACTGCGAAACAAGAACGTGTGAAGAATCCGAACTACAATCCGAATGCAACGGGTGGTAACTCTTGGAAGCAGACCCGTGAATATGCGGAATATACTTCCGCTTGTGTGGTTGCTACGAACAATTATGCCTTTAAGTATGGAAGATTAATTGTACGCGCCAAAGTACCTATCGAACAAGGCGGATGGCCTGCAATATGGTCTACCGGTAATTGGTATGAATGGCCTTTAGGTGGTGAAATTGATATTCTCGAATTCTATAAAGAGAAAATTCATGCTAACCTTTGCTGGGGTGGTTCTTCTCGTTGGAATGGCACATGGAATTCGGCAAATTATCCTATAACTGATTTTACTTCCAAAGATGCTAAGTGGGCGGAGAAATATCATATTTGGCGTATGGATTGGGATGAAAAATATATTCGTATCTATTTGGATGATGTACTTCTTAATGAAACCGATTTGAGCACAACTAATAATAAAGGTGATCATGGTGCCGGAGATGGTGGAAATATCAATCCTTTCTCTAATAACATAGAGGGTTTTGGTCAGCTTATGATGTTGAATCTTGCTATAGGAGGTAATAATGGAAGACCTATAGAGGCAACTTTCCCGCTTGAATACCGTGTAGACTATGTACGGGTATATCAGAAACAGTAAAACGATCCTATAAATAATATTCCGTATTGTCCTATAGCCTAACAGACATTAGGATGGTACGGAATATTAGTTAAATAACGAAGAATACATGAGAACTATAAAGCATTTTGGAGGATTATTATTACTAATAATCATTTGTCTTCCTCTATCCTCACAGACCGGAAGAGAATGGAAGGATACAGCCAATGAGTATATCAACGCCCACGGCGGCGGCATCTTATTCCATGAAGGTCTGTACTATTGGTTTGGCGAGCACCGTCCCGAGAAAGGCTTCACCACCGAAGTAGGGGTGAACTGTTACACCTCCCCCGATTTACAGACTTGGACACATAAGAGTGTAGCGCTTCCCGTTTCCGAAACTCCCGGTGATGATATCGAACGTGGCTGCATCATCGAACGTCCGAAGGTGATATACAATCAGAAGACCGGAAAATTTGTGATGTGGTTCCATCTCGAACTGAAAGGTCAGGGCTATGGACCGGCACGTGCTGCCGTAGCCGTCAGCGACAAACCGGAAGGCCCTTACCGCTTCGTGCGTTCCGGACGGGTGAATCCCGGCATATATCCGGAGAATATGCCCGAAGCGGATCGTAAGGTGACGTGGAACCTGAATAAATATAAGAAATGGTGGACACCGAACTGGTACAAAGCCGTTAACCGGGGATTGTTTGTTAAGCGTGACCTGGAAGGCGGACAAATGTCCCGTGATATGACCCTGTTTGTAGATGATGACGGCAAAGCCTACCACATCTATTCTTCCGAAGAAAACCTGACTTTGCACATTGCAGAACTGACGGATGATTATTTGCAGCACTCAGGCCGGTATATCCGTATCTATCCGGGCGGACACAATGAGGCTCCGGCAATCTTCAAGAAAGATAATACCTACTGGATGATTACTTCCGGTTGTACCGGATGGGACCCGAATGCAGCCCGTATGTTTTCGGCTTCTTCCATCTGGGGACCATGGAAACAGCATCCCAATCCCTGCCGTGGCGAAAATAGCGAGAAGACTTTTGGCGGACAGAGCACATTTGTGTTGGAGCTTCCGGAGAATCGCTTTATATTTATGGCCGATGTTTGGAAACCGAAGAGTCTGATGTATTCCGGACACATTTGGCTACCTATTCAGTTTGACGAAAAAGGTGTTCCGTTTATTGAGTGGACGGACAAACAAGTGCTTCCGACAAACCCGGTCAGACAATCGGAGTGGAAACAGGTATGGAGTGACGAATTTAATACAGACGGTCTTCCGGATACCACTGTTTGGAGCTATGATAATGGCTTTGCACGCAATGAAGAAGCCCAGTGGTATCAGAAAGGCAATGCTTACTGCAAAGATGGAAAGCTGATTATTGAAGTGAGAAAAGAAGAAGGACGTAAAAATCCCTGGTATGAGGCCGGAAGTAACGATTGGCGGAAGAAGCGGGAGTTCATCGAGTACACTTCCTCGTGCATCACTACGGCCGGTAAGAAAGAGTTCTTGTATGGCAGATTTGAAATCCGTGCCAAGATTCCTGTAAGCGGAGGGGCATGGCCTGCCATTTGGACTTTGGGTAGCGGTATGGATTGGCCCTCGTGTGGCGAAATCGACATCATGGAATATTATCGCATCAAAGGCGTACCGCATATTCTGGCAAATGCCGCCTGGGGAACTGACCGGCAGTGGAATGCGAAATGGAAGAGCAAAGCAATTCCTTTCACTCATTTCACGGACAAAGATCCGGCGTGGGCGGATAAGTTTCACATCTGGCGTATGGATTGGGATGAAACGGCCATTAAAATCTATCTGGATGATGAATTGCTGAATGAAATTCCTTTGAGCGAAACTGTTAACGGTACTATTGGCGGGGGAACGAATCCTTTCCGCAAACCGCAGTATCTTTTGTTGAACTTGGCTCTTGGCGGCATCAATGGTGGCGAAATTGACGATAAAGGAATTCCCATGCGCTATGAGGTAGATTATGTACGCGTATATCAGAAATAGTCAATAATATACCCCTTTTTGCAACATTTTTAGTCGTTCGCTTTCTCTGAAAAGGTATATATTTGCAACGATGAAAAACAACTTATATACAATATCATGAAAACAAAAAAATATTTGTGGTTGCTATTGACCGTAGCATTATTGATTCCCGCCAATATCTCGGCAAAAAAGAAAACGGAAAAAGTGAAGACTGACCGTGAACTGTGGACCGGTGTCTTGTATCAGATGGCCGCCCCAGTACTTAGCAGCATGAGCGAAGGCCGCTTGCAGGATGATATGCAGGTGGAGTTAAGCCCCACCTGGGACGGACGCGACAAGCGGGTGACCTATATGGAATGCTTCGGCCGGTTGATGGCAGGTCTGGCTCCGTGGTTGTCACTGCCGGACGACGATACGGCAGAAGGAGTGCAGCGCAAGCAATTGCGCGAATGGGCGTTAAAGAGTTATGCCCAGGCCGTAGACCCGGAAAGCAAAGATTATCTGCTATGGAGAAAAGAGGGACAGCCTTTGGTAGATGCTGCATACGTGGCAGAGAGTTTTTTGCGCGGATACGATGCCTTATGGATGCCATTGGATGAGCTGACCAAACAACGCTATATCGCCGAATTCCAGCAATTGCGTCGGGTCGATCCTCCTTATACCAACTGGTTGCTGTTCTCCTCGACCATTGAGTGTTTCCTGAAAAGAGCGGGCGCACAGACTGATTATTACCGCATTACTTCCGCCCTGCGTAAAGTAGACGAATGGTATGTGGGTGATGGCTGGTACAGCGACGGACAGGATTTTGCTTTCGACTATTACAATAGTTTTGTGATTCATCCGATGTACGTGGAATGCCTTGAAGTGATGACGGATGGCGGAAAGAAGAACATCTGGAATGTAGCGGGCGGCAACTTCCCCAAAGCTATGAAGCGTATGCAGCGTTTCGGCATGATATTGGAACGCTTTATCTCTCCCGAGGGCACATTTCCGGTATTCGGACGCTCCATTACCTATCGCACGGGCGTGTTGCAACCGCTTGCCTTGTTGTCATGGCGCGGCTGGTTGCCCAAGGAACTGCCTGCCGGACAAGTACGTGCAGCAATGACGGCTGTCATTCAGCGTATGTTTGGCGACCACCGGAACTTCAATGAGAAAGGCTATCTGACTTTAGGCTTCAACGGGTCACAGCCCAATATCTCCGACTGGTATACGAATAATGGCAGCTTGTATCTGGCTTCACTGGCCTTCCTGCCTTTAGGATTGCCCGCCGATGCTCCTTTCTGGACGGATGAGGCATTGCCCTGGACATCGAAGAAAGCTTGGGAGGGAGAAGATTTCCCGAAAGACCACGCTTATCATGACTAAGACGCTGAGCTGTCAAATTACCTCTTAAATAAGGATATCATGAACAGACATATTCTCTTTTTCTTTCTAATTCTCTCAACGACTTTCACACTCCGGGCACAGCAAGCCCGGCTTGTGGAAGTGGGGCAGGGATATAGCCAGACGTCAGTCAACACAACCGTCTTCCGCAACAACTCTCTTGTGACACAAGGAGATGAACAATATATCTGTTATTATGATGCGGACGGTTATCTGGTGCTGGGCAAGCGGAAACTGAATTCCGACCGGTGGACGCTGAACCGCACACAATACAAAGGAAATGTAAAAGATGCCCATAACGTCATCAGTATGATGCTGGACGGAGACGGGTATCTGCATCTCTCGTTCGACCATCACGGGCATCCGCTGAATTATTGCCGCAGCACAGCCCCGCATACATTGGAACTTGGAGACAAGGAACCCATGACGGGTGTGGATGAAGGAAATGTCACCTATCCGGAGTTCTATCCGCTGAATGGGGGCGACTTGCTGTTCGTCTACCGTTCCGGTTCTTCCGGCCGGGGCAATCTGGTGATGAACCGCTATTCCGTGAAAGAGAAGAAATGGAGCCGGGTGCAGGACGTCCTGATTGACGGCGAAGATAAGAGGAATGCTTACTGGCAGCTCTATGTAGATGAGCAAGGCACTATCCACCTCTCCTGGGTGTGGCGTGAAACGTGGCATGTGGAGACGAACCATGATCTTTGTTATGCCCGTTCCTTTGACAATGGCGTGACATGGTATAAGGCGAATGGCAAGAAGTATGATTTGCCTATCCGCTACGCCAACGCGGAATATGCCTGCCGCATTCCGCAAAATTCTGAATTGATTAATCAGACCAGTATGAGTGCCGATGCAAGCGGCAATCCCTATATCGCGACTTACTGGCGCGACCCCGACAGTGAAATCCCCCAATACCGCATCGTATGGCATGACGGAGCCATGTGGCATAACCGCCGGGTTTCAGACCGCCGGACTCCTTTCTCTCTGAAAGGCGGCGGCACCAAGATGATTCCCATTGCCCGTCCGCGTATCGTGGTAGATGGTGGTGAAATCTTCTATGTCTTCCGTGACGAGGAACGGGGAAGCCGGGTGTCGATGGCGCATGCGTCGGCAGTCGGGACGGGCGAATGGACTTTTACTGATCTGACCGACTTTCCGGTAGATGCCTGGGAACCGTCGCATGATACGGAGCTTTGGAAGCAAAAGCGCCGTCTTCATCTCTTCGTGCAACACACCAAGCAGGGCGACGGAGAACGTATGGTGGACTTTGCTCCTCAGCCGGTGTATGTGCTGGAAGTGAATGATTGATGTGAATGTGTATATAATTTATCGCAATGGCAGATCCTCTCTGATCCCCTCTCAGAATGCTTCCTGAGAGGGGGGATAATGAGGTAACGACTGAAATAGGTTAAGTATACGAGTGAATGGCATTCAAGTAACGACTGAATAGGGTTCACTTAGGGATGCAACTGATAAGAGTGGTTTGACAGATATGAATTTGTTGTTCTTTATGAATGATAACAAATGGTATGCTAATTAAGTAAAAAAGGAAAAGTATATGAAAAAGTTTTTTGGAAACATCCTGATCCTGGCTTTTTGTCTGAACGGAGTGTCGGCTTGTACCACTCCCAAAGATGAAGCCAAAGAAGTAGTGGATATAATTTATAAAGTGAATAACTATTGGCAGGCGCAAAACCCCAAGCATGGACGTTCTTTTTGGGACAATGCCGCTTACCATACCGGTAACATGGAAGCATTCTTCCTTACCGGCGACTCCGGTTTCATGAATTACTCCAAAGCCTGGGCGGAGCACAACGAATGGAAGGGAGCCAAGTCGGACGATAAAGCCGAATGGAAATACAGTTACGGTGAAAGTGATGACTACGTGCTCTTTGGTGACTATCAGATTTGCTTTCAGACGTATGCCGACTTATACAACATAGAGCCGGACTCGCAAAAGATAGCCCGTGCCCGCGAGGTGATGGAGTATCAGATGAGTACGGACAAGAATGATTATTGGTGGTGGGCCGACGGTCTTTATATGGTGATGCCCGTGATGACTAAATTATATAAGATAACCAACAATCCGCTTTATCTGGAAAAACTGCATGAATACTGGGCGTTTGCCGATAGCTTGATGTACGACTCCGAAGATGCACTTTATTACCGTGACGGGAAATATATCTATCCGAAACACAAGAGTGTGAACGGCAAGAAAGATTTCTGGGCACGCGGAGACGGCTGGGTGCTTGCGGCATTGGCCAAAGTCTTGAAGGACTTGCCCGAAGATAATGCGTATCGCCAGGAATATATCGGCCGTTTCCGGGCCATGGCAAAAGCGGTGGCCGCCTGCCAGCAACCGGAAGGCTACTGGACGCGCAGCCTGCTCGACCCCGAACATGCACCGGGACCGGAAACCAGCGGCACGGCTTTCTTTACTTATGGCTTGCTATGGGGCATGAACAACGGCTACCTGGATAAAGCCACTTATCAACCGGTAGTGGAAAAAGCCTGGACGTATCTGACGACTGTTGCCCTGCAACCGGACGGACGCATCGGCTATGTACAGCCTATCGGTGAGAAGGCTATCCCGGGACAAGTGGTGGATGCCAATTCAACCGCCAATTTCGGAGTGGGCGCATTTCTGCTTGCCGCTTGTGAAATGGTACGTTTTTTGAATTGAGTTTTCAGTTCTCAATATAGATGGGAAATGGGGCTTGTCGTTAGCGGCAAACTCCATTTTTGTTTCATAGTAGCGGGTAAATCTTTGTTTTTTAATGAAATGACATAAAATTATTCCTATTTTGAATGAATCGTGGTGGTATATGTCTTTTTTAATGTGTATTTTTGACACCCAATAATTTATGCGAAATTCTTATGAGGAACACTATCAGAAAAATTGCAGTAGCAATCAGTTTAATGTTGGCAGTGACGCTGCCCACGTTCAGTCAGCAACATCCTGTTCAGGAAAAAGATTATGTAGCCTATCTGTTTACCTACTTTCATGGTAATCATATCAGCGAGGAGGCCGTGTGTTATGCCGTCAGTATGGATGGATATACTTACTGGGCGTTGAATGACAACAAACCGGTGATTGACTCCAAAGTTATCAGTTCAACAGGGGGAGTGCGTGATCCTCATATCCTGCGTTGTCAGGATGGAAACACGTTCTATATGGTCGTGACGGATATGGTGTCCGGCAATGGCTGGGACTCAAACCGTGCGATGGTATTGTTGAAGTCCACCGACTTGGTGAACTGGTCACATTCGGTCATTAATATGCAGAAACGCTATCCCGGACAAGAACAGCTGAAAAGGGTATGGGCGCCACAGACGGTTTTCGACCCGGAGGCCGGAAAGTATATGGTCTACTGGTCCATGAAGTACGGTGATGGTGCAGATGTGATTTACTATGCATATGCCAATGAAGACTTTACGGATTTGGAAGGGGAACCGAAACCGCTTTTCATTCCGGAAAATAAAAAGTCGTGCATTGATGGCGACATTGTATATAAAGATGGTATATTTCATTTATTCTATAAGACCGAAGGCCACGGAAACGGCATAAAGGTTGCGACTACCCGTTCTTTGACCTCCGGCAAGTGGGAAGAAGAACCTGACTATAAGCAGCAGACAACGGACGCTGTGGAAGGTGCAGGTACGTTTAAGCTGATTAATCAGGACAAGTATATATTGATGTATGATGTATATATGAAAGGTAAGTATCAGTTTACGGAAACCACTGACCTGAAGAACTTCAAAGTCATAGACAGCGAGGTGAAGATGAATTTCCACCCCCGTCACGGAACGATTATCCCCATTACCCGTGATGAATTGATACGTATCACTGACAAGTGGGGCAAACCTGCCGAACTGGGTGAATTGCCCAACAATCCCGTATTGCCGGGCTTCCATGCCGACCCCGAAGTGCTGTATTCACAGAAAACGAAGAAATATTATATCTATTCTACCACCGACGGGCAACCCGGTTGGGGAGGATGGTATTTTACGGTTTTCTCTTCGGATGATTTGAAGAACTGGAAGTACGAGGGTGTCATGCTCGATTTGAAATCCGATCAGGTGCCTTGGGCTAACGGTAATGCATGGGCTCCGTGTATCGAAGAAAAACTGATAAAAGGCGAGTATAAATACTTCTTCTATTATAGCGGCAACCCGGTTAAGGAAGGTGGTAAACAGATCGGAGTAGCTGTGGCGGATTCTCCTACCGGGCCGTTTACGGATTTGGGTTATCCCATTGTTACGGAATCTCCCGTAGGTCATGGCCAGCAGATTGATGTGGATGTCTTCACTGATCCTGTTTCAGGCAAGTCCTACCTGTATTGGGGCAATGGCTATATGGCTGGTGCGGAATTGAATAAAGACATGGTTTCCATCAAGAAGAAAACCCTCACGGTGATGACTCCCGAAGGCGGAACTTTGCAGGACTATGCTTTCCGTGAAGCACCTTACGTGTTCTATCGCAACGGACTCTATTACTTTATGTGGTCGGTAGATGACACCGGTTCACCTAATTATCATGTGGCATACGGTACATCCAAATCACCGCTTGGCCCGATTGAGGTAGCCAAAGATCCTATCGCATTGATTCAGAATCCGGAAAAGGGAATTTATGGCCCCGCACATAATTCAGTACTACAAATTCCGGGCACCGATGAGTGGTATATCGTTTATCATCGTATTAATAAGAACTATCTGAAAGATAGTCCGGGTACGCATCGGGAAGTATGTATTGACCGCATGGAATTCAATGCGGATGGAACGATTAAACGGATAGTGCCTACCCGTTGAGTGGGAATTTGAAATGATAAATGATAATATAAAAGTATTAAATACCTGAGAAACAATTATTGACCATGAAGAACAGACTAAAAGGATTAGCCTTTTTATGTATGGCGGTAACTTTACCGTTGACAGCACAAAATGTAACCGTCAGTGGACCGGACGGTAAGCTGCAATTGACCGTTTCGTGTCCGGAAGGAGGAGAAGCCGCGTATTCTCTCACCTATAACGGCAAGCAAATGCTCGAATCCTCTCCCCTGGGATTGCAAACCAATGTGGGGGACTTCGCGAAAGCAATGAAGCTGACCGGGCATAAAGAGAGAAAGATTGATACCGTTTATACTCAGACGCGCATCAAAGCCTCCCGTATACACTACCGTGCCAATGAACTGGTATGTGCCTTTACTAATGCGAAGGGGCAAAAGATGGACGTGACATTCCGCGTGAGCGACAATGATGTGGCTTTCCGCTATACATTGCCTAAACAAGGCGAGCGGGGAAGTGTCATTGTAGACAACGAAAAGACCGGTTTCCGTTTCCCGGCGCAAACCACTACTTTCCTTACTCCCCAGAGTGATGCCATGATAGGCTGGAAACGTACCAAACCCAGTTATGAAGAAGAATATAAGGCTGATGCCCCGATGGATGTGCGTTCGCAATACGGGCATGGATATACTTTCCCCTGTCTTTATCATGTGGGTGAAGACGGCTGGGTACTCATCAGCGAGACGGGAGTCGATAGCCGTTATTGCGGTTCGCGCCTGAGCGATGTTACCGAAGGCAATCTGTATACGGTAGCTTTCCCCATGGCCGAAGAAAATAATGGCAATGGAACGGTTGCTCCGGCCTTTGCTTTGCCGGGTTCTACCCCGTGGCGTACAATTACGGTAGGCGAGACGCTGAAACCTATTGTGGAAACCACTGTGATGTGGGATGTTGTAGAGCCATTGTATGAAACGGAACATGACTACCGGATGGGACGTGGCACATGGAGCTGGATTCTCTGGCAGGACGGTAGCATCAACTATGACGACCAGGTGCGTTATGTCGATCTGGCTGCGGCTATGGGATATGAATATGTGCTGATAGATAACTGGTGGGATACCCGCATCGGGCATAAGCGCATGGAGTCTCTCATTGACTATGCGCAGGGCAAAGGCGTGGATGTGTTCCTGTGGTACAGTTCCAGCGGTTACTGGAATGATATAGAACAAGGTCCTGTTAACCTGATGGATAATCCCATTGCACGCAAGCGTGAAATGAAGTGGTTGCAGCAGCAGGGCGTCAAAGGTATCAAGGTCGATTTCTTCGGTGGAGACAAGCAGGAGACGATTCGCCTGTACGAAGCTATCCTGAGTGATGCTGACGATCATGGTCTGATGGTTATCTTCCACGGTTGCACGGTGCCGAGAGGATGGGAACGCATGTATCCTAATTATGTGGGCAGCGAGGCAGTCCTGGCTTCCGAGAATTTGATTTTCAACCAGCACTTCTGTGATGAAGAGGCTTTCAATGCCTGTCTGCATCCGTTTATCCGTAATTCGGTGGGTTGTATGGAGTTTGGCGGTACCTTCCTGAACAAACGCCTGAACCGTGGCAATAATGGTGGAACCACACGCCGGACTACCGACGTATTCCAGTTGGCTACTGCCGTACTGTTCCAGAACCCTATCCAGAACTATGCTTTAGCTCCCAATAATCTGACGGATGCCCCGCAGGTTTGCCTCGACTTTATGAAGCGAGTGCCCACCACGTGGGATGAGACTCGCTTCGTTGACGGTTATCCCGGGAAGTATGCAGTGATTGCCCGTCGCCATGGCCAGCAATGGTATGTAGCGGCAGTGAACGGTACAAAGGAAGTGCTGAAACTGAAACTCGAACTTCCCATGTTGGCAGGACAAACCATTTCTCTCTATAATGACGACAAACTGTTGCAACCCGGGCTGCAATCAGTGAAGCTGAAAGCGGACGGCAAACTGCAACTGACCCTTCAACCGGAAGGTGGCGCCGTGCTGACCCGGGAGTGGAAGACGGATGAAAAAGAGATGGGCGCCTACCTGTTTACTTATTTTAAAGATGAAACGCACAGCCTGTACTTTGCCGTAAGTGACGACGGATATACCTTTACGGATGTGAATAACGGTCAGCCTATCATTGCCGGTGATACGATTGCCGAACAGAAAGGGATTCGCGACCCGCACATCTATCGTGCACCGGATGGCACTTTCTATATAGCAATGACCGACCTTCACATCTTTGCTCAAAAGAAGGGATTACGCAACACGGAGTGGGAGAGAGACGGTGCAAAATACGGATGGGGCAACAACCGCGGGTTGGTGCTGATGAAATCGAAAGACTTGATTCACTGGACGCATCATGTAGTCCGTATCGATAAATCCTTCCCGGGGTATGATGAAATCGGTTGTGCCTGGGCGCCTGAGTTGGTTTACGACGAACATGCAGGCAGAATCATGGTGTACTTCACCATGCGCATGGGCAATGCCCGGAATATGCTCTATTATGCTTATGCAAACGAAGACTTTGACGGCTTGGAGACAGAACCGCGCTTGTTGTTCCAGTATCCTGATGCCACGAAATCAGCCATTGATGCGGATATTACGAAGGTAGGCGACAAATATCATATGTTCTATGTAGCACACGACGGAACTCCGGGCATCAAGCAGGCGGTTTCCAAGTACATAAACCGTGGTTACTCCTATCTTCCGGAGTGGATTGATCCGGAACCGGGAGCTTGCGAAGCACCCAATATGTGGAAACGCATCGGTGAAGACAAATGGGTAGTGATGTATGATATTTATAGCATCAACCCTCATAATTTCGGTTTCAGTGAGACTGCTGATTTTGTGAACTTCACGCATCTGGGACACTTCAATGAGGGAGTGATGAAAGCCACTAACTTTACGTCGCCCAAGCATGGGGCGGTGATTCATATCACTAAGAAGGAGGCTGATAAACTGAGAAAATACTGGAAGGGGAAATGATAGTTTAGCGGCTTTGCCGCTAAAAATTGACAATTAACAATTGACAATTGACAATTACCATTCGGAACGATTGTTTAAGCACAATATAGCGCAGCCTAATTGTTAATTGTCAATTGTCAATTGTCAATTTTTAGCGGGCATCCGTCCGCAAAATTATCATTTATTACTTCAAAATATTAACCCAACAAATCTTATATATCATGAACAAATTGATGAAATTTTTAAGTTTGTGTCTGCTGCTATCCTTTGTGTTGCCTGTGCAGGCAAAGGTAGATGCTGTGATGAACGAACCTGACCAGGTATACCTCTTCTCGTATTCCAACCGTGACGGAAGAAGCGGTTTGAAGTTTGCCTGGAGTCCTGATGGAGAGAAGTGGTTCAGCGTGGCAGATGGCTTTGCTTATGTAAACTCTGACTTTGGCCCGTGGGGACGTGCGAAAACGATGTTTAAACCCCACCTGATGCAAACCCGTGCCGACGGCAAATGGCATTGCATCTGGGCAGCTACCAATACCGGTGAAGCGCTTGCCTATGTAACCTCTCCTGATTTGCAGAAGTGGGAAGCACAGAAATACTTCTCTCCGGCCGAGCGTAGCAAGTACGAACCGAAAGACGTATTCCCCACTACTGAAAAGAAGATAGTGATAAACGGCCACGAACAGGAAGGCTGGATGCAGGAAGTACCTTATGCTACGGTTCAGAGTATCATCCGTTTTGCCGAAGCCAAGAAATACCGCCAGTCACTGAATGCCGAACGTACGGAACAAGACCCTGTTCGTTTTGCAAATCTGAAACCGGTAGAAGCTATTATCCGGGTGAAAGCTGATGAAGCCAAGAATATCAGCAACCATTTGATTGGTATTTTCTTTGAAGACATCAACTATGCGGCTGACGGTGGTCTGTACGCTGAGTTGATACAGAACCGCGACTTTGAATATGCCCCTACTGACCGTGGCAACGACCAGAACTGGAACTCTACACATTCCTGGAGTGTCCGCGGAGAGAATGGAAAATTGAGCATCGCAACGGAGAACCCGATACATCCCAATAATCCCCATTACGCAGTGTTCGAAGTGAACATGCCTGCTGAAGTTTCTCTGGTAAATTCCGGTTTCGACGGTATTGCCGTGAAGAAAGAAGAGAAGTACGATTTCTCTTTCTTCTCAAAAATGCTGGAAGGAAAAGGCGGAAAGGTGAAAGTGGCTTTGCAGACTAAAGACGGTAAGGAGGTGGCAATGGCTGTGCTCTCCGTCACTTCCAAAGAATGGAAGAAGCAACGCGCCGTGCTGACGGCATACCAGGATGCCACGGATGCCGTACTGACTATTACTCCTCTTGTCTGGATGGGCACTCAACAACTGGCATTGGACATGGTTTCCCTCTTCCCGCAAAAGACTTTCAAAGGTCGTAAGAACGGACTCCGTGCCGACCTGGCACAGACGCTTGCCGACCTTCATCCCCGTTTTATGCGCTTCCCCGGCGGATGCGTGGCTCATGGCGATGGGATAGACAATATTTACGATTGGAAAGGTTCTATCGGCCCGTTGGAAGCCCGTAAGCCTCTGCGTAATCTTTGGGGCTACCATCAGACCCGCGGTCTGGGCTACCATGAATACTTCCTGTTCTGCGAGGATATGGGTGCAGAACCCGTACCGGTAGTTGCGGCAGGTGTGCCTTGCCAGAACTCGGGAACGTGTGCCCATCATTCCAAAGGTGAACTGACTTGCATGGGACAACAGGGCGGTATTCCGATGGAAGAAATGCCGCAATACATTCAGGACGTTCTCGACCTGATAGAATATGCCAATGGAGATGCCCGCAAAACTGTATGGGGTAAGAAGCGTGCCGAAGCCGGACATCCGAAACCATTCAATCTGAAGTATATCGGCATTGGCAACGAAGATATGATAACGGAAGTATTCGTAGAACGTTTCAAGATGATATTCGATGCTGTCAAGGAGAAATATCCCGAAGTGACGGTGATTGGTACTACCGGCCCGTTCTATGAAGGTACGGATTATGAAGTAGGTTGGGACCTTGCCACCGAACTGGGTGTGCCTATGGTTGACGAACATTATTATGTAGAACCGGGCTGGCTGATTCACAATCAGGATTATTACGACCGTTACGACCGTAAAAAGGCGAAAGTATACTTGGGCGAATATGCCGCCCACCTGCCGGGCCGCCCCAATAATGTAGAAACAGCACTTGCCGAAGCCTTGTACCTGACAGCCGTAGAGCGTAACGGTGATGTAGTGGAAATGACTTCCTACGCTCCGCTATTGGCTAAAGACGGACATACGCAATGGAATCCGGACTTGATTTACTTCAATAATACGGAAGTGAAGCCGACAGTAGGCTACTATACACAATTAATGTATGGTCAGAACTCCGGAAACGAGTATCTTGCTTCTGATGTGAAACTGAACAACGGTTGGGATGCCGTGAAGAAGCGCGTAGGAGTTTCTGTTGTGAAAGACGCCAATACAGGAGATTACATCGTGAAGTTGGTGAATATGCTCCCCGTAGAAGTGTCTGCCCAGGTGAAGTTGGACGGAGCTACTTTGGTAAATCCTTCGGCTACAAAAACGATATTGACAGGTGATCCGAAAGACAAAGGAGCTAAACCTGCTTCTTCTGATTTCAAGGTAGAAGGAAATGACTTTTCTTACTCAATGCCGGCCTATTCGTTTACAGTGATACGTATCCATGAAGGCGTTGGCAAATGATGATAACAATCTAAGACTGATATTTATGTTTAATTAATAATTCGAGGATTCCGTTAACGTCTATTGGCTGTTAGACTAACGACTAGTCTAGGGTAGACTAGATGTTAGTCTGGCGGTGGACTTGCTTTCAGACCAGGGTAGACTGTCGGACCTCTTACTAAATCATATAAACCATGAGAAAATTAACCACCCTTTTAGCTTTGTCTCTTGCACTGGGTGTGCAGGCGCAGACGCATGTGATGACCGTTGATGTTTCCAAACCAACGGCACAGATACAGCCCGAAATGTATGGCATCTTCTTCGAAGACATCAACTTCGGTGCTGACGGCGGACTTTATGCCGAATTAGTGAAGAACCGTTCTTTTGAATTCCCGCAACCTTTCGTCGGTTGGGTGCCTTTCGGCAATGTAACCGTGCAGGATGCAAATCCTTGTTTCGACCGCAATCCGCATTACGTGCGTGTAGTCAATGACGGTCGCCTGTTGCGTGCCGGACTGGATAATGAAGGCTATCGCGGCATCGGCGTGAAGCAAGGCGAAGAATACCGTTTTTCCGTATATGCCCGTACACCGGATGCCAAGCCGATGAAACTCTCCATCGAACTGGTGAATTCCAATGCCCAGAATCTTCTGAAAAAAGAAATAGAAGTGAGCGGCCGCGACTGGCAGAAACTGACCGCTGTGCTGAAATCTCCTTTCACCGATGCCCATGCCCGCCTGCGTATCGTTTTGGAAACTAAAGGTACAGTAGACATGGACCACATCTCCCTCTTCCCCGTCAATACTTGGAAAGGACGTGAGAATGGTCTGCGTGCTGATCTGGCGCAAGCCCTTTACGACCTCAACCCCGGTGTATTCCGTTTCCCCGGTGGCTGCATCATCGAAGGTAACAGTCTTGAAACCCGTTATCAGTGGAAGAACTCGGTAGGTCCTGTCGAAAATCGTCCTCTGAATGAAAACCGCTGGAATTATACCTTTAAACATAAAGCATTCCCCGATTATTTCCAGACCCTCGGCCTTGGTTACTTCGAATATTTCCTCTTGAGTGAAGACCTCGGTGCAGAACCGCTTCCGGTGATAAGCTGCGGACTCTCCTGTCAGTACGAAAGTAACGAAGTCGTTCCTATGGATGAGCTTGACCCCTACATACAGGATGCACTCGATCTGATTGAGTTCGCCAACGGCCCGGTTACCTCTACCTGGGGCAAAGTACGTGCCGATATGGGACATCCCGAACCTTTCAACCTGAAGATGATAGGCATCGGCAACGAACAGTGGGACAAGGTCTATGTAGACCGTCTGGAAGCCTTCACGAAAGCTATCCGTGCGAAGTATCCCACTATCAAGGTTGTCGGCAGTTCCGGCCCCAGTGCCAGCGGTGATAAGTTCGATTACCTCTGGCCGGAAATGAAACGTCTGGGTGTAGACCTGGTGGATGAACACTATTACATGAATCCCGACTGGTTCTTCGGCAACGCTTCCCGCTATGACAACTATGACCGTAAAGGTCCGAAAGTCTTTGCCGGAGAATATGCTTCACACGATCATTCCACGAAGAAAGATAACAACTTCCTGGCAGCCCTTTCCGAAGCAGCCTTCATGACGGGACTGGAACGGAACGCAGATGTAGTTCATCTGGCCACATACGCTCCTTTGTTTGCCCATGTAGATGCCTGGCAGTGGAATCCGGACTTAATCTGGTTTGATAACCTGCGGATGATGCGTACACCGAACTACTACGTTCAGCAAATGTACGGCATGAATGCCGGAACCGACGTGCTCAGTCTGAAAATGGACGGCAAAGCTGTTGCAGGACAAGACAGCCTCTATGCAACCGCTGCGTTGAATGCACCGACAGGTGAAATTATTCTGAAACTGGTGAATGCCGGTAGCCAGCCTGCTGAGGTTCAGATAGATTTCAACGGCTTGAAGAAACGCCAGCTTGTTGCAGGTTCATGTACTTACCTGCAAAATGATAATTGGAGAACGGTGAACACGTTGGATGAGGAAGCAATTGTTCCGCGTGTTCGTCCGGTACAAGTGAAAGGGCAGTCTTTGAAGCTTGAGCTTGAACCACGCTCGTTTGGAGTATATCGTTTGCAGGTGAAATAGGGAAATGAGTGGGGAGCAAAAGTCACTTTGGTCTGTTTTCCCCTCTTTTTGAACTATAATTCTCCTTTGAATTCATTAAATCACCCTATCTTTGTAGCAGTATGAAAAGAATTACTTTCATACTGCTACAAACATAATAACTTTATATCATGAAGAAACATCTTATCACCGGACTCTTTGCAGCCTTGGCTCTGACTGCAAATGCACAGTCCTTTAAAGAGTGGCTTGACCCGGAAGTCAATGCTGTGAACCGTGCGCCTATGCACGCTAACTACTTCGCCTACGAGTCGGCAGATGCTGCCATGAAAGGCGAGAAAGCCAAATCCGCTAACTACATGACTTTGAACGGCACCTGGAAATTCTTCTGGGTACCCAATGCTGACCAACGTCCTACCGATTTCTGGAAAGTCGGTTTTAACGACAAAGGTTGGAATGATATGCAGGTTCCCGCTGTATGGGAGTTGAACGGTTATGGCGACCCCATCTACGTAAACACCGGTTATGCCTGGCGTAACCAATTTCAGAACAATCCTCCCGAAGTTCCCACACAGAACAACCACGTTGGTTCTTACCGTCGCGAAATCCTCGTTCCGGCTGACTGGAAGGGAAAAGATATTATCGCACACTTCGGTTCCGTCACTTCCAATATGTATCTGTGGGTGAACGGCCGCTATGTAGGTTACAGCGAAGATAGCAAACTGGAAGCTGAATTTGACCTGACCCCTTACCTGAAACCTGGACAGGAAAATCTTATCGCCTTCCAAGTATTCCGTTGGTGCGATGGTACGTATCTGGAAGACCAGGATTTTTTCCGCTTCAGTGGTGTAGGTCGTGATTGTTACCTCTATGCCCGCAATAAAAAACGTATTCAGGATATCCGCGTTACTCCGGACCTGGACGAAGCATACAAAGACGGTTCCCTCAGCGTGAAACTCAACCTGAAAGGCAGTGGAAATGTAGACCTGGAATTGCTGGATGCAACAGGCAAGCAAGTAGCCACCGCAACCGCCAAAGGTAGCGGAAACGTCCTGATGAATGTGGAGAATCCTCACAAATGGACTGCCGAAACTCCTTATCTCTATACCCTGCGTGCTACTTTGCAAGGCAGCAACGAAGTTATTCCCGTAAAAGTAGGTTTCCGCAAGATTGAATTGAAGGGCGACCAGATACTTGTCAACGGCAAGGCTGTCCTCTTTAAGGGGGCCGACCGCCACGAACTTGATCCTGACGGTGGCTATGTGGTATCTCCCGAACGCATGATACAGGATATTCAGGTGATGAAGAAATTTAATATCAATGCTGTGCGTACCTGTCATTATCCGGATGACAATCTGTGGTATGATCTTTGCGATAAATACGGTATTTATGTGGTGGCCGAAGCGAATGTCGAATCGCATGGTATGGGCTACAAGGAAAAGACTCTTGCCAAGAATACCGCCTATGCCAAAGCCCACATGGAACGTAACCAACGCAATGTGCAACGTGGTTTCAATCATCCCAGCATCATCTTCTGGTCACTGGGCAACGAAGCCGGTTTCGGACCAAACTTCGAAGCATGCTATCGTTGGATAAAGAATGAAGATCCCAGCCGTGCTGTGCAATACGAGCAAGCCCACGGGAACGAATTTACCGATATCGATTGCCCCATGTATGCCGGTTATGAGCATATGGAGAAGTATGGCAAACGTACAGATGCTAAGAAACCGCTTATCCAATGTGAATATGCCCATGCGATGGGTAATTCACAAGGTGGTTTTAAAGAATATTGGGATCTGATTCGTAAATATCCTAACCTGCAAGGTGGATTTATCTGGGATTTTGTAGACCAGTCTGTCCGTTGGAAAGGTAAAGACGGGGTAACTATTTATGCTTATGGTGGTGATTTCAATCGCTATGATGCTTCAGATAAGAATTTCTGTGATAATGGTCTTATCAGTCCTGATCGTGTGCCCAATCCGCACATGTATGAGGTCGGCTACTTCTACCAGAACATATGGACTACCCCGGCTGACTTGAAAAATGGTGAAGTAAACGTTTATAATGAAAACTTCTTCCGCGATCTGTCCGCTTATTACATGGACTGGGAAGTGCTGGCCAATGGTAAGGTAATCCGCACCGGCCGTGTAGAAGACCTCAACGTTGCTCCGCAGCAGACTGCCAAAGTGAAACTGAACATCGGCAAGACTTGCGAATGCAAGGAATGGTTGCTGAATGTGAAGTATCGTCTGAAGAACCGTGAAGGATTACTTCCTGCCGGATATGCCGTAGCGAAAGACCAGTTTGTACTGAATCCTTACAAGGCTCCTTCAATGGAACTGAAGAATACAGAAAGCGTAAACGTAGCTACTGTAGTTCCGCAAGTGCAGGAGAACGACTGGCGTTATCTGATTGTGAACGGTGAGAACTTCCGTCTGGAATTCGACAAACATAGTGGTTACCTGAGCCGTTACAATGTGGCAGGTGTGGAAATGATGAATGAAGATGCTGTCCTGGCTCCCAACTTCTGGCGTGCGCCTACCGATAATGACTTCGGTGCAGGTCTGCAACAAAAGTTTGCGGCTTGGAAGAATCCGGGATTGAAGTTGACTTCTTTCAAATGGGAAACCGTAGGCAACCAGGTACAGGTAAATGCAGAATATGACATGAAGAACGTTTCTGCACGTTTGAATCTGACTTATGTCATCAATAACAAGGGTGCTGTGAAAGTAACTCAGAAGATGACAGCCGACCAGCAGGCAAAGGTATCGCCCATGTTCCGTTTTGGTATGCAGATGCAGATGCCTAAGTCATTCGAAACGATAGAATATTACGGTCGTGGTCCGATAGAAAACTACAGTGACCGTAACCATGTGACCGACCTGGGCTTGTACCGTCAGAGTGTGGATGAGCAGTTCTACTCTTACATCCGTCCACAGGAAACAGGTACAAAGACCGACATCCGCTGGTGGAAGCAACTGAATTCCGCAGGCCGTGGCTTGCAGATTGTGGCAGAAGCTCCTTTCTCTGCATCCGCCCTGCACTACACTATCGAGTCTTTGGACGATGGTTGGGATAAAGGTCAGAGCCACTCTCCTGAAGTGAAACAGGCTGACCTGACAAACCTTTGCATTGACAAGGCACAGATGGGTCTGGGCTGTGTAAATAGTTGGGGCGCATGGCCGTTGAAGCAATATCAGTTGCCTTATGGTGATTATGAATTCACATTCATTCTCACTCCGGTGCAACATGGTATAGAAGTGGAATAAGAATTCTAAAGATTGTGTCTGTTGAAAGGCACTTGATAACTTCATAATAGAATATCTAATAGAAGAGACATGCCGAAAACAGGCATGTCTCTTTGCTTTTTACCTCCTGTATTCATGCTTTTTCCGCTTTTTTACTTGCCTAAGTTTAGTTGTATTTCAGTTTTGTTACTTTAAATTTTAGAATATCGTTTTTTAATCATACTTTTGCCATGCAAGCTCTGTATAAAAGAAGTATAGCTTGGAATACATGGACTGCTGAAACGACAAACCTGCCAGTACTGAAGTACCGACAAAAACTAATAATATGATGGAACAAGATGAAACCCTTTCCCACGAAGAACTTTTATTAGCAGAGAGTTTGTATGCCCGTTTGCCGATAAGTATTGATATATATGATGCAAACGGCGTCTTACGTAGTATCAATGACCATGCTTTGCGAATGTATGGTGTCGATGACCGGTCAACTGTAGTGAATATTGTCAATCTCTTTCAGAGTCCCTATATGGATGAAGAACTTGAAAGAAAGATACGGGCAGGCGAAGACGTTGCTTTGGAGTTTGAGTATGATTTTGACCGGATCAACGATGATGCTTACTTTACGAGCAATAATAAAAAATCCATGATTTATGAGGCTAAAGTTGTTCCTTTGCGAAATAGCGAAGAGAAGATTATCGGCCATATCCTGCTTTCCAATGATGTGACTGCTTTAAAGGAAGCTGATTTTCGTACGGAAGAAAATAAGAAGAATCTGGAGATGGCTATGAATGCCGCCAATATGTCTTCATGGGTGTATGATGTGCGTAAGAAGAGCTTTAGTTCTTTATATGGAGAAGCGATTGCAAAGGAAATGTTGCCATGGGAAGAAATGCTGGAAATACTACATCCCCAGGATCATGCCCCATTAAAGCAGATATTTGCTCAACTGATAAACGGAGAAATACAATACGGACACATAACGCTACGTTATTACAACGAAGCAGAAGAACAGTATCGCTATTATGAAAGCCGCATGCGTATGTCTTCCGAGCATCGGGGCAAACGGTTGATTATCGGTACACAGTTGGATGTGACCGAGAAAGTGCTGATGGCAAAAAAGACCCAGGAACTGATTACCAAACGCGAACTGGCTATGCAAGTCAGTAATATCGTCCATTGGGATTTTGATATACAAACCCTGAAAATTGAGTCATACAATGATCCTGTCAATGACTATGCCAGTGACAAACTGATGACTTTGGAAGAATTTAGGGAATTTGTACACCCCGAAGACTATTCCACCTACAATGATGCCACGCAATCCATGGTGTTGGGTGAAGACAAAATGATTGACCTGACTTGCCGTATAAAGACGAAATATGATGAAACATGGCAGTATTGTCATGTGATGGGAGTGCCTTTTGAACGGGATGAAGCAGGGCATATCATAAAGTATACCGGATTTCGTCAGAACATCTCCAAGATGCACCAACTGAACGAAGAAATAAAGGAAAGAAACTACAAGATGGAGCTTACTTTCAAGACCGTTGGTATGAGCTATTGGGATTTTGATGTAGAAAGTGGGCTTTTCAGAGCTTTCAATGATCCGGTGAACGATTATAATCCTGAAACTCCCATTACCCCGGAAGACTATATGGAACATGCACATCCCGATGATATGGATCGTATACGTGAGTTCATTGATCTTATGCTCAACGGGATAGATAAGGACTTTAGCTTTAATTACCGCACCAAGACAAAGTGGGATAAGGAGTGGCAAAGTTTGGTGATTACCGGCATCCAGTCCGAGAGGGACAGGAAGGGAAAAGTAATCCGTTATACCGGTATTAGTTTCAACAATACGGAATGGGAAAGAGTAACCCGCGAATTAAAGGAACTGAAAGAAAAGGCGGAGCTTTCCGATAAACTTAAATCTGCTTTTCTGGCAAATATGAGCCATGAGATACGTACTCCTCTGAATGCTATCGTAGGCTTTTCCGAGCTCATGGCACATTGTGACGATCCAGCAGAGAAAGAAGAATATGTAGAAATCATCCAGTCCAACAATGAGTTGCTGTTGCGCCTGATTAATGATATTCTTGACCTGTCCAAGATTGAGTCGGGAATCCTTGAACGTAAGAGGGAAACATTCAACTTGGCAAAGCTACGTAGCGAGTTGTATACGATGATCTTGCCTAAAGTGGCAAATACTGATGTCGAACTCCTTCTGGATAGTTCGGGTGCGGAGTGCAACATCTTTCTGGATAGAAGCCGGTTGAAGCAAGTGTGGTCCAACTTCCTCACCAATGCGGTGAAATGTACCAAGTCGGGACATATCAAGATGGGATACACTCTTGAACGGGGAGGTATCCGGGTATACGTTGAAGATACAGGAGTCGGCATTCCACCGGAATTGCAAAACCGGGTGTTCGGACGTTTTCAGAAGCTGAATGAATTTGCGCAGGGAACGGGACTCGGACTGGCTATCTCGCGTGCCATCATCGAAGGTGCGGGAGGTGAGGTCGGCTTTACTTCTGCTCCTGGCGTAGGGTCTACCTTCTGGGCATGGATACCGTGTGAGGTAGATTTGCTGGGAAAAGAAATTCCGGTCGTTGTGCTGCCCGAAAAACAGGAAATGCCTGTAAGGATAGCAAACAGAAAAGACTTGAAAATTCTGATTGCCGAAGATAATGACGGTAATTATTCATTAGTGCAACATATTCTTAAAGATTACAACATCACGCGTGTGCTGAATGGTGTGGAGGCTGTTCAAGAAGTTCGTAACGGGCACTATGATTTTGTGCTTATGGATATGAAGATGCCTATAATGGGTGGTTTGGAAGCGGTTCGGAAAATCAGGGAATTTAATAAAGAAATCATGATTATTGCACTTACGGCAAATGCTTTTGAGTCAGACAGGATTTGTGCTTTAGAGGCGGGATGCAATTTGTTTATTGCAAAGCCTCTAAAACAAAATGAACTGCTTGGCTTGTTTGCAACGGAAGAATAAAGTCTAAAAATAACGGTAAAGAAAGCGCTTGATTAATATTGATGAATATGGTTTTGGCAGGGATTACATTTATTTTTGTTGTTTAATGTACTCCGACGGTGCCATTCCATATTCCTCCTTAAAGCAAGTCCGGAAATACCCCAAGTCATTGAAACCGCTTGCATAAGCAGCTTCGGAAATGTTTAGTCCTTCTTCCATCAATAAGCGGAGACTGTTTTTCAGTCTTATCTTCCGGATGAACTCATTGCCTGATATGCCTGTTAGCCCCTTTATCTTCCGGTAAAGGGTGGAGTGGCTCATGTTCATCTTGTCCATCATGAAAGACATGTCGAGTTTGTCTATATCAACGTTCTCTTCTACAATAGAAGTAAACCTGGCCAAGAATTCCTCATCCAGGCGACTTAATTTGATAGGCTCCTGTGGCTGTTCCGGTTTCAGTTCTTTGGTGCGGTTTGCAATCAGGAGTGCCAGTTTCCTTCTTGATTCCAGCAAATTGTGTATGCGGCTGTTTAGTAACTTGGCACTGAAAGGCTTTGTCAGATAAGAATCGGTACCACTTTCGTATCCTTCTTCTTTATCTTGGATGGAGTCTTTGGCTGTAAGCAGGATAACGGGAATATGACTGGTACATATATCTTCTTTTACCCGTTTGCAAAGCTCTATTCCATTCATTACAGGCATCATAATGTCGCTGATGATGATATCAGGTATATGCTTCTGTGCCTGTTCCAAACCTTCTTTCCCGTTGGTAGCGGTTATGATTCGATAATTGTTACTAAAAGAAGAAACAATATATTCCCGGATGTCATCGTTATCCTCTACAACGAGTAACATCGGACGAATGTCAGTCTCCTCTTTATCCTCTTCTTCTTCCGATTTTTCCGGCTCTACAAGAATTGTTTCCGGTTTCTCTTCTTTGTGCAGGGCACTGGAATAGGTGTTTTCTGTGAGAAGACGGAGGCTGAAGGTAGTTCCTTTGCCAATTTCACTTTCCACTTGCAGCATACCTTCATGCAGGTCGGCTAATGACTTAACCAATGCGAGCCCGATACCTGTGCCCGATGCCTGGTGTTTTCCTTTTACCTGATAATAACGATCGAAGATATGAGGGAGAGCCTCAGCATCTATTCCATATCCGGTGTCGCTTACTACTATCTCCGTATACTTGTTTTCTCCTTCAACGATTGTACGCATTATGAGCCTGATATCTCCTTCAGGGGTATATTTTATTGCATTGCTGAGTAGGTTGTTCAATATTGTAGAGATGATGTCAGTATCAAAATAAAGTTTTGTTTCCGCGGTGTCGATACTGATTTGGAATGTAATTTTCCCATTTCGGTTCAGCTCTTTGTAGCGCAATCCTGTTTCAGTGACAAGGCTACCTAAATCTCCTTTTGATACGGTCAGCTTCCGGTTCTGTGTTTCCGTTTTGCGGAATTCCAGTATTTGGTTAATCAGGTTTAGCAACCGGATGGCACTACTGTGGATTACTTTAATCTTATTACTATAGAAGGCGGGTACATGGGGATCGTTGACCAAATCTTCCAATGGGCCGAGTATTAACGTCAGTGGAGTGCGCAGTTCGTGAGTAATATTGGTGTAGAAGCGCAGACGCTCATTGTTGAGTTCCTGTTCATTCAGACTTTTCTTTTTCTCCAGTTCGAGAGAGCTTTCCAATAGCAGTTTACGTTTGTAGAAGCGGAACCAGAAGAACACGCACAATAATGCCAGCAGGATATAAAAGATTTTGGCATACCACGTCAGCCACAAAGGAGGGTATATGTGTATGGTGATAGTGGCGATATGAGTATCGTCCCACTCTTGGTTTCTCAGCCGCGCCTTGACCTTGAAGGTGTATTCTCCGGGAGATATGTTGCGAAAGGTCACTTGGTTTTCACCTAAAGTATTGGTCCAGGAGTTTTCCAATCCTTCCATCAGATAGGCGTATTCCACCTGCTGGCTTTGTGAGTAGTCGGGAACGGAAAAATAGATGCGGAATGAATTCCGGTCATAGGGCAATTCTATGTTGCCATTTGAGGTTAAGATGATAATTTCTCCGCTACGGCTTTCTATCTGGTTATCGAGTCCTTTACATTCGATAATCTGTACGGGAGCCACTTGCCGTTCTGCAATCAGACTTTCGGGACTGAAGTAACAGACGCCGTTCAGAGAACCGAAATAAAGAGTACCGTCTTCTGTGCGGCAAGCCGAACCTTCTATGAAGTTTCCCATAGGTATGCCGTCCCGGTAGTCGTAACTGTCGAAGCTCTGTTTCTGTTTGTTCCAGCGAGAAATGCCATCGTTGGTGCTGAGCCAGATATTCCCCGTTGCATCTTCCTGGATAGTGCGTACAAAAGTGTCTTCCAGTCCTTGTTTGTAACCGTATGATTCGAACATTTCGGGATGGGAGGTATCTTTAATGTAACCGATTCCATTGCGTGTAGCAATCCAAATGCCGCCTTGACTGTCCATGTGCAGGTTGTTTATAGCATTGGAGAAGAAGTTGGTATTTGTATTCAGCTTCGCTACCGGTTTGTTGTTTCTGTCGAAGATGGCTATTCCGCCGCCATAAGTACCTATCCATAGTTTCCCTTGCCTGTCGCGCAAGATACCGTATACTGATTTGTCCGGTAGCAGAGCGTCCAGTTGGCTCTCCTTGTTCAGTTGCCCATTGGCATAAGTGTATATGCCGTATTCCGCACCTATCCATATGGTGCCGTCCGTGTCCTTGAAGAAAGTGATGATGTCTACATTCTCCATATCCAGTGGAATACGTTCGATGCATTCGCTGCGGGTGTCAAATTTTAGCAGACCGTCATCGTATATGCCAAGCAGCAGAATACCGTTTCCGGCATTGATTATGGAGAATACTTGCCCGTAAGGTCTTGATAATTGTTTGGAGATATTGATACTTTTCAGAAGCTTGTCATTCTTGAACAGGCTGATTTCATTTTCACTACCTAACCATACCTGATTGTTCTCATCTTTGCAAATGCCCCAGACGGGTTTATGTTTTAAGATGTTTCCCTTCTCGGTCATATAAGGAAGGACATGGAACACCGGTTGTGTGTGACTGATGAAATCTACGCCGCTACTGTAGTTGCCTATCCAGATATTCCCAAAGGAATCTTGCAACAGATTGCGGATATTTCCGGAAGAAACCCCATTCCTATTGTTGCCTGCCGTTATGTTGTAAAACTGTACACTCTCAGGATTCTTGAAAGTGATGCTGTGCAAGTCCAGTATGCTGATGCCGCCAATGTCACTGGCTATCCATAGGCTGCCATCGTTCATTTCCTTGATGGCGTAGATGTGGTCTGCAATCAGTGAATACGGGTTACTTGGCTCATGTTTGAATACGGTGAATTCTTCAGTCTTCGGGTTGAATAATCCCAGGCCGCGATTAGTTCCTACCCAGATATTTTCAAGATGGTCTTTATAGATAGAATAGACACTGTTGCCGGGCAGACTTTGAGGATTATCCGGATTATTACTGAGAGTATGTCTGGTTTTGTTTTTCAGGTCTATGATGCTCATCCCGCCTTGGGCATGTCCAATGTATAAAGCACCTTCGCCATCATCGAAGGTACACCAGTTTGAATTGCTCAGTTCCGTGGCTCCCATACTGGGAAGTGTGGTGAATATCCGTTTTTGTTTATCATAGTGCACGATGTCTCCATTATGTGGAGTGATCCATATCCCGCCATCGGCAGCATGTGAGAGATGTACGATATTATCAATACGCATGCTTTCTTCCGGCGTATAGTCGTGAAACTCGTAAGTAGAGCAGTCCAGTCTGTTGATGCCCTTGAATTTACCTCCTATCCACAGGCTGTTTTCCGTTTCGTCATATAGTAATACGTTGAGCGCATCGCTGCTTAACTGTGAGTTATTGCTTTTGTAAGTGGTGAAGTTACAACCATCAAAACGATTTAATCCAAGTTCGGTTGCTATCCAGATGCAACCTTGCTTGTCCTGCGCAATGTCTCGTACATAGTTATTCGATAGTCTGTCTTCGATGCCGAGGTGCCGCAAAGTATAAGGTTGCGCCATGCTGTTGGCAACAAAGAATAACAAGAATAGAAAAAGAAGATATATATGTGGTCGCATATTCATTTGAGTTATGATTTATCTATGCAACAAAAGTAGAATAAATCGGGCAAAGCAGATGCTTCTGAATACTGTTTTGCCCGATTTCCCCCCGCTATTTGCCCGATTTACCCATCGATATAAACCTTGTGCGTGCCCCGTCCCGAGGTTGTAATGGTAGTTTCGGACTGTCCGGCCCATTTCTTCAGTTCCAATGATGCGGTGGTGTGCCGCAATCCTGTCAGTCTACAATAATCACTTACCGTCATGTAAGGATGTTCGGAAAGATATTGCTTTGCCCGTTGCAGGCGTTGTTCGGGGGTGAACTTCTGCGATGAGCGGTGGAACTTCTGTTGCGAACGTTCCAGTTCACAATGATAGTTTGTGTAAGCGACAAGAGACTTTTCGGGGCGGAAATTAATACCCCCTACGGCGATGCTCCGTGCGTTTCGTCGGGTGGAGTCTTCTTCGCCTGTTTCCCGTTCTCTGTCCTTGCGCAATGTCAATGCAGGAACAAAAGTGCCTATACCATCCAGCTTCACCGATTTCCCTTGCCCCATTTGATAAGCCAGTTCATCAGCCAGTTCCTGTAATAGCCCGGTGACATCTCCTTTGCTGAATGAACTCTTTTGTGACAGGATTCGTGCAATGTATTCCGTGTCGGCTTGTCCGCGTTGTACGAGGCGTGGGTAAAGCACGCGTTTTCCTTCTTTGTTGGGCAGGTTCATCTCCTGCATTTCATATTCGGCCATAGTGGATTGTATTTAAATTGGTATGCTTTTGTTATTTGTATGGTATAGGCAGAAAAACTTGCTCTAGGTGCAGATAAAACTTGCTTTCTCCCTATTAAAAACTTTTTTCTATCGAATAAAAAATATATTCATAGTCTGCGAATATAAATTCTAACTTTGCAAATAATTATTTTTAATTTGCAATTATATATTTGCAGGCGCAATTTACAAATTTTTATTCGATGCTGAAAACTTTTTCTTGGGATAATAATAACTTTCTGATAGGGAGGAAGAAGTTATTTTGTGAATAGGGAATAACTTTCATATAGGTTGACTGTTTTCCCCTTTCTTTTCTCCCGATTTGCCTCTGCTTGTATCCGGGTAAACTTGCTACTTTTGCCTGTCTCTTAATTCTATCGAGTTTTTTATCAGATAAATATGAAAACCATGAAATCAAACCATTCAGGACACAAAACAAAAATTCGCATGAAATCTTCTGTCTTATTCATTAATAAAAATAAGAGTATGATGAGAAAACTTTATTGGATTTCCCTGTTCTTTATGACTTCAATTGGAATAAATGCCAATGCATTGGCACAAGACAGTTTGTTTCATTTTGTTATAAATGGTAATCCGGTGATTACACATAAATATACAGCAGATCCGGCTGTGCTGGTAGTTGGAGATACACTTTGGTTATATACAGGACATGATTGTGCCGGTAAGCAAAGTGGTTATAAGATGAAAGATTGGTGCGTGTTTTCTACGACAGACATGATAAACTGGACTGAGTATCCAACGCCGTTGAAGATTACTGATTTTGTTTGGGACGATACTGGAGCTGCTTATGCCTCGCATATTATTCTGCGTAATGGGAAGTATTACTTTTATATTAGTACAAATGGTTCAGGCATTGGAGTTGCCGTATCTGATCGGCCTGAAGGACCTTTTAAAGATGCACTTGGCAAGCCATTACTGACTAATAAGGATTGTTTTGGATCTAATCATTCCTGGGTGTGCATTGATCCTGCTGTATTTGTTGACGAAGATGGACAGGCATGGATATTCTGGGGAAACCGATTTTGTTATTATGCAAAGTTGAAAGAGAATATGATAGAGATTGACGGAGAAATTAAAAAGATTGATTTTAAAGATTTTAATTTTACCGAAGCCCCTTGGATACATAAATATAAAGATAAATACTACTTGACTTATGCTTCAGGCTGGCCGGAAAAGGTAGCTTATGCGATGGCAGATCGTGTTGATGGTCCTTATGAATATAAAGGTATTCTGGCGGAGATTGCAGGAAACAGTAATACAATACATCCTAGCATAGTGGAATTTAAAGGGCAATGGTATTTTTTCTATCATAATGGAGGTTTATCGGAAGGAGGCAGTTACAGCCGTTCTGTTTGTGCCGAATTTATGCAATATAATTTTGATAAGGCAATTAGGAAAATTGAGTTTACTACAGAGGGGGCTGACCGTGGATATGTGCCATTGGATAATAAGAATAATCCGGTATTGCAGGGATACTATGCTGATCCGGAAGTGATGTTTTCACATAAAACAGGTAAGTATTATATTTATCCTACCAGTGATGGCTTTCATGAATGGAGTGGATACTATTTTAAAACTTTTTCATCTGATAATCTGAGAGAGTGGAAAGATGAGGGTGTTATTCTTAATTTGCAGAAAGATATAGCTTGGGCAGATAAGCGGGCATGGGCACCAGCTATTATCGAACGAAAAGTGAATGACGAGTATAAGTATTATTATTATTTTTCGGCCGATAAGAAAATTGGGGTAGCCATTGCAGATGACCCGGCTGGACCTTTTTATGACCCATTAGGAAAGCCTCTTGTTGATTTCCGTCCGATAGGACAACGGGGAGGACAAGAAATAGACCCGGATGTATTCCACGATCCGGTTTCTGATAAATATTACCTTTATTGGGGTAACTATTATCTTGCCGCAGTAGAATTAAATGATGATATGATTTCTTTCGACGAGAGCAAGGTTATAAGAATGACACCTGACAGAAGTTATAACGAAGGTACTTATGTTTTTTATCGTAAAGGGCTTTACTATTTCTTATGGTCGGAGAATGATACACGCGATGAGAATTATCAGGTAAGGTATGCCACGGCAACTTCACCGCTCGGTTCATTGAATATTCCCAAGAACAATTTAATTCTGTCGAAAAAAACGGAGAAAGGTATTTATGGAACAGGGCATAACTCAGTATTGCAAATTCCAGGAAAAGACGAATGGTATATTGTGTATCATCGCTTCCGTCGACCTAATGCAGTAAGAATGGGGTGGGCAGCCGGTTATCATCGTGAGGTTTGTATGGATAAGTTGGAGTTTAATGAGGATGGAAGTATAAAACCGGTAGTTCCTACTCTATAAGAGACTGGGTAAATTAATCAATGGCAGTGGTAAATTAGGCATGACGAATTTGTCCTTTCTTCACGGTCTATTTATCTTCTGTTTTGTTATAGTGAACCACTGTATATTTGCACATCTCCTTTGAGGGATTTTTTTTGAGAGTCAATAAACCTTTTATTATCTAATTTAAAAGAAAAACAATGAAATCAGATTCTTTTAGAAACAATCGGAAGGCGCTTGCCGCCTTGTTGCTTGGCATCGGTTTCGTTGCTGGCCATCCTTTCACGGTGATGGCAGATAGCAATGAACAAAGTATGCAGGTAATCCAACAGCAAGTCAAAGTTACAGGTGTGGTGAAAGATGCAATGGGACCCGTTATTGGCGCCAGTATTATAGAAAAAGGGAATGTATCTAATGGTACTATTACTGATGTTGATGGTAATTTTTCTTTGTCGGTAAGAGCTGGGGCAACTTTAATTATCTCTTATATAGGATATAAGACACAAGAAATACAAGTTGTTGCAGGAAAAACAATCGATGTTGTATTGAAAGATGATACTGAAATGCTGGATGAGGTAGTAGTGGTAGGTTTCGGTACGCAGAAAAAAGTGAATCTGACGGGTTCGGTAGGTATTGCTACGGCCAAAGATTTGGAGTCGCGTCCGGTGGCAAGTGCAACGATGGCCTTACAGGGGCTGATACCTGGCTTGCAGATTTCTACAAATACTGGTGAGGTAGATAAAACAGCCAGTATAAGTATTCGTGGTAATGGTACGATTGGTGATGGTTCAAGTGGAAGTCCACTTATATTGATTGACGGCATGGAAGGTGACTTAAATACTATCAATCCGCAAGATATTGAAAATATCTCAGTATTGAAAGATGCGGCGGCTTCTTCTATTTATGGGTCGCGCGCGCCATTTGGAGTTATTCTTGTTACTACCAAAAATGGTAAGGCTGGTAAAATTGCAGTAAATTATAATAATAGCTTCCGTGTGGCGAGCCCGATGAACTTGCCCAAAATGATGGACTCTTATACATTTGCTAATTTCTTTAATAGTGCTGCTATTAATAAAGGTGACGGACAAGTCTTTAATGATGAGACAATGCAGAAGATGTTGGACTACCAAGCTGGTAAGCTACCTTATAGTCTTGATACTAAACCTGGTAATTCGGCTTTATGGGAAGATACATGGACGAAAGGGTATGCAAACACGGATTGGTATGATGAAACCTATAAAAGTAGTGTATTATCGCAGGAGCATAATGTGAGCATAACAGGTGGTGCTGATAAAATTACTTATTATGCTTCATTCAATTACTTAGACCAAGGAGGTCTGTTAAAACTTGGTGATGACGGTTTGCAACGTTATAATGCTACCGGAAAAATTAACGCAACTATTACCAATTGGTTAAAAATCAGATATAGTACTCGTTTCACCCGTAGTGATAAACATCGCCCTACCTATTTGGCTGATAGCCGTTTTTATGATTATTTGGGACGTCAATCCTGGCCTAATTTACCATTGTATGACCCAAATGGTAAATTGATGTCCAATTATCCTTCTATTTTATTGGAAAAAGGTGGGAAAAGAAATGTTAGGGGAGACCAACATTATCAACAGGCTGCTCTTATTTTAGAACCGATAAAGAATTGGATTACCAACGTGGAATTGAATTATAGTATTTATGATGAGTCTATGAAGCAAACCACACTTCCATATAACGGCTATAATGCTGATGGTACCATTATTGATAAGAAGGAAGATTCTAAACTCACTCAATCTTATAAAAAGGAAAACTATCTGAATTTGAATGTTTATAGTTCATATTCACAAACATTTAACAATAGCCATAATGTTAAGATAATGGCAGGTTTTCAGGCGGAAGAAATGAAGCAGGATTATTCTGAAACTACAAGATATGGTGTGATGAATGAGGGGATGCCAGAATTTAACCTGACTACAGGTCTGAACGGAAAAGGAGAATCTAAAGACCCTAATATTAGTGGTTATCACAATGAATGGGCAACAGCAGGTTTTTTTGGTCGTTTGAATTATGACTATAAAGGGCGTTATCTTGCTGAGGTGAATATGCGTTATGATGGTACTTCACGTTTCCGACGTGGTAGTCGTTGGCAATTTGCACCTTCATTCTCTTTGGGGTGGAATGTGGCTCAAGAGAAGTTTTGGGAAAAGATGTCTGATGTAGTGAATACTTTTAAGTTCCGTTTTTCTTATGGTGAATTGTCTAATCAAAATACGAGTGCTTGGTATCCTACTTATCGTGTGATGAATTTAAGTTCGAATGCAGGAACCTGGTTGCAGGATGGGAAAAAACCGAGTACTGCGGAAGTAGGAAGCTTGATTAGTACTGTACTGACGTGGGAAAGTGTTCGTTCGTGGAATGCTGGTTTGGACTTTGGACTACTTGATAATCGCCTGACAGGTTCGGTTGATGTATATACCCGTTTTACAAAAAATATGGTTGGTCCAGCTCCTGAACTACCTGCAACACTGGGAATTGCTGTGCCGAAAACAAACAACTGCGACTTGAAAACTAAAGGCTGGGAGATTTCTCTTTCCTGGCGTGACCGTTTGAACAATGGATTAGGTTATGGTATCACAGCTACAGTATCCGACTCAAAGACTATTATCGATAGCTATCCGGGAAATACAACAGGTTCTATCTGGAATTACCTGAAAGGACATGAGATTAATGAAATATGGGGATTTGAAACTGTTGGAATAGCGAAGACTGATGCTGAAATGCAAGCGCATTTGGATAAAGTGGGTGGACAGAATGCACTTGGTTCGAAATGGGCTGCCGGTGATATTATGTATAAGGATCTGGATGGAAAAGCAGGCATAACCAAAGGAGCAGAAACAATAGATGATCATGGTGATTTAAAAATTATAGGTAATAAAAATCCGCACTACTTCTTCAGTATTGACTTGAATGCAGATTGGAAGGGTTTTGATGTACGTTGTTTCTTTCAAGGTGTAATGAAACGTGATTATTGGGGAGGAGATAATTATAATGGTATGTTATTTGGTGTACGTGGTAATAGCAGTATGTGGCATGCCCGTGCTTTTGTGGAACACGAAGATTATTTCCGTGCTGAGTCTATTGGATTATCAGGACACGAAATTCCTGCTAACTTAGATGCTTATTATCCACGTCCTATATTTTCTGAGAGTGATAAGAACCAGCAAACGCAAACCCGCTATTTGCAGGATGCCTCTTATATTCGTCTGAAGAATTTGCAAATTGGCTATACGTTGCCTTCTGCATGGATGCAGAAAGTCGGTCTTACCAAGTGCCGATTATTTATATCCGGTGAAAACCTTTGGACCGGAACTTCTTTATCTTCTCTTTTTGATCCTGAAACAATCAGTGGTGGTAACGGGGGGAATGCATATCCCTTGTCCAGAACATGGTCGTTTGGTTTAAGTTTAACTCTTTAATCCTTTGTATTACAATGAAAACAAAAAAAGTATATATAGCATTATTATCACTGATTCTATGTGCTGGCTCTATATCATGTGAGGATTTTTTGGATCGCATGCCGGAGTCTTCCATTGCCCCTGAAACTTATTTTACCGATGCTACCCATTTGCAAGCTTATGCGGATAAATATTATGCTGGCATATTACCTTCGCATGACGGTTATTATGGTATGTTTGATAACGATAAGGGGACGGATAATCAGATAGGTACTTCTGCCTCAAGTTGCTATACAAAGAACCAATGGTTAGTACCTAACAGTGATGACAATTGGAAATTTGAAACAATTTACCGTTTGAATTTCTTCTTTGCTAATGTGTTGCCTAAGTTTGGCGACGCAACAGGGGCCGATTTAACCGGAGTAAACAATACAATCACCGGTGATTTAGCTACCATTAAACATTATATCGGAGAAATGTATTTTCTGCGTGCGTGTGAATATTTCAATCGTTATCGTAAATTTGGTGATTTCCCTATTATCACTGAACCTTTGGCTGATGATGCTACTATTTTGGTTGAAGCCAGTAAACGACAGCCTCGTACGGAAGTTGCTCGTTTTATCTTATCAGATTTAAACAAAGCTATAGACCTCTTAGGTGCGAAAACGATGGGGACAACGCGTATAGGTAAGGACGTTGCCTTGTTGCTCAAATCACGTGTAGCCTTGTATGAAGGTACGTGGTTGAAATATTTCAAAGGAACAGCTTTTGTTCCTAATGGTGAAGGGTGGCCTGGCAAGAGTAAGGACTATAATTCTGCATATCAATTTCAAAGTGGAAGTATTGAGAATGAAATCAATTTCTTTCTTGATGAGGCAATGAAAGCGTCAAAAGAGGTGGCAGAGAAATACAAGAATAAGTTGACTGTTAATACGGGAAAACTGCAACAATCTGCAACAGATGATACGAATCCTTATTATGATATGTTCGCTACTCCTGATCTTTCTGGAGTTTCGGAAGTTCTGTTATGGCGCCAGTATGCGCAAGGGTTGAGTACTAATAATGTGGGCATTGCTGCCAATTGGGGTAACTATTTGACAGGACTGACAAGTGCTTATGTTAATAACTTCCTGATGGCTGATGGAATTCCTGTGTATAAGCATGGCTCTTATGTCGATGGAGATGGCTATTACAAAGGTGATAAAACTTTGACGGACGTACGTACTAATCGTGATTCCCGTTTGTCTCTTTTCCTGAAAGATAAAGGCCAGGTCAATATCATTTATGCCGATATGGCAGGGATTGATGTGCAGTTCAATGAACCTGCTCCTAACATACTTAATACAAGTGATAGCCAGCGTGGTTATGCTACCGGTTATTCTTTGCGTAAAGGTGGGGCCTTTAGACAGAGTGAATGCAATTTGGATAATGGTTTTTTAGCTGCTATCTCTTATCGTGCAACGGAGGCTTTACTTAATTATATGGAAGCTTCTTATGAACGTAATGGAAAATTGGATGCAAATGCTACAGAATATTGGAAACTTATTCGCCGACGTGCTCATGTAAATGATGACTTACAAAAAACATTTAATGCTACGGATATGGCTGAAGAAGCGAAAAATGATTGGGGGGCTTATTCCGGAGGTCAGATTTTGAGTGATAAGATTCTCTATAATATTCGCCGCGAACGGCGTTGTGAATTTTTAGCTGAAGGATTACGTTATATGGATTTATGCCGTTGGCGTTCAATGGATCAACTGATGTCGAATCCATTTATTCCTGAAGGTATTCATTTTTGGAATACTCCAATGCAACAATGGTATGATGCGAGTGTGGTAGTTTCTGATGGTAGTAGTAAAGCTAATATGTCACCACAGGCAAATAGTGAATATTATCGTCCATATCAGAAACAAGCCAATCAGATTTGCTATGATGGTTTTACTTGGAATATGGCGCATTATCTTAATCCGATTATGATAAAGCAGTTTTTGCTGACTGCTCCAGATGGCAGGAGTAAAGACCAGTCTCCTATTTATCAGAATCCCTATTGGCCGTTGGAAGCTGGTATTTCGGCGGAAAAGTAATATAATGCTTTTATAGATATAAACTTCAGAAAGGTCATTTAGTATAAAGCAAATGACCTTTCGGATTGTATTTTCTATTTTATGAAAGGAATGTGGCATAAGAAAAGATAAATATCATGATAAAAAAAACATTTAGAGTATTGATATTCACTCAAATCTTTCTATTTGTGGTAGTGTGCAACTTGTGGGCAAATAAGTATAAGAGGGTATCGGTTGATGCTCCTTTTTCAATGGAATCTATTAAAGAATATATATATCCCAATAGGGATTTCTCTATCGTGGATTTTGGTGCGGTGAAAAGTAGTGAAGTCAATTGTACACAAGCAATAGCCAAAGCAATAGAAGCCTGTAATAAAGCCGGTGGCGGCAGGGTAGTGATACCTGAAGGGGATTGGTTGACCGGACCAATTCATTTAAAAAGTAATGTGAACCTTTATTTGGCTGAAAATGCGATATTGTATTTTACTGATAATCCATCTGATTATTTACCATCTGTAATGACTTCATGGGAAGGCATGGAGTGTTATAACTATTCTCCATTAATTTATGCTTTTGAATGTGAGAATATTGCTATAACAGGCAAAGGAATGCTGAAACCTAAAATGGATACTTGGAAAGTCTGGTTTGCCCGTCCCGAGGCTCACATGAATGCATTGAAAGAACTTTATACGATGGCATCTACAGATGCTCCTGTAGAAAAACGGGAGATGGCTGTAGGCGAGAACCATTTGCGTCCGCATCTGATACAATTCAACCGTTGCAGGAATATCCTGCTTGATGGATTCAAAATCAGGGAAAGCCCATTCTGGACTGTGCACATGTATATGTGTGATGGCGGCATTGTCCGTAACCTGGACGTAAAAGCTCATGGACACAATAACGATGGGATTGACCTTGAGATGACGCGTAATTTTTTGGTGGAAGATTGTACTTTCGATCAAGGAGATGATGCGGTGGTAATCAAGGCGGGACGTAACCGCGATGCATGGCGTCTGAATACACCAACTGAGAATATTGTAATCCGTAATTGCGATATTGTAGAGGGGCATACTTTACTGGGTATTGGCAGTGAAATTTCAGGGGGTATCCGTAATGTGTATATGCATGATTGCAAAGTGCCGCAATCCGTCAGAAGGCTCTTTTTTGTCAAGACCAATCATCGGCGTGGAGCATTTGTGGAGAATATCCACATGGAGAACATCAAAGCCGGGCATGTACAACGGGTACTTGAAATAGATACAGATGTGCTTTATCAATGGAAAGATCTTGTTCCTACGTATGAAGAACGCATTACGCGTATTGATGGCATTTATATGAAAAATGTGACATGTACTTCGGCTGATGCCATCTACGAACTGAAAGGAGATGCCAGACTTCCTGCCAGGAATATAGTGATTGAAGATGTATATGTGGGGGAAGTAAAAGATTTTGTTAAGAAGGTAAATTACACGGAAAATGTGGTAGAAAAGAATGTTTCCTATTCCGTATTGAACCGTACAGGTGATAAATAAATTTGTTTTCTAATAGATAATAGATATGATTAAATTGCTTTTATTAGTAGCTTTTTTTTGTGTAGGGTGTGCAGGAATCTCGAATGAGGGTTCCGGAAAGATTGTTTATAATGGAATCCCTTGGTTCGATAATCAAGGAAATATCGTTAATGCACATGGTGCCTGCATAGTTGAGGATAACGGTAGATATTACCTTTTCGGTGAATATAAATCAGATAAAAGCAATGCTTTTCCGGGTTTTAGTTGCTATTCTTCGGATGATTTGGTGAATTGGAAATTTGAAAGGGTAGTACTACCGGTACAACCAGACGGTATATTGGGACCCAATCGTGTAGGTGAGCGGGTAAAGGTGATGAAATGTCCTTCTACAGGAGAATATGTCATGTATATGCATGCGGACGATATGGGGTATAAGGATCCTTATATCGGTTATGCTACATGCAGTACAATAAATGGGGAGTATAAATTACAAGGACCTTTACTTCATGATGGAAAACCTGTTAAACGTTGGGATATGGGAACCTTTCAGGATACGGATGGTAAAGGATATTTGCTAATCCATCACGGGCCTATTTATCGGCTGAGCGATGATTATCGCTCCATAGAGGCAGAAGTAGCTCATGTGAAAGGCTCAGGAGAATCGCCTGCCATGTTTAAGAAAAACGGTATATATTATATGCTCTACTCTAATCTGACCAGTTGGGAGAAAAATGATAATTTCTATTTTACGGCACCGAAAATTGAAGGTCCTTGGACAAAACAAGGGTTGTTCTGTCCGGAAGGAAAGTTAACTTACAATTCACAAAGTACATTTGTCTTTCCGTTGAAACGGGGCAATGACACAATTCCGATGTTTATGGGTGATCGCTGGTCATATCCTCATCAGGCCTCGGCCGCTACTTATGTGTGGATGCCTTTGCAAGTAAATGGAACGCATATTTCCATTCCAGAGTATTGGCAATGCTGGGATATCGACCAACTGAAACCAGTAGATGCGTTACGTGAAGGAAAGTTGGTTCCTGTTTCAAAGATGGAATTTACGCCGGATTGGAAGCAAGACAACGAGGGGCTATCTTCGAATGTTCGGGGCAGTGTTCTGAGTATTCCTTTTAAAGGGACTCATGCTGCAGTGATTGGGGAATCGAATCCTCATAGCGGATACGCAAGAGTGAGTTTGCTGGATGCCAAGAAGGATACGGTGTATGTTTCTTTAGTAGATTTTTATAGTAAATATCCGGAAAAAGCGATTCGCATCATGACTCCGGAGATGCCGGAAGATAGTTATACTTTATTGATAGAAGTGACAGGTATAATGCCAATATGGACGGATAAAACGAAAACGATTTATGGAAGTGATAATAGTTTTGTGACTATTAATAGTATTTATTATTTTTGAGGAGTTAAAAAACAAAGATCGAGGTTATTAAAAACCAGAGCTATGTCATGAAGAACAAACTGATAAAAAGAATCGGGATTTGTGTTTGTCTGTTGATTGCAGTCAATTGTTTATCTGCAGGGAATTTTCCTGTGGAGATACGTATTAATCCCTCTACCGGTGCCATTAGTGAACTGACCTTGAAGGGTGATAATTGTAGTATGAACTGGGTAGTGAAAACTGATGGGACTCAATACCCTTGGGTTAAGGATAACTATGGTTGGGGATTGGGATACTTTACGGCGGTTAAAGGAAAGGAAACCGTAAAGCGGGAATGGAGAGTACCTGTGGAAATCAGTCCTGACGGAATGAAAGTTTTATATCGTGAAGGTGATATACGCATTCTGGCGGAAAGAGAAATAAAACAGGGCGATTTGGTAGAAGAATATTTTTTCACCAATGAAGGAGAAGAACCTGTATCTTTATATGATGTGGCTATCTACACTCCTTTCAATGATAATTACCCGGATGCACAACAATGTATTAATTCCCGTGCTCATACGCATATTTGGAAAGGTGGAAGTGCTGCCTATGTTAATGCTATCCGTATGGGAGCTTTTACTCCCCATCTGGGACTGGTGGTGACGAATGGAGCTATCAGAAACTATGAAATCTGGGAACGTGGACGTAAAAAGGCAAACTCACAGACAAGAGGTGTCATTGCATTGGATTTACCGGATTTATTCTTGCAGCCGGGAGAAAGCTATTCACTGGAGTGGCATATCTTTGCTCACAACGGGAATGATGATTTTCGCCGTAAGCTTTTGAAAAAAGGGAGTGTACTTGTATCTTGCAACAAATATGTGTTTGAAAAAGGAGAAATAGCCCGTGTGGAATGTCGGAGTCTGGAACCTTTAGAAGCGTGTACCGCTAAGATGAATGGAGTACATGTCCCCGTAAAACAGGAGGGGAATCTTTGTTTTGTAGAAGTACAGATGGAACAGGCTGGAGAAGTACGTTTTGATTTCTATTACAATGGAAATAAGCAAACTCATGCAGACTGTCTGGTCATCAGCAATACGGCTGATTTAATCCGAAAGCGTGTCGATTTTATTCGTACCCGTCAACAGATGAACAATCCGTCTGATTTGCGTGATGGGGCTTATATGGTTTATGATAATGAAGGTGATAGCATTTATCTGAATGATACGCCAAACTGTAATCCGGTGGATCGCGATGAAGGAGCGGAACGTCTGGGTATGGGGGTATTACTGGCAAAACAGTATTTGCTGGCTAAAGACCCGGAATTAAAGCAATCTCTTTTGAGATACGCTAATTTTGTACGCCGGAAACTGCAAACGGATAATTACGTAACCTATTCGAGTGTAGACCAGAAGAATCGCAACCGTGGGTATAATTATATGTGGGTGGCAGAACTCTATTTTCAGATGTATAAAGTGACTGGCGACAAACAATTTGTGACTGATGGCTATAAGACTCTGAAATCTATGTTCCAGCAGTTTGGTTATGGCTTTTATGCAATAGGCATTCCTGTTCGGTTGGGACTGCAAAGCTTGAAAGAAGCCGGAATGAAGAAAGAATATACGGATTTGCGGAACGATTTTATAAAGACAGGTGATGTGTTTGTAAAGAATGGTTTAAATTACCCTGCGCATGAGGTAAATTATGAGCAAAGCATTGTGGCTCCTGCCATCCAATTCCTTGCACAGCTCTATCTGGAGACTGGTAATCAGAAATATCTGGATGAGGTGAAACGGCAAATGCCTGTACTGGAAGCATTCAATGGTTTCCAACCCAGCTACCATCTGAATGAAGTTGCGATTCGTCATTGGGATGGTCATTGGTTTGGCAAACGTGAACTGTTTGGTGATACTTTTCCCCATTATTGGAGTACGGTAACCGGTGCGGTGTATTATTACTATGCGTTATGTACCGGTGATAGCTCTTATCAGAAGCGTGCAGAAAATATAGTGAGGAATAATCTCTGTCTTTTCTTCGAAGATGGGAAGGCGTCTTGTGCTTATATGTACCCCTATAAAATTGACGGTGTGAAGGCGGAATTTTATGATCCTTATGCGAATGATCAAGATTGGGCGTTAGTCTATTATATGTTGGTTAATAAGGGATTATAGAAAAGACATTCTGTTATCCGTTCAATGCCTTTGATGACGTGATATTGCGGCAAGCTTCGGAAGGTAGAGCGGTTACTCGTACAAGGCAACATGGTGTGGGTGGTGATAAATCGAAATCCACGGTTGAGTCGCTGGATAAATGGGTGAAGGAGCTTATGATTGCCGGTGATTGGGGAACTATAAAAATAAGTTTTCTAACCAAATGATAGGATGTATCTTTGAAAAATAACTTGGAATAATGAGAAAAGGGATTATCAGTTTAATTTTGCTTTTTATTGCGCAGCATGGCTGGGCACAGTTTAATTTACGTTCCGGGCAATTGGTTACATTGGTCTGTGATAAAACAGAAGCACAAGTGGTGCAAACTGCCTTGAAATTGTTTGCGCATGACTATCAATCAGTATTTTCGGCTCCTGCCGTTATGAATGTCCGGAAAGGGGATATCATAGTGGGAACTGTAGGAAAAACTTCATTGGTAGAGGCAACTGGTGTGGATCTTTCTTGTCTGAAAGATAAAAAGCAAGCTTTTCTACTGACTGTTTTACCGGATGGAAAACTACTGGTAGCCGGAAGCGATGCACATGGTACAGCTTATGGTATTATGGAGCTTTCCCGCCTGATAGGAGTATCGCCATGGGAATGGTGGGCGGATGTGGTGCCGGAAAAAAAGACATCTTTCACTTTACCCGCAAATTACCAAACGATACAGTCTCCTTCTGTAGAATACCGTGGCATCTTCATCAATGATGAAGATTGGGGATTGATGCCTTGGAGCAGTAAGAATTACGAGCCTGCCGATCAGCAACAAATCGGTCCTAAGACGAACCATCGCATCTTTGAGTTATTGCTCCGCCTGCGGGCTAATACTTATTGGCCTGCCATGCACGAGTGTACCTTGCCTTTTTTCCTGACAAAAGGTAATCGGGAAGTAGCTGCCGAATTCGGTATCTTTATCGGTTCTTCCCATTGCGAACCAATGGTGTGCAATGCTGCCGGCGAATGGAGAAGAAGGGGAGAGGGCGATTATGACTATGTGAATAACAGTGCCTCCGTTTACAAGTTCTGGGAAGAGCGTGTGAAAGAAGTGGCGGGACAAGAAAATATCTATACTTTGGGTATGCGTGGCGTGCACGACGGACAAATGCAAGGAGCTAAAACTGTTGAAGAACAGAAAGGTGTGTTGGAACGCGTGCTTAAAGACCAGCGTGGTTTGCTGGAGAAGTATGTCAATAAAGATGTCACCGCCATTCCGCAGGCTTTCATACCTTACAAGGAAGTACTCGACATTTATAATGCCGGATTGAAGGTGCCCGATGATGTCACGTTGATCTGGTGTGATGATAATTATGGCTATATCCGTCACTTCCCTACGCCGGAAGAACAAGCCCGCAAAGGTGGAAACGGCATCTATTATCACGTATCCTATTGGGGACGTCCGCACGATTATCTCTGGCTGGGTACTTTTAGCCCGTATCTGCTCTATCAGCAGATGAAACTGGCCTATGACCGTGACATTCAGAAAATGTGGGTACTGAATGTGGGTGATATTAAACCTGCCGAATATCAGATTGAGCTATTCCTCGATATGGCATGGAATATAGAACAGGTGGCTGAAGAAGGTGTTACAACCCATTTGAAGAACTGGCTGGGTAGAGAGTTCGGTACGGAATATGCAGAGACTCTGCTTCCGGTGATGCAAGAACATTACCGCTTGGCCTATATCCGCAAGCCTGAGTTTATGGGGAATACGCGTGAAGAAGAACGTGACCCTATTTATAAGAAAGTAAAAGACCTGCCTTGGAGTGAACAGACCATTTGTGAACGCTTGAAAGATTATGCCGCTTTGTCTTCCGTAGTCGAAGAAGTTGAGGCCAAGCTTCCTGTCCACCGGAAAGATGCCTATATGCAATTGGTGAAATATCCCGTACAAGCTGCCGACCAAATGAACCGGAAGCTCCTGAATGCACAACTTGCCCGTCACGGAAAGGTCGATTGGGAACAAAGTGATGCAGCTTTCGATAGCATTGCTTCACTGACGCGTCGGTATAACGCTTTGCAAAACGGAAAGTGGATTCACATGATGGATTTCCAACCTCGCAAACTCCCTGTCTTTAAACGTGTGGCACATGAAACTGCCGTTACGCCTATGGTAAATGAGAAAACTCCTGCCTATAAATGGAATGCTATGGATTGTACAGCCGGAAATCCTTTACAGTGCGAAGGGTTGGGATATGAGGGCAAAGCGGCAGGTATCGGCAAAAACACTTCTCTTACTTTTGCTTTTGATGACTGGAAGACCGATTCTGTGGAAGTTGAAATACGCTTGTTACCCAATCATCCTATGGATGAAAAACAACTGCGTTTCACACTGTCAGTTGATAAATCGGCTCCGCAAACCGTTTCTTATGAAACCAAAGGGCGTAGTGAAGAATGGAAAGAAAATGTGTTGCGCAATCAAGCCATTCGAAAAGTGAAACTACCCGTCAACAAACGAAAATCGCATAAGCTGGTGATTAAGGCATTGGACGAGGGTGTCGTTTTGGATCAGATCATGCTTTATTGATAATTCCAATTGTTACAAAATAGTTTAAGTAGAATCTCCCTTAAGAAGGAATGGACTTAGGGGAGATTCTTGTTTATTTCAACTGTTTTATATACTCTGATGGAGACATCCCGTATTCCTCTTTGAAACATTCTCTGAAATAAGATACGGAGTTCAGCCCAACCTGATGGGCTATTTCTGAAATATTATACTTTCCTGAGAGCAATAGTTGCTCTGCTTTCCTAAGCCTCAGTTTACGGATAAATTCTCCTGTAGACATCCCCGTCAGGGCCTTTATTTTTCTATAAAGAGAGGAGTAGCTCATTGATAACTCCTGGGCTATTGTGGGCACATCTATTTTTTCATCCATCAAGTTTTCTTCTATGATCCTTGTTATTCTCTCAATGAATTCATTATCTATTTTGTTTAATGATTCTTTGATGATAGATTGCTTAAGATGGGTGCTTGAAGATATTAAGGAAGCTATTTTTCTCCTTCCTTCTAATAAATTGGCCACTCTGCTTTTAAGTAAAGATGCGCTGAAAGGTTTGGTGACGTAGGAGTCGGCACCGGCATCATACCCTTCTGTTTTATCTTGTAACGTGTCTTTTGCTGTCAACAGTATTACAGGAATATGGCTGGTTGCAATGTTGTTTTTAATTTCCTTGCATAACTCGATTCCATCTTTCACGGGCATCATGATATCGCTGATAATTATATCGGGAGTACTTGTGAAGGCGGCCTGGCACCCTTGTTCTCCATTCTCTGCAACAAGAACATCGTAAGAACCCATCAGTGCTTCAGCAATATAATCACGGATGTCGCCCTCGTCTTCCACCACTAAAACAATGGGTTTGTTTAATTTCTCCTCGTCTATGGATTTTTTGAGATTAGTATTGATATGTATGGCGTTGGGATAGGAGTTATTGGTTATTAACCGGACACGGAAGGATGAACCTACATTAGGCTCACTATCCACCAGGATAGTTCCTTCATGCAAATCTACCAGGTTTTTCACTAAAGCGAGCCCTATACCGAATCCGGGTATGTTTTTTCTTATATTAGTTTGATAATACCGTTCGAATATACGTGAGATATCCTCTTGGGGGATTCCAATCCCTGTGTCAGCTATCTCAATTTCGGTGTATTCTATATCATTAGCTATTACTGACCGCAAAGTAAGCGTGATGGTTCCCTTATAGGTATATTTGAATGCATTGGATAAAAGGTTATCAACAATCATCGAAATTACTTCCTGGTCAAAATATATCTGTATTTTGTCTGCATCAGTAATCATATCAAATGTGATATCGGCATTTCTGTTCAGTTCTTTATATTTGAAACCGATTTCCTGAATCTTTTCGACAATGTTTCCTTCAATTACACATAACTTCTTGTTTTGAGTTTCTGTTTTACGGAACTCCAATATTTGAGTGACCAGATTTAACAGGCGGATTGTGCTTTTATGAATAAGAGAAATCTTCTTCATGTGTTCCTCTTGAATTCTTGAATCGCACTGCAGGTCCTCAAGTGGTCCGAGTATTAACGTCAATGGAGTTTTCAGTTCGTGAGTGATATTGGTATAAAATCTTAATCGCTCTTCATTCAATTCCTGCTGTTTCTGGGCTTTTTCTTTCTCAAGTGATAGTGAGCTGCGTAACTGCAAGCGTTTTTTATAAGATTTGATAATGAAGAATACAATGGTGGCTATACTTACTATATATATCAATTTAGCCCACCAACTGAGCCAAAACGGAGGATTGATGCTGATGAACAGTGTTGAATAATTATTTTGCCACTCCTGGTTTTTATAACGGGCTTTAATATGCAATTTATAGTTGCGATAAGGAATATTGCGAAATGCGACTTGATTTTCTCCTCCTATATTAATCCAGTTTTCCTCCAATCCTTCCAGTTTATAGGCATATTCAACTTTACCTTGCAGGGATTTGTTCATGACGTTGAACGTTATGCTGAATATATTCTGATTATGATTGAGTGTGACTTTTCCGTCTGTCATAGGTATGGATATGTCAATTGCATCTTCATGAGGATTTCTGCCATAGACTTTGAACTCGGTAAATATAACCGGAGGAAGAATAATATTCGAAGGCCTGTCATTAGGATTAAAGTAGCACACGCCATTGATGCTGCCGAAATAAATAGTTCCGTCTTGAGTCTTACCAACAGAGTTGTTCATATATGTACCAAATAGGGTACCGTCTTTATGGTCATAATTAAGAAATCTTTTTTCTGGCTCAAAGAAACAACTGATACCTGAATGGGTACTCAGCCAGATATTACCTTCAGAATCTTCTTCAATAGAACAGACTAAATTACAGGCTAGTCCGTTTTGGGTGTTAAACAGTTGGTAAGCATCTGACTGCTCATCAGGGAATAAGACTAATCCTTCTGTTGTTGCAATCCAAATTCTGTTTTTAGAATCTCTGAATATCTGGTTGATTGCACAATTCTCAAATATGGTGTGTTCATTTATATGTTTCATTGTTTTGCTCTCCGGATTATATATACTAATCCCTCTATTGAGAGTACCGATCCATATGTTCCCGTTTTTATCTTGTGAGACAGCTCTGATTTCATTAGTCGATAGTTGGCTGTTATCTTTATTAAGAAAATCTTTTTTCTTGGTTATCAGGTTGTAAATTTCCAACCCGTTGCTGCTGCCAATCCACACATTTCTCTGATTGTCTTCAAAGAGACAATAGATTCTTGAATTGTTTTTTTGAGGGGTATAATGGATAAATCTGTTTTCTTTGCTTAAGAATATGTCAATCTCCATATCTCCAAACCATAAATCTCCATTAGAGTCTTTTAAAGAAGAATGATAAGCATTTGATGAAATCTCTCCTGTATCGTGGGAGTAAAATCTGCAATTCTTGCCATCTTTGTTGACATTGATACCTCCTCCATCGGTTCCCATCCATACATTTCCATTGTCGCCAACACATATTGTTAATACTTCTTTGTCATTGAGCCCGTTAGTGACTCCTGGAATCTTGTTAATTCTCCAACTATGAAAGAAAGATGAAGTGCTGCTGATGAAACTGGCCCCTCCGCCGTTTGACCCTATCCATACGTTTCTGAAAGAGTCTTCAAAGATGCTATGAACGGTTGGATTTGATATTCCCCAATAGATATCCTGGATAAACATATGATTGACATCCTTTTTCCCGGATAAAATCAGGTCTGTGTCTTTGGAGTCGAAATAACAAAGATCGGATATTGTACCCACCCATATTCGTCCATCACTGGTTTTGTAGACTTTATAAACTACTCCTTGCATCGTGTAGTGAATTCCACTGACATTTTTAAAATTGCGGAATGTTTCTCTGAAGGGATCAAAAAGCGATAGTCCGCTGTTGGTTGCAATCCATATTTTAGAATTGGTATCAACGAATATAGAATGGATCGTATTATCCGGAAGTGAATTTTTGTTTTGAGGTGAATGAGTGAAATTCTTAAAACTGTTGTTATCCGGAGAGAAAATAGTGAATCCGCTATAGGTATGTCCGATGTATAAATCATCATTGCTGCCTTCAGCCAGTGCCATGATGTCATTTGAGGGAAAATCAGGCACTGTCGATGTATTATAATGTATGAACTGCGAATTGTGGGGATTGTATAAATCTAATCCTTGATTCGTTGCGATCCATACATTCCCGTTAGAAGTGACCAGAATATCTTTTATTTCATTGGATATCAGTGTCTCCGGGTTATTCTTGTCATGTAAAAAAGAAGAAAATTGTTGTGTTGCACAATCAAATAAGTTCACGCCCATCCATTTGTTGGCAATCCATACCTTATTATTAATAGTGTCTATAGCTATTTTATTAATATCGTTGCTATTAAGCAATTCTTTATTGGGTTCTTTTAGGTAGACAGTAAACTTATCTCCGTCAAATCTATTAAGTCCATATTTGGTTGCAAACCATGTGAAGCCATATTTGTCTTGGGCAATATCTGTTACGTAGTTACTGGATAGTCCATCTTTCATGACCAGATTAATAGTCGGAATCTGCTGGCAGAAACCTCCTATGGAGTAAACTACTAACGAGAGTAATAAGATTAACTTAAATGGGCTGCTCTGTTTCATCTTTCTACTATTTTCATCTTCAAAATTACTACTTAATCTCAAACAAATACAAAAATCAGCATTAATAAGCACAATGATGGTCGCAATCCTTCCAAAAGTCGCCCACAATTCTGTCATTGAAAAAATAACGGCGGTATTCTGAATGATACAGATGCCTGAAGTCTTGGCTCGAATTTACCTTTGTCCGGTGAAATCTTTTGGAGAGCTAATTCTCCATGCTATGTGAAACCTTAAAATGATTGCCTATGAGAAGCACATAAGAGTTACAGTTCTTTTTTTATTTCATTAGCTGAAAAACATAATGAATGAGTTTAAGTAGTTAATTTTAAATCACTATTATTTTATGAAACATTTTCTTATTTGGATTTTCTTGTCTTTTTTCGCTATGTCCGGTTTTGCGCAAAATTTGAATATCAAAGGGCAAATTACGGATACATCCGGTGAATCGATTATTGGTGTGAATGTAAAGGTGAAAGGTAAGGATACCGGGACTATAACAGATATAGACGGCAACTATCATCTTCAGGCTGCTCCGAATGATATTTTAGTCGTTTCTTATATAGGTTTTATTACTCAGGAAGTGCCTGTGAAAAATAGAACGGTTGTCGATATACGTTTGATAGAAGATGTGAAAGCATTGGATGAAGTGGTAGTAGTGGGATATGGAACACAACGTAAGGCTGACTTGACGGGTGCCGTTATACGTGCGGATATTAAAACGTTGAAAAGGTCTCCCAACTCAAATGTGTTGCAATCTTTGCAAGGGAATGTTCCGGGACTTAATATTGGGCAGGTGACCAATTCGGGAGGTACTCCGTCCATGTCTATCCGCGGTACGAATACTTTGGGAGGAAACAAGGATGTGCTGGTCATTCTGGACGGTATCATTTATACAAGCTCGTTATCTTCTATAAATTCTGATGATATTGAATCTGTTGATATCCTGAAAGATGCAAGTTCTACTGCTGTATATGGTGCACAAGCTGCCAATGGAGTAGTTATGATTACTACTAAGAAAGGTGTGGAAGGGAAACCGAAAATCACTTTCTCCAGTAGTTATACGTTTTCCAACCCAACTCACAATTATCGTCCGATGAATCGTGAAGAGTATCTGGATAATGTCAGAGACTTCTATTATACGGAGGCTTTCCTGGGCCCTGATTATACTACCCCTAATCCTGATTTTGATCTCGCGTCTAAATTGCCGGATGCTCCGTTGAGGGATGAAAATGGAAATGTCAGTCCTTATAATTATAATTGGTGGGACGAAGGTACACAAAGCGGACATCTGTTTGAAAACCGTTTTAATATATCCGGTGGCAGTAAATCCATCAATTATATGCTTTCGTATTCCAATACGGATCAACGTGGATTTATCGTGAATGATGATTTTAAGAGAAACAGCGTTCGTATGAATCTGAATGCGGAAATAGCTCCCTGGTGGAAAATAGGAATTCAGACTTTTGGTGCATTTGTGAATCAGGATGGTGCTGAGCCGGGTTTGTGGAATCTGATAACCCAATCTCCATTGATTGAACCTTATGACGAAAATGGCAAAATAAAGCCATATCCTTTTAATACATTGGATACCAATCCTTTTATGGGATCGGATATTGATGATTACGAACGTCATAATTACTTTTTCGGTAATATATCATCTGAAATAAAGTTGCCTCTCAAAGGATTGGTATATCGGTTGAATTTTGGTAATAACTATAGAGTTGATAATCACTTTCAAGCCAACCAGTATGGATATAATCTGCAAGGAGAGGCTTATAAAGAGCATACCGGTTACTATGATTATACTATAGATAATATTCTGGCTTACAATGCTACATTTGGTGAACATCATATTGATGCCACATTATTATATGGAGCTTCAGAGCGTAAGTACGATTATACAAAGGCTTTGGGACAAGGATTTACACGCATGACATTGGGCTATAATAGTCTGGAACAGGCAACCACCCGCTATGTCTATTCGGATGCCTGGAGAGAAGCCCTTTGCTATCAGATGGCCAGAGTCAGCTATCGTTTGATGGACCGGTATTTGATAACGGGTACAGTGCGTAGAGATGGTTTTTCGGGATTTGCGGCGAATAATAAATATGCCACTTTCCCTTCCATAGCTTTGGGATGGATTATCTCAGAAGAGTCTTTCTTTAAAATACCCTGGATTGATTATCTGAAACTGCGTGGGGGATATGGTATCAGCGGAAATCAGACCAGCAGATACAAATCTTTGTCCACAGTGGCTTCTGAGATCAGATATATTTTTGGTGATGGTGGAAAGCCTGTAATCGGACAGGAGGTTTCGGCTTTGGGAAATAATAATCTGAAATGGGAAAAAACAGCGGGGATAAACTTAGGGCTTGATTTCACAATTCTGGGCCAAAGACTCACCGGTTCTGTAGAATACTATTCGACAACTACGAAAGACTTGTTGTATGATGTGGCTTTGCCCGATATTACGGGATTTTCGAAGATTGCTTCTAATCTTGGAAAAATCAAAAACAAGGGTTTCGAATTTATTCTCACTTCGAAGAATATACAGACTTCTGATTTTAAATGGACTACCTCACTCAATTTCTCGACAAACTCCAATAAAATCGTAACTTTGACAGGAGAAGATAATGACGGAGATGGCATAGAGGATGATAACATATCCAGTAATCTGTTTATAGGCCAGCCCATTTCTGCGGTATATGGGTATGTGGTAGATGGCATTTATCAGTTGGGTGATGATATACCTGCCGGTTTCCATCCGGGTAATTATCGTATTGTAGATATGACCGGAGAGGGAGAAATAACCCCTGAAGACCGTGTCATTTTAGGGAAAGGAGATCCGGCTTACCGGTTTGGTATTATGAATACGTTGGAGTATAAGAACTTCACACTTAGTTTCTTTATCAATTCTGTTCAAGGAGGAAAGGATGGGTATCTGGCAGCCAACTCTTCTTCGTTAGTCAGAGATCAGAATAATCTGCGCTGGAATCGTATAAGTGCATGGGATTACTGGTCACCACGCAATCCGGATGCAGTCTATGCACGCTCCATTAGTACCCCGAAAATAACTCCTACGGTATATGAAGACCGGAGCTTTGTACGTTTGCAGGATGTTTCATTGTCTTATGCCTTTCCAAAGTCTGTTACGAACAAGGTTGGTTTGAGTGAAATTGATCTGTTTTTCAGTGGGAAAAACCTGCTGACTTTTACAAAATGGCATGGTTGGGATCCGGAAGCCGGAAGTACTTATTCGGGCAGACCGGTAATGAGAAGTTTTTCTTTTGGTGTTAGTCTTACTTATTAATCTGATTTATTATGAAAATAAAAATATATACTATTACCTTGTTGCTTTCAGTAGTGCTGGGTTCGTGCAGCAGTTCTTTTTTGGATGAGAAACCTTTGGATTTCATGAGTGCAACCAATTCTTTTCTTACCCAAGAGGATATTGATTGTTCAATAAATAATCTCTATTACCTGATAAGAAGAGAATTTTATAGTAGGGATGAAAACCGTCCGATGGATTACCTTTACGGTACGGATATTGTTTATGATGGCGAACCGAATGGTACGGAGCGACATTCCAATATGATTTCAGCTTATCATTCAACCGGTAATATTGCATCGGTACACTGGTCATTGCTTTATCATACCATATCAACTGCTAATACTATTATCGACCGTCTGCCTGCTTCTGAAGTATCAGAGGAACAAAAGACGATTGCCGAAGCCAAAGCCCGTTTCTTTAGAGGATTTGCATACAGAACCTTGGCTTATCTGTACGGTGGGGTACCTCTTTTATTGACGGAAATCGTCGAGCCTAAGTTTGATTATGTCAGAGCGTCCAAAGAAGAGGTGTTGAAGCAGGCACTTACGGATGTAGAGTTTGCGGCTACTCATCTACCCAGTTTGTCCAGTGTGCAGGATGGGGAAGTTTCTAATGCAGCAGCATATCATTTGCTTTCAGAACTTTATCTGGCAACAGCTCAATATCAGAAAGCGGTGGATGCTGCTACAACAGTCATCGATGATCCGGCTACCGGATTAATGTACACTCGCTTTGGTTCCAGAGCTAATGAAGTTCCGGGAGATGTATATTGGGATTTATTCCGAAAAAATAATCAGAACAGAGGTTCCGGAAATACAGAAGGAATCTGGGTTATTCAGATTGAAACTGACACTCCCGGTGGAAGTGGTTCCTTGACGGCCAAAGACCAGACATACACTTTGGAAAGGCATCATGCTCCGATGGTTCGTGACGTGAAAGCACATGGCATGAATCCTTTTAGCTGGCCGATTGGTGACTATACCGGAGGTCGTGGCATTGGTTGGGCCATTTCGACCCGATATTTCAGTGATGAGATATGGAAAGATGATTTCTATGGAGACATGAGAAACGCTAATCATAATTTTGTGAGAAAGTTTGCAGTTCATAATAAAGAGTATGCCAAACTTTACGGAGATACCATTGACACTCAGAATCCGCCGGTAGGGGTTACGGTCCCGTCCCGTCCGCTTTATGCTTATCAATCCAAGTGTACTACTCCGTATAATCATCCGGATGGTTTGTACTCCAATTCCAAAACTTTTGCGCTTAACAGTGGAGCCGGTGCTACATATACGGATCAATATATGTTCAGGCTTGCCGAGACTTACTTGTTGCGTGCTGAGGCTTATCTGGCTTTAAATGATAAGGATAAGGCAGCGGCTGATATCAATGTGATTCGCGATAGAGCTCATGCTAAGCCTGTATCGGCATCTCAGGTAACATTGGATTATATATTGGATGAGAGAATGAGAGAGTTAGGCGTAGAAGAAAGACGTAGAATAACGTTGATGAGAATGGGAAAGCTTTACGACCGCGTGATGAAATGCAATCCCTATTATGCTAAGGAGATGGAAAAACATTATGAATTATGGCCAATACCTTATAAGGAAATTGAAGCTAACAGAGGAGCTGTGTTAGAACAGAACCCCGGATATGAATAAAGATGATAAGTAGTAATTAAAATATAGTTTATGTTATGATGAGATTTTGGTTTGTATTCATGTCTATGTTTCTTCCGGTAATATGCTGGGGACAGATTATTGTTAAAGAAACCGGAGGCATGACGGCCTTTCCGTTAGTGTCTTCCCATAAGACAGTGATTTATTATGATGCCGGGGATTATGGTGTAGTAGAAAAAACAGCTTGTCTTCTGGCTGAAGATATAAAGCGGGTGACTAATAAGAAGGTGTCTGTTTCTTCGAAAAAGGTTTCTTCGGAGTATGCTGTTGTTGTGGGAACAGTGGGACATAATACTTTCATTGACCGGTTGGTGGCAGAGGGACAATTAGATGTGTCTGCTATTCGTGGTGGTTGGGAACAGTTTGTTGTTAAAACGATAGATGATCCTGCCAAAGGACTGAAAAAAGTGCTTGTCATTGCCGGATGCGACAGGCGTGGTACAGCCTATGGTGTATTCACACTGTCAGAGGCTATAGGAGTGTCTCCTTTGTACTGGTGGGCCGATGTGCCAACAAAAAGAAAGTCTCAATTATATATTGAGAACATAAACTATGTTTCTCAGGCCCCGTCTGTTCAGTACAGGGGTATCTTTATTAATGATGAAGGTTGGGGAATAACTCCGTGGGCCGGAAAAACGTTTGATAAAGAACTGGGCGACATCGGACCGAAAACTTATGCTAAGGTGTGTGAACTGATTCTCCGGATGAAAGGTAATATGCTGGCACCTGCGATGCATCCTTCTTCGGGAGCTTTCAATAAATATCCTGAAAACAAATTAGTTGCTGATAGTTACGGAATTATAATGAGTTCTTCTCATTGCGAACCGTTACTCTTTAATAATGTAACGGAGTGGGATAAAAAAACAATGGGAGAATGGAATTATATAACTAACAAAGGAGGAATCAATAAGATACTCGACCGACGGGTTTCCGAGAATGCCCCGTATGAGAACATTTATACGATTGCTATGCGTGGTATTCATGACGCCGGACTCGTAGGTGTTCCCAAAGATAAAGAAGTCAGCTTGGTAGAGGAGGTCATTGCTGACCAAAGAGGCATTTTGAAGCAACATGTAGATTCTCCTCTTGACTCTATCCCTCAGATTTTTGTTCCCTATAAAGAAGTGCTTGATATCTATGAAAGAGGGTTGAGGCTTCCGGAAGACATTATGTTGGTTTGGCCGGATGATAATTTCGGTTATATCAAACGATTGAACAATAAGGAAGAAAGAAACCGTAAAGGCGGATCGGGCGTATATTATCATATTTCATATTTGGGCGAGCCGCATGACTATTTGTGGTTGAATACAACTCCTCCGGCATTGATGTTCGAAGAAATGCGCAAGGCTTATGATACCGGAGCAAAACGCTATTGGTTATTGAATGTGGGAGACATCAAACCGGGTGAATTGGGTATGAAAACATTTCTGGATATGGCCTGGGACATTGATAAATTCAATTTTGATAATATAAACAATCATCAGGTAGACTTTCTGGTTTCCATATTTGGTGAAAAGTATAGGGAAGATATTGACGATATAATGAACAGTTATTATCATTTAGGTTTCCAGCACAAACCGGAGGCAATGGGATGGGGATATGAATGGAATAATGAACATGTTCAGGAAAGAATGACGGATACAGACTTTTCTTTTGCAAATTATAATGAAGCAGAAGGCAGAATGCAAGAGTACGACCGTATTTCTGATAAGAGCGAAAAGATATGGAACACGTTGCCGGAATCTTATAAGGCTGCTTTTTATGAGCTGGTTTTCTATCCTGTGAAGGGAGCGGCGCTTATGAACAAGAAAATGCTGACTGCGCAGCAGAACAGATGGTACGCGCGTCAAGGACGTGCGGCAACCAACTATTTGGCTGATAGAACAAAGGCTTATCATGATAGTATCGATTATTATACCGGTAAGTATAACTCCTTGCTTAATGGTAAATGGAACCATATGATGGCTCTGGCACCCGGATGGACTGCTACTTATCAGAAGATGCCACCGATAACGACCATCGATGTACCGCAGAAAGCAGAAATGCGCGTTTTTCTTCCGGGACAGGACTCTCCTTTGGGAAAGATTACATTGAATGTACTTCCTTGTGTAAATCCTTATACCCGGAAAGAATCTTTTATTGAATTGTATAATATAGGAGAACAAGCATTTACGTGGAATGCTAAAGTTTCGGATTCGTGGATCAAACTCAGCAGGCAGAGCGGAACCACTCTTCTGCAAGAACGGATTATTGTATCTGTTGACTGGTCGAAAGTTCCGGTAGGAGAAAAGGTAACGGGTGAAATCGATATTATATCCGGCAGCAATCAGGAAAAGATTTATTTGCCTGTTTTCAATCCTGCTTATCCTACAGCCGACGAGTTGAAAGGATGGTATGTGGAGGATAATGGTTGTGTATCTATCAATCCGGGAAAATTTCATAGAAAAGTGGAGAATGAAGATATAAAAATGAAAGTAATAGAGGGATTGGGATATGAGAACCAGTGTATACAACTGGGAGAGGCTACAAAACCTGTTCAGAATCCACGTCGTTCCAGACAGGCTGCCAAAGTGGAATATGATTTTTATACTTTTAATGCCGGTTCAGTAACGGTTTATACGTATGCATTACCTGTTTTTCCGGTGAATTCGGAACGTGGCACTTGCTTCGGCATAATGATAGATGATGGCTTATTGAAATATGCTTCGAATAATGCAAAAGAATATTCAGGCGAATGGAGGGAAAATGTGTACCGCAACAGTACGATAAATGCTGTAACCTTAAATATAGATAAGCCGGGCAGACATACTTTGAAGTTGATATGCTCTGATCCGGGCATGATAATCCAAAAGGTTGTGATAGATATGGGAGGAATGAAACGCTCTTATCTCGGACCTGAAATAACAATAGTGGAATGATTGGTTTGGTATAAAACCAATTTTTACTGGGTCTTCCCTTTATTTTGACCGAATTATCACCTTTTATGAAACAATTGTGCTACCTGGAATTCATTTTTTCACCGTACATTTGCAATGTCGGTTACGAAGAGTAAAAGACAGGTTGAATCTTGATAAGGTAGGATTAGTTTGAGATATAATAGAATTGTTTTACAAAGGATTGGTTAAGTTTAGGTTATAGGTTAACAAAGGGTAGTTAATAGTTTTAGGAGTTTTCAATAGGTATAAAGAATAAGCGGTTATCATCATAAGGATGATAACCGCTTTTCGGTTTATATGAATCAGGTTAGAATTTGAAATTCTGCGGCTTCACGTATATCTTGAAGTCCTTGATGCCGCCCGGAACTTCGCTTTCCATCCGGGGTAGGCATTGGAATCCTGTCAGCGTGTGGGTGGCGCCCAGGTCGATGACAATACTATGTGGATAGGGGCTGCCTTCCGTAGTGCTCCAATAGGTAGACTCTTGCAGGTCGAAAGTCTTGTCGGCAGAGCGGTTCACGTGCGATACGTCTTCGCTGTCGGCATAGCTCACTGTCCAGGGCTCGCGTGACAAGCGGTCGCCGTTCTTATCCAGAAAGTACATTTCGGCAATGCAGGCCAGGTCTTTGCCATCCTGTGAGTTTAATGCTTCCAGGCAGACATAGCGTCCGGTGACAGGTTTGTCGAACTTAACTTCCTGCCAGCCGTTACCCGGCTTGAAGCTTCCCGTGAAGGCTGGTTTCTCACCGGACAAATCCAGGTTTTCGCCTTCGTTGCGGTGTGTCAAAGGCTTCTGTATGAGAAGCTGGTCGAGAAGCGGTTCGCTCAGGCCTTCCGATTTGGCTTCTTTAGGACCTACGATGTCGAATACTACTATTTCATTCTCACCTTTCTTCAACCAGCAACCCGGTACATAGAGCGTCTGTTGGGGACCGATTTCCCAGATACGTCCCAAAGCGTAACCGTTCACATAGACCAGTCCTTTGCCCCAAGTCTCGAAGTTCAGGAACGTATCACTTGGTTTCTTCACCTGGAACTTAGCACGGTATACACCCGGAATGCGTTGTCCCAAATTGTCCGTCAGCGACTGTATGGGTTGGAACTTCATACCTTGGTAGAATTTGTAAGTATCTTCAATGTTGTATACTTCCCAGTTTTTCAAGTCGCAGGAGAAGGGGTAGCCGTTGATGTCCATAGACAGTTCCACGTTTTTCGTGATACCTTTGAAGTCCTTGATGGCGCGTCCGAAGTTGATGCGTCCCATGGCTTCTACGAGGATGTCGAGTTGCGCACCTTTCGGGCAGGCGGGCAGTACGAGTTGTTTCTCGCCGTTTCTCCGGTCGAGTTTGCCGATATACTTTCCATCCACGAATATCTGTGCATAGTCGTGTGCATCGTTCACCGTGAGAGTGGCGCCCGCTTTCAGTTCGGGCAGGGCGGTGCGGTAGAGGATGCTGCCGAAACCCTGGTTGTATTCTTCCATCGTGCGGATATTCTCATCCTTTTTGACGGCAGGCAGATTGTCGAACAACGGAGCCATTTCTGTGAATTGGAAGGCAGGGATGCTGATGGGTTTGATTAAGGCAGGCACTTTAGCCTGTTTCTCGCCATTCATATATTTGGCCATGGCCTCTCTCAACTTCCAGTACTTGGGAGTGGTCTGGCCGGATTCGCTGATGGGCGCGTCGTAATCGTAGGAAGTCACGTCGGGAGCAAAGCCCGGAGAGTTGGCGCCTGCCCAGTGCCCCCAGTTCGTTCCTCCGTGGGTCATATAGAGGCTGAATGAAATGCCTCTCGAAAGCATATCGTCGATACCTTTAATCATGTCTTCGGCAGGACGGGTTTCGTGGTTGGCTCCCCATTTGTCGAACCAGCCGCTCCAGAACTCGGAACACATCAAGGGACTGTTCGGACGGAGTTCTTTCAGTTTGGCAAATTGCTGGTCCACATTGGCACCCGTACCGAAGTTCATGGTCCAGATTAAGTCGTCCAGTCCGTTCAGGGTGAAGTTGGAAGCCCAGTCGCATTGGAAGAGGGCGATGTCATTGCCGAAGTGGGTGCGTACGATGTCTCTGATTTGGGAAACATATCCTTTGTCTGCACCGTAAGAACCGTATTCGTTTTCTACCTGTACCATGATGATGGGGCCGCCATTGGCGATAGTCAGGTCTTTCACTTGCTTGGCTACGGCTTCTTCGAAGAGGGCTACGCGTTCAATGAAGTAAGGATCTGATTCGCGCAGGCGGACATCCTTTTTCTTAAGCAGCCACCACGGCAGACCGCCCATTTCCCACTCGGCACAAACATACGGGCCGGGACGCAGGATGACATACATGTCGTTCTGCTGGCACAAACGGCAGAATTCTGCCAGGTCGTTCTGTCCGGTGAAGTCGTAGACTCCGGGTTGCTGCTCGTGGGAGTTCCAGAAGACGTAGAGGCAGACAGTGTTCATGCCCAGTGCCTTGCAAAGTTTGATACGTTGATCCCAATAGGGTTTCGGAATGCGCGGATAGTGCAACTCGGCGGCCTTTACCACAAACGGTTTGCCGTTCAGCAGGAAGGTGCCTTTGCCGGCTTCAAAGCGGCCTTGGTCTTCAAAACTGTCGAAACTCCACTTGTCACGCCAAGGGATGGTAATCTTATCGCCTTCGAAGGAGAAGGGGAGCCATACGTAACGCGAGTTTTCCAAGTCCTTTTTGTTCCAGCGGTCGAATAGGGCGATATACATATCTTTCTTACCCATTACTTTCTGCACATAAGTGCTTTGGGCATAGAAAGTCTTGTCGGCATCCGTGCCTGTGCAGGGGTTACCTATTGTTTTCCATTCGCCCATGATGGAGTCCGCTACGGCCAGTTCCGCCTGATTCGGGTCCCATCCGGTGCAGCCGGAAGAAAGCATGTAGTATTTCCCGTTGCGCTTGAATACGGCGGGGGCTTCACGGCTCTCTTTGATGAAATTGCGGGTATACCGTCCGGTAGGTCTCTGATAGTCGTCCGTCAACTCGCTGATGTACAGGGTGGCGTTGTTTTCGGAAGAATAGAAATGATAGGCGCGGCCGTCGTCATCCACGAAAACGGTTTGATCGCGGCTCATCGCATTGTTGGGGCGGAAGCTGCCCAGGTAGGTGAACTCTCCGGTGGGGGAGTCGCTGATGGCTACTCCGGCGCAGGCTTTGCTATAGTCGGCACTTTCAACGTGTGCCCACATCACAAACTTCTTTGTTTTGGGGTTGTAAATCACTTTGGGACGTTCCAGTACTTTGCTGGTGTGCAGGTCGTGCCCCTGGTCATCCTTCACTGCGGGGAGGACGATGCCTTCGAACTTCCAGTTTAGCAGGTCTTTTGAAGAGTAGCAACTTACGCCGGTCACGTCTGTGCGATAACACTCCCAGGTCGCCCAATCAGGCAGGATGGTTTTGCCTTTCTTGTACTCGCCATACCAGTAGTAGGTTCCTTCATGGTAGAGGATGCCACCGCCATGTGCGTTGATGGGGTTACCATCGGTGTCGTTCCACACTTCACCCGGTATGATGGCATTGTTGGCCGTTGCCCGGTTTTGCGCTTGTGCCGTGAAGGCTCCCAGCAAGCAGGCAATCACTAATGTCATACTCCAAAAAATGTTTCTCATGATTTGAATGGTTTTTATAGTTGTTTTCTAAAATATTTCTGTTGCAAAGATAGGAATGCTCTCCAACTTTAACCTACAAAAATAATTCATTATAGGAGGTCATTTGTGTCAAACTAATACGATTAATTATTTCTATCTTTGTAGTCATTAAACGAAATTATAGTAATCTTTAACATGAAACACATTCAATGGTTGTTGGCAACTGCTTGTATGCTTGCGGTTTGCCTGTCTGTCTCTGCTCAAAGTAGCAAAAAAGTTAAGAATCTCTCTCCGGAGAAATGGGTGAAATCAAAGGTTTGGAACGAAGGTTTGAAAGCGAAGCCCCATTCTTCTACAAATCTTGCGGAATTCAAGGCGCAATACGAAGCGAATCCGGAACAATGGAAGGCGGCTTTTCGCTGGTTGGCGTCGCACGACCTGACTGCTATCGAGAAGGGAAAGCATCCGATAGAAGGAACATCACTTGTGGTTTCTGTTGAAGATAGCAAGAATGAACCGTTAGAGAAGAGAGGTTCCGAGTCTCACCGGAAGCATATCGACTTGCAATACGTGGTGAAGGGTACGGAACGTTTTGCATTGCTGGATCATGAGTCTTCAAAGGTTAATTGCGAGTATAGTGAGAAAAAGGATGTGATTCATTATGATTATGATCTCTCGAAAACAACTTTTATCGATTCCGTTCCCGGTGAGTTTTTCCTGTTCTTTCCGTCCGACTGGCATATTGCGAAGATAGCTACGGATAAGGAAGATCAGAATATAAGGGTGATCGTGATTAAGTTGGATTACATATGATTCGCGCGCGTACCTAATCTATTATAGCAGCTCCATTTTATGAAAATAAGCCTATTGATAAGAGGAAGGGTGTAGTCGCAAGATTACGCCCTTTCTTGTGATTGGGAGAGGATATACTTTAGCTTTGTCAGGCCCTTATTTGTTTCATTTTGTTTCTTCTAATTGAAACAAAAGTGCCTTGCCTATGAAACAATATTTTCTTCCCGTTGAAACTACAGTTTCTTGCCTAAGAAACAAGAGTGCCTTAACTGAGAAACAAAAATGCCTTAACTGGGAAACAAAAGTGCCTTACCTGTGCCTTTCGGAATGAGTAGGCACAGGGTTTATTTACCTCTTCGAGATGCGGCCGCTCTGTCAACCAGAAAGTGGAAGAACCTGGCAGATATGCTGTCGCCTGCCATTGTTAATGCTTCCGGATGGAACTGTACTCCCCAAATGGGCTTTCCGTTGATATTTTCAATGGCTTCGGGAATACTGTCCGCGGCCCATGCCGTAATCCGGAAACCGGGTGCTGCCTGTTTCACAGCCTGGTGGTGATGTGTGTTGGTGAAAAGCTCTGTTTGCCCCGTAATCTGAGCTATTGCGGAGCCTTGCAGGAGATGGACTGTGTGGGTGGGCACACTGCTTGGCTCTTCCTGATTATGCCGTACCGTAGTGTCCGGGTGTTGTGCCGGTATGTCCTGATAGAGTGTCCCGCCGAATGCCACATTTATCAATTGCTCGCCCCTGCAGATGCCTAACATCGGTATATTGCGCTGTGCTGCAAGACGAATCAGGGCGATGTCGTAAACATCGCGCAGCGAATCAACCTCCCCCAGTTGCTCGATAGGTTCTTCATTATAATAAGAAGGGTGAATGTCAGCCCCTCCTATCAATATAATTGCATCCAGTCGGCTGACGATATCTGCCAAAACCGTACTGTCCGTTGTGACAGGGATGAGCATCGGGGTGCCACCGGCTTGTATCACAGATTCGGTGTAAGTCGTTCGTGCACTTGAATAGTCATTGGGGTGGGAGCAGGAAATGCCGATCAATGGCCGTTGCCTGTGCGAGGCGCCATTGGATTGGCATCCGCTGAACAATAGAAGAATCAATAGCGTGGTGGCGGATAGCAGTGCTTTCATTGTAAGTTTAAAGATTAGTGATTTACGCTGTAAAGTTAAGAAAATCTTTCTGTTAGTAGTGATGTGTTACATAACATAGTTTAGTAACACCGTCGATTTATTGCTTTTCTTTTGATAAATTCATAATTTGCGCCTCACTAAAATTAAGGGTATGCGAAGGCATACTGATTTATTCATTTTAAATCTTATATATCATGAAAGTATATCAGACGAATGAAATTAAGAACATTGCCCTGCTTGGCAATGACGGCTCGGGTAAAACCACTCTCACAGAAGCGCTGCTCTATGAGAGTGGTATTATAAAACGTCGCGGCAGAATTACTGCCAAGAATACAGTCAGCGATTACTTCCCGGTGGAGCAAGAATATGGCTATTCTGTGTTTTCCACCGTTTTCCATGTGGAGTGGAACGGTAAGAAACTGAATATCATAGACTGCCCGGGTAGTGATGACTTTGTTGGAGCCGCCATGACAGCGCTGAATGTTACTGATACTGCGATACTGCTTCTGAACGGTCAATATGGTCCGGAAGTCGGTACCCAAAACCATTTCCGTTATACAGAGAAACTGGGCAAACCGGTAATCTTCCTGGTGAACCAGCTTGACCATGAAAAGTGTGATTATGATATGGTGTTGGAGCAGTTGAAGTCAGCTTATGGTTCGAAGGTAGTGCCCGTGCAATATCCGTTGGCTACCGGACCGAACTTCAATTCGTTGATTGATGTACTTCTGATGAAAAAATATTCGTGGGGACCCGAAGGTGGTGCGCCCACTATCGAAGACGTTCCCGCAGAGGAAATGGAAAAAGCAACCGAACTGCATAAAGCACTGGTGGAAGCTGCTGCCGAACATGACGAAAGCCTGATGGAGAAATTCTTTGAACAGGAATCATTGTCGGAAGATGAAATGCGCGAAGGTATCCGCAAAGGTTTGGCTTCACGTGGCATGTTCCCCGTATTCTGCGTGTGCGCAGGTAAAGATATGGGTGTGCGCCGTCTGATGGAATTCCTGGGCAATGTGGTTCCGTTTGTGGACGAAATGCCTCCGGTGCATAACACCCGCGGTGAAGTTGTGAAGCCGGATCCGAATGGTCCTACTTCTCTTTACTTCTTTAAGACGGCTGTCGAACCACACATCGGTGACGTGCAGTACTTCAAGGTAATGAGCGGTAAGGTGCATGAAGGTGAGGACTTTACGAATGCTGACCGTGGTTCGAAAGAACGTATCGCCCAGATATATGCTTGTGCGGGTGCCAACCGTATCAAAGTGGAAGAAATGGTGGCCGGTGATATCGGCTGTACCGTGAAGTTGAAAGACGTGCATACCGGCAATACGCTGAATGGCAAAGGTACGGAGAACCGCTTCAACTTTATAAAATATCCGAACTCCAAGTATTCTCGTGCCATCAAGCCCGTAAATGAGTCTGATACGGAGAAGATGATGGCGATTCTTAACCGTATGCGTGAAGAAGATCCGACTTGGGTGATAGAACAGTCTAAGGAATTGCGCCAGACTATCGTTCATGGACAAGGTGAATTCCACCTGCGTACGTTGAAATGGCGTCTGGAAAACAATGAGAAATTGCAAATCAAGTTTGAGGAGCCGAGAATTCCATATCGCGAAACGATTACGAAAGCGTCTCGCGCGGACTATCGTCATAAGAAACAGTCGGGTGGTGCAGGCCAATTTGGTGAAGTACATCTGATTGTTGAGCCCTATTACGAAGGTATGCCCGTGCCCGATACTTATAAATTCGGTGGTCAGGAATTTAAGATTAACGTGAAAGGTACCGAAGAAATCCCATTGGAATGGGGCGGTAAGCTGGTATTCATTAATAGTATCGTAGGTGGTTCTATTGATGCACGCTTTATGCCTGCTATCCTGAAGGGTATCATGTCACGTATGGAACAAGGACCGTTGACCGGTTCGTATGCCCGTGACGTGCGTGTGATTGTGTATGACGGTAAGATGCACCCGGTAGATTCCAATGAAATCTCTTTCATGCTGGCAGGGCGTAATGCGTTCAGTGAAGCATTCAAGAATGCAGGTCCGAAGATTCTTGAACCTATCTATGACGTGGAAGTATTTGTTCCGTCTGATAGAATGGGTGATGTGATGGGTGACTTGCAGGGACGCCGTGCCATGATTATGGGGATGAGCAGTGAAGCCGGTTATGAAAAACTGAGTGCTAAAGTACCTTTGAAAGAAATGTCATCCTACTCTACAGCATTGAGCTCTTTGACTGGAGGACGTGCTTCATTTATCATGAAGTTTGCCAGCTATGAGCTTGTTCCAAGTGACGTACAAGACAAGCTCGTTAAGGAGTTTGAAGCTAAGCAAGCCGAAGAATAAAAGACTTCACTTCGTCTGTTTTTATAATTTGTTAAAGCCGTTACTCCCTCAGAACGAGGGGTAATGGCTTTTTTATTAACACTGATTAAGAACATATGGAAATGTGAATGTGAATGATTAATTTTTTATTAAATTTGCAAACCAAAAACACTTCTATTTGTTATAATGCTCGTAATGCAACTTAAAAAATGCCTTTCGGTTAATTTACGAGAACTCGCGGTTAAATCAGGTTAATTTGTTAGGAGTGTTAATTAGGGAATGTTAATTTTGTGACTATGAAAAAGTCAACTATATGGATATTAGGCGTCGTTATGGGGCTATCTTTCCTCAGTCTGTTGTATCTGCAAATCAGCTACATAGAAGAGATGGTAAAGATGCGTAACGAGCAATTTGATGAAGGTGTCAAGCGCGGACTGATGGCTGCTTCCAAAGAAGTGGAGTCCGAGGAAGTTGCCCGTTGGTTGAAGGAGGACATCTCTGAAGCGGAAAAGAGAGCTTGGGAACAAGGCAAGTCCGTGGTGCAGATTGAACAATTTACAGCGACATCGCCGGATGGTTCCAAGTATCCGGTGATGGAACTGCGGACGATAACCAGTACTCAGACAGAGTTGCCGCGCGCTATGATTTCGCGTAAGCATGGTGCCAAAACGATACCTCAGACAGCCCGCTCGATGGCGGATTTGGTCAGAAACCGTTATTTATACCAACGTGCCTTATTGGATGAAGTTGCCTTGCAAATGGTGTATAAGGCAAGTAACAGGCCGGTTGAAGAACGTGTCAATTTCAAGAATCTGGACCAGAACTTAAAGTCGGGCCTGGTAGATAACGGCATCGATCTGAAGTATCACTTTAAGGTGATAGATCGTGACGGACGTGAGGTGTACCGTTGTTCAGACTATGTTGATGAAGGAAGTGAGAACTCTTATTCTCAGCCTTTGTTTCTGAACGATCCGCCTGCCCGTATGAGTATGGTGAAGATACACTTCCCGGGTAAAAGGGATTATATTTTCGATTCGGTCAGTTTTATGATACCGTCGATGATATTCACCTTTGTGCTGTTGATAACATTTATATTCACGATTTACATCGTGTTCCGCCAAAAGAAACTGACGGAAATGAAGAATGACTTTATCAACAACATGACGCACGAGTTCAAGACACCAATATCGACAATCTCGCTGGCTGCGCAGATGTTGAAAGATCCCGCAGTGGGTAAGTCACCTGCCATGTTCCAGCATATATCGACGGTGATTAATGATGAAACGAAGCGGTTGAGGTTTCAAGTGGAGAAGGTGCTCCAGATGTCGATGTTCGACAAGCAGCGGGCTACCTTGAAGATGAAGGAACTGGATGCCAACGAACTGATTACGGGAGTTATCAACACATTTGCCTTGAAGGTGGAGCGTTATAACGGTAATATAGAGTCGGAACTGAACGCAACAGACCCGGTTGTCTTTGCAGATGAAATGCATCTTACGAATGTGATTTTCAATCTGATGGATAATGCGGTGAAGTATAAGAGACCGGATGAGGATCTGGAATTGAAAGTGAAGACCTGGAACGAACCGGGCAAGCTGATGATTTCTATCCAGGATAACGGTATAGGTATTAAAAAAGAGAATTTAAAAAAGATATTTGAAAAGTTCTATCGCGTGCATACAGGTAATCTGCACGACGTGAAAGGCTTCGGACTGGGGCTTTCTTATGTGAAGAAAATCATTACGGATCACAAGGGAACCATTCGGGCAGAGAGCGAACTGAACGTTGGAACTAAATTTATTATTGCATTACCTTTACTTAAAAATTAATGATATGGACGAGAAACTGCGTATTTTATTGTGCGAAGATGATGAAAATCTTGGCATGCTTTTAAGAGAATATTTACAGGCGAAAGGTTATTCCGCCGAGTTATATCCCGATGGTGAAGCTGGATACAAAGCTTTTCTGAAGAATAAATATGACTTGTGTGTATTTGACGTGATGATGCCGAAGAAAGACGGTTTCACATTGGCTCAGGAGGTGCGTGCGGCAAATGCCGAAATACCTATCATCTTCCTGACTGCAAAGACACTGAAAGAAGATATTCTGGAAGGCTTTAAGATTGGTGCGGATGATTATATCACCAAGCCGTTCAGTATGGAAGAGCTGACATTCAGAATTGAAGCTATCCTGAGACGTGTGCGTGGAAAGAAGAACAAAGAAAGCAATATCTATAAGATTGGTATGTTCACTTTCGATACACAGAAACAGATTCTTTCGACTCCTGACAAGCAGACGAAGCTGACTACCAAAGAGTCGGAACTGTTGGGACTGCTTTGCGCCCACGCCAACGAAATCCTGCAACGTGACTTTGCGCTGAAGACTATCTGGATTGATGATAACTACTTCAATGCCCGTAGCATGGATGTGTATATCACAAAATTGCGTAAGCATCTGAAAGAAGATCCTTCTATTGAAATCATCAATATTCACGGAAAGGGGTATAAACTGATTACACCGGAACCGGAATCTTAAGGAAATTGAGAGTTGACAAGGTATTTAGTTGACGAGGGGACAAGGTTGGAGTTAACAAGGATTTGTAAGACTATCCCTCCTTGTTTCTTGTAAACTGAATCCCTTGTCAACTGAAAAAGAATAAAAAAGGCGGTTGCTAAAATAGCAACCGCCTTTTTTATTCTTTTTTCCGATATCAGTCAGCCAATCTTTTATTGATGACAATGTATGAAATCAACCCCAATACCATAAGAACAGCTGATGTTCCCAAAATGGTGTTGTTGTTTACATTACCGGTAAAGGAACATGCAACCAAGATTACAGCTCCTACCAGGACTAATATCAAGCCCAGATTTTTTAATAAACCTTTCATGTGTGTGTATTTTAATAGATTATTATATTCTTGTCACAAAGAAAAGCATAATTCTTTAACAAGCGAAATTATTTTTGCAAAAAAACCATATTTTAATGAAGAATGAAGAATGAAGGATGAAAAATAAGGCTGAATATCACATCTTTTGCCTGAATCTCTTCATTCACCATTCCTTATTCTTCATTTATTTTTAGTCTTTCGTATTGAAAAATATCTTTCTCAATACTTCCTGGCTAATTCTCAGCTCTTCTACTGTGATGCCATGCAACGCCTCCTTCAAGGTCTGGTTGGCAATGACCCGTGCACGCTCTTCCAATTCTTTCCCGTCTTTAGTGAGATGGATAAGATTGGTGCGTCGGTCTTTCTTGTCAGAGATGCGGACAACCAGATGCTGGCGTTCCATATTGTCGATGAGGCGCGTCATGCTGGGTTTGTCTTTAAAAGTTGCATTGCACAACTCTTGTTGTGTCACTCCGTCTTTTTCCCACAAAAAGATGAGTACAGTCCACTGTTCCGGAGTAATCTCCAAACCGTTCTGGCGGAAGTTACGGGACAGTTTTCGGTTGATGGCGGCGGAAACTTTACCATTCAGTATGGCGAAAATCAGCCGGATGTCAAAGTTAAATTGCTCTATCATGAAATTATTGTTTAAACAACTTTGCAAATATAGTATAAGTTGGATACAATACAAAATAAGTCCGCTTATTTTTGCAGTTCAAAATAAAATGTCTACCTTTGCACCCGCATTTAATAAACGAATAATTTATTTATTTAATTAAACGAGTATGAATCAATACGAAACCGTTTTCATT